>ERZ827520.3171-NODE-3171-length-13898-cov-3.034097_pt1 | contig 13898 bp, 14 predicted proteins | sample MGYA00519581_ERZ827520 | MGnify/ENA primary metagenome ERZ827520 (study PRJEB31778, sample SAMEA3449339) | human gut metagenome | biome: human gut; feature: human-associated habitat; material: faeces | place: United Kingdom | collected 2010/2012 ...
GGATGAGCGTCTTCGTCTGGAAACACCAGGCAGAAGCAGTGGCAGCGTATCCATGCGTATCATGGATCTGGTGTCTCCTGTGGGTAAGGGACAGCGAGGTATGATCGTATCCCAACCGAAAGCCGGTAAGACAACCTTATTAAAAGAAATCGCAAAATCTGTAAAACGCAACAATCCGGAGATGCATCTGTTGATCCTTCTGATCGATGAGCGTCCAGAGGAGGTTACGGATATCAAAGAGGCTATAGAAGGCGGAAACACGGAAGTCATTTACTCTACCTTTGATGAATTGCCGGATCATCACAAACGTGTATCTGAGATGGTTATCGAGCGCGCAAAACGTCTGGTAGAGCATAAGAAAGATGTCATGATCCTTCTGGACAGCATTACCCGTCTGGCAAGAGCATACAATCTTGTGGTTCCACCAAGTGGACGTACTCTTTCCGGTGGTCTTGATCCGGCTGCATTGCATATGCCGAAGCGTTTCTTCGGTGCAGCGAGAAACTTAAGAGAAGGTGGAAGCCTGACCATTCTTGCAACCCTTCTTTCCAATATATTCAAATACTGTATCGTGAAGTCCGTCAACTGAATAATCATCTGTTGCTTCAAGAATTGGAAGTAATTCTGTTAACACTTCTAATGAATTTTCTGAATTAGTTTTCATCTTCTTATGAGTGTACATAGCCACATCATATTCAGGTAATTCTTCAAAGAAATCAACCATATCCATAAGTTCTGGGAATGTTTCAATTCTAGTCTTAACCATATCAAGAATCTTCTCTAAATCCAAATCCTTAGTAATAACTTTCTTGATGTATGGCATAGCTTTTTCATAGAATTTTTCATTGTCCATAGCCTTAATGTATTCCCCATTCATCCATTTAAGCTTCTGAATGTCAAATACTGATGGGCTCTTGTTTACCTTGTGATAATCAAATTCCTTAATCAACTCATCAAGTGAAAAGATTTCTCTATTGTCTTCAGGGCTCCATCCTAAAAGTGCCAAATAATTAACAACTGCTTCAGGTAAAAATCCCTGTTCAATTAAATCTTCATATGAAGCGTGACCTGAACGCTTGCTTAACTTCTTGTGATTTTCATCTGTAATCAAAGGTAAATGAACGTATTTAGGTGGTTCCCAACCAAAAGCTTCATATAATCTCTGATATTTAGGTGATGAAGAAATATATTCATTACCTCTTACAACGTGAGTAATCTGCTGAAGATGATCGTCAACAACGTTAGCAAAATTGTATGTTGGATATCCGTCTGACTTAATCAAAATCATATCGTCAAGTTCTTTGTTTTCAACAGTAATCTCACCATATAATTCATCAACAAAAGTTGTAGTTCCTTCTGTTGGCATGTTAATTCTAATTACATAAGGCTTGCCTGCATCAAGATTTGCCTGAATTTCTTCTTTTGATAAATGAAGACAATGCTTGTCATAAACTGTAATCTCTTTTCCATCTTCACCTACAGAAGTCTTCAAAGATTCCAATCTCTCCTTATCACAAAAACAGTAATATGCATCTCCTGATTCAATTAACTTCTTAGCATATTCAAGATATAAACCTGATGCCTGACGCTCGCTCTGAACATAAGGACCAAATCCCTTATCCTTATCAGGACCTTCATCATGTACAAGACCTGTTTCAGCCATAGTTCTATAAATAATATCAACTGCGCCTTCAACCAAACGCTCTCTATCTGTATCTTCTATTCTTAAAATAAAATCTCCACCTGCATGCTTAGCAATCAAAAATTCATAAAGTGCAGTTCTTAAATTTCCTACATGCATTCTTCCTGTTGGACTAGGTGCGAATCTTGTTCTAACTTTTGTCATTTTCACTTTTCTCCTACTATGAAATACTATTTGAGATTACATCTCTAACTAATATAGTATAGTGCAAAAATTAAGGTTGTGCAAGGGGTTGAAAACCAAGAGTATTCCCCCCTCATTCTTTCTATCTTCAATCACCTCTTACAATTTTTATCGATAACTTTTTCCAGGTACTAAAACACTATTCCACTATCTTTTGCTAATATCTAGCAAACAAATTATACACTTTTTTCTAAAAATGAACAAGCTTTTAATATTCACGATTAATTTATAGTACGTAATGTAATCATATTTAATTTCTTCAGGTACTAAAATCCTTTGGAGAAACCTTTAAGCCCAATAGAGTTTTACGATAACTTAATTTCTTCAGGTACTAAAATTACTTAAGAGTGGAGTTGACAAGCTAATCAGTTTTACGATAACTTAATTTCTTCAGGTACTAAAATGGAAGCAGGCAGTCGACACAACGCTCCGGAGTTTTACGATAACTTAATTTCTTCAGGTACTAAAATGACAAAATGAAAGCCGTTGCAATCGACCATGTTTTACGATAACTTAATTTCTTCAGGTACTAAAATATCGTCTCCATTTAATACTACCGATTCTTTGTTTTACGATAACTTAATTTCTTCAGGTACTAAAATACAACTGATTCACTATAATCATCAATTTGTGTTTTACGATAACTTAATTTCTTCAGGTACTAAAATTGTACCTTGGACGTATGAGGGATATTATTTGTTTTACGATAACTTAATTTCTTCAGGTACTAAAATGTGGACGGAAATCTAAAAACTAACGAGGAAGTTTTACGATAACTTAATTTCTTCAGGTACTAAAATGGAAACACAAACTACGGCAAAGATTATTAGTTTTACGATAACTTAATTTCTTCAGGTACTAAAATAGATAGAAACAAGCCTGTTAGAGGATGTGGGTTTTACGATAACTTAATTTCTTCAGGTACTAAAATATCTAAAGGCTATGGTAATTCTTGAAGTTGGTTTTACGATAACTTAATTTCTTCAGGTACTAAAATATCAAATCTACTATCCCGTCGAATAGCAAACTTCCTTAGTTGCCCAAAATCTCCTTTATATTGTAGCATATTATTGGACATTTAAAAAGTTTAGTTCTATATTATTGGTTTTATATTTAACTTTATTGTCTACATTTAACGATCTATTTAAAATACAAAGTATAATATTTATCCCTAAATCAACACTTTGATTACTAACTCCTATTTTATTAATGCAATTCTCTAAATTGTATTCTACCCATTGATAATCACTTTCTCTATATATTGGATAATTCTTTTCAATATAATCTGCAACTCTATTATATTCAGGCATTATAAATTCTTCATCATTAATTATTGTTATTGACTCAAAGTCTTCTTTATCTACTACGCAATATCCATCAAGACTTATTGTAAACAAAAAATTTATATCTGACTTTTCCGATATTGTTTTAGAATATTCAAATATTTTTCTGTATTCCTGTTGATTTATCATATGATCAATATTGTTAATAATTAATAATTTCTGCTTTCCACTTTCCTCATTTAATTTTTCTATTAATTCAATATAATTAATTATTAACTCATATGTAGATAAATAATTTATATTTTCTCCGTTTTTGTTACAAGCCACACTCTCCTGCATAATTTCAAATAAATTACTTGATTCAAAATCTATAGAAAAATTTTCAAAACTACTAAACAATTCATTATTAATATTCTCATAAATTCTCATCAATAAATCATTGATTTTTTCCATATCAGTCTCTATATCAAAGCTCATTAAAATTTTATTCAAAATGTATTTCATCAATAAGGTATTTTTACCTATTTTTAATTGTGATATAAATTGTTCTCTTGAATCTACATTATATATTTCAAAATATTCTCTCCCTAATTTTTCCTTACCACAAAATACATCACATCTTATTTTTTCCTCACCTTCAACATATTTTGATTTTGAAAAATACTTTGATAACATTTTTAAAATTTCATTTTTTCTAATAACATTGCTTCCACACCATTGATTAACTTTTTCTAACCCGACTTCATAACTTTTTTCGAAATTTTTTATTGTTAATCTCATATTACTGTAAACCTCCCACTCCCTACTCGTTCTTCATTCAATTTTCTACTTCCCACAATAATTTTCATATCATTATATTGTTTTTCCGTTATTGTTAATAAACGAATATTTCCCTTACTCGGAGCAAACTTTTTTACTCTACTTACTAGACGATTGCCATACTCTCTACTTGGACAAGTTCTTACATATACCGAATATTGTATCATTATGAAGCCTTCTTTTATTAAGTTTTTTCTAAAATCTCGATAAGCCTTTCTTTCTTCTGGCAAATCTACTGGTAAATCAAACATACATAACATTCGCATAGTTTTATACTCCAACATATAAAAATTCTCCCTCATAGCCTTCAAATTTAGGAATTTCAAATTGTTCTTTCTTTCCTGCTATTACTGCTGCATATTGTTGTATATATTCCTCAATCATATTTGATATATACATTTTTTTATTATTATAAATCACTTTATGATTCAAAAAATTTATCAATTCTTTTCTATGATTTAAAGTAAAATACTCTTCTCCGTCTAATAAATAATATGTAAAACAATCTAGCATAGGTCTAATTGGTTCCATTAAATCATCTATTAAATTAAACCTATTATATTCATTTTTGTGGTGTATTCCTAATTGGGAATTCAATCCATATCCAACACATACTCTTGCAATATAAGAACGAATAATTGTATAACCATAATCCAATCCGGAATTCAATAATATTTCTTCATTTCCTCTCGAAAAACTTGAATCCATTAACTCATTGAAATATATCTTTGCCGCATGAGCTTCTCTATTTGTTATATCTCCATCTTTTGTTTCTGATGCCATTTTTCTAATGTCACGACTAATCTCATTATTCTTTCCTAGTTTTTCTATTACATCCGCCTGATTTAATATTTTTCTAATAACAATATTTTTCCAAATTTCATTGTATTTTTCCTTACTTGTATTAATCTGATATCCTATATGTTTAAATACTCTACTATGATTGTCGTATGAACAATATAATCCAATAGGCAAGTGTTTTTCGTTGCACACAATCAAAGTCACATTATTTGTCGCCAACATTGATAATAATCTTGTTGTCAATGTTATTTTCAAATTATCCAATACTACTGTTGATATATCACTTATTGGTATCCATACTTCTCCTTCATATGTTTCTAAAACTAGATTGTCTAATTTCATTCTCACTCCAACTTCATTTTCGATAAAAACCACCCTAAATGCCATACTTATCCTCCTTTAAGGCAAAAAAAGAGCACCCGTCGGTGCTCTTGATTTCGGCATAAAGCCTTGTTTTAGTAGATCTGAAGAAATTAAGTTATCGTAAAAAATTTCATCCATCTAACTTTGTATCTTCACGATAACATATCATTTTCTACTTGTCAACAACTAAACTAAACTTTTCCATGTTAACAATGTAACAATTTCCAAGAACATCTGTCACCAATTTTCCAACATATTTTGTTTTTGCTAGCGCTATTTGATTTCTTGTATTTTCCCACTCTCCTTTTTTATTTTTGCGTTGAAAATTTGGTTTATTAATTGGCTTAGTTTCAATTAAATTTTTCTGTTCTTTTATTCTAGACAAAAATCTTTCTGTATAATACTCTCCACCTTTTTCATATTGAATAATATCATTCTTATAGAGAGAAAATTTGTATGTAATATTCTTGCTATTTAAATCTTCTAGGTTTTCGTCACTATTTAAAACACCTTCTTTACGCAATAATTCATTATATGTTTCACTATCAATGACATATTTGTTTCCAACACATTTAATGTGATTATATTTAACTCCCACAAGATAATATTTCCCAGTGTCATTGTCATAATACACATCTGTCCTATACGGATTCAGACTTACTAATACTACCTTTTTACTGTTTTTTGCATGACCATACTTATGAGATATATCAATACAACTATTTATCTGACCACTATAATACTTTACTTTTTCAACTTTAGGTCCATTGTGATTTTTCGAATACTTTCTAAAATAATCTCCAGTTTCTTTGTTGTATGCCACAAAAGGATTTTTTTCGCTTGAATATGTTTCAAGTATTTTTAGCATATCTCTATATGTTTTTGGATCGTTATTGTACATTAACAAATCACTACCTTTACCACTGTTAATCATTTTCTTCAAAGAATTGCATTCTTTATCATCATATATATTGTATGAACTAATTTTGTGTATTTTTCCATCCTTTTCTCTAGTTCCATAAATTGTTTGATTACACAATCCTCTATTGCATTTTTTGTCTATTTTATAATTATATTTAACCTTCTCCTCCGCTTCTATTATTTTTTTTCTAATTTCATTCATTCTTTCTTTGTAAAGGATATCATCAAATTCATCATCATCAATATATTTATTCCATTTCTCTTTGTCTAAAATTTCCCCTGTTTCAAAATCATAGCAATCTTTTTGAATTTTCCTATATGCTTCATATCCTTTTTGTGAAAATGCTATAAGCATCGCATCTACGGCATGATGAGAATATGATTCTTCTCTATTTTTTTTGAGATGCAAATCTTGTCTCATTTGATATGTAAGACTTCCTCTTATCACTTTTACTTTTGTATTACAATATTTTCTAGATTCAAAAAATGACTGCATCTCATTTAGCACTACTCTTGAAGCATATCTGGTATCATTTAAGTTTCTATTGATAAACCCTTTCACCACATCAATCTTTGTTATATCTTCCATACACAATAAATTGTTTACTTTTTTATCATCTATTTTCCCCCTTCTTCTTAGTTCTAAGACATTTGCCTTATATTCATCAAATCCCCATTTCCCGTTAACTCTTGTCAAATAATGATAAGGAGTATCATTTCCCTTTATACTGTTTTCCGTTTTGTAAACCAATACTTTATTGCTTCTGCTGTCATCTAACGAAATTGATTTTGGAATAATATGATCAATTTCAAAAAATTCTGGATGATTTAGCAAATCTTCTATAGCTATTTTTTTACCTGAATATAGACATAACCCTTCCTGCTCATTCCATAATTTAAGTTTTAACACTAATTTTTTCTGTTTTTTATAATCTTTGTTCGTTATTTCAATCCCCTTTTCATCATATATCTTATTAAGGATTTTTTCATATTCTTCCTGATTTTTCTTCTGATTCATATCTATCTTCTCTTTTTCATCATCAGAATTCTTATCCCTAGGCATTTCAATAACTACACTTTCAGGATAACCATATTTTTTAATTAAAGCATTTAGAATTTTCACTGTAGTTCTTATAGATTTTACAACAACAGGATTATATATTTCTTTAACAACTTCATTTTCTGGTATGTATTTATAATTTACATATTTTTCCTTTTTAGACTTAAACACATTCATTTCTGTTAATAATTGCATTTGCTCTTTAGGTTCCTTATACATTACTGGTATCAATTGCAACATTGCTTTATATGAAAATGAATGCCATCCAGAAAATAAACGTTGATTATTTTTCCTAAATTCAATTAATTTTTTAATCAAATTTTCTTCATAAACAAATTTTTGTTCATCAAAAGCTTTAACAATAGACTCCCTTTCTGTATTTAATGTCAGAATATCCATTGTTTTATCTAGTTCTTCCCTTGTAAAACTATCTATATCCACATTTATTGTTTTTAATTCTTTTTTTAGTTTTCTATATATTTCAAAAGTGTGATATATTTCTTTTCCTTTTTTATCAATTCTCGCTCCGCTATATTGTTCAATATCTTCATCTATAACTTTTTTTATGATTTTTCGCATATTTACAGAACTAGCATCTTTTATAATCTCAACAATTTCTTTTTTTTGAAATTCTGTTAATTTTTCATTATTAATCTTCAAATTATTGAGATCATTCAGCAAATTAAATTCTTGTGCTGTGTAAGACGCGCTAGATGCCCTATATTCCTCAGGATATACACTGCATTTTCCAATTAATTTTCCAAAAATATTTTTCTCATCTATGAAATTTCCTTCTTCATCTGTTCTCGTTGTATATATTCCGTAATCCGTTCTTGATTTTTCATTGCCTGGTCCTATGTAATATTCTCTTTTTCTTTCATATATTTCCATATATTTTTCAATAAATTTTGTATTTATTTTATTGCCATTACATCTCTGAGTTTCAAAAATTTTTTCAAGTTCTTTCTTATATGCCTTTGTTGTAAATACATTGCTTTGATACTCTTTTTCATCATTTATTTCAATAATAAATTCTCCGTGATATTTCCCATATTTCTTCATTCGTTCAAGCTGTATTTCGCATGGCATTTTTTCTTTTAGCTGCTTTTCATTGAATGCTAATCCTTTTTTATACGCATTTCCTTTTTCGCCATCATCCGCATCTTCTAAATAAGATATTCCTCTATGTTTGAGCATTGATAGTAGTACACAATATAATTCATCTAAAGAAAGTAATTCTGTTAATCCTTTATTTCTAAGTTCAATAATATTGAGATGTAATTTGTGTGGTATTATATATCCTGCTGTTTCCCAAAGTTGTTTAAAATCCTCTATTCTTGTTTTTTGTCGTCTTTTGGTTCTTCTTCCCTCTCTAAGCGTTCTTCTCACCTTATTATTGCTAGTATCAGCTTCATCAAATATATTTGAAACCGCCTCAACAATATTATCATTTTCATCTAACACTGCAACTCCTACTGAAGCAACACCTATATCTAATCCTACTGTATAACCCATAATGACCTCCGTTCTAACTTACATAATATATAGTTATTATATCATATATAATTATAATCGCAATATTTTTTCACCTACTATTCCACTTTTAGTTTATTCTTCCATCATCTTTTCCAACGCCCAGTTTTCGTCTATGTCAAACCTATCCTCTCTAATATCCGGACTATCCTTCAACACTTCTTCTCTAATTTTTTCCAATAATTCTTTCTCAATGCTTGCCATTTTCGTCTCTCCATTTTCGTCAAATATAATAAACATATACTTGCCCTCACTGCTTACATCAAAGAATATATGTTTTACTTTAATGCCTTGTTCTTTTGCCTGACCAATGTAAAAAATCTTTGCAATCTCTATTACTCTATCGTCCAATCCATTATCGAAAATAATTATTTTTTCTCTTAATTCTCCCGGAGATGTTACGATTCTATACAGATATTTTTCTGCCATTAAATCCTCGAATATTTCAGGCATATCTTCGCCACTAAACATATTGCATGCACTTTCATAGTCTTCCTTATCCTGAACATAATATATCATTATTCTATCTTCCATCTGATGATAGAGACTGCTATAATTTATCCTTGCCTCACAACCGCACTTATTACATTTGAATTTAAAAATCTCTCCTGTTAATACCTTCTTCTTCATTTCCGGATTAAGAACAGTATTTATACTGCTCCACATAACAAACTTACTCTCTTTTCCACACTTTGGACATTTAATTGTTTCTTCACTTATTTTTGACATAGCCGTATCTCCTTCCATAAATCTTCTTATAACCTTCTAACTAACCATTCCCTCAACATTTTCCATTTGTTTTTCATCACTCCTCCCCGCCATAACCTGACTAACTACATCTTTACTTTGTTCAGATATATCATTTTTCTCCACTTCAATTACTACATTTTTCAGATTAGGCACGTCCAATATTTCCTCAATTTCGTCAAGGTTGTCTTCACATGTATCTGCAAGTGCCTCGCAGTCAATATAATCTGTCAAAACATAAAGGCACTTAAGTTCTTCCATTTTTGCTTTTCTTTCAAGTCTTAATTCTTTTAATTTTTTAAAAACATTGTATCCCTGAGCCACATTACATTTGGCGTCTTCCGTTTCTTCCAATATCTTTTCGATTTCATCATCGATATCGTTTACGTCCATCTGCAGATTTGCAATATATTGTGCTGCATTTCTGTAAAAATCAGCCTGCTGCTTTGCAAAAGAATACCAATCATTTTTCTTTCCATCAAAAGGAGTATCTTTTCTTTCCTCAATCATCATTTCTTCACCGCCTTCATTTTCATATGTACCATTTAAGCAAAAATTCTGCTTTTTAGTCTCATAATTATCTTCGTAGTCATTTTGACTTTCGTATAAATCTTCTTTTTCCAAACGTTTATCTTTCATTACACAATTTTTAAATAATTCTTTGTACTTTCTTGGATTGTATTTTCTTGTTTCCAAACCTTTAATACTATTTAGCGCCTGCTTTGCCTTAATAACATTTGTATGTGTTCCAAGATTTGCCTGAAAACATTCCACTCTTTGAATTTCATCCTTAATGTCTCTTCGATTTTCACGACATACTCTTAACAATTCAACCAAATCAATTGCCTGTTCATCGTCCATCTGACATAACTCAATATAGTGAAGAATATCGCAAATCTTCTGATCAACGTCCGATTGCTTCTTATTTAATTCGTCACGATAATCCTTAAGACCTTCAACCACATAAGTAAAATGTGTCAAATACTCTGTCCAATCCATTTCCGACAAATTATATGCACAAACGCTTTTCTCCGGCTGTTCCAAAATTTCGTTATAAGTAAGCTCTTTGACAGCCGAAATATCTTCATCCTGTTCTTCCACATCCGGCTCCTCTCGTACTTCCACGCTGTTAAGTGCAATATTGCCTCCGTCATTTCCATCTTCCGTTTCTATTGGAATAGCACAATAGAATGCCGATTTCTTTCCTGTTCCAATATGACTTTTCGCCTGGTCGTAATTAAATACAGTTGCATCTGTTTCATTCCTTACAGCCACCAATTCATTTACATTGTTTATCCTGTAATAATTTCCGCTATAATCCCTAATATAGTATAGTGAATCCGTTCCCATAGGCACCTCCGATTCTAAAATTTCGATTTTTTTGCTATTTAATTTATTTCCCGATTTAACTGTTAAGTAGATTCTACTTTTTTAGCTGTCCCAAAAGCAGGACTTGTATTACAAAATTTTGATATTTAATTGCAATTTAAACTGCTAGTTTTTCCATGCTACTACTTTTGCAAACTAGCAGTTACCTTTGCAAAAGTGTATATTTTAAGTAGTCTTTGTTTGATCAGAAAGGAGGCTTTTATGCCAAAACAATTATCCTTATCTGAACGAATAATTATTGAACGTATGATTAGTAAAGACTACTCTTTTGCCTCTATTGGTAGAAATCTTGAACGTTCAGCTTCTACCATTTCTAGAGAAGTAATTAAATATCGATGCTTTGTTGATAGAATTCCTCTCCCTGGCGAGAATGATTGTACTCACAAAAACTCTTGCCTAAAGGCTACTTAAGCGTTAATTAACATTTTAATTGATCAAACAAAGACTCCCATATCTTTTAAAGAAGCGGAGTTGCAGTTACTTTTTCATTTAAAGCAAAATTTTGATTTTTTGCACAATATGGAATTTACTCCTGCATATGATTTTATTTCTAATAATTTTTACATAAAAATACCGTCTAACAAGTTTACATTAACCTTGTCAGACGGTATATCTTCTATCTATTATTTATTTTTCCCCATTCAAAATACCACGCATTTTCTGCAAAAATATCGTTAGTTACATCAAAACCAAGTGTTCTTAAGTAAAATGTTCAATTACCACTTTTAATCCAATTATTATAAGAATTATTCCTCCTACAACCTCTGCTTTAGACTTGTACTTAACTCCAAAGGCATTTCCAATAAAAACTCCACCAAGGGATATTGCAAATGTTGTAATCCCAATTAGAATAACTGATGCCCAAATCGATGTTTCCAACTTGCTTCCCATTGTGCCAAAGGTTACACCAACTGCAAGTGCATCAATGCTTGTAGCTATGGCAAGCATAAATAATTCCTTAAAATCCGTAACTGATTCTATAACTTCTTTCTCTTCTTCACTGTCTCCCAAAGCTTCTCGTATCATATTTACGCCAATAACCAATAATAGTACAAAAGCTATCCAATGACTATACTTGTTAATATATTCAACAAAACTTGCACTTAAAGCGTATCCTATTAAAGGCATCATAAGCTGAAATGCTCCAAAGAAGAAAGCTATAATAAAGCTTTGCTTTAAGTCTATTACTTTCATTTTTAATCCTTTACAAATCGAAACTGCAAAGGCATCCATTGAAAGCCCTACTCCTATAAAAAAAACATCTAATAAATTCATTTCTCACCTTTGTATATTATCTACTTTTGCAAAATTTCCTGTAATGCCTTGTAAAGTTTCTTCATTTCTTCATCAGTTCCTACCGTAATTCGTAGATAATTATCTATTCCAGGCTTATTGAAGTATCTTACAAAAATATTTTTTTCCTTTAATTTTTCAAATATTTCTTTTGCAGGCATTCTTTCATGAGTAGCAAAAATAAAATTAGTTTTTGAATCCGTAAATGAAAAACCAAGTTTTTTAAGCTCTTTCTTGGCATTCTCTCTTGTCTCAATAATTTTAGAAACTGTGTTCTTAAAATATGTATCATCTTTTATTGCCGCAACACCAGTTTCGATTGTTGCCTGATTCATTGTGTATGAATTGTAAGAGAATTTTACTGCCTTTATTGCGTCAATTAATTCCTTACTACCGAAAGCATATCCAATTCTCATTCCAGCCATTGCTCTTGACTTTGAAAATGTTCTTACAACAAGAAGATTGTCATATTTGTCAATTAATGACAATGCTGTATGTCCCCCGAAATCAACATATGCTTCGTCCACAATAACAACAACATCCGGATTATTTTTTATTACTTCCTCTACCTGTTCAAGAGGCATTTCAATTGCTGTTGGGGCGTTTGGATTAGGGAATATTATTCCACCGTTTTCTTTGTTAAAATCCGACGGATTAATCTTAAACTGCTCATCTAATGCCACTGTCTTGTAAGGTATTTTAAATAATTCAGCCCACACATCATAAAAAGAGTATGTTATGTCAGGAAAAAGAATTGGCTTTTCTGAATTAAAGCATGTAAGAAATGCCATTCCCAAAACGTCATCTGAACCTACACCCACAAAAACCTGCTCTGGTTTTACATTGTAATATTCAGCAAGCTCGTTAACTAACAGACTTGCTTCCGGATCAGGGTAAAGTCTGAATCGTTCAGTATCCATTTTTTCAATCATCTCTGTTACCAAAGGTGATGGTGGATATGGACATTCATTTGTATTTAGTTTAATCACATCACTTATTTGGGGCTGTTCTCCCGGTGTGTATGGTGTAACTTTTCTAATGTTATCTTTCCAACTGCTCATTTTTTCTCCTTCTATTTCCTGCACAAACTATAATAAGACATAATATAATTGTGGCAAAAACCGTACCTGATGTATCTATTAAAACATCTGCCGACTTGCCACTTCTTCCATCCACAAAAGTTTGATGAAATTCATCTGTAGATGCATAAATCATACATATTAAATCTGTAACTACTGCACCCATAATAATGTGCTTTCTTGTGTTTCTTACTTCTTCAAAAGTAAATAACAGAATTAAAATCAATCCTGCCAATATTCCATATTCGCTGAAATGACCTGTTTTTCTTACAAAAAAGCTCACTTTATTAAATAACTCTTCCTTAGACGCTAAATCTAAGGAAGAGTATTCAGGTTCAATTCCAGTTCCTTATTGTGATTTTGTCACTTAATCCCTGTGACTGTGTTCCTGTTTCTGCAGAGAATCCGAAAATAGTACTCATCCAAAATAAAATAATAAGCACAAGAACTATTCTCACTCCCCACAGAGATAATTTTTTAATATTACATACATTCATAAGCTGTCTTATACTGCATGACCTTTATCTTCAATAACTTTAATAACCTGATTAACATACTTTTCAGCCAAATGGTCTGTTTTTGCTTCAACCATTACTCTGATTACAGGTTCTGTTCCACTTTCTCTTACAAGAATCCTTCCGTCGTCACCAAGAAGTTTTGCTACTTTTTCAACTTCTGCCTGAACATCAACATCTGCTCTTGCTTCCGGCTTGCTTTCTACTCTG
>ERZ827520.3181-NODE-3181-length-13844-cov-2.903691_pt1 | contig 13844 bp, 14 predicted proteins | sample MGYA00519581_ERZ827520 | MGnify/ENA primary metagenome ERZ827520 (study PRJEB31778, sample SAMEA3449339) | human gut metagenome | biome: human gut; feature: human-associated habitat; material: faeces | place: United Kingdom | collected 2010/2012 ...
CGGCACGATCAAGGGGCTGCGTCTGCCCGGCGGCGCGTCGCTGTCGCGCAAGGAGCTTTCGGACCTTGAGGGCCGCGCAAAGGCGCTGGGCGCGAAGGGCATGGCGAACTTCCAGGTCAAAGAGGGCGAGCTCAAGGGGCCGCTCGTGAAGTTCCTCGACGAGGGACGCATCGCGAAGCTCAAAGAGCTTTCCGGCATTGAAAACGGCGACGCGCTCTTTATCATGGCCGACGAAAACTGGCGTCGGGCCTGCGAGATATTGGGGCAGATCCGCCTTGAGCTCGGACGCGAGCGCGGCCTGGTTGAAGAGAGCTTCCGCTTCCTCTGGGTGACTGAATTCCCGCTCTTTGAGTGGGACGAGGAGACGGGGCGTTACACCGCCGTCCATCATCCCTTTACCGCGCCGATGAACGAGGACATGGAATACCTGCTCAGCGAACCGGGCAAAGTGCGTTCGCGCGCCTACGACGTCGTCCTCAACGGCACGGAGCTCGGCGGCGGCTCGATAAGGATACACAACCCCGAAATGCAGCAGAAGGCATTCCAGGCGCTCAACTTCACGCCCGAGGCGGCGAAGGAGCGTTTCGGCTTCCTGCTCGAGGGCTTGAGCTACGGCACGCCGCCGCACGGCGGACTGGCGATCGGCCTTGACCGCCTTGTGATGCTGATGACGGGAAGCAAGTCGATCCGCGACGTCATGGCCTTCCCGAAGAACCAGAAGGCCCAGTGCCCGATGACGGACGCCCCCTCCGAGGTCGAGACAAAACAGCTCGACGAACTCTCGATCAAGACGGTCGCGCCGCTCGTGTAAAATCAAGATATAGAAGAAAATGGCGGACGCCGCATCAACGCGGCGTCCGCTTATTGTTGAGGCAAAAATACCGCCTCCCTGCAGCGGGGGTTACTCAATGTTTCCATCAAAAAATCGGCGCGTTCGCCTTGATCCCGAGGATATTTCTATCGGAACCGTCGTTCTTCATACATTGGTTAAAACAGCCCCGGATAATCGCGCCTGCCGTCAAGTATCCGATGAATGAATACTGTGTCCTTCTCCGCTTTGTAAAATATAAGATATTTTCCGATCGAAAGATAGCTAAAGCCCATCGCGGAGATTTTTTCGTCAGGTACTTTCGGCCCCCTATAAGGAAGAGTTGAAAGTTCTTTGGCGCGTGTGATGATCAGCGCGTGCAGCTCCTTGGCTGCCTCTTTATTCTCTGTCGCTATATAGATGGTTATTTCCTCTAAGTCAGACAGTGCGGCCTCCAGGAAGCGTACCTCGAAGCTACCCATCGATCAGCTCCTTTAAACGCTTGCTTACTTCATCAACGGAATAGCTCCTGCATCCGGCAAGTCGTTCTGCCTCACTGCGCAGCAGCTTATCCCGCAGATCGAGCATTGCCTCACGCTTTGTGTAATGCTCAATGCTCATCACCACGAGGTCTCCCTCGCCGTTTTTGGTCAGAAAGACCGGTGAGTCCTCTTTTTTGCAGAGCTCGGCGATCTCATTGTATTCGTTGCGCAGAGCGGTAGATGGTTTTATAAACATTCTATCATCTCCCTATCATAATTATATTAATATTATATACTAAAAAATTATCATGTGGCGCGGCAGCCAAATTCAGTAAAGGACGCATCACGCTAAAGGCCCTATCGGCAAATATACCATATTTGTTTTTTACTGATATATATTATAATAGTTAAATAAGAGCGGTTAAAAATAAATTTAGTGCATGGAGGTATAAGTAATGCCAAAACTTCGTTATCTTGGACACAGCGCATTCTGCATCGAGGGCACGGGACTTAAGGGGCTCATCGATCCTTTTCTTACAGGCAACCCCAAAGCGGCGGCGAAGGCTGCCGATTTTACCGATATCAACGCGATATTCCTCACCCACACCCACGGGGACCATCTCGGCGACACGGTCGAGATAGCCCTGCGGACCGGCGCGACGGTCTATACCTGCAACGAGACGGCGGCCTGGCTATCAGCTAAGGGCGTAAAGACCGAGGGGATGCACATCGGAGGACGCGCCCGGTTCCCCTTCGGCAAGGTCAAACTCACTCCCGCGTGGCACGGCGACCCCATCATCGAGGATGGACAGGTTCGCTACGGCGGCATCGCGTGCGGCTTTGTCATTGAAGTAGACGGAAAAAAGGTCTACCATTCGGGAGACACTGGGCTGACGATGGAAATGAAGCTGCTTGAGGCGGAAAAGATCGATGTCGCCTGCCTGCCGATCGGCGGCTATTTCACGATGGATATTGACGACGCGGCGCGCGCCGTCGATTTTATCCATCCGATCAAGGCGGTCCCGATGCATTATGACACCTTCCCGAAGATACAGGCCGACCCCGAAGCCTTTGCGATGGCTGTCGCCGAGGCCGATCTGCTCGGAACGGAGATCGTGATACTGTCTCCCGGCCAGACGCTGGAGTTTTAAGGAGGCCTGTCGATGAAAAATTTTTATGAACTTGCGCAAAGCCGCCAGAGCTGCCGAAGCTTCAAAGACAAAGCGGTCGACGGCGAGCTGCTAGTGCGCTGCGTGAAGGCGGCCTCGCTCGCGCCTTCGGCCTGCAACAGCCAGCCATGGAAGTTCGTCGTCGTTACGAACGGTGACAAGAAGAGAGAGCTTTCAAAGCTGACACAGGAGATCGGCCTCAATAAGTGGACTGAGTCGGCCCCGGCCTTCATCGTCGTCGTCGAGGAGGCGGAGCCGATATTGATGCCTCGCGTCGTCGAACATTATGGGACGAAGCGTTTCTCCGAGGGCGACGTCGGCATGGCGACGGCCTTCCTTCTTCTCGAAGCGACGGAACAGGGACTCGGCTGCTGTATAATCGGCACCTACAGCGACGCCGAGGTCAAGGCGCTCTTCGGATTGCCCGCGGGCGACACGGTGCGCGCGATCGTGGCGGTCGGATATCCGGCGGATGAGACGCCGCGCCCGAAGAGCCGCAAAGACGTGAGCGAGATCACGACGCTGGTCGGTTGACAGAGTACGGCGGTCCGCACGAGTACAATGTTTGAACCGGGGAGGGGAGTTTTCCCCTCTCTTTCTTGTTTGCCCTCAAAACTGCCGGCTAAGCCGGTGATTCTGACCGGCGGCCGCGCGAAGGTGTAATATCCTTCAAGAAAGGCGGTACAAAGCGTGATAGTATGACAGGCGCGGGGAGGTATGCGGATCATGACAGCCGAAAGGGAAGAGCGCCTCGTCTATTACGACGGCGATCTTGAGATAGAAGCGTATAGGCTCAGCGGGGTGGTACAGAAATTCCCGAATCACTTTCACGACTGTTACGTCATCGGGGTGATGATGGGAGGCCGGCGGCGCCTCTGGTGCCGGGGGGCCGAATATGAGCTGGCGGCGGGAGATATCGTTCTCTTCAATCCGCGCGACAACCATTACTGTTCGCCGATAGACGAAGAACCTTTGGATTACCGAGCCGTGAATATAACGCCGGAGGTAATGTCCGGGCTCCTGCGCGAGACGGCGGCCGGCACGGAAAAGCTGTGCTTTGCGAAAAACGTGCTCTTTCGGAGCGATATCGCCCAGCCGTTGGCATCGCTTTACGACGCCGTAGCGGCCCGCTCTCCGAGGATGGAGCGTGAAGAGGCTCTATTTTTACTGCTTGAGCAGCTCGTTGAGGAATGTACCGTGATCAAGCGTGAGCGAAGCGGCGGCGATGAACGGGTGAGGCTGGCCTGCGGTTATATGGAAGAGCATTTCGCGGAGAATATCGCGCTTGAAGACCTCACGGCGCTGACTGGGTACGGCAAATCCTACCTTATACGCTCGTTTACAAAAGAAACAGGGCTTTCCCCATATCGTTACCTGCAAACAGTGCGGCTCGGCATGTCCAAAAAATTTCTTGAGCGGGGCCGATAGAGTCTGCGGCTATGGCCGGTTTCGCCGATCAGAGCCACTTCACCAATTTTTTTAAAGAGTTTACCGGGGTGACGCCCAAGCAGTATCAGCGGATATTTGACGTCGACGCCGCCTCGTCAAAAAGAGAGGTATGATCGAACTATGGCAATGGAGATCCTGAACGAAAAATGTGTGATGGTGATAGACGAGGAGCTGCCCTTGGGGCTGATAGCGAACACGGCGGGGATCATCGGCATCACTCTGGGAAAACACCGGCCGGAGGCTGTCGGAGGCGACGTGTTTGACAAGAGCGGGCGGACACACCGCGGCGTCATCGAGTTCCCCGTGCCGATACTGCGGGCGGGCAAAGAAAAGCTCCGCGCGATAAGGATGCGGCTCTATGAGCCCGAATTTTCCGAACTGCTGACGGTGGACTTCTCCGATGTCGCCCAGAGCTGCAAGAATTACGGCGAGTATATAGAAAGATCCGCGTCCGTGGAAGAGCGCGAACTCAGCTATCTGGGGATCGGCATATGCGGCGCGAGAAAACTTGTCAACAAACTGACCGGAGACCTCCCTCTTTTAAGATAACGCCGCCGGGCAAAAATACCGCGATCTTTTCAGCCCCGAAACGGCGTCCGTTCGCGCGCTTGCTCCGGCTTTCCGTCTTTTAGCCTTTCTTATCATAGTTGCTGGTGCTACAATAATATTGTAAAATAATAACTATTATGATTAAGAAGGGCTGTATAAGAAAACCGGTAATAAAAATTTTATTATTTTCGTTAATATTCCTTGCCGCGGCGGCGGCTTTTGCGCTGCACGGCGCCGGAGTCATGGGCGATAATAGAAAAAATAATGCAGAGGAGGCGCGGATGGCGATGGCTGACGATCCGACATATGCCAAAAAAGAGGGCGAAGATGTCATTTACCTTGCCGGCGGTTGTTTCTGGGGGCTGGAGAAATATATGGAGGGCATCCCCGGGGTGCTTGACGCCGTATCCGGCTACGCGAACGGCAAAATAGGCGAGCGGGTGAGCTACGAACAGGTTTGCGCCGGCGGCACCGGCTATAAAGAGACGGTGCGCGTCGTCTATGACCCAAAGCGGGTGTCGCTTGAGACGCTGCTCTTCGCCTTCTTCAAGATCATCGACCCCGGCGTTGAGAACCGCCAGGGGAACGGCGTCGGCACACAATATCAGACGGGGATATTCTATGCCGATGCCGCCTCCGAAGCCGTCGTCAGGCGTGTCGCCGCCATTGAAAAGGGCCGCGCCGAGGACGGCTTCCATGTGCTCATCGAGCCGCTGGCGGTTTTTCATGAGGCCGAGGAATACCATCAGGACTATCTTACAAAACATCCAAACGGTTACTGCCACATATCACGGGAAGAGATGGATGAGGCGAAAAAGATAAAGGTCGACGCGGGGCGCTATCGGAAACCCGCCGCGGACGAATTGAAGAAAAGGCTGACGGAGCGGCAGTTTGCGGTCACGCAGAGAAACGCCACCGAGCCTCCCTTCGACAACGAATACTACGACAACGAAGAACGCGGCATCTACGTCGATGTCGTCACGGGCGAACCCCTATTCTCTTCTAAAGACAAATACGCCAGCTCCTGCGGCTGGCCGGCTTTCACGAAGGGCATCGACGACGGCGCGATGGTCCGCAAAGAGGACGCCTCCTACGGGATGCGCCGCACCGAAGTGCGCAGCCGCACCGGGGATTCGCACCTCGGCCACGTCTTTACCGGCGACCGCGAATCGCCGAACGGCGTGCGCTACTGCATCAACAGCGCCGCGCTGCGCTTCATCCCCTATGAGGAGATGGACAAAGAGGGGTACGGAGAATTTAAAAAGTACGTGGAATAGATAAAGGCAAGCTTTAATTCCATTAGATAAAAATACTAAACGGGCCTCCGTCTTTTATATGCAAAGGGGAGGCCTGTTTTGCGCGTTATCCTTCGGCGTATGCGGAAAAAGATATCTAAGCTCTTTTTTCCTTCGCCACGGGGCATGTTATGGGAACGAAACCGTCTATCTCGGTGGTAACGGTATCCCCGTCGGAGACGATCGCACCTTTGGGCGTCCCGGTCGAGATCACGTCGCCCGGCATCCACTTCATGATTTCAGAATGGAATGAAACGAGGTAATCCGGCGTGAACATCATGTTGCCAACATAATCCTCCGCTTCAAGCCTGCCGTTATGGATCGTTCTGACCTTGAGCTTCATGACATCGTCGATTTCATCAGGAGTTATAAGCACGGGGCCGAAGGCGAAATGAGAATCATAGCTTTTTGAGATACAGAGCTTGCGCAGGCCTTTATGGAATACGTCGATCACAGTGGATTCTATTGATGTGGTAAATCCGGCGACGTAATCCAGCCAGTTCTCTTTTTCTATATTTTTGCCCTCCTTGCCGATAACTACGACAAGCTCGGCCTCTCCGTCTACCTCTTTCGCATAATCACCGGCTCCGTCCACCTCTTTCGGGAGGAAGGGAATGATGATTTTTTCTCCCGTTCCGATTATTGACGTCGGCGGCTTGTAAAAACTGCCGGGAAGGTCTGTCGCCGCGGTATCGTTGATCGTGGCCGCCTCCGCCTGATAATTGAGTCCGATACAGAATATTTTGCCCGGATTGCGATATAATGGCCCGTATTCGACCCTGTCGAAAGGAACCGTTATCTCTGCCGCTTTTTCCAATTCTTCTCTTCCGCCGGATAGGTACCACTCATTGATCCTCGGTATCTCCCCATTGCAGATCATCGAAAAAAGATCCGTGCTCCAATATGTTTTTTGAGTCTCATTGATAGACTTGACGGGGACGGCGCCGTTTTTCGTCAGAACGGCGGCTGTCTCTCCCACCGCGATATCGCCGGCGTAAGTTTTAATGGTTGCGAACCTCATGATTTATCAGCCTTTCTCGAACAGGATGAGCTTTTGATTTACAAACGCATACTACCTTTTGCCGTTGGCGCCGTCAAAGACCTAAAATTTAATATTATCATTATCAAATTGTAATGAGGGCATGAGATACCGCCTGTGATAGAATCATCAATAGACGCTGGAATATTTATCTGGAAAGGGGATTTATTATGGCGATCGTCAATAAGAACCCTGAATACTTTCTAACGATTGCTAAGGAGGGCAATATATCTAAGGCAGCCGAGATATTGTATGTCTCGCAGTCATATTTGAGCCAGTATATTTCCAAGCTTGAGAGCTCCTTTGACGTCAAGTTATTTGACCGCTCGAAGGTGCCGATAGAATTGACCGAGGCTGGAAGGATATATTACAACTACCTTCAGGTCAGCAACCAGCTGTATTCTAAGCTTACCTCTGATTTTGACGCCTTGAACCGCGAGCGGGCAAATACGCTTAATCTCGGCATTCCTCCGTGGCGCGGGGCGACGATGCTGCCGGAGATACTCCCCATCTTTGCGGCGAAAAATAAAAACGTTCAGATCAACCTCCATGAATACTCCGCGCGTCAGCTCTATGACCTCATAGAAAAAAATATCGTCGAAGTGGCGATAATGAACGTTTCCCTGGATGAGCACGACATAGTGAGCACAGAACTCTTAAAGTACGAAAAAATATTGCTTATTGCGAATAAAAATAACCTGTGGGCGAAAAGGCTGAGAGAGACAGAGGCACGAAATGAAAGAGTAGATATAAACGTTCTCTCCGACGAATGCTTCATCCTCATGAAAGAGGGGATGGCGTGTGCGGAATGGATATATAAATATCTGGAAAAGATACATTTTTCTCCCGCAAGGCGCATCATTACGTCAAGCAAAGCGACGGCGTGCAATCTGGTGGCGCAGGATATGGGTTTTTCCTTCATGCCTGACGGAGGTCTTAACTGGTTCGCCGGCACTAAAAATTTGGAATGCTTCGACCTCCGGACGGATGATCTCATCGCTCCGCTCGCGGCCGTATATAAAAAGGACGCCTACCTCTCCAGCGTGGCCCGTAAATTCATCGACATTGTAAAAGAATATTACGCAAACGAGGTCATGATATAATAACCCGCTAATACCTTGTATAAAAAACACGTCTTTGACTGTGATAAATGTGGTGTATTACAATTTCATCTTAGAAAATTAAGTTTTTATAATGTTTTTTTAGAAAGGAATGGTGAGAATGGCTAAGTATAAGGTGTTCGTAACGGATACTTTGTGGCCTGACCTTGAAATTGAAAGAAAGATACTTGCCGAAGCCGACGCGGAAATATTTCTCGCCGCCGGCGGTACTCCGAAAGAGATCTGCATGGAGGGAATGGACTGCGACGCCGTTATCGTAAATCAGAATCCGATGACGCGGGAAAACCTTGCCATACTTGAAAAATGTAAAATCCTTGTCCGGCTCGGCGTCGGCGTCAATGAAGTGGACGTCGCGGCGGCCACGGATCAGGGGATCATCGTCTGCAATGTACCCGACTACTGTCAGAGCGAAACCGCCGACCATACGATGGCGCTCGTTCTTGGCATTTCGAGAAAGATGCACATATTGTCAAATCAGACGAAAAACGGCGGCTGGGACTCATCCGTCGCCTCGAACGTGCCGCGCAACTACGGCAAAATATTCGCGATACTGGGCTGCGGCAACACGGGGCGCATGGTCGCGGAGAGGGCCCAGGCCTTTGGCATGAGAGTCATCGCCCATGATCCGTATATCCCGGATTCGATCTTCAAGTCGAACGACATTAAAAAATACGACAGCGTGGAAGAGCTTCTCCGCGCAGCTGATTTTGTTTCACTTCACCTGCCGCTCACGCCAAACACCGAGGAAATAATCAACGCGAAGACTCTCGCGTATATGAAGCCTACCGCCTACCTCATAAACATTTCACGCGGCGGATTGATAAACGAGGATGATCTTTACGACGCACTGATCAATGAGCGCATCGCGGGAGCGGGGCTTGACGTGCTCTGTAAAGAGCCCCCGGTCGGCATCAACAAGCTGGCGGCCCTGCAAAATGTGATCGTGACCCCCCGCGCCGCGTGGATATCAGAAGAGGCGCTGCCTGAACTGCGCACCAAGTCGGCGCAGGAGATCGCGCTGTTCTTCAAAGGTCAAACGCCGTGCTACGTCGTCAATAAAACGCTTCTGGCGGAGTAAAAAAACGGCATGGAAGGCGCGGCGGCGCAGGCACTGCCTTTGCCGTGCGTCCGGCGCGCGTCGTCGTAAGCAAATACGGCATTACAAATCACTAATATAAACATTTGACAATACGTCTTTGACTGCTACCCAGGTTTATTTAATGATGCTTTTAGTCTTACTGTGAATTAAAAGAGGAGATCGGAAGTAATGAAAACAGTTATCAACCGTGTTGAGAAAAAGTATCGAGATTCCATTGTAGAACCTTATCACTATTTACATCAATATCCAGAACTAAGCTACGACGAGAAGAACACATCACAATTTATTATAAACATATTAAAAAAATTACATTTTGATGAAATCCAAACAAATGTAGGTGGCTATGGAGTGGTTGGTCTTCTTAATGGCGCAAAGCCAGGACCTGTAATAGCACTTCGTGCCGACATGGATGCCCTGGCAATAAAGGAAGATACAGGGTCTCCTGTTTCCTCACTCAATGATGGTATTATGCATGCTTGTGGGCACGATGCCCATATGGCGATTCTCCTTGGGGCGGCTAAGGTATTATGTGAGATTAAAGGGGAGATGGCAGGAACCATAAAATTCGTTTTTCAGCCAGCCGAGGAAAAGCCCCCATTGGGAGGGGCCTCTCTGATGATAGCGGACGGTATCTTAGAAAACCCAAAAGTTAACGCTATGTTAGGGCTTCATGTCTGGCCTTATTTAAAAGTAGGAACGATAGGCATTGAAGAAGGCCCAGCATCTTCTTCTTCAGACCATTTATCTTTTACGATTAATGGTAAATCTTCTCATGGGGCGATTCCGGACGAGGGCATAGATACAATAGTTGCTTCAGCAGCTGTAATTTCCGCTATGCAGAGTATCGTATCCCGTAGAATAAGCCCGTTTTCCCCTGTGGTTATCACGTTGGGGAAAATTTGTGGTGGTGACGGATACAATATCATTTCTGATCATGTATATGTAGAAGGAACCGTTCGGAGTTTTAATGAAAACGTCCGAGACAAATTACCAGAGCTTATAAAGCAAACAATAAAAAACACGGTAGCTGCTTTTGGAGCTAATGCTGATGTGCACTATGATAGAGGGTGTCCGTCTGTAATGAACGATCCGTATATTACAGAAATATGCAAAAATGCGGCGAGGGAAATATTAGGGCATGAAAACCTTTGCTCATTGCCTACGATACCTGCAATAGGTGAAGATTTTGCTTTTTTTGCTCGTGAGGTTCCAAGCGTATTTGCGTATGTAGGTTGTTGCCCTTGTCATGTTTTAGTAAATGATATGCCACCGCTTCACAATAGTAAATTCCTCCCTGATGAGGATACTCTATCCGTGGGTGTGCGTTATATAACTTGCGCGGCCTTGAAACTGTTGGAAAAATTAGGTTAATTCTACAAAATTTAAATAAAGCTCATAATGATTTACTAATATAAATATTTGAAATTACGTCTTGGACTGATTCGCGAAAAACTAATAATATTCTCGTATCACAAGAATAAACATATCTGTTTCAAAAACATGCTTAATTGAGGCGGATATCAAATAAGGAGGATTTTTCGTGGAACTAGGGCTTAAAGACAAATGTGCATTGGTAATGGCTTCAAGTGCTGGACTTGGTAAAGCAATTGCAACCGAATTTGCGCGAGAAGGTGCAAATGTCATGCTGTTCAGTCCATTCGAAGACGAACTCAAACAAGCGCGCCAAGATATCTTCTCGGAGACAGGTAAGAACCCCTCAATATTCGTCGGTAGTATAACGAACGCAGATGATATAAAAAATCTTGTAAAAACAACTGTCGACGCATATGGCCCCGTTTTTGCTCTTGTGAATAATACTGGTGGTCCGGCAGCAGGGAACTTTGATGCTTTTGACGATAGCGCTTGGCAAAAGGCTTATGAACTTACGCTGCTTTCTTATATACGTACAATTCGTGAGGTACTGCCGCATATGAGAGCTAATAATGGCGGCAGGATTCTTAATTCAACGTCTTCGTCAATTAAGTCTGTCCTTGATAATCTTATTCTCTCAAACACTTTCAGAATGGGAGTTGTTGGGCTTGCGAAAACGCTTTCGCAGGAACTAGGTAAAGATAACATTCTGGTTAATGTAATTGCTCCCGGACGCATTGGAACCGCCCGTATTGACTACCTAGATAGCGTTCGCGCTGAGAAGGCAGGCAAGACAGTAGAGGAAATTCAGCAGCTAGCATTTGCGGGTATCCCGCTTGGCAGATACGGTACGCCTCAGGAATATGGAAAGCTCGCCGCGTTCCTTTGTTCTTCCGCTAATACGTTTATAACAGGACAATCTATCTTAGTAGATGGCGGTATGGTCAAAGCTATCTAGGTTCATCCGTGTGAACGGTATTATTTTGCATTGAGCAGGGAGGTGTGCGGGATGTTTGATATCTTAATAAAAAATGCCTATATATATGATGGGTCTGGTAATTCTCCATATTTAAGCAACATTATGATAAGAGACGGTGTCATTGCCAAAATAGGTAATGCTGATGATGAAGCGTTTTATGAGATCGATGCCTCCGGACATGTCGTATCTCCTGGTTTTATTGACCCTCACACGCACTACGATAACACTGTTCTTTATGATAAACAAATGGTAGCTCCTTTGTGTCAGGGAGTAACCACTGTTATCACAGGACTGTGTGGGCTTGGTACCGTTCCTTTACAACAAGAATACAGATCTGAGGTCAACAGACTAAATTCCGGCATGGTAGGGTATAGGGATAATTTCAATTACACTGCCGCCAACATAGAGGATTATCTTTATCAAGCAGATGGTGCAGCAGTTAATGTTGCTGCGGCGATTGGACACATCCCGTTGCGCATAAGTGCAGGTGGTTTTAATTGCGTAGGTTACGCTGGGCTATCCGAAAAAATGAAAGGTCTGCTTAGGGAAAATTTGAGAATGGGAGCAGTGGGGTTTTCTATAGGATTAGACTATTTCCCTACGCATTCTAGTGTTATCTCCTCCGATGAGTTAACAGATTTAAATAAGGTAGTTGCGGAAGAGAACGCTGTTTTTCTTGCGCATGTGCGCCCGAGTAGTGTCGATGGCAGTATGATGGAAGGGAATGAGGAAGTTTGTTCTATCGCCGAATCGCTGGGAGTAAGGACACATGTTTTACACACTAGGACACTCTATCCAGTCACTTGTGGTAAACCGGAGGTGATTGCAGAAGTATTTGAAAAATCCATTAGTAACGGAGCTGATATAAGTGTTGAAAGTTATCCATATTTTGGAGGCCAGACCTATGGCATTTATTACCTCCCAGCGTGGGCGCAAGAGGGGACTAGCGAAGAAATAATAAGAAGGCTTAAGGATTTAGAGGTAAGATCAGCTATAACAGATAACTGTGAAACACTTGTTTACTATAAACCAGCCAGGTTTGCCTATGTGAAATATCATCCAGAATACGAAGGGCATTCGTTAGATTATGTGGCTAAAATTCGCGGTCAAAAAATAGGAGATATGCTAGCAGAGGTACTAATTGAAAGCGATCTAGGGGTATCGATAACGTCAGCCGACGGAATTGCGGGAGCTAATATTAATAGTCAGCTTCTTGATGATTTTATGTTTCTTTTGCAGAAACCGTATTACACTGTAGGCAGCGATAGTATGGATTGTGGAAGCCATACGCATCCGCGTGCATTTGGCAGCTATGCAAAGGTTCTAAGGCTAACACGCGAATATGGTTATAGCCTAGAAAAATTAATTTATAAGCTTACAAAATTTAACGCCGATAGATTTGGGTTAGTCAAAAGAGGGGTTCTTTCCGAAGGTAATTTTGCTGATATTACCATATTTAAATACACTGATGTCTATGATAAAGCTACTTACGCTATGCCCATGGCACCTCCTGAAGGTATTAAATGCGTCATAGTTAATGGACAAATAGCCTTATATGACGGATGCCCCACTGGTACCCTGCCAGGTCGCTCTTTAAAAAGAAATAAAATTTAGGAAAAAGGGAGATGGATTCATGTCAAAGATTCTATTCGTCGATTGTTCTGGAAGCCCGCTATATGATCCGAAGGTACATATCAAACCATTTTTAGAACGTTATCCACACGATTTTGTAAGTCCTGAATTTGAAGAATTGCCAAATAGTCTAGAGGGTTATTCACATCTAGTTTATAGCGGCTCGATGGTTACGTCTTACGAGAGTGATTGGCAGTCGCGGCTATATAGTTTTGTCAGGAGCTCATACGATTATGGTATCCCTACACTTGGAATATGCTATGGGCATCAAATAATCGCTAGAGAGATATTGGGGTACGAAAAGCTGAGACAGAAACCAAAAGAAGATCATGGTTGGGAAAAGGTTACTGTCGTAGATGACGATCCATTATTAGGTAAAAAAGGTTCTATTTGGTTTCCTTTTGTCACTCATGGGTATGAATTGTTTGACCTGCCTTTGGACAAGGTAAAGATTATCGCTTCTTCAGACAATTGCAAGATTATGGCTTATAAATTCTTAAATGAACCTGTGTGGGGATTTCAATGCCACTTTGAGATATCTCCTGCACAAGCAAAAGATTTTCTTGATGGTTATAAACTCCCTGTAACTTGTAATTCTCTGGGATTCGAATATAGTGATAAAACTTATCCAAACCATCAAGAAATTTTTAGAAGGTTTTTTGAATCACAGTTGGACTAACTTGCTAGAATTTTAATAAAAAATGATACTTTTTACATCTTATAGAAAATTATTATGTGTTTTTAGCACCATAAAGTAGTCAGAAGCAAAAATACAATTTCAGGAGGAAGAAACGATGGGCCGATTGAAAAATCAACTGCCCCCAGTGGAGTAGAAGAAAGAAATAGCTCAA
>ERZ827520.3187-NODE-3187-length-13804-cov-2.874173_pt1 | contig 13804 bp, 14 predicted proteins | sample MGYA00519581_ERZ827520 | MGnify/ENA primary metagenome ERZ827520 (study PRJEB31778, sample SAMEA3449339) | human gut metagenome | biome: human gut; feature: human-associated habitat; material: faeces | place: United Kingdom | collected 2010/2012 ...
TGGAAATCGTGGAAGATAAAGATGAAGGCGGATATGTGGTTTCTTATCCAGATCTTCCGGGCTGCATCACCTGTGGAGAAACAATTGAAGCTGCGGTTGCAAATGCAATAGACGCAAAGAAGGTATGGATCGAAGCTGCACTTGAAGAAGGAATTGAAATTCATGAACCGGATAGTTTAGACAATTATTCAGGACAATTTAAACTAAGGATTCCCCGGAGTTTGCACAGATCTCTGGCAGAGCATTCTAAAAGAGAGGGAATCAGCATGAATCAGTATTGTGTTTACCTTCTTTCTAAAAATGACGCAGTCTATTCAAAATAAAGGATACTGTTGCATTGGAAAATATAAGATGAGCAAAATATCTAGGCAACGGAAAAATCGGGAACTCTAAATAACTGATGCAAATGAAGGAAATATTGGCATGAATTCATATAAAGCATATTGAGTAATATCAGTACACTAAGTTTGAGAAAATAGGGCTTGGAAATCTGGCAGGTTTCGAGTGGTGTTAGCATAAAAAGTGGACAGGAAGAATAGAGAGAGCTAACATAACAAGTACAACATCACCATGAATAGATGAGCAAGTGAAAGAAGGGTATGAGAATGTCCAAGTCCAAAAAGAGAAAAACGTTCGACAATGAATTCAAGAATAAGGCTGTACAATATGTCAATGAGCATTCAGAGCTGTCACGCGCTCAAGCTGCCGCTAATCTTGGCATCGGCCAAAGCACACTGTCCAGATGGCTCAAGGAAGCCAGAGAATCTGATGACGGCAAGATCAACGCGCCTGGAAGCGGAAATTATCAATCAGATGAAGCCAGGGAAATCGCTCGTTTGAAACGTGAGCTTCGCGATACGAAGGATGCGCTTGCTATCTTGAAGAAGGCCCTTGGCATATTGGAAAAAAACGCTGATCTTTCATGAAAATGACAGCGAAAATAGAAAAATATGGAGATAAAAGATATGGAAAACTTTATAAAAAAGCTTCAGGAACAGTTGGACAATATGACAGAAGAAGCAAAAGATCAATGGATCCTTACGCAAGCCAGGCTCTTGCCTGAACATAAACAGGAGGATTTTTATCAAAGCATCTGCGGAAAGAAAGTGGTGATGAACATGCCCGGTCTCGATGAGATCGCCGCTTTTTGCGACCGTGTTGAGCGCGGTGAGATCGTGATGCAATACGAGACGCATTATATCGAATTTGATGACTTTGGAGATTATCACGATGAGTGGGAACATGATTTCCATGACCCTGATCACGCGATGAACTTTGTTTCGTCAGTATTACATGGATGCCATGATCTGATCATCTTAGGCGACTATGAGACCGCATTCAAGCTCTTGGATCAAATGCTCAATTTATGTTTTGTCATCGTAGATCACCCGGATACAGATGACTGCTGCGCAGATGCATCTATGGATCTGGAGATGGCCATCGATGAACGATTGATTTCCATAGACAGAAATGATCTGCTTGAAGATTATATCAGAAGCTGCAAGCATGCGCTGAAAGATGTCGCGCAAGCTGTCAACTATATCGTATCGGCGTTATCCGCGCCTTTGTTCAAAGACTGCGAAATAAACGATCCTGACCTGTTTCAAGCCGATGATCCGCTTCTGCCCGAGATAAAAACAAAGCTGCATGAAGAACGACAAAAGCTTCTGTCTTTGCTGGCAAAAGCAGATGAAGAGGACTACTTAGCAGTATATCAATATAAACATCAGATCTTGAACATCAGCAGGTGGACAAGTTTTTTCGAGGAAATCGGAAAGGAACAAGAGCAATCAGAACCATCATTATTGAAGGACGCATGGTCAGATATCCAAGGCCTGATCGAAAGATTATCTTATGAACCATATATGGATGATCAGATGGAAATGGAAGAGATTTTTTTGATCATCGAGGATCTGATTCAACGTGGTGAATTTGAGCAAGAACCATGGGAAGTGAAAGAACACATCTTGTCGGAAATCTATCAGAATAACTACTATGTGGATTATTGCGTAGAAGATCCGATGGAAGAGCTGGCAGCTGCGATCTGTTCAACGCGTGAGGAACAGCTGAAACGCGCGGACCTGATGATGCAAATTGATGATGACGAGATCAGACAAGAGGCAGCACAATTGTATCGTCAATTTGGCGATCTGGAACATTGCGCAAGATATTATGAGGGCTATCAGGGCAAAGAAGCGGAACCATATGAGATCTTGATCGAGTACTATAAAGATGCAGATCGCGAAAAAGCGGTGTGCATTGCCGAATATGCGATCCAGCGCTGCAAGATCGACCAGACATCTTTTTTCCTATTCCTGCTGCAGGACGCAAAAGATAATGGAGATGAGCAACGATTTAAAAAACTGATGCAAAGCGCACGTCGAAGAAAAGCGGTAAATATGGAAAAGATCCGTGAAAAACACCGCTGATCCCTCATTCAAAATTTACAAAACGGAAAAAACTGATTATAATAATTCTGCTTTTTATGATGTTTAAGGGGGAAAAAGATTATGATTCGTTTTTTTCAAAAGAACATTGAACCGAACAGGAAGCTGAGGATCGTGGAAGTGATCCTCTTGGTGCTGCTGATCATCGGTTCGATCGCCTCGTATGTGATCGGTTTTTCCGCGGTACGAACGGATGTGGGACAGCTCGAATTTGTTCAGAGCATCGAGATGCAGCGTGATTTCAGCATGGAGGACTATGACGGTGAGGAAGATACGGTCTGTGATGTGACGTATCGAAGCGGGGATAAAGAACTTGTCGTCACGTACTCCTACGAAGAATATGAACAGCTGGACAACGAGTCCATCACTGCTTATGAATTCGAAGCCGAGGATGGCACACAGCTGTATTTTGACCATCAGGATGTCACACAGGCCGAGGCACAACATGCCTATGAGCAGATCATGGCCAATGAATCCATGCCGGTCTTTAACTTTGCGAACGCGTCGATGATCCTCGTTCTGTCGCTGTTGATCATGATGCTGTTTGCCAGACAGTTCACCACATATGAAAAGTCATGGTTCATGTCCATCATGGTCCTGGCGACCATTTTCTCTGTGATGTTCCCAGAAGAGAGTGCCAACGGCGTCAACGGAATCATCATCATGTGGCTGTATCTGCTGGATACCTTCTTAAATATCTTGTGCGAATTGCTGATTTCCAAACAGTCCAGGTACAATTTCCTTGTTTCCGTTCTGGTCGAGATCGTCGAGATCGTGATCTCCATCGTGTTGATGTATCGTTTCGCGACACTGGCGACGACGCTCTTCTTCTGGCTGCCGATCGATATCATCAGCTACATCAACTGGTCCAGACACAAGGATGAACAGGAAGATGAGCTGACGGTCGTCAGACGGCTGAAAGGCTGGCAGGAAGCATTGGTCATCGTCGGCATCGTCGTCTGGACGATCGTCATCGGTTATTTGATCAGCGGACTGGATATCGCCACCGACTTCTACAACAACGAAGCATTAGAGACCGCGATCATCTATATCGATGCATGCGCTTCAGCAGTGGGCATCGCCAATGGTCTGTTCATCTTCTTCCGATTCAGAGAACAATGGATCGCATGGTATATCTGCGCAGCGCTGGAAGCGATCATCAACATCATCTCCGGACAGTATGTGCTGCTCATCTTAAAGCTGGGGTATTTCACCAATACGACTTACGGCTATATCAAGTGGAGCAACTATATCAAGTCTCACCATGAAGACGAACGCCTATCGATATTTTGAAAATAGCTTGAGGATATCACATAAAATTGATACAATAAATGATAGAAAATAGGAAATGGAGTGAATGTAATGGCAATTTCTGCAGGTGATTTTAGAACAGGTCTGACCTTGATCGTAGATGGTGATCCGTGGCAGGTTTTGGATTTCCAGCATGTAAAACCGGGAAAAGGTGCGGCGATCTTGAAGACGAAGATGAAAAATCTGAAGACAGGAAATACACAGGAAAGAAACTTCAACGCTTCGACCAAATTTGAACAGGCCAATATCTCCAAGAAGAGCGCCCAGTTCTCTTATGAAGCTGATGCAACGTATTATTTCATGGATATGGAAACTTTTGATACCTATGAGCTGAGTGAGGATCAGATCGGCTTCAACAAATATTTCATCGTAGAAGGCTCTGAGGTCTCTTTGATCTTCTTTGAAGGCTTGCTGCTGTCTGTATCTATTCCGGAAAAGGTTGAATTGACCATTGCAGAAACAGATGCGCCGATCAAGGGGGCGCCTTCCAATCAGACGAAGGATGCAGTCACAGAGACCGGTCTGTCCTTGCGCGTTCCGCAGTTCATCGGCCCTGGTGAAAAGATCGTCGTATTCTCCACTGACGGCAAATATGCAGGAAGAGCTTGATCAGCTCTTCTTTTTATCATGATGAACAAAGTCGTATTGATCACCGGCGGCGCTTGCGGGATAGGCAGAGCGATCGCGTTGGAGCTGGCCAAGAACCACTATGATATCGTCATCAATTACCTGACGTCCAGACAGGCTGCGGAAGCGTTAAAAGAACAGATCATTCACGAATACGGCGTGCACTGTCTGGCTGTTTGTGCCGATATCTCTGATGCGGATCAAGTCGATCGGATGGCCGCTGAGATCGAGGAGAAGCTGGGCGGAATCGATATCCTGATCAATAATGCCGCAGTGGATCTGTCCAACCTGTTCCATCTCAAGAACGCGGAGGAATTCAGAAGGACACTGGATGTCAATGTCGTCGGAGCGTTCAATTGCAGCAAGCGTGTGTATAAGCATATGCTGGATCAGGAATATGGCCGGATCATTAACATCTCTTCCACGAATGGAATCAACACGTACTACCCCATGTGCATCGATTATGACGCCTCAAAGGCCGCATTGATTTCTCTGACGCACAATCTTGCGTTTGAGTTTGCCCCCTATATCCATGTCAACTGCATAGCGCCGGGCTTCATCGGCACGGAAAATGAATTAGATGGGTATGATGAGGAGTTTTTGAAGGAAGAGATTGAAAAGATCATGGTCAAGCGTTACGGCGATCCTAAGGAGGTCGCCTATCTGGTCAAATTTCTGATCAGCGATGAAGCGGACTTCATCAACAATACCATCATCCGGATCGATGGCGGGCAGCCGGGCAGCTGCTAGATCGCTGAGGACAAAGCTGAAGACGAAAACAACGGGGTGGAGACACCCCGTTGAGTCGTTTGGACCAGATCACTGGTCATTGTTTTTCATGTTGGTCAGCGCCAATAAGATCGAGAGCTTGCCATATTCGAAAGTCAGTCCGCCCTGCATATACAATGTGTAAGGCTCGACCATCGGTGCGTCAGCGCTCAATTCGATCGTGCTTCCCTGGGTGAAGCTTCCGGCAGCCATGACTTCATCAAAAGGATAGCCTGGCATCGGCGCCGGCAAGACACGGACAAAGGAATCGATCGGGCTGGATGCCTGAATGCCTTGTGTGAAATGCACAAGGTTTTCTTTTGTGCCAAGCTCTAAAGTCTGGATGATATCCGTTCTTTCTTCGTCATAGGCGGGAGATACGTTGTTGTATCCCATCTTCTCTAACATATAGGCAGAGAAGACCGCCGTCTTTAATGCGCTCTTGACGGCGTTAGGGGCCATGAAGATGCCTTTGAAGAATGAACTGTTCAAGTTGAAGTTTGCGCCCAGATCTTTGCCGATGCCAGGTGCGGTCAGCCGTTCAGCCACCATATGGATCAATTCAGCCTTTCCTGCGATATAGCCGCCCGTTGACGCAATACCGCCCCCAAGGTTTTTCATCAATGAACCGACCACGACATCTGCGCCGACATGGCCCGGCTCCAGTTTTTCTACCAATTCGCCATAGCAGTTGTCCACCATGATGATGACATCCTGATTGACTTCACGGATCTTTTTGATGATGCGCTCGATTTTTGCGATGGACAGTGACAGGCGATGCGCATATCCTCTGGAGCGCTGGATCTCTACCAATCTCACATTTCCAGCCTTCAGGCGCTCAACGATCTGGTCATCAGCAAAGTCATCGTTGACCAGATCGATTTGTTCGTATTTTACCCCATAAGCTTTCAATGATTGTGTAGAGCTGCCATAAAGTCCGATCATCTCCTGTAAGGAATCATAGGGATTTCCGGACAAAGAGATCATCGTGTCTCCGTGCTTCAACAGTGCAGACAGTGTGAGATACAGCGCGTTTGTCCCGCTCATGATCTGCGGGCGCACCAAGGCATCCTCACAGCCCAGCACCGTTGCAAAGATCCGTTCGATCTTGTCTCGGCCCTCATCATAGTTTCCATATCCGTTGATATCTGCGAAATCTGAATAAGAAACCTGGTTTTCGATGAACGCAGATAAGATCCGGTTCGAATTATGTAAACAGACATCATCGATGCGCTGATAGATCTCTGCCAGGATGGGCTCCGATTCCTCGGCCATCTTCAACAGATCCTGATCAATTTTCTCTAATATCATATGAACCTCCTCATTGTCACGACTTATCTATTATACATGATTAGGCGCAAAGGAGAAGAGGAGATGAAATAAATTGGCAAAGCCGAAGTGAAAAAGTAAATGCAACACCAAGCGATTTAAAACGTGCGAACCTTATTGCCAAACTTGTGATTTAGTGATATCATTTTCTGGACAGGACGAGATTTGAAGATGCAGTGTCGCCTGTTTGCATGGATATCGGGATGTAGCACAGCTTGGTAGTGCACTTGCATGGGGTGCAAGGGGTCGCAGGTTCAAATCCTGTCATCCCGACCATGAACAAAATGAACGGCAGATCGAGCGTCTGCCGTTTTTACATATTATATCAACAGGAGATAGATGATATGGAAACTAAAGAAAAGACAACGAACAGAGAACAAGCTTTGCAGGAAAGGATGAAAGCAGAAACGGAGCGTATAGTTGGTGAATTATGCCAGCTGTATTCTCCAGAGATGAAAGATCAATTGGAACAGGCATATCTGGAAACCGTGACAGGCGATCCAGAGAAAGCGTCAAAGCTGCTTCTTGATGTTCAAGCCGTCAAAGAGACAGACGATATCCGTTTCTTGCAGGCAGTTGCGTATATTCGCGGAGAGCATTTTGATGATGCCAGAGCATTGCTTCTGCAGATCAATGAGAATGAACCGAATTCACCGCAGGTCCTGACACATTTAGCGCATGTAGAATTTGCGCAGCGCAGATACAAAAAAGCAGTGAAATACTTTGAAAAGGTTCACGCAAAACAGATGCAGGATTTCAATTATATGTTTGAATACGCGGTGTCCCTCATGCTCAGCGGAAGAGAACAGAAAGCAAGAAATGTGTTCATGCATATCATTGAATATGTGGAACAGAATGATGTGTCGGTCAGCGAATTCCTGATGTGTGATGTATATGGGTTTATTTTGGAAATTGACTTGCGGCAGAAAAACGGAAAGTTTCAAAATGATACGAAACGTTTCAGTGCCTTTTTGGATAAGGTCACTTTGGATCCTCGGGCAGAGCAAAGCATGTGTCGGATCATCGTCACGCTTTCGACGTTCATGGATTCCAAATGGGTCCAGCCGCTGTTTCTGAATCTGATCAACATGATCCAGAAGAAAAACTGCTTGAACACAGAATCTGCGCAAGAATGTCTTCATTCTGGATTCACCTCATGGGAATCTTATCAGTATATGTATGATCCAAAACTCAGTAAGATCACAGCGGCGTTTTTGAGCAGGGATTATACCCGTAATTCGCAGCCTGTCGAAAATGAACGATCCGCGATGATCGATCAGCTGAGCAACGAATGGAACATGAGCGAATATACGATCTCTCATCCTGAGGAATTGGCTTACGTGAAAGAAAAGTATCCATATACTTATGAAGACAATCGTACGCTTATCGATGAGATCTTGCGTGATCCAGGCAGCGTGCAGTCCCGCATTGAAAAGCTGCTTTTATCATTGACCAATAGTACAAGTCTGTTTGATGTTCATATGGCGATGAAACAGGATTATGATGGATTTTGCAGGCATTTTGGCGTTCAGCAGTAAAAAACGCCGTATGATATCATCAAATAATGAGAGAAGACCGTCTGGATATAGTCTGGATGGTTTTTTTATCCAGAGATGATGCGGATCCGGCTTGGATATCCTGTTTTTCTTTGACTATATGGCAGATGAAAAAAATCATGAAAAAATTGGATAAAATCAATTCATAAATGAGAATAAATCGAATTTAGAAGGTGATTTTATAAAAAATCGGATATAATAGATTTGTAGGAACAGAAAGGAGCGACACCGAGATGTTGATCCAATTCAGTTTTAAAAACTTTAATTCTTTTCGAGATGAAGCAACGTTAGATCTATCAGCAGCCAAAATGACGGAATTTTCGGATAGAGTGGTTGCGGTTGGAGGAGAAAAACTATTGTTGACTGCTGCTATATACGGAGCAAACGCAAGCGGAAAATCCAATGTATACAGCGCATTTGAATATATGACCAAGTATGTCATCAATTCATTTAAATATGGAGATGAAGTAAAAAGTTTTGAAGAGATCCGTCCACGTCCATTTTTGTTTGACAAGAACTCTGCTCAAACGGATACGACCTTTGAAGTCTATTTTACTGTACCTGGGGATAAAACAGAGAAGAGCTATAATTACGGTTTTTGTATTGGCAAAAAAGGCATTACTGAAGAGTGGATGAATTACAAGTCTAAGACATCTAAGAAATATAAAGCAGTTTTTTACAGAAGCGAAGATACTTTAGATCTTTCAGGAATTCCTAAAGCGAGCAGGGAGAACATCTCTGTGGCATTGGAAAAACAAGTTTTGATCATATCACTGGGCGCAAAGCTGCGAATTGCCAAGTGCAAATTAGTCAGAGATTGGTTCTTGAATAATGAATTCGCGGATTTTGGCAATGTCATGACCAGTTTTTTCATGTCAAGATTGTTGCCGGATGGCTTTGTGGATGATGAAAAAGTACAAGAGAAAGTAGTTGATTTTTTGGCCTCGTTCGATGAAACGATCAAAGGGTTTGAAATCACTCGGCTTCCTCAGCAAGATGATCCGAAAAATGAATATTTTCAAATAGACGCATTGCACAAAATGATCGGCTCTGATGAACTTGCAAAAATCCCATTACAAGCAGAGTCAGCGGGCACATTGAAGATGTTCGCCTTGTATCCTGAATTACAAGAGGTGTTGATGCATGGCGGTGTGTTCTTTATCGACGAATTAAATGCACGTTTACATCCGCTGCTTGTTCGCAATTTCATTTTGACTTTTCTCAATTTAGAAAACAACATCAATCATGCACAACTTATATTTACTACTCATGATACGTGGCTGTTATCTAATCAATTATTACGGCGGGATGAGATCTGGTTTACAGACAAGGACGAGGATGGTTTATCCACACTCTATTCATTGGCCGATTTTGTTGATGAAGATGGATCGAGGATCCGAAAAGATGAGAATTACGAAAAAAATTATCTGCTCGGAAAGTATGGCGCGATCCCGTCCTTGAAAACAATAAAGTTTCTTAAGGAGGAATGATCTTTGGCTAGAAAGGATCGAATGGGCAATCGCAAAACACGAGATCAACGCAGCAAGCGAAGAGTACCAGAAATGGGATATTATCTGGTAGTGACGGATACAGAGGCAACAGAGCGTTGTTTCTTTACTGGCCTGCATAATAGTTTGCCTGAGGAGATGAAGCAAAAGCTTGTAATAAAAGTTGTGGAGACGGACACGCAGGATCTTATTCAAAAGTGTCAGGAACTGACCGTATATGATGCGCAATATCGAATTCCATGGATAGTATTTGACCGCGATCAAGTCGTTGATTTTGATCAAATTGTTACGCGGGCAGAAAAGGCAGGTATTTATGCGGGGGTGGTCAAATCCATGCTTTGAAATATGGCTGTTCGCATATTTTGGCATGATGCCAGTGATTCAAGATTCATGGATCTGTTGTTCTAAATTTGCAGAACTTTATTTCAGAAAAACCGGACATGAGTACATAAAAGCAGATAAGAATGTATATATGAGGTTATGCGAATATGGAAATGAAGAAAGGGCACTGGTAATAGCAGAGCAAAAGTACCAGCAGTGTATGAGAGATGGGAAAACGCATCCTTCAACGATGTGTCCCGCAACACGTGTTTATGAACTGGTCAGAGAAATCAAAAGTAAAGTATCACAGCATGTGTAACGACTTCTTCAGGAAAAACATTTTTTGATCATGTATTGTTTTGTGGTTTTGGCTAATCGTGAATCAGATACAGTGATTCGCTGACTAATGGTCAAACTTGTCTGATATCATCAAATAATGAGAGAAGACCATCTGGATATAGTCTGTATGGTCTTCTTATGCGTCAGTGGAGCAAAAACAGTCAAATGGCTCATTTCATTGAATGGCATAGTGATCACTGATATAATCTGTATAGATCGAACATTTGAGAAAACGGAATGCGTCCCAAATGAAAGTGCCATGAATAATAGATGGAGGAGCTATGCTGGAGAGCATACCGGATGCATAGGAAACGAAAGGATCCTTATATGACGTATGGACCAAGCTGTGCGTGCTTTATGCCAGAGAAAATAGGGCTGATGATCATCTTTGAAAACGGGGAGCGCGCGCAATTTGAGGCAGACCGGCATGCGTATTCTCCGCAATACAAAAGTGCTATGATGAAGCCAAAATTAGGAATGGCAAATGGGTGATGTTTGCGCTGGCCGCACATCCATGTTTCAAGATCTTGTTCGATTACTGGCGATCAAGAAAAAGTCAGATCAAAAGAATCCTGTTGATCGACATGATATATTCATTATTGAGGAGGGACATAAAATGAAAAAGATGATCGGATATTGCGGATTGGATTGTGAAAAATGCGACGCATATCTCGCAACGATCAATGACGATCAGGCACTGCGGGAAAAAACGGCGAAGCTGTGGGTTGAATTAAATCAGGCGCCGATCCTTCCTGAGCATATTCATTGCCAGGGCTGCCGCGTCGATGGCGTCAAAACGATCTTTTGCGATAAGCTGTGCGCGATCCGCCAGTGCGCATTGAAAAAAGGCATGGCGACCTGCGGCAATTGCGCAGATCTGGAAAGCTGTTCCACGGTAAGGGCGATCCTGGAGAACGATCCATCTGCCTTGGCCAATCTGAAAGGATGATATTTTAAGATTTCATATTCCAGCAGCTGCCTGAAATGCCATGAACATTGCTCTTCCAGATGATCTTAAACACGTTGTTCAGGGATGAAGATCGGTGACCATTGCTGGCATAAATCATAAATGTGAAGCTGTTTGTCATCCATCATTTCTGGTCGCATGGATACTGCGCAGATGCCGGCGCTTTCATAAGTCTTGCAATAATACGTCTGCGTCGCCTTGCTCATGCAGCAGGAATAAATGGTGATGTCTTCACGGCCTTGTTCGGTAATGATGCTTCCTCTGGGCATCGCCACTGTATCCAGAAGGTGAAAAAACTGTGCTACGCGCGAGCGCTCTTGATCTTCACAACGGGAATTCAATCGATAAAAGGCAGCACGGATGTATCGTGAAGGAGAGGAGCAGTCTCCAGGTAATCCGAAAGCGCCCATCCCTTCTCCAAAACGCTGCAGATCCAATGCCGGCGCGATCTTGTTTTGCACCGGAGAAGCGGAAAGATGCTGGTACTGATTCAAGTTCATCTGATGAAAGGGGAAAGGCGGATTATTGGTCAACACTCCTACAGGATCTTCATATAGAAAGTTCCCGCATTCCATGGTTTCCAGCACCAATGCGCCGTGTTGATCTGCGATGTGCCAATGCAAAGGGGCCAATGGCAAAGTTTGTCCATCATGTCGGGTGAATGGTATCCGTGCTAGTGAGATGCTTTGCAGCTTTTCTTTGGCTTCTTCGATGTTCTGGCAGGTGCCCAGGATCCACGGGATCAGTTCATCAGGAGCCAGTGCGGTGTTTCCTTCGGGGACAGCATCCTCATAATGTGCATTTCCAGGGAAATTCAGCCCTGCCATATACAGTCCATGCTCGTTCATCGCTTCTGCGTACAGCGGATGATCATCGACGACCGCAGCCATACCGATCATGGCATGGTGACGATCCAGGTTTGAGGCATGAGGGAAATGCAAAGGGAAGCGGCGCGGCATGATGACGACCTTTTCTCCAAATCCCCGATCCAGATCTAAGTTTCGACCAAAACAGTTACATTCGAATAATGCGATGCTCGTACACATGGGAGGCTCCTTTCATCTTTGCGTTGCTTTTAGTATTTCCGCATTTGATCGGGTTATGCTATGGGACTGGCCTGTTTGGAAATAAAAATCGCCCGTTTAGAAGCACCGCCGCAAAGAAGGTTGTGTTTATGAGATTCTATGATAAAGTGTAGCTGTACAATTTAATACATGCTTAATTGATGAAATGAGGAGGACAACATGAAAAAAAGCTATAAGATCGATGTGGACTGCGCAAACTGCGCGAATAAGATGGAGGCCGCAGCAAATCGCACGGATGGAGTCAAGAACGCTGTCGTGAACTTTATGACCTTGAAGATGAATGTGGAGTTTGAAGAGGGCGCTGATGTCAAAGCAGTGATGGCAGAGGTGCTGAAAAACTGCAAGAAGGTCGAATCTGACTGTGAGATCTTCTTCTGATCGAAGAGTATCCGCTTGTATCTTTGTCTCAGATGTGATTTAATACTGACGAACTGGTTCCGAACCTCCCAGTATAATCATAGGCAAATTCAATCAGATATCTTTACATGTGCAGAAGCATATCATGACTTTGCGAGGTTTTTCTTTGCAAGGTCTTTTTTTGAAAGAAGGGATGCTGTATCAAGAAAAAAGTGATCATTGACTGTGACCCTGGCATCGATGACAGCCTTGCCATCATGATGGCATTGACTGCAAAGGAAATCGAAGTTGTCGGCATCACGGTCGTATGCGGAAATGCACCGGTGCAAATGGGGGCGGAAAATGCCCGTAAGGTGTTGAAGCATATGAACAGGCTGGATGTTCCGGTCTTGATCGGGGCAGACAAGCCATTGAAGAAACCATATACGGACGCATTAGATACCCATGGCCGGGATGGCCTTGGCGAAAGCTTTCTGGAAAATGCAGAAGGTCCGTTGAACACAGAAAGCGCCAATTCCTTTCTGCGCCGCAAGCTCAGAGAGGAGCGATGCTCTATCATCGCTATCGGTCCGCTGACCAATCTCGCACATCTGATTGAAACCGACGAGGATGCATTTGCATGCATCGACAGGCTTATTTCCATGGGCGGCAATTACCGCTCGCATGGGAACTGTTCACCTGTGGCCGAATACAATTACTGGGAAGATCCGGAAGCAGCTTCCATCGTTTATCAACAGATGGAAAAGATGGGAAAACAGATCGAGATGATCGGTCTGGATGTCACCCATCAGATCGTGCTCACTCCGGATCTTTTATCCTATATCGAACGACTGGATCCGCATGAAGGCGCATTTATCCGCAAGATCACGAAATTCTACTTTGATTTCCACTGGCAGTGGGAACATCTCATCGGCTGTGTGATCAACGATCCCCTGGCAGTCGCCTGCTTCTTGGATCCTGAAGTGTGCCGTGGCTTTTCGGCACACGTAGAGATCGCGGAAGAAGGCATCGGCAGAGGGCAAAGCGTTGTCGACGCCTATGATTTCTATCGTCGGCCCCATAACGCGGTAGTATACGACAAAGTGGATGTGACCAAATTTTTCTATATGTTTTTGGAACGGATCTTGCGCTGTGACCGCGCTCGGCTTGATCTGCTGGACCACCTGTTGAGAAACCATGACGCATATGG
>ERZ827520.3189-NODE-3189-length-13798-cov-12.208397_pt1 | contig 13798 bp, 10 predicted proteins | sample MGYA00519581_ERZ827520 | MGnify/ENA primary metagenome ERZ827520 (study PRJEB31778, sample SAMEA3449339) | human gut metagenome | biome: human gut; feature: human-associated habitat; material: faeces | place: United Kingdom | collected 2010/2012 ...
CGGCGTCGGGCGCCCGGAGAGGATCGTGCTTTGGAAAGCGTTGTTCTTCTTGCCCGGGGATTATTATATTTGCCAAGTATAGTTAAATTTATAACCGCGTGGATACGCCGCTGCGCGGCTGAAAATTTTTTCCATTCTTAAAACAGTTATTTATCGCACCAAGCTCAAAACCTATGAGGAGGCACGCCTCCTCATAGGTGAATACATCCACTTCTACAATCACGAAAGAATCAAACTTAAAATATCATGCAAAAAGGAGTAAAGCGTTAGGGCGGAAAATTTGCGGAGAAAAAACAATAAAATACAGGGATAAAAATAAAAGAAAGATGCTCTGCCCGCATTTCATTACGCACAAAGCCGCAGCGCCGCAGTCGTCTTTTGGACGCGGCGCTTGCGGCGGGTTGGCGTGGGATGTAAGGAACGCAGCTTTTTCCGCCATTATGAGCAGCACAAACAACGGCCATCTGGTTATATCTCCCCGGGCGCCCGACGCCGCTTTGCGGCGTCGGGCGCCCGGGAGATATAACCCGATGACCGTTGTTTGTGCTGCTCATAACGGCGGCAGAAGCAGCGTTCCTTACCTCCCACACCAACCCGCCGCAAGCGCCGCGTCCAGAAGACGACTGCGGCGCTGCGGCTTCGTGCGTGACGGAATGCGGGCAGCTTCCGAAACAAACAGTGCTATAAATGCGCAAATTTATAAAACGGCGGCACAGTTTGTCGGATTGCTTCCTGTCCGTCGGACGCGTCCCGCATACGGCCGGACTTCCGATGCAAAAGGGTTCGACGCGCTGCGTCTGTCCACATCAGACTTCACAGCGGGCTTCGCTGCGGTATGCACAGCGGAATCCACAGCCGTTCGCGCCGCTATTTCACGGGAATACGCACACTTATCCACATTGTCCACCGAGTTATCCACAGCCCGCGCACAAATGCCGTCGGGAAGCACGGAAAAAGGGCGCTGCGTCGGCGCCCTCATTGTGTTGAAAAAGCTTATTTCGAAAAACTTATGCACAAAGAGGAAACTAAGCAAAGCAAAACAAGTTTCAATGACGAATTACTTTATAATAGTCCCTTAAAATAGGCGCTTTCAACTCGCTCAAAATAGGCCCTTTCAGCTCGAATGATCGGTGCGAATATCCTAATATCCATCAAGGCTTTATGTATTTTGCCGGTAAGCGTATACTTTTTTGACAAAAAATATTGCACAAAAAGTTTTCGTCAGCCTTTTTCAAAAGGCTGTGGGGTCGGGGGCGAAGCCCCCGTCGTCCTCCGCGGAGGACGAAATTCTATTCAAAATAAGCGCAGGCGGGGTGGGAGAATGTCCCGGTGGGACGTTTTTCGCGGAGAACCCTCACCGGGGATCCCGTTGCAGTGTATATGAATTCCGCATTTATGCATATTGCTATTTGACAACAGGTTTTTTGACAGGCTGAAAGGGGGCGCCGAGTCGGCGTCCCCTTTCGCTTATCCGAAAAGCCGTTTGCTTCAAAGCACTGCGCAAAAGAGGTCCGCCCGCCTATTGCAAAAGCCGAGAAAACGAGGGCACATCCTGCCGCCCCTCTCGAAAAGAGCCATATCATTCCCGAAAGCGCGCGCCACCCGTCTGCAAAGGTGAGATTTCTTCCTCGAAAGAACGCGCAGGCTCACCTGCATGCGTGAGATTTCTTCCCAGAAGATTGTATCAGCCCTCTCGCATGGGTGAAATATCTTCCCCGAAAGTGCGCGCCAGCCATCTCGCATAGGTGCGTTTTCTTCCCAAAAGAACGCGCAGGCCCGCCCGCATGGGTGAGATTTTTCCCCCAAAAACGCGCCGACACGCCTGCATAGGTAAGATTTCCTCCCGAAAGAGCGCATCGGCCCTCTCGCATGGGCGAAATATTTTCTTCGAAAGCGCGCGTCGGGCTTCTGCAATGGGCCAAAAAACACAAAGTCTTATGCGGCTTGCCGTTTGCCGGCTTGTTTTTCGGCCGGCCGACTTCGCCGTTTCGCCGCCCTATTTTCAGTGCGCTGCCGAGTGCGCTACCGCTGTTCCGGCGCGTCCGGCGCGGGGTCGTCCTGCCGCAGCGAGTCGCCGACGAAGTCGCACAGCTCGGCGGCGACCTCGCTGCTGACGGCCTCCGCGACGAGCCGGAACCCGCCGTGGAAGAGCGGCGAAACGGTCACCGTCCCGCGCGCGGTGTGGACGCGCACGCGGCCGTCCTCGACGCCGTGCTTCTCGGCCAGCGCGGCGATGCGCGCGCTTTTGCGGTCCTCGTCGTAATCGACCGTCTTCGTCTTGACGAAGAACGGCGGCAGCAGCGCGGGGACATCCTCCGCGGCGACGTCGAGCGTCTGCAGCGCGGCTAAGAACTCAAGCACGAGCGTCGGGCCGTCCAGCAGCCACGGCAGTCGACCGGCGGCGGGGAGGTCGTTGCCCTCTCCCGACTCGTCGTAGAGCGTGACGGTGCAGCCGCGGTCGGTCAGCAGGCCGCGCAGGGCGGCGGGGCAGGCGTCGGGCAGCGCGAAGGCGGCGCGGCCGCGCGCGCACTCGGCGAGCAGGACGGTTCCGGCGAGGTGCCAGAAGGAGAGGAAGCCGTTTTCCAGCGAGGCGCAGGCGGTGCGGCCGTCGTCGGAGATAAAAAACCGCGTCTCGCCCTCGGTCAGATCGCGGGTGCGCGTGCGGCGCAGGAGCGCGGTCTTTAAGAACATCGAGGGCGTGTTGTCGGTCTCAAGGATCGCGCCCCGCCAAAGGGGGATGGCGCGGACGAGCAAATGGCGGAAATACGCGTTTTTCAGCTCGTCGCTCAGGTCGTGGGCGCGCTTGACCGACTCGGCCGGCGTCTCGCGGGCGAAGAACAGGCTCTCCAGCTTGCGCTCGGCGGCGCGGCAGAGCGGCAGTCCGCGGCGGTTGAGCAGCGACAGCCCGTCGGCGGCGGCGTAGACGGCCAGCGCCGGCGAAAACAGCCGGCAGCCGAACGAGCAGAGCGAGTGGAAGCCCTCTCCCAGCAGCAGCGGGGACGACCCCGCGGCCGACGCGCCCAGCGCCGCCGCCTGCGCAAGCGACGCGCCGAGCGGACTGCCGTCGTGCATGACGGCGACGCCGCGGCCCTTGGCGTACACGCCCGCGGCCTCGCCCAGCCGCAGCGCGCGGGACAGCGAGGGAAGGCCGCCGACCCGTCCCTCGTCCTCAAAAAGATGCTGCTTTTCGTCGGCGGAATAGATGTTTTCCAAAATAACCGCTCCCTTCCCGATGATTACGCCCGGCGCGATGCGGACGTTTGGATGAATCTGCGCGCCGTCGCGAAGCTGCGCCCCCGCGCCGACGACCGCGCCCCGCCGCACCTGCACGCCGCTGCCGAGGACGGCGTTCTCGCAGACGACGCAGCCCTCCAGCACGCAGCGCTCGCCCGTCCGCACGCCGGAAAACAGCACGCTGCCCTCCGCGCGGCTGTTTGGGCCGAGCACGACGTTTTCCCCGCGCACCGTCTCGCCGCCCGAAAAGTGCAGATTGCAGTCGCGGAAGGCCGTCGGGCTGCCGACGTCGCACCAGTAGCCCTCGGCGGCGTAGGTGCGGATGGGAACGCCGTCGCGCAGCAGGCGCGGGAACAGGTCTTTGGAAAAATCGTAAAAGCGGCCGGCGGGCACCGTCGCCAGAACGCGCCGGCTGAGAAAATAAATGCCGCTGTTGACGCGGTTGGAAAAGGTCTCGCGCCACGCGGGCTTTTCCGCAAACGCCGCCACGCAGCCGTCGCGGCCGAGCACCACGCCGTATTCGGTCGGGTCGGCGGCGGTCGTGAGGACGATGGTCGCCTCCGCGCCCGAATCGAGGTGCGCGCGCAGCGCGCCGTCGAGCGGGAAATCGAACACCGCGTCGCCCGCGAGCACGACGACGGTTTCCCCCAGCCAGTCGAGCGCCTGCCGGACCGAGCCGGCCGTGCCCAGCGGCGACGTCTCGCGGAAATAGCGGACGTCCAGCCCCGCCGGACGCAGCGCTTCGATCTGCTCGGGGCGGTACATCGTCGTCACCGCCACGCGGGTGATGCCGCAGTCCCGCAGCGCGTCAAAAATACGCGCAAGCGCGCTTTTGCCGGCAATCGGCACGAGCGGCTTGGGCATCGTCTCGGTGATGGGAAACAGCCGCGTTCCCAGTCCGCCGGCCAGAACGGCGGCGGACAGCCCGGATTGCATCATCATATCCATCTCCATTCGGCCGCCCTGCGGCGGCGCAAAAACTCTATGTCATACCGCCCGCCCGCAAAAGCCGGTTAAAAGGAGGATACAAGTATAAACAGCGTATTTTTTCAGCGCTTTCTGCGCCATACCCCTCCACACGGCGGCTGCGTCGGACCGGCGCGCGGCCTCCAAAAGGAAAAAGCGCGCGCCCCGCCGCGCCGCTGCGGCGAACGATGCTTCAACGTTCTTATTTTTCCCCGCTTTGCGGCCGAAATATGCCCGCCGTCGGTTGACAAAAGACGAAAATGGTTGTATTATGGTTGTATGCAGGCTGCCGTATCGCGGCAAATCGCGCAAAGGCGGTCCGCAAACGCCGCTGCGGTGCGCACAAAACGCTGCGTTTTGCAAACCTTTTGCAAGCGCGGCGGGCAGCCGTCCCTATTGGCGGCAAAAATCCGGCGCGCCTGTCGGCGGCGCGTCCGCTTCGGCCGGCGCAAACGCTCTTTCGGCAAAAGACGGCGTTTCTATTTATGGACAGCCCGCCCGCAAAAGTGCGAAAAGAACGGCTTTCGCAAAAGGACAAGTCCGGCGCGGCGAGGCCGGAACGCCTCCGTCAAGGGTCTGCGCAGACCGCCGCAGGACGGAACGGCGCGGTTTGCGGCAGGCGGCGCACAAGGCCCCGCAGCCTGCCTTATCCTTTTGACGCGAAAAGTTTTCGCGGGCCGTCTTATCCTTCGCGGGCCATCTTATGATCAATCAAAAAAGACGCCGAACGGACGGCGCGGCGGCCCCGCAGGACGGAAAGCCGCCGGCAAAAACGCGCAGGGCCGAAGCGGCCGCCCGTCGGGGACCGCTTCGGCGGGACGCACACGCCGGACGGCGGAAATCGCCGCATCGGGAGGGTTTTCCCCGCGCAGCCGCGCCAATCGGACGCGCCGCAGGGGCCGCGCGTCGGACAGGAAAAACGAACGTTTTCTGCCCCCCTTGCGACTTGTCAAAGAAGGCACATTCTCCAAACCCCTGCGCGGGCGCGGTTTTGCCCGCCTTCTGCGAAAGGCGGAGCGCAAAGGAGACAAAGCCCGCGCCGGCCGCCTCGGAGGCCGGAAGCGCGCCCCCAAACGCGCGCGGGGCGAAGATCCGCGCCGGCGGGCCTCCCGACGGGCCGGGGTCGAGAACCTCCGCCGTTACCTCCGGCTTGCGGGCGGGCCGCTTGTTTTACAGCAATTGCAAAGGACGTTTTTCGTCCTTGTTTTTCTCTATTTTGATTATGATTGTACCCAATCCCCCGCGCACTGCGCGGCGGAAAAGACAGGAAGGACGATTTTTTCTTGAAGATCATTACTGACAGGGACCTGCCGCTGTCCGGACGGACGGTGCTGACCATCGGCGCATTCGACGGCGTGCACATCGGGCACGCCTGCCTGCTGCGCTCGATGTGCGCCGTTTCGGGCGAGAAGCGGCTGCCGAACGTGGTCTGGACCTTTGCCGAAAGCCCCAAGGCGCTGCAGCAAGGGGCGAAATACATCACCGGCTCGGTCGAGAAGATGGAGGCGCTGGAAAAGCTGGGCGCCGAGCAGATCTACTTCGCCGATTTCGAGCGCTGCCGTTCGATGACGCCGTCGGAATTTGTCGAAAAAGCGCTTATCGGCGACTTCCATGCCGACACCGTCGTCTGCGGCTTCGATTTCCGCTTCGGCGCGTCCCGCGCGGGCGACGCGCAGACGCTCAAGGCGCTGCTCGCGCAGGCGGGGGTGAGCTGCATCGTCGTGCCGCCGGTCAAGGCGGGGGACGAGACGGTCAGCTCCACCCTCATCCGCCGCAAGCTCGCCGAGGGCGACATCGAGGGCGCGTCCTTCCTGCTCGGGCGGCGGTACAGCTTCCTGCTGCCGGTCATCCACGGCCGCCGTCTGGGGCGGACGATCGGGTTTCCCACCATCAACCAGCGCTTCCCCGCCTATCAGGTCGTGCCGGCCTACGGCGTGTACGCCTGCCTGTGCGAGGTGGACGGGAAGCTCTACCGCGGCGTGTCCAACATCGGCGTGCGTCCCACCGTCTCCGAGCACGAGGACGCGCCGCTCTGCGAGACGCACATTTTTGATTTCTCCGACGATTTGTACGACAAGGAGGCGCGCGTCTACCTCTGCCGCCGCATCCGGCCCGAGCGCCGGTTCGACTCGGTCGAGGCGCTGCGCGAGCAGGTCGAGCGCGACAAGCAGGCCGCGCGGGCGTATTTTGCGAACTTTTTGTAAAGTGCGCGCCCGACCGCTTGCAAGTGCGGCGCGCGTCTGCTACAATAGAGCACAAGGAACGCATAAGAGAAACCGACGGAAGGGAAGGGTCTTTGGAATGAAACACCGTTTTTTGCGCGCCGCCCTGTGTGCCGCGCTGCTCTGTCTGCTGCTGCTCGCCTGCGCGCTGCCCGCCCTTGCGGAGGAGGCCGACGAGGCGGCGCCGCCCGCCATCACGTCGGGCAGCAGCATCGTCGTCTACAACGTCGAGACCGACACGCTGCTTTACGACAACGACGGCGCGCGCAGCGTCGCGCCGACCGTCGTGTCCAAGCTGATGACGGCGATGATCGCCTTCGACCATTACGCCAGCCTGACCGACAAGGTTACCGTCGCGGCGGAGGCGCTGCGCGACATCGGCGCGGCGGGGGACATCTCGGCCCCGCGGCTGGGGCTGTCCGCCGGCTCGGAAATGACGGTGGAGGACCTGCTCTGCGCGACGCTGGTCAGCTCGGCCAACGACGCGGCCTGCGCGCTGGCGTACGACGTCTCGGGCGGCGACATCGCCGCCTTCGTCGAGGAGATGAACCGCCGCGCGGCCGCCCTCGGCGCCGCCGACACGCATTTCACCAGCCCCGCCGGCGTGTACAGCGCGCAGTCGCACACGACCGCGCGGGACGCCGCGCGCATTGCGGGCGCGTTTTATAACTACGGCCGTCTGCTGGAGATTTCCTCGCTGCCCTACTACCAGCTCGGCAACACGATGCACACCAAAAACTACCTGCTCAGCGAGGCGCTGATGAAGGGCTGCACGCTGGCCGGCGCGAAGGGGATCGCTGCCGGGCAGGCGAAGGCCGACGGGCAGTACTGCCTGATCACCGCCGCCGAAGCCGAGGCGCTGACGTACATCTTCGTCGTGATGGACGCCGCGGGCGAGAACCGCTACAACGACGGCACGCGCGATTTTCCGGCGGAAAACGCCTACAACGACGTCAAGAAGCTGTTCCCGTGGGCGACGAGCGCGTTCGGCTACTCGATGCTGCTCTCGGCCGAGGACGTCGTCGGCGAGCTGCCGGTGCGCCTGTCGGCCGACGCGGACTTCGTCACCGTCGTTCCGGCGGAGCCGATCGAGGTGCTGCTGCCGAAATCGACCGACCTGTCGGGCGTGGAGCGCCGGATTGAATACACCGCCACGGAGCTGGAGGCGCCGGTGGCCAAGGGGACGGTCGTCGGCTCGGTCTCGGTCTGGCTGGACGGGCAGGAGCTTGGCAGCACCGAGCTGGTCACCCGGCTGTCTGTCGAAAAAAGCGAGCTGCTGTCGATTTTTGACAAGGTGAAAAGCTTCCTGTACGGCGACACGATGAAGACGATCATCCGCATCCTGCTCGTGATCATCGCGCTGTTCATCGTCTATGAGGTCGCGTTCTTTATCCGCCGGCTGGTCAAGCGCGCCAAGGGCGGGAAATAAAAACAGAATCCGGCAATTAGCCGCAGCCCCGTTCGGAAAGCTTAGCCCTCAAGCACACGCCTGCGGGCATTCTGCGCCGAAAGGCGCTGCGGCGGCCGACGATACGAAACTATACAAGCCCGCGCGTACCCGCTGTAAACGCCGTACCCGCGCGGCGGAGCATTCACCCCGCCAACGACCTGTGCGCCCGCCGCGCACCGCGACGGAGAAATCCCGTCCCGCCTAAACGTTTGGAGAAAGCACATGGACAAGCAATGGATTGGAAAATGGTATAAGGAAGACATGGGCGAAACCATCAATATATTTGATGAAACGCCCCTGCGAATGAAGATGTCCTTTACATCAAGCGGATATTATAATTTTGAGCCGAACTGCGTTTATGAGAAGGACGGATATCTTTGCTACGAAATCAACGATGAATATTATCGCATGGTTTATCACGTTAAGCTTGCAGACGGCTGTCTTGCGGGATATTATACCCAGCACGGCAAGGAATTCCCCGTGAAATATACAAAAATAAGCGATACGCCGGAGGATGCGCCTCAAAGATATGAACCCACCGAAATCCTTGTTCCAAACACAGACGAAACGAGATTTGCTATTTTAGCAAAATACGCGGAGTATGACAGGAGCCGCGAATACGGCAGCTCTGTTGATTTTGTTCTCGGCGGCGATGTTCCTGCAATTTTAGAAAAATACGATTATGCAAAGTACACAGAGGGTCTTGACAACGCAAACGACGAGCTTGTTTTCAGGCTTCTTGATTTTGTGTGCGACCACTTTGGTCATAATGGCACAAGGGGTATGGGAAACGGCAGGATGATAAACGATTTGATCGAGTTTTGCGAGCGGAACGACGGAAAATCGAATTGCCGAGGTCTTGCTATCCTATTGGCGTCGCTGCTCCGCCTGAACGGTATAAAGGCGCAGCACATCACCTGTATGCCTTACGAAGAACCCTTTGAGGATTGCCATGTAGTCGTAGATTGCCTTTTGCCGTCCGGCAAACGTATCATGCTCGACCCGACGCAGCATCTATACTACAAAGATAAGGATGGTGCATATGTGTCCTTGTCTCGTCTGCGGGAGCTTCTCTTGGCAGAGGAACCGATTTTTGAAAACGAGACGGCAGGTTATAACGGCGGAGGGTTCGACAAGGATGGGAATCGGAATTATATGACCAAAAACTGCTTCCGTTTTGCCCGCCCGACGCTCGCAAAGGAAGGTGTGGACGGACGCACGGAGACGTCGCGGTATATAGAGCTTATTCCTAAAGGGTATCCCATAGAAAAGTTTCCCGACAATCGCAAAAAGGAATTTGTCTATAACGACATTGCATTTTGGAAGATATAAACAGGGGTTGGCGCCGCGCGGGAAGGGAGGAGAAAAATGTCGTTTGAGAATTTGGGCTTGTCGCTGCTTGCGCTTTTCCTGCAGCTCTTTGTTGTGGTAATCACCATCGCCGTCTGCAAAGCAAAGCTCTTGTATCTGGGCATCAACGCCGCTTTGTTTTTTCTCATCTCCCATACGACGCCGTCTTATGTTCCCCTGACATGGCTGTGCTTTGCCGTCGCGCTGCTTTTTGTTCTGGAATCGCTTTCGGATACCCGCTCGGTCCGGCTGGACCGCTGGAAACGTTTTTCCACCTGTGTGCTTGTGCTTGATTTGATCGTCGGGAATCTGTACGATGATTTTTTCACCGAAGCCTTTCTGTTCCTAATCCCTTACCTTGTGCTGAACGCCGCCGCTTACCTCGGCCTTCTCATAGCCGCCTGGCCGATCCCCGACCCGACCGACCCGCCGACGGACAAGCGGACAAAAGCATAGCGCGCCGTCTGCGGCGGCCCGACGCGATTGCCGCAATCCGCAATGACGGCGGAAACCCCTCTCCTCTCAACAGATAAAAAAACAAAAGGACAAATAAAAAACGGCTTGCAGCAAACGCCGCGGCGCGGGAAATCTGCCGTCGGGCGGCCTGTGCGAACCCTCGGGCTGCGGCGCGCTATGCCGCGAAAATTCCGCCCTTGCAAACCGCCTGCGTTCTGTGTGCTGCGCCGGCGCGCGACTGTTCTGCGCGCGGGCGCGGCGGCAAAAAAGGAGCGATTTCTCGGCGCAGACGCTGTCCGAAAAAAGAAACGCAGCGGCCGGCATTTCGGGCAGGGCTGAAGAAAAAGCGGCGGCGTTCCCCGTAGGGCTGGGAAAAAACAGCGGTGTTTCCCGCAGAACCGAGAAAAAAAGCGGCGGTGTTCCCCATAGAACTGGGGAAAAAGCGGCGTTTCGGGCAGGGTCAAGAGAAAAACAGCGGCGGGCTGCGCATGGTTAGGCGAACGGCGGGCTGCGTTTCGGTACGGACAGAAAAACGCCGGCCTGCGGCACAGAGGGCTTCTGGCTTCTGTGCCGCAGGCCGCGGATAAGCAGAAACGGCATAGCGTGCGCTATGCCGTTTCGGAGCGGAATCGGATTCCGTTCGTATGGATGTGTGTTTCGGGTGCTTATGGGTGTTCGCTTCGGCTGCTTATGGGCGTGCGTTTCGGGAAAAATTCTAAAAAGCCCATTCGCCAAAGCCTTATTCTTTGCCGGGCTTTTCGTATTCGCCCGCGCGGATGCCGGGATACTTCTCGTCCAGATACGCCTCGCGGAAGGGGTTGACCCCGCGCGAAGCCGTCTCGGGCTTGTTCGGCAGCAGCCAGCTTTTCTTTTTGTAAAAGCGGTTGTGGAAGCGGTTCTCGATGCGGCCGGATTTCTCGAGCATATCCATACACGCGCGGATGCAGCCGCGCGCGCCGCAGATGGCGAAGTAGCCGGTGTGGTTGAGGATATAGCTGTAATACTCCATCACCGCGCCGCTGCCGGGCTTGCGGCCCCACTTGGCGTTGGCCAGCGAATAGCAGAGGATATACGCTTCCTCCTCGGTCATATCCGTGTGCCGCACGTCGAACGCCATGTTCGGGAACTCCTTTTTGTGGAAGGGCGAGCACTCGTTGTTGAACCCGTGGTGCGAGAGGGTGCAGCGCCCCATCTGCACGTCGCCGAACCAGACCTTCTTCTCGCCGAAATCGACCGTCAGCCGCCGCTCCGCGTCCTTGACCGACGGGACGGCGTTGCCCGGACACTCGCGCTGGCAGGCGCCGCAGTGCAGGCAGATTTCGCCCGTGTCGAGGATAGGGTCCGGCTCCAGCTCGCAGTCGGTGAAAATAAGCCCCAGCCGCACGCGCGGCCCGAACTTCTTGGTCAGAAAGACCTTGGAGAACCCGATCTCGCCCAGCCCGCAGCCCGCAGCGATGACGCGGACGCTGCACACGACGTCGGGCGGCACCTTATCCGCCGCGACCGGCTCGCGCGTGGTGCCGTTGCCCTCGGGCACGGCCGGATAGTGGGCGACGGCCTCCCAGCCGTGGTCCTCGATGAAACAGCAGAGGTCGTACGACTTCTTCGGGCGGAAAAGCGAATTGAGCTTGTTATAGGAATAAAACGTGTAGTTGTGCCAGTGCGTGCCCTCCTCGATGCCGCGGTAGGTGCCGCGCGGGATGCGCATCGCGACCGCGATGACCGACCTCGCCTCGGGGAAATATGTCAGCGGCGACATCAGCTTCGGCGCGCCCCGAAAGCGCTCTATGTTCCCGATGGCGATGCAGTCGATGCCCAGCTCGGCCGCCTTGGCCTTGACCATCTCAGACGTCAGCTTCATTTCGCACCCCGGTTTCCGTCCTTGCTGAACACGCCGCCGAGCACGTTGGCCACGTCCGGGTTGCGCTCGGCATAGCTGCCCGAGGCGTTCAGCGCCCACGCGTCGCGCTTGCGGAAGGCCTGCTCAAAGCGGTTTTCGGTGCGGTCCTCCGCCTCAAGGTGGCACAGGCAGGTGCGGTTGCAGAGCGCCGCGACGCGGTCGGGCTTCCCCTTGGGCGTGAAGCGGTTGGGACATGCGCCGTTCTTGCAGACGCGGCACTTGTCGTAGTCGATGACGGCGACGGTCATTTTCTTGCCGCAGATTTCGATTTCCTCGGTCTCGTCGGCGTGGATGGCGCCGAGCGGACATGCTTCGGCGCACTGGCCGCAGCGGTCGCAGACCGAGCCCTCCATAATCGGCGTCGGCTCCAGCACCGCGTCGGTCACAATCATATGGAAGCGCTGGCGCGACCCGAATTTTTTGGAAAACGGGATGCGGTTGAACGACAGCTCGCACAGCCCGCAGGCGACGGCGGCGTAGTCGAAATCCGGGTAGATGTTCGGCGCGGGCCGCCCGTCGGCCACCGGCACGCCGGACGGCTCGTTCCCGTCCGAGGGGTTGGGGAACAGCGGCATCGCCTCCCAGCCCTCGTCCTCGAGCGCGTTCGTCAGTCCGTAGCAAGCCAGCGAGAGGAACTCGTCCTCCAGCCAGTTTTTGCCGAACAGGTTGTAGTCGGAGAAGTTGGTCCCCTCCTCCACGCCGCGCAGCGCGCCGCGGCAGATGCGCTTGCCGAGCATGATGACCGTCTCGCCCTCGGGAAAGATGGTGAACGGGTTTTTCTCGACGGGCAGCGCGTCGAAGCGCGACTTGGGTGCGAACCCGATCAGGTCGATGCCCTCGCGCCGGACGGCTTCTTCGATTTTCTTTTTCAGTGCATCCATAAGCTTTGTTCCTTCGTCCCTTCTGTTGTACAGGTGTTGCGATTATTATACGCGTCCGCGCGGCGCGAAGCAATAACAAACCGCAACCCGATTATCAAAAATCGAAACCGATCGAAAAACGCGGCTTTTGTCCTGTTTTGTCGAGAAAAAACGAAAAAGGGAGGCTTTCCGATGTTTTCCCACCCCCGCATCCTTGTCTCGTCCCTGTCGGTTTTCGACGCGTCGTTCGTGAAATCCGGCGCGGTCGCCGTCCCCAGGCGCGAATTCCACGCGCTGTCGTTCCGGCTGTCGGGGCAAATCACCGTCGAAACGGCGGAGTCGCGGCTGCTGTCGTCCGCGGGCGAGCTGACGTTCGTGCCGCAGGGGGTGTCCTACCGCACCGAAATTCTGGAAAACAGCCGCATTTACGCCGTTCATTTCACCACCGTCGACAGCTACCCGAAGCTGGCGCCCGCCGTTATCACGCCGCCCTACCCCGTGGCGCTGCGCAACCTGTTCGCGGGGCTGCACGCGCGCTATCGCGTCGGGCTGGAGCACGACCTGACCTGCCTGTCGATGTTTTACGAAATCCTCGCCGAAACCGCCCGCGCGCTGCCCGCGCCGGACGACGGCGGTGGCCGCTCGCCCAAGCTGCGCGCGGTCAAGGCGCAGATCGACCGCCGCTTCGACGACCCCGAACTAAGCGTGGCGGCGCTGGCGGCGCAGACCGGCTGGAGCGAGGTTTATTTCCGCCGCGCCTTCCGCGCCGCGTTCGGAACCTCCCCGCTGGCGTACATCCGCCGTGTGCGGCTGGAAAACGCCAAGGCGCTGCTGCGGACGGGCTATTACTCGATCACGGAGACGGCGACCCGCTGCGGCTTCGACAGCGTCAGCTACTTCTCCTACACCTTCCGCCGCGAAACCGGCGTCACGCCGAGCGCCTACCGCGAACGGTTTTTGTAACGCGGCCCTATCCCGCTGCGGACGCAGTCGCGCGCCGGCGTTCGGACAGGCACTTATCCACCGCCTGTTCGCTGCGCTGTGTGCAGAAAACGGTATGCAGCGCGCGTTTTTTGTCTTTTTTTGTCGGCAAAGCGGCGGGTTATCCACTTATCCACCGGGTTATCCACACTGCTTTTTCATTACGCCGCCTTTTCTGCCGCAAAATACAGCGTGTGCGGCAGAAACGCATGAACATAAGCAAACGCCGCAGTAAACAAGGCATCTGCCCGGTAAACAGGGCGTTTGCAATAAGCGACGAAGCGTTTGCAATAAGCGAAGCGTTTGCAGTAAGCGAAGCGTTTGCAATAAGCGAAGCGTTTGCAATAAGCGAAGCGTTTGCAATAAGCGAAGCGTTTGC
>ERZ827520.3191-NODE-3191-length-13790-cov-35.701129_pt1 | contig 13790 bp, 16 predicted proteins | sample MGYA00519581_ERZ827520 | MGnify/ENA primary metagenome ERZ827520 (study PRJEB31778, sample SAMEA3449339) | human gut metagenome | biome: human gut; feature: human-associated habitat; material: faeces | place: United Kingdom | collected 2010/2012 ...
ATAATATGGACAATCAGAACAACAACGGCCAGTCAAACCAGAATTACAACCAGGGCTATAATCAGTACAACAACTACAATCAGAATTATAATCAGGGATATAACGGACCGATGCCTAACGAATTCCGTGAAGAGAAAAATGTTGCTGTCTGCATAATCCTTACATTTGTTACATGTTCGATTTACATGTGGTTCTGGATGTATAATATGATTAAGAAAATCAGAATGCTTGCCAATGACACAAGCGATATGATAGGAGAATACCTTCTCCTTATGCTTGTACCATATTACAATGTTTACTGGGTATATACAAGAGGTAAAAAGATTTCCGAGGAAGCTGCAAGAAGAGGAATACAGATTACAGACAACAGCGTGCTTTATCTTATTCTTAATCTTCTCGGCCTTTCCATCGTATCATATGCAATGATGCAGAACGATCTGAATAAGCTGGCAAGAATGCTTTAATACATAGGAACTAAGGGACTGTGGTATACAGTCCCTTTTTAAATAGGAGGCACAAATGACATTACAGCAGCTTACATACCTTGTGAAGACGGCCGAATGCGGAAACATGACTGAGGCCGCGGGTGAACTTTTTATATCACAGCCGAGCCTCAGTGCGTCGATAAGTAATCTGGAAAAAGAAATGGGCGTTAAAATTTTTGTGAGAACGAAAAAGGGCGTCACAGTAACACGCGATGGCGAAGAACTTTTATCATATGCCAGAATGCTTCTTGAGCAGGCGGATATTATGAAAGAACACTTTGGCGTCAATAATAAGAGAGATCCCAAATTCTCTGTATCATGCCAGCATTATTCGTTTGCGGTAAATGCGTTCGTGGACACGGTTAATGAGTTTGATGCTGATAAGTACAGCTTCATATTAAGGGAGACGCAGACCGGTGAGATAATCGATGATGTAGCGCAGGGCAGGAGTGAACTTGGAATACTGTATCTGTCAGAACATAACGAGGAGGTCATCACCAAACTCATCAGGAAAAATGACCTTATTTTTGAAGAACTTTTTGTCGCCGGACCGCATGTGTTCATATGCCGGAAACATCCGCTGGCATCAAATAAATCCGTTACCATAGAGGAATTGCAGGCATACCCGTATCTGGTGTATGAACAGGGAGACAGAAATTCATTCTATTTCTCGGAAGAGTTCTTAAGTGTGCTTGACTTTCCAAAGATAATCCAGGTAAGGGACAGAGCCACATTGTTCAGTCTTGTAATAGGACTTAACGGTTTTACAGTCAGCTCCGGTGTAATAGATGATAAATTAAACAGCCCGGATATAATTGCAAAGCCTCTTGAAACAGATGATTATATGAGAATAGGCCTTGTAAGGCGTAAAGAGGCTATACTGAGCCGGTATGCCTGCTATTACATGGAATCAATTAAGCGATATATACCATAGAAGATAATTGCACAAGAAAGATATCCTCATTACCGTATTGCCGGCAGTGGGGATATTTTTTTAAATAAAAGTGTTGACAGCAAACAATAATGATGTATAATGAACATATGAACAGATGAACATATGTTGATACGAAAGCGAAATCAACGTAAGTTCCGGAAAGGAGGATATATGCAGGCAGAAGTGAATGAGGAACAGACAGAGATTGAAGATATTGCCAGACGTGTGACGGATAACCAGCCTGCGGAGGAAGTGCTGTACGATCTCGCAGAACTTTTTAAAGTGTTCGGAGATTCTACGAGAATACGAATCCTGTACGCACTTGTGGAAAGTGAACTTTGTGTCGGAGATCTTGCGCAGATTCTTGGAATGGGACAGTCGGCGGTAAGCCATCAGCTTAAGATACTTAAGGATGCGAAGCTGGTAAGATACAGGAGAGAAGGAAAGAGCGTGATATACGCCCTTGATGATGAACATGTAAGAAATATACTTAACATGGGAATGGAACATGTTGAAGAATAATTAATTTATTAAAAGGAGATTTGATATTATGAAGAAAACATACGGTGTAGAAGTTGATTGTGCTAACTGCGCAGCCAAGATGGAAGAAGCAGTTAAGGCTACGGCAGGAGTTAAGGATGCAGCATTGAGTTTTATGACACTGAAACTTAAAGTTGAGTTCGAGGATGGCGCTGATGTGGATGCGGTAATGAAAGAAGCATACAAGAACTGTAAGAAAGTTGAGGATGATTGCGAAATCTTCCTGTAATCCTTTATAGAAAAAGAGGTATGTGATATGACAGCAAAACAGAAAAAGGTATTATACCGAATAATAATATCGGCGGTTCTGCTTGCGGCGATATGGATTGTATCCGAATTTGCCGATATGCCATGGTGGCTTGAAGGAATATTATATCTGATACCGTATTTTGTTATTGGATACGATATCTTAAGAAAAGCAGTAAAAGGAATCTTAAAAGGTCAGGTTTTCGACGAAAATTTCCTTATGGCTATAGCAACGATTGGAGCCATAGGATTGAAAGAATTCAGGGAAGGCGTTGCCGTTATGCTTTTCTATCAGGTAGGTGAACTTTTCCAGTCCTGCGCCGTTGGAAAGAGCAGAAAAAATATCGCTGCCCTGATGGATATCAGACCTGACTATGCTAATGTCATGGTTGACGGTAATCTTGAGAAAGTCGATCCTGATGATGTGGAAATAGGAACGGAAATCATAGTAAACCCGGGTGAGAAGGTTCCTATTGACGGTGTGGTTACCGATGGCAGTTCGACATTAAATACAAGCGCCCTTACGGGAGAGAGCGTGCCTCGTGAAATCGCATGCGGAGATGAAATCATAAGCGGTTGCATAAATCTCACGGGCGTTATTAAGGTAAGGACGACCAAGGAATTCGGTGAGTCAACCGTCTCAAAGATTCTTGACATGGTTGAGAATTCGAGCATGAAGAAATCACGGTCTGAGAACTTCATAACAAGATTTGCTAAATATTACACACCAATAGTATGTTACAGTGCGCTTGCACTGGCAATACTTCCGCCGCTTGTATCCCTTATTATCGGGGCTTCGCCTGAATGGCAGAAGTGGGTTATCAGGGCACTTACATTCCTGGTAATAAGCTGTCCTTGTGCGCTTGTTATATCCATTCCTCTTAGTTTCTTCGGCGGAATCGGATGTGCATCAACCAACGGAATACTGGTTAAGGGTTCCAATTACCTTGAAGCACTTGCTTCAACGGGATATGTAGTATTTGATAAAACAGGCACGCTTACCAAGGGAGTGTTTGAAGTAAACGGTGTTTTTGCGGAAAACGGATTTGACAGCCATGAGCTTCTTGAGTATGCGGCATATGCGGAGAATGCGTCAAGCCATCCGATAAGCTTAAGCCTTAAGAATGCATACGGTAATAAAATCGATGCAAATAAGGTAAGCGGTATAGAAGAAATTGCCGGACACGGAGTAAGTGCCGTTGTGGACGGCCACAAGGTATATGCCGGTAATCTTAAATTAATGAATAAAATAGGCGTTCAAGTTGTCAATGAACATAATGACGGTACTATAGTTTATGTTGCTGTAGATGATAAATATGCCGGATGTATCGTGATTTCGGATGTGATCAAACCGACAACGAAACAGGCAATAGAAGGTCTTAAGAACCAGAATATAAAGACAGTAATGCTTACAGGGGATTCAAAGGCCGTGGCTGACAGAGTAGCAGCGGAAATCGGAATCGATATAGTAAAAAGTGAACTTCTTCCGGCAGATAAAGTTGCAGAAGTTGAAAAACTTATTGAAAACAAGAACCCGAAGGAAAAAGTTGCTTTTGCAGGTGATGGTATTAATGATGCACCGGTGCTGTCGAGAGCCGATATAGGTATAGCGATGGGAGCACTCGGATCGGATGCGGCAATAGAGGCGGCAGATGTTGTACTTATGGATGATGACCCGGCCAAAATAGCGCTCGCAATGAGAATTGCAATCAAGACATTGAGGATCGTTAAAGAAAATATAGTATTTGCACTTGCCATAAAGCTTGTGTGCCTTGTGCTCGGAGCACTCGGTATAGCCAATATGTGGATTGCCATATTTGCCGATGTAGGAGTTATGGTTATCGCAGTAGTTAATGCAACGAGAGCATTAAGATTAAATAAACAGAAGTAAAAAAGGGGCGTGTGAAAAAAGAGGTGGCCATTGGTCCTTCTCTTTTCATACGCCTTGTTTTGTTATCTGATAAGAAATGCTTTGGCACCGTGGCTGTCTATCGATACGTTGATTATGTTATCGTCACAGTTGTATTGGGTGCCGCTCCATAGTTCAGTGACATTCGTCACAGAGTCATAAAGCTCGATATCCCTTAAATCAAGTTCTATACTGCCGTCTGAATCTCCGGCATTGAATATGGCAATATAATTACCGCCGTCCGATGCTGTGGCTGTCCACAGTATGTATTCGCAGCCGTTGTACCTTCTGCGCCATACAGGATGTGAATTGCGCGCGTCTGAGTGCATTTTGAGTATGCCGTCACAGGTGATCAGCTTCATGGTAAAGTCATCAAAACGGGTCATTTCTCCGCCTATCATTAGCGGTGAGCGAAAAATACTCCATAATGTAAGCATGGTAATCTGCTCGTCCGGTGTGAAGTTGGTATGGTCATTAATGTCATAATCCTGACGTAATGGACCGATAGGAAGCATGTCCGCATCCGGCCAGTGACCGGCACCGGTATGTATGCACCACTTTTCGGCACGCTCAAACATATTGTATAAGAGCTCCCATTTATCCCAGAAATCATCGGTTATGCGCCACATGTTGGAGGTCTGCTTATAGATTTCCGCTTTTTCGATAAGTGCTGGCCCCGGCGACAGGCTGAATATCATATCTCTTCCACAACCGTATAAGCAATCGCTTATAAGTCTGAGCTCATCCTCTTCATGCGGAAGTTCGCGGCATATGTCATCACATTTGATGAAATCGATGCCCCATGAGGCATATAATTCAAAAAGACTTTCGTAATATTCCTTTGCACCTTCCTTAGCTGGGTCAACTCCGTACATGTCCGTGTTCCATGCGCAGATACTTGCTGTTTTGGCAATTTCTCTCGCGGTGTGAGTACTGTTTTTGACAGAAGTGTTATTATGCACAGCCTGTCTCGGAATACCGCGCATTATATGTATTCCGAATTTGAGACCTAGTGAGTGCACATATTCTGCCAGAGGAGCAAAACCTCTGCCGTCCTTAGAAGACGGGAAACGTTTTTCATCCGGAATAAGCCTTGAATACTCGTCCATGCATAATTCTGTAAAAGGGTGGTATTCATGCGTATCGGCGGACGGTTCGTACCATTGTATATCAACTACGATATATTCCCAGCCGTATTTAAGAAGATTGGCGGACATGAAATCGGCATTGGCACGGATGATGTCTTCGGTAACCGAAGCACCGTAACAGTCCCAGCTATTCCAGCCCATTGGAGCTTTAAGTGATTTCATTATATATTCATTCCTTTCTCAAAATTCCATTCGTTATAAGTACATTCAAGATTGGTAAATTCAGCCCGGTTATGGTTACCGACTGCATATAATCCTATTACGACACCCGTAAAACCGCCGGCAACTTCACTTGAAAGAAACTTGGTATACGCATCACCAAGGAAAATTTCCCTGCCGTTATCCCATACACAGAAATGATACTGCATGCTGTCTGAACGTATTATAAGTCTTATGTTGTCACCGCTTACGGGAACTATTGACTGTATATGTTTGATATTGCCGATGTTCAGTTTAAGTACAGCCTCATGTCCGAAAGCACCCCTGCGTAATGCGATATCATAGTGTTCAAATTCATCCATGTATAATGTAATGCCGGCTTCACCGCGCTCGCACCTTACATCACATTCACAGTCCATATCAAAATCACGCTGTCTTATTCCGATGAAAGTAGGCGTGTCACATTCATCCAACGTGATATCCGTACCGTATAAAACAGCTGAATGTCCGGAAAGCTCGTAATTTGAGGTGACAGGGTGTCTTAAATAACACCAGTCTTTATCCCATTCTGTGGATTCGAAAGTATATTTTTTGATAGGATGCTGTACAAAATCACCCGCGATTTCATAAGAATAATCCGTAGTGCCGGCAGTTCCCGCACTGAACCATCCGTTTGCATCAAATGTAACCGGCGTGAGGAAAACTTCGCGTCCGAGGTGATGATAAGGCTGCCACATGTGAATCTGCCTGAAACCGAGTGACAGGATGTGCCAGTCGCCGTGTGCATCCTGAATTAAGTCACCATGACCGATTCCCTGAATCAGGAAAGGTGCTTTGTTACGGTTAGTAAGAACCGGATTATACGGATAATTGGTAAACGGTCCCCAAGGATTGTCAGAGCGCGCGTAAGTAATCATGTGGCCGTATTCCGTTCCGCCTTCGGCAGCCATAAGATAATAGCTTCCGTTAATTTTGTACAGGTGCGGGCTTTCAAGATAACGTCCGCCTGAACCATGCCAGATGGTACGGCTTGGCGTGAGTTTACGGCCGGTTGCAATATCAATTTCGCACTGGACAACGCCTGGAACACCGTTATCATCGGAACCGTTGCTGATAAAGTAAGCATGTCCGTCTTCAAAATAAAGAGATGGATCAATTCCGTTCTGGTCGACAGTTATTGGTTCTGACCATTCACCGCGGATGTCGTCGGTATATACATAGAAATGTTTGTGAGTCGTATCATTGGTGGTAACCATATAGAAACGGCCGTTATTAAATCTTATGGTAGGGGCAAATACACCGCCGGAACTGTTAATTTTGTTAAGCATGACTTGTGACGGTCTGGTAAGGACATGACCTATCTGACTCCAGTTAACAAGGTCTTCGCTTTCAAAAAGCGGTACTCCCGGGAAAAACTGGAACGAACTGCATACAAGGTAATATCTGCCATTAGCGGCACATACACTCGGATCGGGATAAAATCCCTTTAAAACCGGATTGGTATATCTCATAATAAACCTCCAAAAATAAATATATAATTATTGTAGCATTGCCACAAGACTTTGTACAATCGTGTTTTTTTCAGCAGAATTATATTACTTATTGCATATGAGTTTTATATAAATTTAATAATTTATTATTCTTTTTTAATGGAATAATCGGGGAAAAAAGAGTAAGATGTATATAAATCAAGATGAAAGGGAACAGATTTATGTCACGATTCAGAGATAAATTTTCTAATTTTATGTCAGGAAGATACGGAACGGACGAATTCGGCCGTTTCCTTAATATAATTACGATTATTCTGTTAGTCGTATCAATATTTGTGAAAGTGGTATTTATTCCTGCATTGCTTGTACTGGGATACTCTTATTTCAGAATGTTTTCACGTAACTACGCGGCAAGAAGTGCGGAGAATCAGAAATATTGTTCAATACGGTATCGTAACGGAAGAGGCAGCCGCGGAACATACGGCAGTAATAACACGTATTCCGGCCGCCCGATGACCAATAAGGAGAAACAGGCTGCTGACCGCAAGACACACCGCATATTCAAATGCCCGAACTGTTCACAGAAAATAAGGGTTCCTAAGCATAAGGGCAGAATATGTATAAAGTGCACGAATTGCAGAATTGAGTTTATTAAGAAGACCTGATACGGAGGACTTGGATGTTCGGATATATTACAGTCAACAAAGATGAACTGAAGATCAAGGATTATCGCCGGTACAGGGCTTTCTACTGTGGCGTGTGCCATAGTCTTGGAGAACATTACGGTTTGTCGGGAAGGATGACACTCACATATGATATGACGTTTATGGCGATAGTTCTTTCTGCCCTTTATGAGGATAGTACTGTTCCGGCAATGCACAGATGCATCCCGCATCCTGTCAGGAAACATGAGGCATTGTATAATGAGTATACCGATTATGCTGCAGCGGTTAATATTATGCTGACGTATTATAAGCTGAAAGATGACTGGGAGGATGAGAGAAAAATCAAATCAAATGCCTTTGCGGCACTTATTAAATCAGCTTTTAATAAAGCAAAGAGCCTTTATCCGAGACAGGCACGAGCAGTAGAGACATATATCGCAGAGCAGAAAGAGTGCGAGAATCTGAAAACGGAGTCCCCTGATATTGCAGCCGGACCTACAGGAAGAATGCTTGCCGGGATATTTGATTACAGGCAGGATGAATGGAGTGAGAATCTAAGGCGCATGGGCTTTTATCTGGGCAAATATATATATATTATGGATGCGTTTGATGATTTGGAGCGGGATATCCGTAAAGATAACTATAATCCGTTTGCCGGGGTGTCGGAAAGCCCAAGCCTGGAGGATGATGTCAGACAGATTGAGATAGCATATGCTTCGGAAGCGGCGAAAGCATTTGAAGCACTGCCGGTGCTTGACAATGCTGATATAATTAGAAATATAATTTATTCCGGAATCTGGTCAGGATTCAATAAGGTCTGCAGCCGCAGGCATGGGACCGGTTCCGAGGAGAGGAAATAGCATGACAGACCCGTATTCAGTGCTTGGCGTATCAAGGGATGCAAGCGCGGATGAGATTAAGAAAGCATACAGAAAGCTTAGCAGGATATATCATCCGGATGCCAATGTCAATAATCCCAATAAGGCCCAGGCAGAGGAGAAATTTAAAGAAATACAGGAAGCATATAACCAGATTATGTTTGAACGTGAACATGGTGAGGGTTCTTATGGTAATAACAGAGCAGGATCGGGACAGGGTGCCGGAGGAGGCACATACGGCGGATATGGTTACGGTGGATTTGGCGGATTCGGCCAGGGCTACGGAGGAACATATTCCAATGACGGACCGAGAATCAATGCTGCTATCAATTATATTAATAACGGCAGATATGCCGAAGCTATGAATGTGCTTGACGGAATGCCGTTGTCAGAGCATAATGCGAGATGGTATTATGTACATGCGTATGCTAATTACGGAATGGGCAATATCATTAATGCAAGAGAAGATGCCAGACAGGCGGTTAATCTGGAACCGGGCAATCAGGAATATATTAACCTCCTTTCCCAGCTGGAGAATGGCGGAACATGGTATCAGAACATGGGAAATGCCTATGATACAGGCAGCGGAAGCACAGGTTCGTGCTGTATGAGACTGTTGTGCCTTGAAATGCTTTGCAGCGGATGCTGCTGCGGAAGAGGCTGTATGTAATAACGGGAAGACATCGTATACGCGTTATAGGGCGAAAGATGTCTTCTTTTGCGTTTTTTATTACTTGATATGTAGTATTTTTTTATATAGAATCTATACACGGGAGATTAAGATGAACAGAGAAATCCAATACATATATGATATACCGAAGTTCTCACGGAAAACATCACTTGCCAATACGGAGAATTTCATTAAGGAACTGAGTGCGTCATGTCCGGATTCAAAGATAATACATGTGGCCGGAACCAACGGCAAGGGCTCGGTATGTGAATATCTTAACAGTATACTGAGGGAATCCGGTTATAATGTCGGACTTTTTACTTCACCGCATCTGGTGGACATAAATGAACGAATTGTATATAATGATACAATGATTTCGGATGAAGAATTTGAGAAGATTTTTGCGGTAACCAGGACAGCAGCTGAAAAGATGAACGAGCATCCGTCTTTTTTTGAGTTCCTTTTTGGAATGGCAATGAAATATTTTGCGGGTAAGTCACCGGATTATATAATACTTGAGACAGGACTTGGCGGAAGGCTGGATGCAACCAACATAATCAGGAAACCCGCTGTATGTGTAATTACTTCTATCGGCCTTGACCATATGGAATATCTTGGCAGTACTTATGCGGAGATTGCCGCAGAGAAAGCCGGGATTATTAAGCCGGATGTTCCGGTTGTCTGGATGCGGGACCGCAATGACGTGGCTGAAGTTATAGCGGACACTGTACGCAGACACAAAGCAATATCATATGAGATAAATAAAAAGAACATAAATATAATATATGCTGATGATAAAAAGATTGATTTTTCATTGGATAATATGTATTATTGTAATGAGTGCTTTGAGATAAATTCTCCTGCGCATTATCAGCCGGAGAATGCTTCACTTGCGGTTACTGCAGCCAATGTATTGGGAATAACTGATACCGGTGTGATAAGAAGGGGCCTGTTAAAGGCATTCTGGATGGGTCGTATGCAGCGCATAACGGACGGATTTATCATTGACGGAGCACATAATGATGATGGAATCATACAGTTTCTTGATTCTGTGAGAATGCTTGAGCCGGAGGGCGGAAATGTTGTATTTTTCTCTGCGGTGAAGGACAAGCATTATGAAGGCATGATTGACAGCATATGCAAAAGCGGTCTTTTTGACCAATGTATCGCCATTCAGCTTGAAGACAGGAGAGGCCTTGATGTGCATACGATAGGAGAATGTTTCAGGCGTGGCGGGATGCCCGTTATTGAGGCAGAGAACATTGCGGACGGATGTGATCTTGCTTTTAAGAAAATCAAAGCCGGAAAGAATGTATTTGCAGTGGGTTCGCTGTATTTTGCAGGAGAAATTATCCGATATACAAGGAGGAATAATATATGATAGATTTTGACGAAGAGATTAAGAAGTTCCAGCCAAGCCTTGAGGTGGATGAAGCAGAAGATGCCATTTATAACAATGACACCACGGATGTCACGGCAGTCATTGATAAGATAGTCAGAGAAATCACGGATAAGCAATAGATTGGAGTTACACGATGAGATGTTATAAATGTAACAGCGTATTGTCGGATGAGGATTACTGTCTTAAGTGCGGAGCGGATGTTTCCGTGTACAAGATTGTAGTTAAAGCATCCAATTCATATTATAATCAGGGACTTGAGAAAGCGAGGGTCAGGGACCTTACCGGCGCGGTAACAGCGCTTAAGACCAGTCTCAGTCTTAATAAGAAGAACATTAAGGCACGCAATCTGTTAGGCCTTGTCTATTATGAGATGGGCGAACTTGCAATGGCTTTGTCAGAGTGGGTCATAAGCCTTAATCTTAAACAGGATCGCAATGTGGCGGAGGTATATATCCGTAAGGTTAAATCCAATCCCAATAAGCTTGAACTTATAAATCAGGCGGCCAGGAGGTATAATATTGCGCTTGCCAAGGCAAAAGAGGGCGGCGATGATGTTGCACTCATACAGCTTAAGAAAGTTGCTGCCACATATCCGAAATTTATAAGAGCCAATCTTCTTCTTGCACTTATATATATGAAACGTAATGAAGACGAGAGAGCACTTAAAGTATTGCACAGAGTTCTTAAGATTGACCGCAACAATACGCTGGCTCTTAAATATATTGATGAGATCAACGGCGCATCCCAGACGCAGCCGGCGGACGGCAATGAAGAATATTACAGAAATTCAAAGAGAAAACCTCTTTCGGGCAATGATGTCATATTGCCGCGCAATTCATATAAAGAGCCGTCAAGCGGCGTGTTTACGGTTGTATATATCCTGCTCGGAGTGGTTATAGGAGCCGCGCTTATATGGTTCCTTATCGTACCTGCCAAACTCCAGAGTTCGCAGCACGAGAATAATGACACTATCAAGAAATACAGTGAGCAGCTTTCGGGATACTCGGTAGAGATAACTACATTGGAAAAGCAGAACGAGGAACTGACCTCGCAATTGGATGCAGCCAATAAGGAACTCGAACAATATAAGGGCGATTCCGGAGAAACAGCATTGTATGCCAAACTGGTTGAAGCGGTAAGCGAATACCTTGCCAATGACGTTGATAAAGCAGCACTTGCGTTAGCCGATATAGACGTAACGCAGCTTCCGACCCAGACAGCGAAGGATTTATATACAACGCTAGAAGATAAGTGTAATGGCGGTGCAAGAACGTTTTATATGGCAGGACTTAATGCATATAACCAGAAGAACTATGTGGATGCGGCCAAATACCTTGAGAAGGCTTACGAACTTGACAATAAGTCAGTCGAAACACCGTATTATCTTGCAATGTCGTATTTTGAACTTAATGACCTCGAAAATGCACAGAAATACGTGGATGTGGTCAATTCAAAGTTTGGTGATACAACATTTGCCAAACAGCTTAAGGAATATGTTGATTCGCGTACAGAAGAATAAACCACACTTTCAATAAGTGGCGGAGCAATTAATTATATATTAACTGCTCCGCTTTTTTTTAGTAATATTGCAATATAATATAATGAAGGGAGAATTATAATGGACAGTATGTGTATAGCCAGAAAAAATCTTATTATTGTAAAGCTCTCATGTGATCTGGATCATCATGTCACGGAGGCAATCAGAAGTGAAATTGATATGAACATCGATAACAAAGGCATTAAGAATATTGCTTTTGATTTCAAAAATGTCAGTTTTATGGACAGTTCGGGAATCGGACTCATAATGGGGAGATATAAGAAAATCCGCCCGATGGGTGGAGAGATTTTTGTCAGCAATCTTAACTGCAGGATGCAGAGAATTTTCGGATTGTTCGGACTTAACAGCATAACCGAGAGAAACAGTAAAATAGACATGATAGTAAATGAGGAGGATTAACAATGGACAGAATTAAAATTGAATTCGATGCCGTTTCCGAGAATGAAGGATTTGCCAGAGTGTGTGTGGCAGCCTTTGCAACGAGGCTTGACCCGACACTTGAGGAGATTAACGACATAAAAACCGCTGTTTCAGAGGCGGTAACCAATTCGGTGATACATGGATATAACAAGAAGGGTGGTCTGATAACTTTAACTGCTGAAATCGAGGAGAAGACGCTTACGGTTGTTTGCATACCGGCGCAAAACGTAGCTTAATTGGCAAAGCAAAGGTTTTTTCATCCTTTCTGACCTTGATGTCGGTCCGACTCCGGCCGTTTTGCTTAAAACATGATTATCTCGGTGGAGATAGGTTTTTCAGCCTTGCCGAGACATGCGAGAAAGCGAGATAGGCATAATCGGGATACCTGGTATGCTAATATCTTCTGCTGTACTGTGAGGTACGGCAGGGAGACGGAAACCGTCAACAATGCTTGCGTGGTGTATCATCATAGAGAAGTCAATGGCAGAGGACTTGTGGCTGTGAATAATAGACGCCTACGGTGTAGGAATAATCCGTTGAAGTTCGCGGAATGGAAGATTTTGAGAGGTTTATGAGAAATGAATAACATTGACAATCCTTTATCCGGTTATCAACCGCCATCTGAAGAAGCAATGGTAAATTATGGCATAGATATTTCAAAAGAAGCGGTAGAAAAATATGCTTTGGAAAAGTTTGGCAGACTGCCACAAAGCCGCAGTGAAATGACTCGTACTATGGAGTCTAAAATAATTGAGGAAACAAGGAGATTTATGAGTAATGGAAGAAAAAATCAAAATAATATCTGATGGCAAAATCGCACAAGTGTTTATTGATGGCAAAAAAGTAAAATGCACGGACATGGAGTTACATTTTATCGGTCATTCAAACCAAAGTCCAATGATTAAAGTTAATGCGCGATGGCATAAAACAGATGAAAACGGAAATACAATTCTGAATGAGGATAAAACTGTCATATTGACAGAGAGAATCAAAATAAACTGTTAGGAGCGAGATTATGAAAATATCAGAGATGAATAAATGTATTGCAGCAATGCGCGATTGTTATAATTTCAAAGATGATGAAACGGAAATTAGACTTGTAAATGCGGTAAACTATGAGGACAAATATGTTTATATTAGTACAAAAGATAAAAATGGAACACAGATTGAAATGACAAGGCACGCGAATGAATTAAAACAATGATTGCTGATTATCAGCGGAAAGGAATTTTTATGAAAAAATTATTTGTAAGTGTGCCTATGAAAGGCAGAACAAAGGAAGAAAT
>ERZ827520.3201-NODE-3201-length-13754-cov-3.082342_pt1 | contig 13754 bp, 11 predicted proteins | sample MGYA00519581_ERZ827520 | MGnify/ENA primary metagenome ERZ827520 (study PRJEB31778, sample SAMEA3449339) | human gut metagenome | biome: human gut; feature: human-associated habitat; material: faeces | place: United Kingdom | collected 2010/2012 ...
TCCGCGTTGAGGCCGATATCCGCCGCGACCTGTTCCGCCACATGCAGAGCCTCGGCTATGAATTCTATGACCACAACCGCACCGGCCAGCTCATGAGCCGTCTGACGACGGACCTGTTCGAGATCACGGAGCTGGCGCACCACGGCCCGGAGGACCTGATGATCTCCCTGCTGACGATCGTCGGCGCGCTCGCCGTCATGTTCACGATCGAGTGGCGGCTGGCCCTGGTCGTGTGCGTCATCCTGCCGATCCTGCTTATCGTCGTCATCACGCGCCGCCGGAAAATGAGCAGGGTCTCGCGCGGTGTGAAGAAGCGCACGGCGGCCATCAATGCCGAGATCGAGTCCTCGCTCTCCGGCATCCGCACGGCGAAGGCCTTCGCGAACGAGGCCGTGGAGTTCGGCAAGTTCAGCGAGGCCAACGACCGCTTCAAGGTCTCGAAGCGGGAGTTCCACCGCGAGATGGGCATTTTCTCCGGCTCGCTGGAGTTTTTCCTCTCGATCCTGAGCGTGGCCGTTATCACCGTGGGCGGCACGCTCATCATGCAGGGCCGGATGGATCTGGTCGACCTGTTCACGTTCTCCCTGTATATCTCCACGTTCACGAGCCCCGTGCGTAAGCTCGTGAATTTCGCCGAGATGTTCGCCAACGGCTTTGCGGGCCTCGGCCGCTTCGTCGAGCTGATGCGCACGGAGCCGAAGCTGCGCGACGCGCCGGATGCGAAAGCGCTCGGGCATGTCCGCGGCTCGATCGACGTTGAGGACGTCTCGTTCTCCTATGAGGAAAATCAGGAGGTGCTCGAGCACGTCACGCTGCACGTCCGGCCCGGCGAGACCGTTGCGGTGGTCGGTCCGTCCGGCGGCGGCAAAAGCACACTGTGCCGCCTGATCCCGCGCTTTTATGACGTGACGTCCGGCCGCATCTGCATCGACGGGCAGGACGTGCGCTCGGTCACGCAGGAGTCCCTGCACCACGCCATCGGTGTCGTGCAGCAGGATGTGTTCCTGTTTGCCGACACCATTGCGAACAACATCCGCTACGGCCGCCCGGACGCTACCATGGAGGAGATCCGAGAGGCGGCGCGGCAGGCGGAAATTTATGACGATATCATGGCCATGCCCGACGGCTTCGACACCTATGTCGGCGAGCGCGGCACGCTCCTGTCCGGCGGACAGAAGCAGCGCGTGTCCATCGCGCGTATTTTCCTGAAGAATCCGCCCATCCTGATCCTGGACGAGGCCACGAGCGCGCTCGACAGTGTGACGGAGTCGAAGATCCAGCACGCGCTCGACCATCTGGCCGAGGGCCGCACGACGCTCATCATCGCCCACCGCCTTTCGACCATCCGCAGCGCCTCGCGCATTCTGGTCGTGGCGGACGGCCGCATCTGCGAGCAGGGCACGCACGAGGAGCTTATGCGCCTCGGCGGCCTGTATGCGACCCTGCGCAGCACACAGGACCTCGGCAGCGCGGAATGACCTCTGCGAATGCCCAAAAGATACCCGATAAAATGTGAACTTTTTTGGCAAGGCCGTCGAAAATGGGATATTTGCTTGCTATTATGGTAAAATCCTGATATAATAGCGGAAATGCGGTCGACGTAACGACCTGTTCTTGGACGGCGCGCCGGAAATCTTGCCAAAAACATGGATTCCGACGCATTACAAGGAAAACAAGACCGCAATGCGGATTCCCATCCGCCTGTACGGCGGCATAGCATGGGAAAAACGAGAGGATGATACTGCTTTGAAGACTGCACACCGCGTGGAGCCAGCCATTACCCACTTCGCCATCAGCGGCGCTCCGATCACCTGCGAGAAATACGGCCACGGCCACATCAACTGCACCTATCAGGTCAAGACGGACGACGGGCACGCCTATATTCTCCAGCGCATCAACCGCTATGTGTTTGCCGATCCGAAGGCTGTGATGGAGAATGTCGGTGCCGTGACACAGTACCTGCGGGAGCGCGCAGAGGATCCCCATGAGGTCCTGAATTTTATTCCGGCCGATACCGGGGTATACTATCATATCGATGAGGCGGGCGAGTACTGGCGCTGCTATGAATTCGCCGACGGCATCTGCCTTGAGGCCCCGGAGTCCGACACCGACTTCTATGAGAGCGCCATTGCGTTTGGCCGCTTTCAGGAGATGCTGCGCGAGTTCCCTGCGGAGACGCTCCATGAGACGATCCCGCTGTTCCACAACACAACGAACCGCTACCGCATCTTCCGCAAGGCCCTGCAGGACGATCTCGCGGGCCGCGCGGCGGGCGTGCCGGACGATATCCGCTTCGCGCTCGACCGCGAGCAGGAGGCGGGCACGCTCTGCAGCCTGCTCGACAGCGGCGAGCTGCCGCTGCGCGTCACGCACAACGATACGAAGCTCAATAACGTCTTGTTCGACCGCCGGACGCGCAAGGCGCTGTGCGTGCTCGATCTCGACACCGTCATGCCCGGCTCGTCGCTGTATGACTACGGTGATTCCATCCGCTTTGGTGCGGCGACTGCGGCCGAGGATGAGAAGGACCTTTCGAAAATGGGCATCAATCTGCACCTGTTCCAGGTCTACACGGCGGGGTATCTCGCCGCCTGCAAGAGCCTGACACCCAAGGAGCTGGAGCTGCTGCCGCTCGGCGCGAAGATCATCACGCTTGAGCTGGCCGTGCGCTTCCTGACCGACTATCTCGACGGCGACCGCTATTTCCGCGTCGCCTACCCCGAGCACAATCTCGTGCGCGCCCGTGCGCAGATGAAGCTGGTGGCCGACATGGAGGCCCACTGGGACGAGATGCAGGCCATCGTCGCAGAAGAAGCGGCAAAGCGAAACTGAGGAGGAGCTATGCAGTATTTAGGCGTTGAATATTCCGTCAAGCATATGCCGGAGCTCGATCCGGACTTTATCCCCTTCGGCGTGTGGCTCGAGGCCTATGCCAGGGGCGCGGAAAAGCCCCTGACCATCGCGCTCGAGCGCGATCAGGGCAAGATCTCTGTCCGTGAGACGAAGATCCACGGCACGCCGGAAATGGCAGAGGCCGATTATCGCTATGTCGAGCGCTATGTGAAATTCCTGCTGTGGTCCATCGGCGGCTTCCGCATCTGGATCTGCGGCGACAGCGCGCTGGCGCAGCGCCTGCAGCGCGCCTATACCCTCTCGGGCGAGCGCGCGTTCGACGTGCAGTTCATGCAGGACGTCTATGAGGTGCCGTTCGAGGTCATCGACTGCACGCCCGAGCAGCTGCCGCAGGCAAACGAGTCCTCTGTCGCCATCGGCGGCCATATGGAGGGCTGCCGCATCGGCTTTGACGCGGGCGGCTCCGACCGCAAGGTCTCCGCAGTCATCGACGGCAAGACCGTCTATTCCGAGGAGGTCGTCTGGCACCCGAAGACGGAGCCGGACCCCCAGTATCATTTCAACGGCATCGTCGAGGCCTTCCGCACGGCCGCGTCCAAAATGCCGCGCGTGGACGGCATCGGCGTTTCCTCCGCCGGTGTGTTCATCGGCAACAGCCCGATGGTCTCCGCCCTGTTCCTGAAGGTCCCGCGCGAAAAGCGCGAGCTTGTCAAGACGATCTATGACCGCGCGGCCAGGGAGATCGGCGATGTGCCGATCGTCGTGGCGAACGACGGCGACGTGACGGCGCTGGCCGGGGCCATGGGCCTGGAGTGCGGCTCCGTTATGGGCATGGCTATGGGTACGTCCGAGGCCGTCGGCTATGTCGACGCCGAGGGCAAGGTGCTCGGCTGGCTCAATGAGCTGGCCTTTGCGCCGGTCGACCTCTTTGAGGACGCCATGGCGGACGAGTGGTCCACGGACATCGGCGTCGGCTGCAAGTATTTCTCGCAGGATGCCGTCATCAAGCTCGCGCCGCGCGCCGGCATCGAGCTGGATCCCGCGCTCACGCCCGCTGAAAAGCTCAAGGTCGTGCAGAACCTCATGGAGAAGGGCGACAGCCGCGCCCGCCGGATCTTCGCCTCCATCGGCGCATATCTGGCCCATACGCTGAAGCTGTACTGCCGCTTCTACGACGTGCACCACATGATCGTGCTCGGCCGCGTCATGTCCGGCCTCGGCGGCAGCGTCATTCTCGAGACCTGCCTGTCCATCCTGAACGAGGAATATCCGGAGCTTGCGCAGAAGGTGCGCGTCATGCTGCCGGATGAGAAAACGCGCCGTGTCGGCCAGTCTGTGGCGGCGGCCAGTCTGCCGGAGCTGCGCAAAAACGCCTGAGCCCGGCCGGAGGGAGGAATACCATGCAGTTTCAGAATGCAATGATCTATACGGAGAAATTCCGCTTTGAGCACGGGGCCTTCGCCGTGGAAAACGGCCGCTTCGCGCGTGTGCTGGGCCAGCCGGGCCCGGACGCCGTCGATCTGCACGGCGCCTATGTCATCCCCGGCCTGCTCGATATCCACACGCACGGCAATTCCGGCGCGGATTACTCCGACGGCAATTGGGACGACTATGTCCGCATGGCGCGCTACAGTGCCAGGAACGGCATCACCTCCATTGCCCCCACGACGCTGACCCTGCCGTATGAGACGCTGGCTGCGGCCTTTGCCACGGCCTACCGCATGGCGGACGAGCGCCCCGCGGGCTGCGCCGTCGTGCGCGGCGCGCATATGGAGGGACCGTTCTTCAGCGAGAAGAAAAAGGGCGCGCAGAACGCCGCCTATCTCCGTGAGCCGGACTTTGAGGCGTTCAGCAAGCTCTTTGCCGCCGGCAACGGCATTGTCCGCATCGTGGACGTCGCACCAGAGCTGCCCGGTGCAGCGGAATTTGTGCGCAAGGCAAGCAAGCAGTGCACCGTCTCCATCGCGCACACGGACGCGTCCTATGACGATGCCGTCTGCGCCATAGAAGCAGGTGTCACGCACCTGACGCACCTGTATAATGCCATGCCCGGCATCCACCACCGCACGCCCGGCGTCATCCCGGCCGCGGTCGAGAACGAGCAGGTGAGCGCGGAGCTCATCAGCGACGGCCAGCATGTCCACCCCGCCTCCGTGCGGCTGGCGTTCCGCATGTTCGGCCCGGCGCGCATGGTGCTCATCTCCGATTCGCTGCGCTGCTGCGGCATGCCCGACGGCGAGTATGAGCTGGGAGGCCAGCCCGTGTTCCTGCAGGGCGGCGTGGCCCGCCTGTCCGACGGGACCATCGCAGGCTCCGCTACGAATGTCTATGACTGCATGCTGCGTGCCATTTCGTTCGGCATCCCGCGCGAGGATGCCGTCCGCGCCGCGACCTATAACCCCGCCCGGCAGCTCGGCTGCCTGGACGAGGTCGGCTCCATCCGCGACGGCAAGCAGGCGGATTTCGTGATCTGCGATGCCGAGCTGAACCGCCGTGAGGTCTGGCTGGCCGGAGAAAAGTTGGCCTGAAAAAAGCACCGCCCTGAGAAGCAGAAATGCTTCTCAGGGCGATTTTTATGCTACCTCTTCCCCGCTTGGCGTCAGAATGACGACGCGCAGCGGGATATCCCGGCCGGAGGCGGCGAGCGCCGTCTCAACGGCGTGGGTCAGGCCGCCGCAGCACGGTACCTGCATCCGCACGACGAGGACGGAGCGGATGTCGTTCCGGCGGAACAGCTCCGTGAGCTTTTCGCTGTAGTCCACGGCGTCGAGCTTCGGGCAGCCGATCATAGCGATGCGCCCGGCAAGATAGCGGCTGTGGAACTGCGCGCAGGAAAACGCCGTGCAGTCCGCGGCAATGACAAGGTCCGCGCCCTGCAGATAGGGGGCCGAGGTGCTCAGCAGCCTGATCTGCACGGGCCAGTTCTGCAGGGCGGACGCCGCGCCGTCCTGCGCGGGTGCGGCGGACGGGGTGAAGCGCATGGCCTGCGCGCCGGGGCAGCCGCCCGCCGGGGACTGCGCCGCCTTGGCGGCCTGCACGGCGGCCTCGTCATAGGCAGGGGCCTCGCGCTCCACAAAGCGGATGGCATCGGCCGGGCAGGCGGGCAGGCAGTCGCCGAGCCCGTCGCAGAAATGCTCGCGGGCCAGCGTCGCCTTGCCGTTCACCATGGCGATGGCGCCCTCGTGGCAGGCCTTCGCGCACAGGCCGCAGCCGGTGCAGCGTTCTTCGTCGATTTCAATGATCCGTCTGATCATGGGTGTTATCCTCCGATTTGCGTAACTTTCGGTTGGCTTTCTGCCGTTCGGCAATGGCCATCATCTGCTCATACATTGCGTCGCCCACGCACTGGCGGGCATATTTGCACCACTGCACGCAGCTGAGCGTGTCGTTATAGACCACAAAGCCGCAGTGCTCGCACACGGCCTGCGTGTCGCAGGTGAACAGCTCGATCTCGCTGCCGCACTGCGGGCAGACCTTCTCCAAAATTTCGGGCGTGCGGGGCTTCCCCTGACATCCTTCCAGAATCATGGCATTCCCTCCTGTTCGCATCTATTTTAACAAATGCAGGCGGAAAGTCTGTTGGAATGCCAACGAAACCGAAATTCTGCGTGTCTGACCCGTGGACAATATCCGAAAAATGTGCTATGATGAGCAAAAAAGGAGGCTATTGTTATGCGTGTTTTAGAAGGACTTCAGCCTGCGGCTGCGTTGGGCTTTTTTGAGACGCTGTGCGCCATCCCGCACGGCTCGCGCGACACGAAGGCGATCTCGGACTACTGCGTCCGCTTTGCGCAGGAGCGCGGCCTGAGCTGGCAGCAGGATGCTTCGAACAACGTCATCATCCGCAAGCCGGCCAGCCCCGGCTATGAGGACCATCCCACCGTGATCCTGCAGGGCCATCTCGATATGGTCTGCGAGAAGGATGCGGACTGCGACATCGATTTTGCAAAGGACGGCCTGCGTCTGCGCCATGACGACACCTATATTTTTGCCGACGGCACGACGCTCGGCGGAGACGACGGCATCGCCGTGGCCTATGCGCTGGCGGTGCTGGACTCAAGCGAGCTGAAGCACCCGCCGCTCGAGGCGGTGTTCACCGTCGACGAGGAGATCGGCATGCTCGGCGCGGCAGCCCTCGATATGAGCGGCCTGCAGGGCCGTGTGCTGCTGAACATCGACTCTGAGGACGAGGGCATCCTGACCGTCAGCTGCGCCGGAGGCGCGACGTCCTGTCTGACCGTTCCCGTCAAGCGTGTTCCTGCGCAGGGGAACGCATGGCGTGTCGGTGTGCGCGGTCTGACCGGCGGCCACAGCGGCGTGGAGATCAACAAGGGCCGCGCCAATGCCAACAAGGTCCTTGCGGCGGCGCTGCAGGGCCTGCCCGTCACGCTGTGCTCCATCGCGGGCGGCAGCAAGGACAATGCCATCCCGCGTGCGTCCGAGGCCGTCGTTGTCAGCGAGGCGGACGATTTTGCTGCGCTGTTTGCAGCGAATTCGGCCAAGGCCGCCCTGCCGGAGACGGAGCAGCATGCGGAGTTCTACTGCGAGCCTGCCGAGGCGGGCGAGATGCTGGCCGAGAGCGAGGCCGTGCTCGGCCTTCTGAACGCCGTGCCGAACGGCGTGCAGGCTATGAGCAGCGATATTCCCGGCCTTGTGCAGACGTCGCTGAATCTCGGCATCCTGACGACGGACGCCGACGCCGTGCGCCTGACGTTCTCGGTGCGCAGCTCCGTGAACCGCGAGAAGTTCGGCCTCATCGATCAGCTCAAGGCGCTGGCGGCCCGCTTCGGCGGCAGCTACAGCGAGACTGGCGAGTACCCCGCATGGGAGTACCAGAAGGATTCCCGCCTGCGCGAGGTCATGGTCGAGGTGTTCGAGGCCCAGTACGGCCGCAAGCCGGTCGTGGAGGCTATCCATGCCGGTCTGGAGTGCGGTATTTTCTCCGACCGCCTGCCCGGTCTGGACGCCGTTTCGTTCGGCCCGCAGATGCATGACATCCACACGTCGCGCGAGAGGCTCGACATCGCCTCGACGGCGCGGACGTGGGAGTATCTCGTGGCGGTGCTGGAGCGCCTGTGATGAAGGTTTTTGACGCCCACTGCCACATTTACCCGGCAAAGATCGCCCGCAAGGCCGCCCAGACCACGGCGGCCTTCTATAACTACACCGGCGAGACGCTCGACGGCACGGTGCAGACGCTGTTCGCCCACGGCGGCGGCATTACCAAATTTCTTGTGCAGTCCGTAGCGACGCGGCCGGATCAGGTGCAGCATATCAACGAGTTCATCGCCCGCGAGGTCGCGCAGTTTCCGGACCGTCTGTACGGCTTCGGTGCGCTGCACCCCGATTCGCCGACGCTGGAGGAGGATATCGCCCACCTGCGCGCTCTGGGCCTGCACGGCGTGAAGCTGCATCCGGACATCCAGGGCTTCCGCCTCGACGATCCGCGCTGCTTTGCACTGGCGGAGCAGTGCGAGGGCGTGCTGCCCCTGCTCCTGCACACGGGAGACAGCCGCTATGACTTCTCCAATCCGAACCGCCTTATCCCGCTGCTGCGGCGCTTCCCGCGCCTGACGGTCATCGGCGCGCATTTCGGCGGCTATACGATCTGGCAGGAGGCCGCGCGGCAGCTTGCCGGACGCTTTGAAAACCTCTGGGTCGACTGCTCGTCGTCGTTCTTCGCCATGGACGTCGCCGCCGGGCGCGCGCTCATCGACGCCTACGGTGCGGACCGTGTGCTGTTCGGCACGGATTACCCCATGTGGGATCCGCAGCACGAGCTGGCGCGTCTGCGCGGCATGCACCTTGCGCCGGAGACGGAGCGGAAGATCCTCTATGACAATGCTGCTGCCCTGTTTGGGCTGGAAGGAGAGAACTGATATGCTGCGAGTGGGTACCGTCGGGACAAGCTCGATCATGCGGACCATTCAGGAGGCCATCCGCCTGACGGACGGCATGGAGTGCCGTGTGGTCTATTCCCGCACCGAGGAGCAGGGCCGCGCCTTCGCGGCGGAGATGGGCGTGCCGGAGCACTGCACGGACTATGCCGCCATGCTGGAGCGCAGCGACCTTGACCTCATCGACATCGCCTCGCCGAACCGCTTCCATGTGGAGCAGGCCCTTGCCGCGCTGGAGCACGGCAAGCACGTCATCGTAGAAAAGCCCGCCGCCGTGACCCGCGGCGACGTGCAGCGGCTCATCGACGCCGCGCGCGCAAACGGCGTGTACTTCTTTGAGGCCATCACGACGCTGTTCATGCCGCAGTACGAGGCCTGCCGCCTGCTGCTGCCGAAGCTCGGGCGCATCGAGCAGGCACACATCACCTATGCGCAGTATTCCTCGCGCTACGATGCCTATCTGCGCGGCGAGAACCCGAATATCTTCAACCCTGCCATGCAGGCCGGTGCGCTCAACGACATAGGCGTTTACTGCGTGCATATGGCCGTCGACCTGTTCGGCGCGCCGCAGGACGTCCGGTATCTGGCGGAGCTCGGCCCGAACGGCATCGATCTGGCCGGGCGGCTGACACTGACGTATCCGTCCCTGACGTGCGAGATCCTCACGGCGAAAAACGCCGACCTCGGCAGCGGCTGCCGCATCACGGGTGAGAACGGCTGGTTCGCGGAGGACGGGCCCATCAACGCCTTCGGCGGCTGCACGGCCGAACTGAACGGCGAACCGGTCGACGTGGCGCTGCCGCAGGCCGAGAACCGCATGGTCTATGAATTTGCCCGCTTCCGCGATGCCATCGTGCAGCACGACACGGCGTTCTTCGACCGCATGGCGGAGCAGTCCGCGCGCGTGGCCGCCGTACTGGAGCAGGCACACCGCACTGCATAACTATCCTGCCAGAAACCCCTCCGGAGGAGACTTCTCTTCCGGAGGGGTATCTTTTCGCACAAAAACAAGTCGATAAATAATTTATAACAGGATTTATATTCTAAAATCACCAGGGGACTCGCGAACGCTATAAAATTATATTTAGGGCATAAAAACTTTTTTATGAAATCTGCACAATTTGGACCTGTATTTTTCTACACCAAATTGTGGAAAATCCATTGCACTTCTGCAAAGAATCTGATATGATAACAGCAATGGGAGCCTGCAGGAGATGCCGCTCCGCGCAGGTCTCTTACGGAACCGCCGGCCCCGGCAGAACCGGCAAAAACAAACGGGAGGTACTTATGGAAAAGTTTTTTGGACTGAAAAAACACGGCACCACCGTCAGAACTGAGATCCTGGCAGGTCTGACCACGTTCATGGCCATGGCTTACATCCTCATGGTCAACGCCAACATGTTGCAGATCATCGTTTTCGCGCTGTTCCTCGGCGTTTCCATGACGCTGGCCGGTGAGAAGGGCAAGCCCGCGCTCGATTTCTTCAACTCGCTGGCGGAGACGATGTACAAGATGACCTCCATCGTCATGAAGTTCGCGCCCTACGGAGTCTTCGCGCTGATCGCCGTGACCGTTTCCAAGTACGGGGCGGCGGTGCTGCTGCCTTTCATCAAGGTGATCGCGGCTGTTTACATCGGCTGCATCATTCACGCCGTCGTCGTCTATTCCGGTATGGTCATGGCCTTTGCCCGCAAGAGTCCTCTGTGGTTCTTCAAGGGCATCAAGGAAGCCAGCCTGACGGCGTTCGTCACCCGTTCCAGCTCGGGCACGCTGCCCGTGACGATGGAGTGCTGCCATAACATGGGCGTGCCCGACAAGGTGGCGTCCTTCGTGCTGCCTCTGGGCGCGACGATCAACATGGACGGCACGGCGCTGTATCAGGGCGTCTGCGCGCTGTTCATTGCCCAGGCGTTCGGCATTCCGCTGAGCGTGGGGACGCAGCTGGGCATCATCGTCACCGCCACGCTCGGCTCGATCGGTACGGCCGGCGTCCCCGGCGGCGGTCTGATCATGCTTACCCTCGTCACCACGCAGGCCGGCCTGCCTCTTGAAGGCGTGGCCATGATCGCCGGCATCGACGCGGTCCTCGACATGGTCCGCACGTCGCTGAACATCACCGGCGACGCGGCCGTGGCGACGGTGGTCGCCAAGAGCGAAGGGGCGGAACTGTAATTCTGCGCGGAAAAAGAAACGGCGAAAGTGAACTGACGAAAAAGCGCTCTCCCGCGGCCGACGCCGGGGGAGCGCTTTTTTCGCGGCGCGGCCGCCGCGGGAAGAATCCCGTCCGCCGCTTTGTCGAGGCGCCGAGAGGGCGGCCCTGTCTTGCCGGCGCCGTTTTTCCTCTCTTGGCAACGTATAAAAAAATTCCGCGCGCCCCGATTCTTGCGGCTGGCGGCGGTCTCGGTGATAAAATAACCGTGACTCTTGCGAGGAAAAGCGTTTTTTGAAATCGGGTGAATTTTGTGGAACGTGGAAACAAACAGATTGTCGAGGGCGTGATCTGGAAGCAGCTGCTGATCTTTTTCTTCCCGATCCTGTTGGGAACGTTCTTTCAGCAGCTGTACAACACCGTCGACGCCATCATCGTCGGCCGCTTCCTCGGCAAGGAGGCGCTGGCCGCCGTGGGCGGCCCTTCGGGCTATCTGGTCAACCTGCTGCTGGGGTTCTTCATCGGCCTCTGTTCGGGGGCCACGGTGGTGATCGCACAGTTTTTCGGCGCCGGCGACGCCGAGCACGCCTCACGGGCCGTACACACGTCGATGGCGCTGTCGATCGCGGCGGGCGCGGCGATGTCGCTGGTCGGCGCCTTCCTGGCGGAGCCGGCGCTGACGGCGATGGACACGCCGCCGGAGGTGCTGCCTCATGCCGTGAGCTATCTGCGGATCTATTTCGGCGGGATCCTGTTCATGTTCGTCTACAACATGGGAGCCGCCGTGCTGCGCGCCAAAGGCGATTCCAAGCGTCCCTTTTACCTGCTCGTGCTGGCCACGATCGTCAACATCGCGGGCGATATCGTCTTCGTCGTTCATTGGGGCTGGGGCGTGGCGGGCGCGGCGTACGCCACGGTCCTGTCGCAGCTGGCCAGCGCCGCGGGCGTATGGATCTTTTTGGCGCGCGAAGCGGGGGCTTTCCGGCTTCGTTTGCGCGGACTCCTCCGTCCCGACCGGGTGATCCTCGGCAGCGTCGTCCGCATCGGATTGCCTTCGGGGCTCCAGTCGACGATGTATTCGCTCTCCAATATCGTCATCCAGTCGACGGTCAACGGCTTCGGCGTCGACACCGTGGCGGCCTGGACGGTGTGCGGCAAGGTCGACCGGATGTACTGGCTGATCATCAACGCGCTCGGCGTGGCCGTGTCGACGTTTTCCGGACAGAATTTCGGCGCCCGCAAATATGACCGCGTCCTGCGCAGCATCGGCGTGAGTGCGGCACTGGGGACGGCGCTCTCGCTGTTTTTCGGCGCGGTTTTCGTGACCTGGGGCGCGCCGCTGTACGGGATCTTTACCGACGATCCCGCCGTGATCTCCATCGGCATGGAGATCATCTGGCTCATCGCGCCCTGGTACTTTGCCTACGTGCCCGTGGGCACGCTGGCGAGCGGCATGCGCGGTACCGGCGATGCCATCGTGCCCACGGCGATGACGGCGCTGGGCATCTGCGGCTTCCGCCTGCTCTGGATCTGGTTTGTGGTGCCGTTCAGCCACAGCGTCCGCACCGTTTTCATCGGTTATCCGGTCAGCTGGGCGCTGACGTCGGCCTTTTTCCTGCTTTACCACTGGAAAGGGAACTGGATGCGGCGCAGCATCCTCCGCGCCGGTCACAAGACGGTACGGCGAGGATGAAGATCCGCCTATAGCTCCTGAAAATCTGCAAGAGGCTTCGCCACATGACAAAGACCGGCGTTTTTTGCCGGTCTTTGCTCATAGATCATGTTTGTTTCTTCTGGCGGCTGCTTCCCGATAAGCCCGCCCGTCTGTGCGTGCGGAGATCACGATGATCTTCATCGTCGTTTCCGTATATTCCACCTTATAGACGACCCGGATACCGAGGTCGCGGAGTTTGATCTTCAGAAGATTGGTGAGATTGCTTCCGCCTTTGTGCCCTAAAGGCTTACCGTATCCGCCGTCCCGCATCGGGAGGGGATTTTGGGAGACTTTATCGATCCCTTTTAAAACCTGTATCTGCACGGTGTGATCCAGTTTCTTCAGATCTCTTTTCGCGTCTTCCAGAAATTCGATATGCCAGTTCATTCGATTGCAACGTCCCCCGCTTCCGCAAGGTCGGCATCGCTGATGCCAAGTTCGGACATGACTTCGCTCATGGAAGAAGTCGGAACGGAAGCGTTGCCCGCCAGGCGCTCGGCAGCTTCCATCAAAAGAGCGTAATCTTCCTCGATCTCGCTCAGGCGGCCGAACTCCGCCGGGGAGAGAATGACCGCGGCAGGCTGATTATTCTTCAAGACAATCAGCCGATTTTCGGTGTGAAGCCTGTCAAAGATGCGAGACGCTTGCCCCCTGTTGAACTGCGTGATCGGGACAAGGCTGTTCAGGACGTCGGCGGTATAAACCATAATATCATCTCCTTGAGTGTTCTTTACCTGCAGTATATGCGGTAGCAGGAGAAAAGTCAATAAAAAGGAATGAATAAATAACGATAAATAGTAATGCAATAGTGAAAGATACGTGAGAATCGAATCTTTAGCTGGATATAAAACGTCGCAGCGCGGAAAAAAATCAGCCCGCAGGTCCTCTTCAGGAGCTGCGGGCTGATTTTTTTCCCGTGCGTTTTAGGGCCGAGGCTTTCATCCCTTGCCTTTTTGATCCAAAGCGTTTTTTCGGCATTCAGCGCAGACGCCGCTGATCGTCAACGAGACGTTCTCGGGCACGTCGCCGTCTTCCAGTGTGAACGCGCCGGCGGCCTCGCGGGCGTCGATCGGCTCGAGATCCCTGACTTTGCCGCATTTGGTGCAGACGAAATGGGCGTGATCGCAGCAGATGCAGTCGT
>ERZ827520.3212-NODE-3212-length-13725-cov-8.475567_pt1 | contig 13725 bp, 11 predicted proteins | sample MGYA00519581_ERZ827520 | MGnify/ENA primary metagenome ERZ827520 (study PRJEB31778, sample SAMEA3449339) | human gut metagenome | biome: human gut; feature: human-associated habitat; material: faeces | place: United Kingdom | collected 2010/2012 ...
GTGCGCGGCAGCTGCCGGACACGACAAAGCTGCCGGAGAGCAGCCGCTCGCCCGGCTTTTTGACGATCTCATCGGCCTCGCCGGTGACGAGCGCCTCGTTGACGCGGCATTCACCCGCCGCAACGACGGCGTCCGCCGGGATCTGGTCGCCGGGGGAAAAGACGGCGATATCGTCCCGCACGAGCTGGGCCGCGTCCAGCTCGACGGTCTGCCCGTCCCGCACGGCGCGGCATTTCGGCGCGGCCATGATCTTCAGCCCGTCGACCTTTTTCTTCACCCGCAGATCCTGCACGATGCCGATGAACATATTGCAGAACACGGGGCCGAGGAACGTCAAATTCAGCCACTGCCGCACGGCGATCACACAGCCTGCCAGCAGGAAGAACAGGAAGTTAAAGTACGTAAAAACGTTTTTTGCGATGATCTCCCGGACCGACGCGCCGGGAGACTCCACCGGCGCGTTGCCCCAGCCGCCGTCCAGCCGCTCCTGCGCCTGCGCGGCGCTTAAGCCCGTCTCGGCGTCCGCCTCCAAAACGGGGATCTCCTGCCGCTGCGGCCCGTCCGGCTCCTTTGGTTTTCGTTTCAGGAATGACGCTGCCACAAATGCCGTCCTCCTCCAAGTAGTTGCTGATATCATATCACATCTGCGGCAAAATTTATCAACAAACTGTATATTTTCAGAAAATCGTAAGAAATCATGCACCGGACGGGGAAATTCCGATACCGCCCATACTGCTTGCGGAAAAAGATCAGCATTTGATCGTGATTGCTCTTGTAATCAGCAAGTACGCTCGCTTGCCTTACATATGGAGACGTCCGTTTGGATGCGGGAAAGCGCGTGATATGGAAAGGGAAGTTCTGGCGGAAGGACGTCTGGCGAGGATGGAGAAACAGAACGCTTCTTTCAGATTCCTGTTTCTTCACCTCTTGCTTCGTCGTGCGTCGCTGGAGCGGAAAAACCGCAGTGTTATCCGAATAACGTGTTTTACTTGAAACTATTTGCGGATTGGGTATAATGGAATGGATAAAACCGGTAGCCGGGGAGGCAGCTATGGAATACTATGCGAAATCCGAAAATCTGCAGGGGCATCAGGAAACTGTGAAGGAGCATTTACAAAAGGTCGCTGCGCTTGCGCGGGAGTACGGGGAGGCGCTTGGCCTTGCAGATGCCGCAGGACTGGAAGGGCTGGTACATGATTTTGGAAAGTATACCGAGGCGTTTCAGGATGTGTGGAAAGGCAAACGAACAGGCGTTGACCATGCGATAAGCGGGGCCTGCTTCCTGGAATGCTGCTATAGGGGGAGACCCGGCAGCCGTCCTGTGATAGAGGCGGTCAATGGACACCATGCCGGTCTTGTGGCCTACGATATGATAAAGGCGGAGCTGCACGCGATTGCAGATGATCGTAAGCAAGCCCACGGAAACGCCGGAAAAACGCCCTCGATTGAAAACGCAGCGCAGCTGAAAGAGGCAAACGCCGCGTTTCAAAAGGATTTTCCTGATTTCAGACTGCCAAAGCTTCCGATACCTCCAGCCGATGAACTGGAATCCATGCTGTATACCAGATTGCTGTTTTCCTGTCTGGTGGATGCAGACTACACGGCCTCTGCAATGAATGACGACAGTACATACCTTGATCGTGCGGAGGACTGCTATTTTGACCCGCAGGCGCTTCTGGAAACACTATACGCCTATTGCGGCAGCATCCGGCAAGCCTCCACTGCGGACAAAACCCTGAATCAGTACCGGGATCAGGTCTTTGAACAGTGTGGGAAGATGGGTGATAAGCCGGAGGGATTATATACGCTGACGGCGCCTACCGGAACCGGAAAAACGCTGGCGCTGCTGCACTTTGCGCTGCGGCACTGCCTGAAGCATGGGAAAAAGCGGATCATTATTGTCCTCCCGTTTTTGACGTTGGCGGAACAGAATGCAGATACGTATGCTAAAATCATTCCAAACGTGCTGGTCGACCATAGCCAAAGTGATTTACCGGAGGAGGCCCGGGAGCTGGCCGCCAGATGGAGCGCTCCGGTTATCATCACCACGTCTGTCCGTTTTTTTGAAGCTCTGTTTTCAGACCGCCCGACCGTTTGCCGAAAGCTCCACAACATTGCAGACAGCGTTGTGGTATTTGACGAGGCCCAGAGCCTGCCTGCCAGTCTGACCTCCGCCACGCTTCGCGCAGTGAATGCGCTGTGCAGCCGCTATCACACGACCATGGTATTCTCCACAGCGACGCAGCCGGATTTTGCCGCGCGAAAGGATCTGAATTGGACGCCCTGTGAGATCCTTCCGGAGCACAGAAAATTGTTCGAGGCTCTGAAGCGGGTGAATGTGGAATGGCGGATCGGGAATGAAACGCCCCTCGAAGCCATTGCGGAGGAAATGGCGGGCTGTGCGCAGGTCTGCGCCATCGTCAACCTGCGCCGTCACGCCCGGCAGATCGCTGACGTACTGTCACGGCTTTGCCCCGAAGACACGGTTTTCTTTCTTACCACGGACCTGTGCCCCGCGCACCGGAGCCGGCAAATTGAGATCATCCGTCAGCGGCTGAAGCAGAAGCTGCCCTGCCGGGTCGTGGCGACTCAGTGCATCGAGGCTGGGGTAGACCTTGACTTTGAAACGCTGTATCGCGCGCTGGCTCCGCTGGATTCCATCATTCAGGCTGCCGGACGCTGCAACCGGAACGGCTGCGGTTCTATGGGGCAAGTGATCGTATTTCGCCCGGAGGACAGCCGTATACCGTATCCTGATGACTGGTACAACAATGCTGCAGTCACAGTACAGGAAATGAATCCGCCGTTTTCCATCCATGACCCGGAGAACATCCGGGAATACTACCGGCGGCTGTTTGACGGCACGGTCGATAAACCGGAGCTGACGAAGGCAATCGACGCACGGGCCTTTGCAGAAACGGCGGCGCAATACAAGCTGATCACCAGCGCCGGTGCGCAGGTCATTGTTCCTTACGCCGCAGAGCGGAAGCTGTATGAACAGATCGCAGAGCAGCTGCGAACGCAGGGCGTCACCGGCGCGCTGCTGAAGCAGGCGGCGCCGATCACCCTGACCTGTTTTGCAAAAAATCTGGCCCTGTATGCCGAGCAGATTCCGTTTGCCCGCCGGGGCAGAGAACAGTCTGCCGAACAGGCCGCAGGCAGCAATGTCTATCTGCTGTGCCCGCAGTATGAGGACCTGTATTCGGAGCAGCTGGGCCTGCATTTTCCGCAGGAAGAACGATTTGATTCTATATTTTGAAAAAAGCACACTGGTTGTCCGGATTATTGGACAGCTGGTGTGCTATTCTATTTTTCGTGGATACTTGACAAATTACCCGTTATATTTCATACTTATTTTGTCAGATATTTCATTCTTCTAACAGACACGTGCTATGGACGTCCTGTTCACAGTCCGAATCAGGACGAACAAATTACGGAGGTGAAGCGTATTTGAAAGAAATCACGATCGAGGTCTGGGGAGATTTCGCTGCTTTCAATGCTCCATACAGCAAAGTCGAGCGGCTGACCTACCCATTCCCAACCCCATCAGCCGCCAGAGGGATTTTATCGGCAATTTATATGAAACCGAAGGAGTTCCGCTGGCAGATCAACCGCATTGAGGTATTGAACCCCATCCGCTATATCAGCTTCAAGCGCAACGAGGTCAAATGTACCGTCGGTTCGGAGCCGATCTCCACCGAGGAGGAGCGAACGCAGCGGCAGACGACGGCGCTGCAGGACGTTCGCTACCGGATCGCGGCGTCGATCATTCCCCGCCCGGCTTTTGCGGGAAAAGAGCTCCAACTGTATGAGCAGGCGCTGCGGCGCATCCGAACGGGAAAATGTTTCCATCAGCCGGAGCTTGGAATGCGCGAGTTTGTCTGCTATTTTGAGGAGAGCGACGGGACGCGTTCGCCTATCCAGCAGTCGATGGACGCAGGGCTGATGGTCTACGACCTGTTTGCGCCGGATGATGTGGAGGTCACGAAAAAGACGAAAATCAAAATGTCCCTGTTCCACGCGGTCATGGAGAACGGCGTGATTCTGATCCCGCCCTATGACAGTCCGGAGGTTCTGAAGGGGGAAGGCCTATGCTGAAAGCACTATATGACTACGGAGTACGCCGCCAGCTGGCTTTGCCGCCGGGATTCGCGGGGAAAACCATGAAGGCATATATTTCCCTCTCTGAAAGCGATGACCATGTCAGCGTCTATCTGGGGGGAGACGAGCCTGTTCCGTGCCCGGATATCGGCAGTCTGGCCAACGGTAAGGATAAGAGCAATGTTCTTGCAGAGAAGCGCTCCGTCGTCATTCCCGAGGAGCCCGGAAGCAAAAGCACATTCTTTTTGGAGGCACTCCGCAGCGCGGCAGAGGAAGAACCGCTGCTGAAGGTCTGCGTCCGTGCACTGGAAACGCCTGAACTTGCGGCGGCCGTTCGCGCAGAGCTGGATCGGGCCAAAATCAAGCCGGGAGATCGGATCTCATTTCGGGTCAACGGGCAGTCTATCCTGCAATCGGAAAAACTTCGTACATGGTGGAAGTCCTACCGAAAGCAGTTTTCTGCGGCGGACGAACGCCCATCCGCCCTGTGCCTGATCACCGGCGAACCGACGGTTCCCATGACGACGACCACGCCGATACAGGGCCTGCGAGTCGTCGGAGGGCACGCGAGCGGGGATGCGCTGATTTGCTTTGACAAGACGGCATTCTGCTCCTATAACCAGAAAAAAGCGGCGAACGCACCTGTTTCGGAAGAGGCTTTCAGCGTCGTGAAGGCTGCGCTGGATGATCTTTTGAAGGATGCGCCGATCCTTGCAGGAATGAAATTTGTCCACTGGTTTGACCGCGAGATTCCACAGGAGGATGATCCGCTTTATACTGTGGACTTTGGTTATGATCTGCCGGAGGATGAAACGGACGAGGAAGCAGAACCGGAAGCCGCCGTCAACGAGCTGACAGCGCGAAATCAGGCGAATCAAATTCCGGAAAGCGTCTATTCCGGGCAGCCTGTTCCCGATTTGGACAACGTATCCTACTATATTCTGCTGCTGTCCGGCGCAAACAGCCGCGTTATGATCCGCAGATATGACAGAGGCAGCTATCCGGATCTTCGCCGCAATCTGGGACAATGGTATGCCGATCTGGCACTGACCAATCAGGGCGGTACCGGAAACATCAGGCCTGTGAAGCTGGCTGCTCGTCTGCTTCGTCTTTTAAAATTCCAGAAAACCGACAGCCGACCCTTTGAGCGGCTGTCAAAGGAGCTGGCCGGGATCACCCCGGCGGTCGTGCAGGCGATTTTGTCAGGCGGATGCCTGCCGGATGCCGTCGCGGCAAAGGCGCTGGCCTATATTCGCTCGGAGCTGCTGTCGAACGACGACAGCGACACGCGAAGCACCCTGCCCAACAGTCTGGCCTGCCAATGGCTGAAGGTCTGGCTGCTCCGGAAAAACCGAATCCATCATCAGGAGGGAACAATTTTGGAAGCATACAATCTGCATCTTCGCAATGCCGCATATCACTGCGGCGGATTGATGGCCGTATATGCGGCGATCCAGAGGACGGCCATGCCGGACGTCAATACCGGCATTGTGGAGCGGTACTACGCCTCCGCCATTCAGATGCCCGCGCTGGTCATCGGCCAGCTCAGCAGCCGCTCAAATCACCATCTGGAAAAGATCGAAAACGGGTGGCTCGCCGATAAATACCGCGAGAAGCTGCAGGAAATTTCCGTCGCGCTGGGGACGTCCATTCCTGCTACGCTGAATCTGGAACAGCAGTCCTATTTTGCGCTGGGCTACTATCAGATGGGCGCGAAGCTCAATCAGGAGAGAAACAGAAACGTCGCCGCCGCCAGAGAAAAGACCGGCGCGGCAGAAGAATAAGAGGAGGAGTATCTTATGGCAATTCAGAACCGATATGAGTTCATGTATTACGTTGCGTGCACAAATTGTAACCCGAACGGAGACCCGGACATGGGCAATATGCCCCGGCTCGATCCGCAGACCATGCAGGGCTTCATCACCGACGCTGCAACCAAGCGCCGCATTCGAAATTACGTGGAGCTGGCCCATCAGGGCGAGCCCGGCATGAACATCATCATCCAGCAGGCAACCAACATCAACCGCCATATCGCGGAGGCCAAGCGGGCAGCCGGTGTTGAAGACTGCGCAAAGGCAAAGGAAGCCGTTTACGCGGGCAGAAAAAAGGCCTGTGAGCTGTTCTACGATGTACGTACCTTCGGCGCAGTCATGTCCACAGGCCCCAACGCGGGGCAGGTGCGCGGGCCGGTGCAGATCACCTACGGAAAAAGTCTGGACGCCGTTCTTCCGCTGGACATTTCCATCACCCGTATGGCGGTCGCCGACAAGGTAAAGGATGGCGCTACAGTAGAGGATTACGCGGCATGGGAGCAGGAGCAGCCGGAGGACAAGCTTCGCACGATGGGCCGCAAGCAGATCATCCCCTTCGGCCTGTACGAGGTTCGCGGCTTCGTCAGCGCCAACCTGGCTGAAGAGACCGGGTTTGATGACGAAGATTTGAATGTCCTGTTTGAAGCCATTCTGAATATGTACGAGCATGACCACTCCGCCAGCAAGGGCGAAATGGCCGTCGTTTCTCCGCTGATTATTTTCAGGCACGTTGGCACGGATACCGACGCGGCGCAGAGAATCCGTCAGGCCAAACTGGGCTGCGCCCCGGCCCACAAGCTCTTTGATCTGGTCAAGGTCACGAAAAAAGCTTCCGTTTCCTATCCCAGAAGCTATCGGGATTATGACGCGCTTGTCTCTCTGGACAGGGTTCCCAAGGGCGTGCAGATCGGGTTCAAGCCAAGCGCCTTTGAGCCGGTAGTCTGGGACGCGCTTCCCGCAGACGAAGACTGGTTCTGCCATGGATGAGTGGGAGCCGATTCCTCTTTCCCGACTGTCTCACGCAGGGTTCTGCCTGCGTCGGGCTGCACTGCTGACCAATGAGCAGGTCTGGGCGGAAAGTGCGGATACCGCAAAAGGACGTTCTGAGCATGAGCAGGTCCACACGCAGCGGATAGAACGCCGGGGCGATTCAGCAAAGCTGTATGAGTTCCCTGTATTCTCCAAAGCTATGGGAGTTTCCGGGAAATGCGACTGCATAGAAGCGGAAGCATCCGCCCAGGGCTGCATGATCCCTGCGCTGGATTTCCCGGTCAGGCTGTATCCGGTTGAGTACAAGCACGGAAAACTCCGCGCAGAACAGGAATATGAGGTTCAGCTGTGCGCGCAGGCCATGTGTCTGGAAGAAATGTTCCAGACACAGATCCCGGAGGGCGCCATCTACTACATCACGTCGCACCGCCGCTATCCGGTCTCTTTTACAGCGGAGCTCCGCAGTCTTGTAAAGGAAACAATCGAAAGGATCGAGGCGTTTCGCCGAAGCTTTTCGATCCCGCCGGCGGAATACGGGGCGAAATGCAAGGCGTGCTCCCTGCGGGAGCACTGCCTTCCCAGCGTGCAGCGATCCGCGTCCGGCTACTGTATGCAGCTGCGCAAAGAGGCCATGCACGAGGAGGATGTCCCATGAAAAAGCTGCTGGAGACGCTCTATATTACAACGCCTGAAAGCTATCTGTTTGAGCGGAACGGGAATATCTGCATCTCCATCGGCGGTGCAGAAAAGGCCGCTGTTCCAATCACACAGGTGAACTCCATCGTTCTGTTCGGAAAGAACACACTCTCAACTGCATTGCTCTCATTTTGCTCCAAAAACGACGTGACGATTACATTTCTCAGCGAGAACGGCTTTTTTCTGGGGCGGCTATGCGGCCCGGTCAGCGGAAATGTGCTGTTAAGAAAGCGCCAGTATGAAACACTGGCAGATACAGCCTTTGCAAACCGGTTTGTCAAGGATCTGCTGTTCTGTAAGCTGCGAAACAGCAGATCTGTGTTGGTGCGGTATGCCCGTACTGCCTCTGATGAAGCAGAAAAGAGCGGCGTTGCTGCGGCGGCAGCTGATTTGACCGCAATCGCAAATCGTCTGGATGACTGTACGGACATTGATTCCATGCGCGGAATCGAGGGCGCCGCTGCGTCTGTCTACTTCTCTCGCTTTGACGATCTGCTCTCCAGTCCGAAGGGATACCGCTTTGAGACGAGAAGTCGGCGTCCGCCGCTGAACGAAGTCAATGCGGTGCTGTCTTTTGTCTATACGCTGTTGGCACATGACGTTCGATCTTCGATGGAAGCTGTGGGGCTGGACCCTGCCGCCGGGTATCTGCACACCCTTCGCCCGGGGCGGCTATCCTTTGCGCTGGACATCATGGAGGAGCTGCGTGCGCCCCTGTGCGACCGGCTGGTCATTTCCATGTTCAACAGGGATCAGTTTCAGACGCAGGATTTTACGACAGACTTTGAAGCGGTATACCTCAGCGAGAAAGGGCGGCGAAAGGTTCTTGAACAGTGGCGGGCCAGAAAGCGCGAGTCCATTCAGCACCCGTTTTTGAAGGAGAAAGTTCCCATTGGGATAATCCCATACGTACAGTCTATGCTGTTTGCCCGTGTGCTGCGCGGGGATCTGGATCGATACCCGCCGTTTGTGTGGAGGTCATGACATATGATGCTGGTCGTAACCTATGATGTGGACACATCGGATTCTGCCGGGCAAAAGCGCTTGCGGAAAGTAGCAAAGATCTGTGAACGGCACGGGATGCGTGTTCAAAACTCCGTGTTTGAGGTGCTCGTGGACGCTGCACAGCTGGTCGTGCTGAAACAGGAACTGGGAAAAGCTATCGATATGGAGCAGGATTCTGTCCGCTTTTATCGACTCGGCAATTCATACGAGAACCGGATCGAAAGTATGGGACGCAAGCCCCTCGTGGAAGCAGGAAGTGCCTTGATCTTTTAACGCCAACCCCTGCCGTACACATTTTTGCGGCAGGTTGGCGCATGAAATTCATGCAAGATATACAGCTTTTGGATCTCTTCTTGGAAAACCAAAGGAAGCCAGACATAAAACTGTATCATCTTTCGGCAATTTGCCGCAAAACCTCATGACGGACTTGTGGAAAATTGCCGTCGCCCCTCCCGCAGGGGCGTGAGTAGAAATCCGCTGTTTACAACAAAGGTTGCCTGGGGCAGAATGTCGCCCCTCCCGCAGGGGCGTGAGTAGAAATATGCGCGAGCTGGCTGCGTATCACTACGACCCTGAGGTCGCCCCTCCCGCAGGGGCGTGAGTAGAAATTACCCGGACGGATTTGTGACAGCCATTCAGGCCAGTCGCCCCTCCCGCAGGGGCGTGAGTAGAAATACCCTCGTCTGCGCCGTGCTCGGCAAGGCGGATAGAGTCGCCCCTCCCGCAGGGGCGTGAGTAGAAATACTTCCGATGTATGCAGCCGGTTCCCCTTCATCGTCGCCCCTCCCGCAGGGGCGTGAGTAGAAATGATTCAGGCTATCCATCGCGCGGCACGCAGGGCGTCGCCCCTCCCGCAGGGGCGTGAGTAGAAATACTTCACGCAGAGCGTTCGCGCTCAATGCAACGCGTCGCCCCTCCCGCAGGGGCGTGAGTAGAAATGTTGATCTGCTTCTCGCGAGCTTCCATCTCGGTCTTGTCGCCCCTCCCGCAGGGGCGTGAGTAGAAATGGCAAACGGAGAATATCTGCTTACAGGGAAGCTGTGTCGCCCCTCCCGCAGGGGCGTGAGTAGAAATCGGCGTCCAGACGACATAGCGCTCCTCGCTCGGGCTGTCGCCCCTCCCGCAGGGGCGTGAGTAGAAATCTGCAGGCGGGCATAGGCGTCGTCGACGGCCTGTAGGTCGCCCCTCCCGCAGGGGCGTGAGTAGAAATGGTATCATCACCCGCCTGGCCGCGACGTCCAAGCCGGTCGCCCCTCCCGCAGGGGCGTGAGTAGAAATAAGTGGCGGCAGAACATGACCTGCTTCAAGGGCCTTGTCGCCCCTCCCGCAGGGGCGTGAGTAGAAATATCGCGACGCCGTCCGACGCGACGCTGCAAACAGGTCGCCCCTCCCGCAGGGGCGTGAGTAGAAATCAGAAGACCTACCGGCACGTTGTAGAGCAGCTGGGGTCGCCCCTCCCGCAGGGGCGTGAGTAGAAATTTTTCACCGCTGGCAATCTTTGCGCACCATTCGGGTCGCCCCTCCCGCAGGGGCGTGAGTAGAAATTGTCGCGGCTATGGGGATTCCGTCCGCCATCATGGTCGCCCCTCCCGCAGGGGCGTGAGTAGAAATCACCACAAGAGAGTTATACGAACGCGATACGGCGACGTCGCCCCTCCCGCAGGGGCGTGAGTAGAAATCGCGGCCGCTCTGCCCGTTTCGCACACCGAGGGCGGTCGCCCCTCCCGCAGGGGCGTGAGTAGAAATTTTCCAATTTGGAAATGAATACGGTTTGCACCCTCGTCGCCCCTCCCGCAGGGGCGTGAGTAGAAATCAATCCGCTTGTGCAGTATGCGCCTGAACCACGCGGTCGCCCCTCCCGCAGGGGCGTGAGTAGAAATGCGGACGGGGTGAGCGTCCTGCTCGACAGCGTAAGCGTCGCCCCTCCCGCAGGGGCGTGAGTAGAAATAAGAAGTCCCCGGCGCTCTGCCACCGGATGCGCAGCCGTCGCCCCTCCCGCAGGGGCGTGAGTAGAAATACGCTAAACACAGGCGCGACCGTCACAAGCGACTGGAGTCGCCCCTCCCGCAGGGGCGTGAGTAGAAATCGATGGCGCGGACAAAAAGACAAGCAAGCCGCGAAGTCGCCCCTCCCGCAGGGGCGTGAGTAGAAATACCGCAAGCCATGAGGCCGCGCTGGCCTGGCAGACGTCGCCCCTCCCGCAGGGGCGTGAGTAGAAATAAGGTGGAAAAAGCCATGATCTCCATGACGAAGGAGTCGCCCCTCCCGCAGGGGCGTGAGTAGAAATAAGGCAGAGGCCGCGCTGCCGCAGGCTTACGACGGTCGCCCCTCCCGCAGGGGCGTGAGTAGAAATAAGAACAACGGGCAGGCTGTCGAGATCGACGATATTGGTCGCCCCTCCCGCAGGGGCGTGAGTAGAAATGCGTTGAAAAAGGACGGCGCAACAGTCCAGACAAAGTCGCCCCTCCCGCAGGGGCGTGAGTAGAAATCTCTTTCCTGATCTGGACACGGCTGGCGATGCGGGTCGCCCCTCCCGCAGGGGCGTGAGTAGAAATCAGATCTTGCCGACATAAAACCGGTGCGCCCCAAGTCGCCCCTCCCGCAGGGGCGTGAGTAGAAATAAGCCCGTCGCGCCGGGCCATGTTCCAGTAGTCCGTCGCCCCTCCCGCAGGGGCGTGAGTAGAAATACTGTTACCCGCAGCCATAGCCGCAGCTGCAGCAGGGTCGCCCCTCCCGCAGGGGCGTGAGTAGAAATTGGGCAATCAGGTTCAGGAAAACCGTTTCGCGTCTGTCGCCCCTCCCGCAGGGGCGTGAGTAGAAATGAAAAGCAAAGGATACGATGCAGCCGCGAAAAACGAATGTCGCCCCTCCCGCAGGGGCGTGAGTAGAAATAGAAACGATCCTTCGCACCAACCGCATCAGCCGCGCCGCGTCGCCCCTCCCGCAGGGGCGTGAGTAGAAATATGGCGCATCCTCCATTCCTTCAAGAACCATTTGTGTCGCCCCTCCCGCAGGGGCGTGAGTAGAAATGCCGAAAAGGGCAAGACCGTTTTCCCGCGTACCGGTCGCCCCTCCCGCAGGGGCGTGAGTAGAAATAAGGTTCGCGAAGTGCCGTCTGTCACCGCCGCTGATGTCGCCCCTCCCGCAGGGGCGTGAGTAGAAATAATACGTCCCATCCTCCACGCACACAACGTGGCTTGTCGCCCCTCCCGCAGGGGCGTGAGTAGAAATGATAAATTGGAGGGGTTGACATGACCCGCATATGGGTCGCCCCTCCCGCAGGGGCGTGAGTAGAAATGCTTTCGGACAGCGGCACGATGAAGCTGCCGGGCGCGTCGCCCCTCCCGCAGGGGCGTGAGTAGAAATGTGGACGTGGCCTTGATATCCTCAATGCAAAGTCCGTCGCCCCTCCCGCAGGGGCGTGAGTAGAAATCAATCCCCTTCCGCCTTGACTTCGAGCGTCCGCGGTCGCCCCTCCCGCAGGGGCGTGAGTAGAAATCTCGGCCATTTTTTTTGCGATCTCGGCCAGCAGCTGGTCGCCCCTCCCGCAGGGGCGTGAGTAGAAATAAGGAAAATATTAAGTTAATTAAAAAATAGGGCTTGGTCGCCCCTCCCGCAGGGGCGTGAGTAGAAATTACACCGGGCGGACCGACCGGAGACTGCGAAAAGTCGCCCCTCCCGCAGGGGCGTGAGTAGAAATCTACCAGACAAAGGGCGAGAACATCCAGTTCAAGTCGCCCCTCCCGCAGGGGCGTGAGTAGAAATAGTGCGATCGCCTCGCCCTCGGTGTGCGAAACGGGCGTCGCCCCTCCCGCAGGGGCGTGAGTAGAAATTTGCCAACTGCACTTCGCGTCGTTCTAAAGTCTATAAGTCGCCCCTCCCGCAGGGGCGTGAGTAGAAATCGTGATGGATACGGATTTTGTGTTGGACGTTTTCGTCGCCCCTCCCGCAGGGGCGTGAGTAGAAATACTTCACGCAGAGCGTTCGCGCTCAATGCAACGGTCGCCCCTCCCGCAGGGGCGTGAGTAGAAATGACTACATCACCATGAGCCGCGCGCGCTCCGCCGCCGTCGCCCCTCCCGCAGGGGCGTGAGTAGAAATGTAACGGTATCCGCCGGTGCAACAGTCACGGCGACGTCGCCCCTCCCGCAGGGGCGTAGAAATGGTGTACTCGCGGAGAAATTTCACATCCTGACCAGCACTGGAGCGCTGAATCTCCAGTTATTTGACTGCAAATACGAGGATGTCCGAAAGGCAGCCGTCTTGCAGACGCTTGAGGCAATCTTCTCGAAGCATTGACACGGAAAACGAAGAAAGGAAAAAGAGGAAAAAGATGACCAGACAATATCAGATTCAAAAAATCACCGGGAAACCGGACTGGAATAAGATCGAAAAAGCGCCGATCGACCAGAAACTGTGGCTACCCTGTGAGCAGATCAGCGCCTACGCGCAGCTTGCGTACGATGACAGCCGGTTGTATGTGCGCCTTCACGCGGAGGAACCAACGATCCGCGCAGAAAATACTGGTATGCTTGACCAGCCGTGTCAGGACAGCTGCCTGGAGTTTTTCTTCAGCGCCGCAGAGCAGGATGCGCGATATATCAACATTGAGCTGACCCCCAGCCTGTGCATCTATTTCGGATTTGGGACCGGAAGAGAGGATCTGATGCGGATCCTGCTTCCGGACGGCGCAAAGACCTTGCATGCAGCCAGCGAAAGAACGCCCAGTGGCTGGGATGTGACGTATGAGCTTCCTTTTCAGCTGCTGCGGCTGTTCTTCCCGGATTTTGCTCCGTCCGGAACAATCCGGGGCAATTTCTACAAATGCGGCGATCTGACCGTGCAGGAGCATTATCTTGCGTGGAACCGCGTGGACGCGGAACGGCCCGATTTCCATCTTCCGAAGTACTTTGGAGCGTTGATTTTTTCTGAATAAGCAAGCAGCCCGGCTCTGAATTCCGAGTCAGGCTGTTAAAGATGGCGGCATCTCATTGTATCAATGGGATGCCGCCATTTTGCTATCATACAATACACCTCCATTCTCAGCGCCCTTTTTGAGCGCAAAAAAGGCGCTGGTCATTGGTTCGTGAAAACCAACAATCCAGCGCCCATAACTTTGTGA
>ERZ827520.3216-NODE-3216-length-13714-cov-2.377041_pt1 | contig 13714 bp, 10 predicted proteins | sample MGYA00519581_ERZ827520 | MGnify/ENA primary metagenome ERZ827520 (study PRJEB31778, sample SAMEA3449339) | human gut metagenome | biome: human gut; feature: human-associated habitat; material: faeces | place: United Kingdom | collected 2010/2012 ...
AAAGAATGTTAGAGCTTAAACATATTTCCAAAATATATAACCCCGGACTTGTTACCGAAATGTGCCTTTTTGACGATTTCAACCTTACTGTAAAGGACGGCGAGTTTGTATCGGTTATAGGCAGTAACGGCAGCGGCAAGACCTCAATGCTTAATATTATTTGCGGCAGTATTCCCGTAAACGGCGGAGAGGTGCTTATAAACGGTAAGTGCATAAACCGCCAAAAGGACTTTGAGCGTTATTCGCATATAGGCAGGGTTTATCAAAATCCGGCAATGGGTAACTGCCCTAATATGACAATACTTGAAAATATGTCCCTTGCCGATAATAAGGGAAAGCCATTCGGTCTTTCGTTTGCGCTTAATAAAAAACGGTTTGAAAATTATAGGGAGCAGCTGGCGGCTTTAGGGCTTGGGCTTGAGGATAAGCTGCACGTTAAAATGGGTTCGCTTTCAGGCGGGCAAAGGCAGGCGGTATCGCTGCTTATGGCTACTATGACGCCTATCGATTTTCTTATTTTAGACGAGCATACAGCGGCGCTTGACCCTAAAACCGCGGAAATTATAATGGAGCTTACCGATAAAATTGTGAAAGAAAAAAAGCTTACCGCAATAATGGTAACGCACAATCTGCGGTATGCCGTTGAATACGGCTCGCGGCTTTTAATGATGGATAAGGGCAATATAATTCTTGATAAATCGGGCTTTGATAAGAAAAACGCCTCGGTTGATGAAATTCTTGAAATATTCAATAAAATAAGTATTGAATGCGGTAACTGATAAAACCCTCGTTCAGCGTTTAAAAAACGCCGAACGGGGGTTATTTTGTAAGCAGATGTTATATAACCTTACTTAAGAAATCCTTAAGCCGCGGGCTTTTAGGGTTACCGAATACCTCTTCGGGTGTTCCTTCCTCCATAATTATGCCCTCGTCTATAAACAGCACACGGTCTGCAACCTCGCGTGCAAAGCCCATTTCGTGGGTTACAACAGCCATTGTCATACCCTCATCGGCAAGCTGCTTCATAACATCTAAAACCTCGCCTACCATTTGCGGATCAAGCGCGCTTGTAGGCTCATCAGCCAAAAGCAGTTTCGGGCTGAAGGTCATCGCCAAAGCTATACCTACACGCTGGCGCATCCCCCCTGATAATTCGAACGGATAACTGCGCATTACATTGTCAGGATTGGGCATCCTTACATCATCAAGCATCTTAATAGCCAGATCATAAGCTTCCCGTCTGGAAATCTGCGGCGCATGAGTCAGAATATAATCAATAAACTGTTCGCCGATACGGCGAATAGGGTTGATCATATTACCGCTGTCCTGAAAAATCATAGAAATCTCAGTCCCACACATTTCACGCCATTGCTGCGGCGTATTATCCAGCAGGTTTCTGCCGTCAAAAATGATATTGCCGCCGCTTACATGTCCATTACCCGGCAAACAGCCCATAATAGCACGTATCACCGTTGTTTTACCGCTGCCGCTCTCGCCAACGATAGATAAAATCTCACCCTTTTTCAATTCTATATTGGCACCAGTTACGGTAGCCTTGCTGCCGTAACTGATATCCAAATCTGTAACTTTTAAAAGCATTACAGTGTCCCTTCTTCCCACAGATTATTTCTGGGCAGGCTTGATCTCCTTCGTCAGCCAGTAATAATCACACGGTAAAATTTCTGCATTGGCAATAGAATTATTACTGATCATATTTGTCTGCGGATAACCAAAAATAATCGTTGCCGCATCATCAAGAATAATTTTCTGCATATCGATTACTAATTGACGACGTTTCGCCGGGTCAAATTCTACTGCCAGCTTATCGCTCAGAGCATCATAGGCAGGATTGCTGTAACCGCTGCCGTTCTGCGGATTATTACCGTTAACATTTGTTTTCCAGTACTGATTGATAAAGACCTCGGGGTCGCCTGCCTGCAGAGTAAGAATATTGGAAATCAGCAAGTCATATTCACCTCGCACACCAATCCCGTCCAAAACATTGTAATCAACATTTTTCAGGTTAACCTTGATACCAACCTTTTTAGCATCGGACTGGGTAGCTTCAGCAAACAAAGGCAATTCTGCGCGACCGCTGTAGAAAATAAAGTCCATCTCCAGATTTTTACCTTCTTTATCAACATAGCCATCGCCATTGGTATCTTTCCAGCCAGCCTCTTCCAACAGTTTCTTAGCACGTTCTACATTATAGGTATTAGGATCTTTTAACTGATCAAATCCATAATCGACAGAAGGCGGCATCAACGGCCCGCCAGAAGTAAATGTGTCCTTCAGTAAAACCTTACAGTAGGTTTCACGGTCCAAAGATGACAGCAACGCTTCTCGAACACGTTTATCATACATCGGCTTGCCTTCCTTAACGTTCATACGTGCCAATACGTCACGCAGGGAAGCAATAGCACTGATATTGTACTTATCTTTGTTGCTGAACAACGACATGTCGCCTGGAGCAATATTGATTGCCATATCAATCTCACCGGACTGCAGGGCCATAGCGCGTGTATTGGGATCATCAATAGTCGGGATCTCAACATGCTTAAACGGTACTTCGCCATCCCAGTAATTAGGATTAGCATCCATAACAGCTTTAGCTTTACTGTACGTATTGACCATATATGGACCGGTACAGATAGGCCCTTGCTTAGCATAATCACGGTCAGTTACACTGGTGTCAATAATAATAAAAAGCGGATCACCAAGCATTCCCGGTAATGTAGCAACAGGAGTGTGAGTTTTGATCATCAACGTCTGCCCGTCAGCACTGATATTGTCATATTCAAACATTGCTCTGGCACGGGCGGCTTTTTCAAAAGTACGTTCAATAGATTTTTTTACAGCCTCTGCAGTTACTTTGTTACCGTTTGAAAATTTTGCTTTATCATTGATTTTAAAAGTCCAGGTAAGCTTATCGTCACTGACCTGCCAATTCTCTGCAAGCCACGGAGAAGAATTCATTTTTTCATCAAATTTTACCAGACATTCACCTAAGCCGTAACGCATAACAATCCAGCCAAAGTAGTTATCTGTTGGTTCCAGACTGTCGGCAAAATTAGTAACGCCAAATTTCAAAGTGTCTTTGGCTGCCGCAGCTTTTTTGTCATCGCCGCCACAACCGGCTGAAGCAAATGCCATCAAGCCTATCATTGCAACAGCTGCTGTAAATTTAATAGTTTTTTTCATCATACATCTCCCTTTCAAATCCTTTTTATTTTATTGACTGTATATAAAACTTTATTCAACAGCTGAACTTAATCTTCCTGACGCGGGTCAAGCACATCACGCAAACTGTCGCCCCATAGGTTAAAGACTACTACCGTCAGAAAAATAGCCAGACCGGGAAAAAACATCAGCCAGGGAGCCGTCTGCAGCTGCTGACGGCCTTCATTTAGCATCAATCCCCATTCAGGAGCCGGCGGCTGCGAACCGAAACCTAAAAATGAAAGCCCTGCCAGTTCCATCATCATAGCGCCGATATCCGAAGCTGCTGTAATAATCATTAACGGTAAAATATTAGGCACGATATGTTTCCACAAAATATGTGTCGGTTTACCGCCGTTGACAACTGCCGCTTCGACAAAATCACGTTTTTTTATCTTTAATACCATACTGCGTGCCAAACGAGCGTATTTAGTCCAGGTAACGATAGTCAAAGCGATAATCGCATTGATCAGACTGCCGCCCATGATACCGGCAATAGCAATGGCCAGTATCATCCCGGGAAAGGAAATCATCATATCAGAAATACGCATAATAACCGTATCTACCTTACCGCCAAAATAACCGGCCAGAACACCCAGCAAAGTGCCTACTGCAAAAATGACCGCTACCAACAGCAAAACACTGCTCAGAGAATAGCTGGCACCATACAAAACCCGACTGAAATTATCTCGCCCCAGCTTATCAGTTCCAAAAAGATGTTCACTCGAAGGCGGCAGATAAGCATTTTTCATCGTAGCTTCCAACGGATCATAAGGAGCTAGCAACGGCGCCGCTAACGCAATCCCTATCAAAAGCAGCACCAAAAAACTGGAAAAGGCAAAAGCACGATTATTCTTTAATCCGTTAATAAGATTCTCCATGCTATCTACCTTCCTTTCGCAGGCGCGGATCAAGCCGGTTATAAGAAATATCAACAACTAGATTGATGACCATATACATAAGGGCGATCCATAAAACAATCCCCTGTACAAGCTGAAAGTCACGATAAATAATTGACTGGACCGCTAAATAACCAAGTCCCGGCCAGGAAAAAACGATCTCTACTACTGCCGCACCACCCAGCAGGTTGCCGAATGACAGCCCCAGCAATGTGATCAAAGGCAGCATCGCATTCGGCAATACTTCCCGCCAAAGGATATAGCTTTCACTCATGCCTCTTGCCCTAGCACCGACAACGTAATCCTGATTGAGTTCTTCCAAAACCGTCGTCCTTACCTGACGTGTATATTTGGCTGCCATAACTATACCCAACGTCGTAGCTGGCAAAATCAGAGTCTCCAGACTTACTCTGCCACCGACAATTGGCAGCCAGCCTAATTTTAAACCAAAAATCCACAATAGCATCAGCCCCATCCAAAAATTAGGGATTGAGACACCAAAAAAAGTCAGACCTCTCACAGCATAATCAAAAACACTGTTGCGTTTGACAGCAGAATAAATACCCAAAGGCAGTGAAAACACCAACATAAAAAGTGTAGAAGCCAGCGCTAATATCAATGTCGCCGGCAGTGACTGCATCAATTCTTCAACAACAGGTTTTTTAACCATATAGGAAAACCCAAAATCACCCTGTACCGCTCTTCCTAACCAATCTAAATATTGAAAAATAAAAGGCTTATCCAAACCCAATTCATGTCTCAGCGCATCAATCTCAACCTGACTGACAACAATATCCTCATTACCGGCAATCATTTGCCTGACCGGATCACCTGGCGACAGCATAACTAAAGCAAATGTTACAAAGCTGATACCCAAAAGCACCAATACGATTTGCCCGATCCTGCCCCAAATCTGTTTGTTTTTCAAAGCTTCCCATCTCCTTACAAAAAATCTCCTGCAGCCATGAACCACGGATGCAGGAGATCATAAAATATTGTTTAAACAGGCAAGACTGCCTATTTAAGTCAAATTTCAAGAACTAGCTGCTGATCCGTCACCCGCGGATATGGCAAAAATCAAAGGCTGCGATCTGACTTACGCAATATGCGCTTACAGTGGCGTGACCGTGCCGGATTTACACCGGACTTCCCTAATTTAACCTTGAGGCACCTTTGATAAAATTATTAAGTTGTATTAATATTAGCACAAACCATATACTTAGTAAACACTTTTATTTAATCTTATAAATCTTTTCTCCAAGCTTTCTCAATGAATAAAATAATATTAAAGACTGAATCCCAACAAATATTAAAAACGATATCCATAAGCCATCATTGCCAAGTAAAGGTACTAACAGTCTCTCCACAGGCCAAAATACAGCTAAAGCAATCAGCATCATATTTCTTATAGGAACCGTATAAGTAGCACCTGTAAACATTCCATAAAGAGCTAGGCCTATGCCAGCTATCAAAGGATAAATAAGAACATAATATTTGTAAGTTTCTGCTAACACAGCTACTTCCTCTAAGTCTGTAAAGCAATTTATTAAAAATGTACTGCCAAATGTAAATCCAAGCATTAACAGAAACACCAACACAAACAACCATTTATAGGTCATTTTTAAAATCTGCCAAAATAATGCCCTGTTTTTCTGTCCCAGAGCCCTTCCTGAAAAAACAGAAGCACCATTAGCCATACCGTCGACCAAGAACGACATGATATCTTTCAGCTGAAACAGTACGGCATTCGCTGCCAGCACTACAGTTCCTAATGCAGCACCGGCAGCAGCAATAATATTGTTAACTGTCAGCAGGCAAGCCGTACGAATCATTAAATTAGTATTGACCAAAAGTATTTTCGTTAGCTCCTCAGGCTCTATAACGGTTTTATAATCAAAATTTTTATAATCAAAGTTACCATAAAGATACATTAGCCAACAGCCTGCGGCAGCGCCATAAAGCTGACTTAAAAGTGTAGCCCAGGCTACTCCTTCAATATCAAAATGTAATACAAATACAAACAATACACTAAGTATCATATTCAGGACATTGCTTGAAACCTGCATAAATACAGAAGCACGTACTTTTGTCTGCCCCATCAGCCATCCTAACGACACATAATTGAACAGTACCAGCGGCGCTCCCCAAATCAAAATTTCATAGTAAGCCGAACAGAGTTCTGCTACATCCGAAGCCGGAGCAACCAATGACAGATAAGCCGTCAAAATAGGTTTCTGCAAAATTATGCAGCTGCAGCTTACTATCACAGCAATGAACAACGGTCTTAAAAAAGCCAGTAACCCTTCTTCTCTGGAATCAGAACCCAAAGCTTGAGCGGCATATCCAGAGGTACTGACACGCAGAAAACCAAAAAACCAGTAAATATTATTGAAAAGAATTGCACCTAAGGCTACAGCCGCTATATACTTAGGATCAGGAAGCTGTCCCATTACAGCAGTATTAACCGCTCCCATCAGCGGCTGTGTCATCGTTGAAAGCATAAAGGGTATTGTAATTCCCAAATATTCCCTGTCTGTCAAAACATTTGTACACACTGATATATTTCCTTCCGTCGAGATCCTCTAGTATTTTAGTTATCATTCTAAAATGTTTTTGAGTTTAATTGATAATAGGTATTGTATGAACATACTATCATATGTTATACTGATTAGCAAGAATAAAATTAAAATAATCGTATCAAAACTTACAAAATAAAACTTGATAAGCAAAGGAGTTATAAAAATGTCAGATACTATGGATATTTGCGGTTTAAAAGCAGAACGAGGGCAGAAACTGCAAACTTACATTCCTGTCCTTGACTCTAATACAAAAATACCTATCACTATCATCAACGGTCAAAATGATGGTCCTACTCTTTTAATAACAGCCGGCATCCATGGTGGCGAATATCCTGGTATCGCAGCGGCAATAGAAATATCTCAGGCTATAGAACCAGAAGTTATCTCCGGATGCCTGATTATAATACATCCCGTCAATATTCGAAGCTTTTGGGAACGCAGTGCTTTCGTTACCCCCGATGATGGTAAAAACCTCAACCGGGAATTCCCCGGCGATGTCAACGGAACACTTTCACAAAAAACAGCCTGGCTGCTCAGTCGACATTTTTTCCCTTTAGCTGATTTTTATGCTGATCTGCATAGCGGTGATATCCATGAAGAATTGTATCCATACGTATATTATCCCGGGCTGCCCAACTCTGAAATTTCTGCAAAAGCGCGCGAAGTAGCCATGGTTCTGGATATGAAATTTATGGTTCGTTCAACTGCTACAACAGGTGCCTATAATTATGCCGCCATTTCAGGTGTCCCTTCTCTCCTTATCGAACGAGGCGGATCCGGATTATGCCGGCGTGAAGACATTGACGCCTATAAAAACGATCTTCATAATATCCTTTGTAAACTCGAACTTCTTTGCAGCCCACAGCAACAACAAAAACATACCCCTGTTGATGTCACTGACGTTATTTATCTTGAAACTGATAAGGCCGGCTGTTGGTTCTCCAGTTGCCGTTGTGGCGACAAAATAAAACAAGGTGATAAACTAGGTTACCTGACTGATCTTTTCGGCAATACCATTACTGTCTATAATGCCGAACAAGATGGTATTATTCTCTATCATTGCTCTGCTCTAGCAGCTCCTAAAGGCACTATTTTAGTAACCTATGGTAAAGTTAAGAATAATTAAAATAATGTTGCTTGACAAAGCCCCAGCAAACCAATTACAATCAAAGTAATCTCTTTGCACTGCATATCGCTACAGTACAAACTGAACAGGCGGTAAACCTTTGGTTTTAGCGGCCGGGCCCATCGGGCAGCAGATTCGTAAACAAACATCTGCGGGACAGTAGTAGTTCCGCAGATGTTTTTATTATATCTGTGCCGCTGCAAGAGTAACCCCAGGGAGGTTATCCACCATGCAAGACAAAATTGCCCAGTCCGAACGTCTGGCCATGCAAGTTTCTATTAATAGTATCATCGTCAATCTAATTCTTTCAGTTGGTAAATTAGCAGCAGGGATACTGGCTAATTCTGCCGCAATGATTTCTGATGCCATTCATTCCGCTTCCGACGTCTTCAGTACCTTTATAGTTATGGCCGGCGTCAAGATATCCAATAAAGCTTCTGATGCAGAACATCAGTACGGACACGAACGTTTGGAATGTGTCGCCGCCATCATTTTAGCGATAGTTTTAGCACTGACAGGTATTGGTATAGGTTACGCAGGTTTAGAAAAAATACTTCACGCTTCAGCCGAAGATTTGAAAATACCGGGCAGCCTTGCTTTGATCGCCGCAGTAATTTCCATTATCGTTAAAGAAGGTATGTTCTGGTACACTAAAAAAGCAGCTGCCAAAATAAATTCCAGTGCTTTAATGGCAGATGCCTGGCATCACCGCAGTGACGCATTATCCTCAATAGGCAGCTTTATCGGTATTCTAGGCGCCCGTATGGGCTATCCTGCTTTAGATCCTCTTGCCAGTGTAGTCATTTGCCTGATGATAGTTTACGCATCATACGAAATTTTTAAAGATGCCATAGACAAGATGGTCGACCGCTCCTGTGACGAAGCCACTATCAATACGATGACAGCTCTGATAAACGCTCAAAAAGGCGTTGACCACATAGACGTACTGCAAACCAGAAAATTTGGCTGCCGCATCTATGTAGATGTCGAAGTAAGCGCTGACGACGACCTGACTTTACTGGAAGCACATACTATCGCCGAAAATATTCATAAAGCAATTGAAAGTAATTTTTCGGAGGTAAAACATTGCATGGTCCATGTAAACCCATGCAGCGAAGTACACCATGACTAAATAAAAAAACCACCACTGTTCAAGTGATGGTTTTGGCAGGCGCACCCCTACGCCTGCCAACGAAGGAGGAGAGAAAGGATTTTCTATTCTTTTAAGAAAGCCTTGAAAACAGCAAATAAATCAGAATATATCTGCCGGACAGAGTGAAAATGTGTCCGGCATTTTTACTCTGTAGAACAATCAATATTTCGACCAGCAAGAATAAAACGACAATCATAAGAAAAGACCGTCTTCTCAAGGCGCGAAGACGGTCAAATGTTATCAGTCAAAGCGGTTCTGCCACTCTCACATAAACAGAACCTCATTGGTTAAAAACATCTCCTTCCTGTCTCTCGCAGGTCAAGCAGTGATGCTTATATAGGCTGCTGTCCGGCTTCAGGTATTACCTCGGCTTGTGCAAGGACTGACCTGTTACGGTGACGGGATCGCATCGGATTTACACCGATCGACATTTAAGTTCATAGAACACCCATATGAAATATTGATTTGTTATATTAATTATAAGCATTACTAATTATCTTGTCAACACTTTTAGTAAAAAAACTTCTAAATATTTTTTGCGTTATATATTACTAATAAGTATTAGTAATAATTTTATGTTATGTGAAAACATTTGCACTTCTATCGTAATTTTTAAATACGCTTATCTTATGCTGTAAAAAGATAAGCGTATTTTTCATTAAGCGTTAATAACGTCGCGTCTGCAACCGATAATACACACACTAGCTCTGGTTTTTCTTTTAGTCATCTACTCTCACTTCTTTCATTCTTTTGACAGCAGAGAATCTAAAAGCAAAAGGATATTGTTGCCAATAGCAGCGTGGAATCTAATGTTATCTTTATCGTCAATGCTCCACGCAACATGCATGGCGCTAGTTTTATTCGAATATAAGCGTTTAAATTCGTCAAGCATCTGTTTTGGTAATTTGACATACAGCATCATATTATATTGTTTAAATTTTTCATCAACCAGGACGTAGTGAGAGTCGAGAACTTCCAATCCATAACGTTTTTCGATTAATTCTATCAGGCCTTTAATAGCCGGGTTATCATTCATCTGTATTGCCTCCTTAAAAAATGGCGCGGCCCACAGGCGGCCGCGCCCCAATGGAGAATCCAAAAATTATTTTATTTCAAAAGGCGAGCTGTCTTTAACATTAACACCGCTCAGCTCAGCAGCAGCAAATCTGTTGATGAGATCTTGAACCGCCATAGTAGCCGAAATTTTTCCGCCCACTACTTCACGCTCGATCTCTTCTTTGCAGCCAATAATGGCTGGCGAACGATAAAACAGATTATGCAGATGTTCTTCAACCATGGTATATACCCAGGAAAGCGTCTGCTGTTTCCTGCGTTCAGCTAACACGCCATTTCCCCAGCCTTGTTTCATAAAGGCTTCGATAACATCATTCCACAGTTCCATAATTCCCGCTCCTGTATAAGCAGAGCAGGTATAGGCATGAGTCGTCCAGTTTTCGGTAGCCTGACGTAAAAATTGCAGGATACGTTCATACTCAGCTCTGGTAACCATTGCCCGCTGTTTATTATCACCATCGGCTTTATTGACGACGATTGCATCGGCGAGTTCCATTACGCCTTTTTTCATCCCCTGCAATTCGTCGCCGGCGCCTGTCAATACGACCAGCAGAAAAAAATCTACCATCGAACGTACGGTAGTTTCACTCTGCCCTACGCCTACGGTCTCGACTAAAATGGTGTCATAGCCGGCAGCTTCGCACAAAAGCAGTGTTTCACGGCTTTTACGAGTCAGACCACCCAAAGTTCCTCCCGAAGGAGACGGACGGATAAAAGCATTCGGTTCGCGTGAAAGCTGTTCCATACGTGTTTTATCGCCCAGGATACTGCCTTTGGTAACAGTACTGGAGGGATCGACCGCCAGTACTGCGACTTTATGTCCGCCACGACACAGGTTTGTGCCAAGAGCCTCAATAAAGGTGGATTTACCTGCACCAGGCACACCGGTGATCCCAACGCGTGTCGATTTACCAGTGTAAGGCAGCAGTTTTTGGATAACCTGCTGTGCCGTCTCAAAATGAGCGGCAGCATTACTTTCAACCAAAGTGATGGCGCGTGATAAAATTGCGCGGTCACATTTGAGGACACCTTCGACGTAATCGTCGACTTCCAGCTTACGGCGTTTGATAGCCGGAGTTACTTTGTCTTTTTTATCTACTGTTACACCTGGAGTTCCTTCATGACCGCCTGTAACACCGTACATTACCCGGCAGGCAAATTTATCGTTTTCTTCTTCAGGCACCCACGAAGGTTTATAAGTATCTGTCATGGCTTAATCCGCCAAGCGTCTGTTCAGCTCTTCCAGTACTTTTTTAGCGCAGACAGGTATAATGGTGCCGGGTCCAAAAATAGCTGCTGCACCGTGTTCGTAGAGATAATCATAGTCCTGGGCAGGAATTACGCCGCCGATAACGACCATGATATCCTCACGTCCGCGTTTTTTAAGTTCTTCTACCAGTTGCGGCATCAAGGTTTTATGACCTGCTGCCAATGAGCTCATACCAACGATATGAACATCATTATCTACTGCATCCTGCGCAGCTTCTTCCGGAGTTTGGAACAGAGGGCCGATATCTACGTCGTAGCCCATATCTGCGAAGGCGGTAGCAATAACTTTCGCCCCGCGATCATGTCCGTCTTGTCCCATTTTAGCAATATAGATACGGGGACGACGGCCTTCGCGCTGTTCAAAGTCATCTGTCATCTGACGAACTTCCTTGATAACATCTTCGTCAGCAAATTCGCTGCTGTAGACGCCGGAAATTGAACGGATGATAGCTTTATGACGGCCGCAGACTTTTTCGACAGCGTCAGAAATCTCGCCTTTGGAAGCACGAGCACGAGCTGCGTTAACTGCCAGCTCCAGCAAGTTGCCTTCGCCGGTTTCCATGGAATGGGTGATAGCGTCCAAACAACGGCGAACTTCATCGTTGTCACGGTTAGCACGCAATTTTTTCAGACGTTCGATCTGCGCCAAACGAACTGCAGTGTTGTCGACTTCCAGAATATCAAGCGGATCTTCTTTTTCCAGACGGTAATCGTTTACGCCGACAATTTTTTCGGCGCCGGAATCGATATGAGCCTGACGACGTGCTGCCGCTTCTTCGATACGCATTTTAGGAAGACCGGTATCGATAGCTTTGGACATACCGCCGAGCTGTTCGATTTCCTGGATATGTGCCCAGGCTTTTTGGATCAGCTGATTGGTCAGTGCCTCTACATAATAGGAACCGCCCCACGGATCAATAACTTTGCAGACTTTGGTTTCGTCCTGAATGTACAATTGAGTATTACGAGCAATACGAGCCGAGAAATCTGTCGGCAACGCAATAGCTTCGTCCAAAGCGTTAGTATGCAGCGACTGGGTATGCCCCAAAGCTGCTGCCATAGCCTCGATACAGGTACGCGTAATATTGTTGAACGGATCTTGCTCTGTCAGGCTCCAGCCGGAAGTTTGCGAATGTGTACGCAAAGCCATAGATTTGGTTTTTTTCGGGCCGAAGGAATTAACGATTTTCGCCCACAGCATACGTCCTGCACGCATTTTAGCAATTTCCATAAAGTAGTTTTTACCCATTGCCCAGAAGAAGGACAAACGCGGTGCAAACTGGTCAATAGTAAGACCATGCTCAGTACCTGTACGCAGGTATTCGAGACCGTCGGCTAATGTATAGCCAAGTTCGATATCAGCAGTAGCGCCTGCTTCCTGCATATGATAACCGGAAATCGAGATACTGTTGAATTTGGGCATATAAGCGGAGGTATATTCGAAAATATCACCGATGATGCGCATGGAAGCTGTAGGCGGATAGATATAGGTATTACGAACCATGAATTCTTTCAGGATATCGTTTTGGATCGTACCTGCCATAACTGATTTGTCTACGCCCTGTTCTTCACCAGCCAGGATATAGAAGGCCAATACAGGCAGCACTGCGCCGTTCATTGTCATTGATACAGACATTTGATCCAGAGGAATGCCGGAGAAAAGAATCTCCATATCCAAAATAGAGTCAACGGCAACACCGGCTTTACCTACGTCACCGACAACGCGCGGATGATCGGAGTCATAACCGCGGTGAGTTGCAAGGTCAAATGCGATAGACAGACCTTTTTGCCCTGCCGCCAGGTTACGGCGATAGAAAGCATTTGATTCTTCTGCAGTAGAGAAGCCAGCATATTGACGTACTGTCCAGGGTTTGGTTACATACATCGTTGAATAAGGTCCACGCAAAAATGGCGGGATACCTGCCATATAATGCAGATGTTCGCAGTCTTTATAGGCATTCACATCATATAAAGGAGCTACGTTGATTTGTTCCATTGTACGGTAAAAATTTTCTTCAAAGGATTTACCGGTTTCAGTTTTTAATTTTTCCTTCCAGGCAGCAAACTCGGCGTCGCCTTGTGCTGGTGCCTGCTGAAAGGGAATTTGACTAAAATCAGGAATTCTGGACATTATCAGAACATCCCCCTTTCTTTTTGCATACGGAGCAAGGTTTCATAGCAGTTGGATTTGACGCTGATGTAATCATCCATACCTGCGGCATCACAGATCTCTTTCAGTTCTGCGCTGGGAGCACCTGCCAGGAATACCTTCATTTCCGGATTTACAGCTTTGATGCCTTTCGTAACGGCTGGGGCCAGTTCCGGATAAGTAGCGTCAGTCGAGCAGACGATGGTTGCATCGGCACCGGACTCAAGCGCTGCTTTAACAGCCTCT
>ERZ827520.3219-NODE-3219-length-13701-cov-3.618276_pt1 | contig 13701 bp, 10 predicted proteins | sample MGYA00519581_ERZ827520 | MGnify/ENA primary metagenome ERZ827520 (study PRJEB31778, sample SAMEA3449339) | human gut metagenome | biome: human gut; feature: human-associated habitat; material: faeces | place: United Kingdom | collected 2010/2012 ...
CCGCCGTACATCAGGCGCGTGAGCATATCCATACCGTACTTATCCGTACCGAGCCAGTGCTTGGCACTGGGGAAGCTGTAAGAGTCGTACTGGCGGGAGGACTGCTGCTGGCGAATGATCCAGTTGGCGTGGTTCTGGCTGCGCTCGATGGTGTATTCCATCGTGGCGTCGGAGGCGGTGTCGTCCTCTTCGACCAGCGCATCGTCCATCGCGCCGATACCGGTCTCTTCGCCGTCGAGAGCGGCGTCAGGCTCGTCATCGAGGATCAGGGACTCGTCGGTGTAGGTGAACTTCGTACCACCGACAGCGATGGTGTCGATGAGCTTTTCCTTAAAGTCGCGGGAGAGGAAGATGTCGGGCATGATGGGCTGGACGATGTAGCGGCTGATGTAAGCCACTTCCTTCTCGCCCTGCAGCACGCCGCCGTCCTCGTCGATCGTGTAGGTCAGGCCGTCGACCGTGAAGGTCTTGACGGCAGGCTCGCTGACCTCTTCCGGCTCGGCAGGCTCAGCGGCATCGTCGGTGGCGCCGGTGGCCTCGGAAATGCCGGCAGTCTCCTGCTCAGCCTCTTCCTCAACCTCCTGCGCGAGCGCCGCGTAGGACTTGAGTGCGGTGTAGACAAACTCAAAGCTCAGTGCCTGACCGTCGGAGGAGCTGACAACGTCCTTGTATGCGATGCCGATCAGCTTGCCGCCGGAGGAGATGGAGTAGAAGTCCGAACCCTCCTGTGCGAGGGCATAATTGGTGCCGTTGTAGGAGAAGGATTCGCTGTTCTTCTGAATGGCAAGCATGGTCTGCGCCTGAACGGCGGAGCCGAAGAGGTTGGAATCCTTGGCCATGTAGCGGAAATCGCTGTTTTCCGTCACGACGGCGAACTCCTTGTTGATCTGATCCTCACGGTAGAAGAACTCATCTTCGCCATAAGGGGAGAGGAGGCCGCCGATGAAGGAAAAGACAAACATGAAAATGAGAATGCTCAGACCAACGACCGCGAGGCGGTTGCGGAAAAAGCGCTTGGCAACGAGCGCGCCGGGGGACAGAACCTTAACACGGCGGTCGTCATTGAGGGAAAAGTGTTCCTCATTGCCGCCGGAGGGGGTATTGTCCTGCTTGGCGTACTTGTCCTGATTGTCTTCCGTCGCGCGCTTGGCGGCGTTCTCCGCCATACCGGCAGCGTGGAACGGCTTCTGGTTATCCTGGTTTTTATCGTAATCAAAAACGCTCATGATCTTCCCCCTTTCTTAAGCGATGCGCACGCGCGGGTCAACCACGGCGTACAGAATGTCGGAGATGAGGTTGCCGAGCAGCGTCAGCACCGACAGGAACACAAGGTAGAACATGGAGAACGGAATATCGCCGCCGACCATCGCCTGATAGGAGATGTAGCCGATGCCGGGAATGGCGAAGAGGGTCTCCGTGATCAGCGCGCCGGAGAACAGACCCGGCAGGCTGCCGCCGATGATCGTGACCAGCGGAATGAGGGTGTTGCGGAAGGCGTGGTGATAGATGACCTTCTTTTCGGAAAGGCCCTTGGCGCGTGCGGTGCGGATGTAGTCCGCGTTGAGCACCTCGAGCATGTTCGTGCGGGTGTAGCGCATGAGAGAACCCGTGCTGATGACGACCAGCGTGACAATGGGCAGCACGAGATGGTTCGCCTTATCCATGACCTGACCCCAGCTGCTGAGCTGGTTGTAGTTGCGGCTGACCAGACCGAACAGATCGAACCAGCCGAGCTTGACGGAAAAGACCAGCTTCAGAAGAGAAGCGAAGAAGAAGGTCGGCAGAGAGATACCGGCCAGCGCGATAACAGAGATCGTGTAGTCGGCTCTGCTGTACTGCTTCGTTGCGGCGACGACGCCGAGGGGAACCGCGATGAGGATCTCAAGGATGAAGGCGATGCCGCCCATCACGAAGGAGAGCCAGATGCAGTCGTTGAACTTCTCAAGCACCGGCACGGTGTAGAACCAGCTGTCGCCGAAATCACCGCGGATGGCGGTACCGAGCCAGGAAAAATAACCGGGAATGATGCTCTTGTCCATGTTGTACATGGCATTGAGCTGCGCCATCCAATCGTCGAAGCTCTTCGAGCCGGGCTGCATGGACTTCTGGCGCGCCATATTCTCAATGAAGGAAGTAGGCAGGCAGCGCATCAGCGCATAGATAATGAATCCCACAAAGAAGAGGATCACGATGGAAATCAAAATTCGTTTTACTACGTATTTTCGCAAGCAAATTACCTCCGTTCTGATGTGCTGCTCTCGGTTACTCTCTCTCTCACTTTTTTGCTGCACATCAAGCAACGCTCCTCTGAAAAAAGAAGCGCTCCTTGCCGTGCAGTCGGGGCAGCCCGACGGCCGGTGAAGACCGCCGGGCTGCTCGATTCAGATCAGAGATCCGGCAAAATGCGGTTGGGAATTAGTTGAGCTCGATGTTCTCGATCTCGGCATACCACTTGTAGAAGGTGGTGATGTCAGGAGTCATGGTGCTCATGTTGACGCGCTCGGTGGAGAAGATGATCGCGTTCTGGCGCTGATAGACGGGAACCTCAACAGCCCAGTCGACAACGATGTCGAGGCAGGCCTTGTACATGGTCTTGCGGTAGCTCTGGTCGAGAGACTCACGAGCGGTGAGGATCATGTTATCGAGGTCAGCATCAGCGATGCAGTACATCTTGTTGGAACCACCCTGAGCAGGGCCGCCATACGGGTTCTTGCCATCGCCGGGATCACCATTGTGGTCGGCAACGTCGGAGTAGTAGATCTGGTACATATCCGGGTCAACGGTGGCACTCCAAGCGGCGCACCACATATCGACCTGGCGGGCATCAATGCCGTCCCACAGACCGGAGGAGTCGCTCAGGTCGGTGACGATGAGGTTCATGCCGATCGTGGCGAGAGCCTTGGAGGCCTCGGAGATCATCATGAAGGAGGGGTGGTCGCCGGAACCGTCAGCAGGGATCTGGACCTCATACTCGAGCTTGGCACCGGCGGGGGCAGCGGTCAGCTTGCCGTCGGTGACGGTGTAGCCGGCAGCCTCGAAGTAGCCGAGAGCGGCCTGCAGAGCGGCATCGTAGCGCTGCTCAGCGGTCATGTCGGAGGTGTAGATGTCGTTGCCGTTCACGTCAACGGAGAAGGCGACCTTGTAGCCGTCGTCCGTGGGCTGGGGAGCGGCCCAGGAGGTGTTGGAGATGGGGTAGTTGATGACGCTTGCGCGCTCGCCATAGTAGGACTCGATGGCGACGTTACGATAGACGGAGAAGACGGTGGCGAAGGCCTTGCGCAGGTCCTTGGAGGCCTCGCTGCCCGGCTCACCGCCGACGTTGACGCAGGCAGAGCTGATGCCGAGGTAGCCGTAGCCGAGGTTATCGACGGTGTTGGTCGTGATCTTATCGCCGTCCAGCACGCCGCCGTTGGCCTTCTCAATGGCGTCAACCGTGTCATTGGAGAAGGAGGGGTCAGCAATATCGATGGTGCCGGTGATGACGCCGTTGAGCTTGTCGTCATCGCTCATGCACTGCTGGAAGTTGAGGTACTTGGTCTTGGGAGCGCCAAGGAAGTAGCTGTCGTTGGCCTCGAAGTAGACAACGCCGTCCTCATACTTGATGTACTTGTAGGGGCCCGCGCCCAGGGGGCTGGTGGTCTTGGCACGCACGGAGCTCAGATCGCCCTTGGGGAAGCCGAACTGGTTGTTGTCATAATCGTAGAGAGAGGTATCGCCATAGTAGTGCAGCGGGGCGATGGTCACGCCGAGCTGATAGATGGCGGTCGCGTCGACCTTATCGAGGGTGACGGTCATGCTGTAGTCGCCGGTCTTCTTGATGCCGGAGATGTTGGCAGCGGAGTCACCGGTCTTGACACCGATGGTGGGATAGTCAGCGTAGACGTCCTCGTCCATCATGGCAGAAAGAGCGTCGGAGTTGCCGACTTCCTTTTCCATAGCGGAGAAGGACCAGCCGTACTGCTCGCCGATCGCCATCGCGAAGTCCTCAACGGTAGCGTCAGCGGCAAGGCCGTCGAAGCCCCAGTTGGCAGCAGCACCGGCAACATCGCCCTCATCGTTCATACCGGCCTCAACGCAAGCGTCGACAATGCCCTGAGCGAAGGGAACGAGACCCTTATCGAAGTTGTCCCAGAACTTGGTCTGCTGCTCTTCGGTCCAGTAGGTGAAGTCAGCATTGTCACGACCGGCCGCGGCGAGCGCCTTGGCGAGCGTGGTCATACCGCTGCGGTAGGCAGCCATACCCTGAATGGGGACAGCGTACAGCGTGGAGTTACCATCGTAGGTGGGGTCGCAGAGGACGTACATGGAGAAGATGACGTCGTCGATGGTGACCTTCTCGCCGTCGGAGAAGACGATGTCGTCACGCATGGTGAAGTTGTAGTCGACAGTGCCATCGGCATTCTCGACGATCTCGCAGTCGGCAGGACCATAGTAGGTATAGTCGGTGCCGTTGTAGGCGTGCGTTTCGCCCTCGATACCGTTCATGATGATCTGGCCCTGACGGTCGCTGTTGAGCAGGCCGAGAGAGGTCATGACCCAGACATCCTGGTCATACTCGGTTTCCGAGAAGAAGGGGGAGAACTTTTCGTTGAACGCGGCATAGCCGACGACCAGCGGCGTGTTCTCGTCCTTGGTCTGGTTGTCCTTCTTGTCGCCGCAGCCGGCGAGAAGACCGAGACACATAACCAGAGAAAGGATCAGTGCAAGTGTTCTTTTCATTGAATCTACTCCTTTATTTTATTTTGCTAAAACGGGGGAGTTCCCCGTGCAGCACAAGGAATGCCCGTGCGCCGCGCGCACGGAAGAATGGGGAGTACGCCCCTTGCGGACAACTGTGCACCGCAAATGAGCTCATAGAATTTTTTCAATTATAGCATAAAATAGTGAAGATTGTACAGTGCAAAATTTTAGGATTTGTCTTTTTTAGGTATTTTGTCCCATTCTGCCTGCATTATTTTAGCGCGCACGCCGAGAGCGCAGAGCAGCACGATCAGCTTCAGCAGAACGTAAAGAAGGGCGAAAAGTGCCTTATCTGCGGGCTTATTGGCGAAAAAGAAGATCCCTTCGCACACGATGCCGAGCGCTGCAAAACCTGCGGTGACCACGGTTCGCACGGGCAGAACGGCAACGCTTTTTTCGTAGTTGTACTCGCGCACCTCGCGCCAGTCCGTCCCAAGCTTTGCAAGCGCCCAGACAACGCTTGCCGCCGCCACCACTTCGCCGAGGTAGGGGAGCAGAACGTAAAAGCAGTTCTGCATTCCCGGCGCGGGAATGCACCCGCCTGCGACGACCGCGAGTGCCAGCGCCGCCGCCATGATCCATACGGCGCGCTTGCTGCCGCGCAGCGATTCCTCGCTGCTGCGGCAGACAAAGACGCTGCCGTCATATACATATTCACCCGCGACGTTGAGATGAAAGTCGTTGAGGTGCGAGCGCCGGCCGCGCTTTTTGTGCTTTTCGTCCATCAGGCGATCCCGGTGAGGTCAAAGGCGTCCAGCGCCTCGGCCGCCTCGGCGCACACGCCGCGCAGGCACTTCTCATCAAAGGGACTTTCAAGCGCTGCGTTCTTGAGAAGGTCGGTGAAGGTCTTGCTGCCGCCCTGCACGGTGTAGGCCATGTAGTGCTGCCAGGCATTCTTGAGGTCCTTGCGGATCATCGCCCAGAATTCGAGCGCCACGGTCTGGGCAAGGCAGTAGTCAATATAATAGAAGGGGCTCGAGTAGATGTGGTGCTGGCGCTGCCAGCCCATGCCCTCGGAGTAGAACGGGATCTCGCCGTCGAGCTTCATCCACGGCATATAGACGCCGAGCAGCTCCTTCCAAACGGCGTGGCGATCGGCGGGCGTCATCTCCGGCTTTTCGTACACAACGTGCTGGAAATGGTCGACCATCGTGCCATAGGGAATGAAGGTCAGCGCGCCGGAGAGGTGGCTGTAGAGGAACTTCCTGGCATCGCTGCCGAAGAAGCCTTCCGCCCACGGCTCTGCAAAGAACTCCATGGACATCGAGTGCACCTCGCAGGCCTCAAGGCTCGGCCAGATGTAATCCACGGGAATGCGCTTGCGGTTCGTCCACGCTTCAAAGGCGTGACCGGCCTCGTGCGTCACGACCTCGACGTCGTGCTGCGTGCCGTTGAAGTTGGCGAAGATGAAGGGGACCTCATAGTCCATGATGCTCGTGCAGTAGCCGCCCGCCTGCTTGCCCTCGGTGGAGAGCACGTCAAGAAGCTCATTGTCGAGCATGGTTTTGAAGAATTCCTTCGTCTCGGGGGAGAGCTCGCTGTAGAACTTCATGCCCTGGGCGAGGATCTCATCGGGCGTGCCGACGGGACGGGGGTTGCCGGAGCGGAATTCAAGCGCGTTGTCGGCAAAGCTCATGGGATAGCTCTTGCCGAGGCGCTTGGCCTGCTCGCGGTAGACCTTATCGGCCACAGGCACGAGATACTTCACGACCGCCGCGCGGAACGTTTCAACGTCTTCCTTCGTGTAGCAGTTGCGCACCATGCGGTAGTAGCCGAGCGTGGTGTAGCCCCCGTAGCCGAGCTTTTTGCCCATCGCGTCGCGCAGCTTCACGAGCTTGTCGTAGAGCTCGTCGAACTTTGCCTGATTGTCCTTGTACCACTGACCCTCGGCCTTCCATGCGGCAAGGCGCTTTTCATCGTCCGCGCAGGTCTTGAACGGGGAGAGCTGGGAGAGCGTGTAGACCTTGCGCTCAAAGGGGATCTGCGCCGAGGCGAGCAGCTTTTCATATTCCTGCGTCAGCTCGTTCTCCTGCTGCATCTCGGGAATGATCTCGGGGGAGAAGGTCTTGCGCGCGATCTCGGCGTTGACGAACATCAGATCGCCGAACTCCCCGGCAAATTCCGCGCGGAACGGGCTTTCGAGCATTGCCGCCGTCCACGCCTGATTGTATTCCTCCAGCTCGGGGAAGAAGCTGTTCCAGAACTTTTCCTCCGCATCGTAGAAGCTGTCGCGCGTGTCGATCGAGTGGCGGACGCTCGCAAGCGTCGAGGCGGTGGAGATGTGCTTGGCCTGCTCCTGCTGGGCAAGGAACACCTTGCGGGCCTCCTCGTAGCTCTTTGCGGTCTTGAGCTGCTCGGTGAGCGCAGCGAGATGCTGCTTGGTGCTCTCGGCATCGGGACGGGTGTAGGTCATTTCAGAAAATTTCATGTTGCTGCCTCCATCAAATTTAATTGTGTCGTATCGTAAAGTTTTACTGCTGGCGGTTGTAGATGGCCGCGACGCTCTTGCGTCCGCCGCCGATGACAAGGATCGCCGCCGCCACGGCGATGAGCATGAAGCCCGTCAGCACGCCGCGCGCGGGGAGAAAGGCCGTCAGCGCGCCGGCGAGCAGGTTGCCCGTGAAGCTGCCGACGGTGTTGAGCATGTTGAACGCGCCGTTGAAGCGGCCCTTTTTCTCGTCCGGCACGTAGCTCTGCGTGGCGGAGATGCGGATGGTGTAGCTCGTTACACCCAAAATGCCCGTGAGGAAGCACGAGGCCATCATCACCGGCAGCGGGCAGTAGAGATAGAAGCCCTCGCACAGCGAAATGATGACGTAGACCATGAGCGCGATGGAATACTTTTTCTGCACGGGCAGGCTCATCTTGTAGTGGATACCGCCGCCGATGGCGCGGCCGAAGATCGCCATGCCCCAGACGAGCATATAGATGTATTCACCGTTTTCAAAGGTCGATTTGAAGTACGGCAGCGTGATGACGCTCGACGCGCCATTGGCAAGCGAGCTGACCGCAAAGTAGATCGCAACGCAGAGAAGACCCTTCTCGCTCAGAAGGTAGCGGAAGCCCTCTTTGATGTCGCGCAGCAGGCGGCGGCCCGAAGAGCGCTGCTCTTCGAGCGCGAGCGCGGCGCGCTGTTTTTCGATGTAGTGCTCTTCGGCGCGGATCTGCGTCTCGGCCGAGGCAGCGAGGAAGAAGCACAGCGCATTGATGCCGAGCAGCGGCGCAATGCCGAAGAGATTGTAGAAATACGTCGCGATCGGAATGATGAGCGCCGAGAGCGTTTCGAGAACGCTTGCGATGGAATACGCCTTGGAGTAGTTCCCCTCGGAGATCAGCAGGGGATAGAAGCTGTCGTAGGCGACAAAGTAGATGCTGTTGATCGAGCCGATGATGAAGCAGAACACCGCAAGCACCGGAAAGCTGAACCAGCCCCGGCCCAGAATGAGCGCGGAAACGGCATAAACGCCGGAGGAGATGAAGTCCAGCGTGTAAATGGTCTTTTTGCGGGAAAAGCGGTCGAGGATCGCGCCCGAGAAAATGGGCATAACGACCTGCGGCAGCGTGAAGGTCGCAACGTAGATGGCGTAGAGCAGGTTCGAGCCGGTGTAGTCCAGCACAAGAAGGCTCAGGGCAAAGCCGGACATCGAGTTGCCCAGCATCGAGATCACGCTGCCCAGCGTGATGATGGTAAAATCCCGCGTCCAGAGCTTGGCCTTCGGCTGCGGCGCGGGCGAGAGAACGTGGTTCATGAAATGGTATCCTCCTTCGAATGAGAGGTGCAAACAAAACCGGATCGCGCGTTTGCGCTCCGGAAAAACGCAGGAAAGCCGATGCGCTTTGCGTTCGGCACGGACGGAGTGTATGCTGATTATACGTCGTGCGCGGGAAATAAGCAACAAAAAAACGGCGGCCGCCGGAAAACAGAAGAAAGCAATATTTTTTGCGCAGGAGCTGCAAAGTGCCGCCTTGCGGTCGAAAGCACGGTGTGGTATACTCATAAAATCAGATTACAAATGCGGAGGAAAACACTATGAGCGGTATGCCGGCAAAGGAATTGCTGCACTTCATTAAAAATAGCCCCACCTGCTATCATGTGACCGAGAACATTCGGCAGAAACTTCTTTCGGAGGGCTACCATGAGCTTTCCGAGCGCGAGAAGTGGAACGTGAAGCCGGGCGGGAAGTATTTTGTCTGCCGCAACGGCTCGAGCACCGTTGCCTTCCGCGTGCCGGAAGCGCTCACAGGCGGATTTGCGATGGCGGCGGCGCATTCCGATTCACCGACCTTCCGCCTCAAGGAGCACCCCGACCGCCGCAGCGCGCACTATGTCCAGCTCTCCACCGAAAAATACGGCGGCATGCTGATGTCCACGTGGTTCGACCGCCCACTCTCCGTCGCGGGCCGCGTCTTCGTGCGCGAAAACGGCGAGATCGTCGAAAAACTCATGAGCGTCGACCGCGACCTGCTCGTCATTCCCAATGTCGCCATCCACATGAACCGCACGGCGAACGACGGTATGAAGTACCTCGCGAATATCGACACGCTGCCGCTGCTCGGCGGCAAAGACAGCGGCGGCATCCTGCCCATCGTCGCCAAAGCCGCGGACGTTGCAGAAAACGACATCCTCGGCAGCGACCTGTTCCTCTACTGCCGCGGCGAGGGGACGCTGCTTGGCGAGAACGAGGAGTACATCCTTTCTCCCAAGCTCGACGATCTCGAGTGCGCCTGCGGCTGCCTCGAGGGCTTCCTTGCGGCGAAGGAGAGCGGAAATATCGCCGTCTGCTGCATTTTCGACAATGAAGAGGTCGGCTCGTCCACCAAGCAGGGTGCGGGCTCGACGTTCCTGCGCGACACGCTGCGCCGCATCGCCCTGTGCCTCGGAAAGGACGAGCAGGAGCTCCAGATGATGCTCGCGTGCAGCTTCCTCGTCTCGGCGGATAACGCGCACGCCCAGCACCCCAACCACGGCGAATACGCCGACCCCGACAACTGCCCGTATATGAACGAGGGCGTCGTCATCAAGTTCAACGCCAACCAGCGCTACGCGACCGATGGCCGCTCCTGCGCTGTTTTCCGCGCCGTGTGCGAAAACGCAGGCGTTCCCACGCAGGTCATGTCGAACCGCTCCGACCTTGCCGGCGGCTCGACGCTCGGCTCGATCTCCGATACGCTCGTGCCGGTCAGCACGGTGGACATCGGCCTGCCCCAGCTCGCGATGCACTCTTCGTGGGAGACCGCAGGCGTGCAGGACTATGAATTCCTGATCCGCGCGATGACGGAGTATTTCGGCAGCGCACTGTAAGAGACCTGCCGAAACGGTAGACAAAAGCGCGGAGACATGCTAAAATAAGACGATTTTTGTAGGAAATACGCTTTCAAACATAGAAAGGAAGAAGATAACTATGGACGTTAAGGAAATTCTCAAGCACGTTGACCATACCCTCCTCAAGCAGACCGCCACCTGGGAGGAGATCAAGCAGATCTGTGACGACGGCATCAAATACGGCTGCGCAAGCGTCTGCATCCCGCAGACCTTTGTGAACCATGCTGCGCACTATGTCGCCGAGCAGCAGCACTACGGCTTCGGTCAGCTGCCCATCTGTACGGTCATCGGTTTCCCCAACGGCTATACCCCCAGCGGCATCAAGTGCATGGAGGCCGAGTCCGCCGTGGCTGACGGCGCGACCGAGATCGACATGGTCATCAACCTTGGTTGGGTCAAGGAGGGCCAGTACGACAAGATCCTCCAGGAGATCAACTCCGTGAAGATCTCCTGCCACGGCAACATTCTCAAGGTCATCATCGAGACCTGCCTTCTCACCGAAGAGGAGAAGATCAAGCTCTGCGAGGTCGTCTCCAATTCTCACGCCGACTACATCAAGACCTCCACGGGCTTTGCCGGCGGCGGTGCGACCCGCGAGGACGTTGCCCTCATGGTGAAGCATATGACGAACGGCAAGAAGGTCAAGGCCGCCGGCGGCATTGCGAACCTGCAGGACGCCGAAGATTTCCTGAACCTCGGCGCCGACCGTCTCGGCACCTCCCGCATCGTCAAGGCGGTGAAGGAACTCGAGGCCAAGGGCCAGTTTTAAGAAAGAAGAGGGCTCAATATGCCGACTCCGCACAACAGCGCCGTAAAAGGCGATTTTGCCAAAACCGTTCTGATGCCCGGCGACCCGCTGCGCGCGAAATTCATTGCCGAAACGTTCCTTGAAAATCCGAGGCTCGTCAACAACGTCCGCGGTGTGCAGGGCTACACGGGAAGCTACAAGGGCGTGCCCGTCAGCGTGATGGCCAGCGGCATGGGGATGCCCTCCATCGGCATCTACTCCTACGAGCTGTTCAAGTTCTACGATGTGGATAACATCATCCGCGTCGGCTCGGCGGGCGCGATCCAGAAAGAGTTGACGCTCGGCGATGTGGTCGCGGGGATGGGCGCCTGCACCAACTCAAATTACGCCGCGCAGTACGGTCTCGGCGGTACATTCGCGCCCATCGCGGACTTTGCGCTGCTCTCCGCTGCCGTGCAGTCGGCAAAGGAGCTCGGCGTCAATATGCCCGTCGGCAACCTCTATTCGTCCGACACGTTCTATGACGCCTCCGCCTCGTCCCTCAAGTGGGCGGAGATGGGCGTGCTCGCCATCGAGATGGAGGCTGCCGCCCTCTACTGCAACGCCGCCTATACGAAAAAGCGAGGCCTTTCCATCTGCTCCATTTCGGACAACATCGTCACCGGCGAGGAGCTTTCGCCCGAGCAGCGGCAGACAAGCTTCACCGCCATGATGAAGATCGCGCTCGAAACGGCCGTGAAGATGGCGGCGCTCTAAATCTGCGAAATAAGGAGATGTCATGCCATGCGTGTGATCGATATTGAAAACATTGTGACCAACATGCGGGACGATACCCGCTTTGTTCTGCGCTGCGAGGAGGTCTTCCACGATAAGATCAGCTCCGCCGCGGCGAGCATTTTGATGAACAAGAGCCAGAAGCCTATCGTCTGCCTGACGGGTCCGAGCGGCTCGGGCAAGACGACGACGGCCATGCGCCTGCGCGAATACCTTGAAAACCTCGGCGTGAAGGTGTGCATGCTCAGCATGGACAATTTCTTCCTGCCGCTCGATCAGCGCCCGCCCGAGGCGAGCGACTGGGAGTCGCCCTACTGCGTGAACCGCCAGTGGCTCATCGACGATATCCACCGCCTGATGGACGGCGAACTGGTCAAGCTGCCGGTCTACAATTTTAAAGATGGCATTGTCGGCGGCTACAAGCCCATGCAGGGCGATAAGGACGCCATCATCATCGCCGAGGGGATCCACATGCTCAACCCGCTCATCTTCGATGAGCTCAAGAACGAGGCTACGGGCGTTTACGTTGCCCCGCGCACGCGCATCATTACCGAGAAGGATCGCATCGTCCGCCCCGAGCAGCTGCGCGTGGCGCGCCGCATGATCCGCGACTATCAGGGCCGCGGCCATTCCCTGCGCCAGACGGTCGAGCGCGCCGAGAGCGTCGATCGCGGCGAGCAGAACTACATCATGCCCAATAAGCCCAACGCGAGCATTCACATCGACACGTTCCACGACTACGAGCCGTGCATCCTCGCGCGTTACCTCAAGGACATTCCGGAGTTCTACAGCCAGCTGGACGACGCCTTCATCGCCGAGCACGGGCTGAGCGACCTCTTTGACGTTGTCAACTCCGTGCCGCCGCTCAGAACCGACTATGTGCCGCGTGACTCCATCGTGCGCGAGTTTGTCGGCGGCAGCTGCTTTGAGTACTAAATGGTCGAAAACTGACAACAAAGAGTAATTGAAAATAAGAATTATCCGGAACGGAATCGAAATTTGCCCTGCTTGGGCGAAAAAGGGGGAAGGAAGCATGCATTCTGACGAGCGGCGAAAGGCCATTGCCGATGTGCTGCGCGCATCGGACGGGCCCATCAGCGCCTCCGCGCTGGCGGAAAAATTCTCCGTCTCGCGCCAGATCATCGTGGGCGATATCGCGCTTCTGCGTTCCTCCGGCGAGGAGATCCTTGCGACCCCGCGCGGCTATGTGACGCCGAAGGAGGCGCGCGGGCTTGTGCGCCGCATTGCCGTAAAGCACACGCCGCAGCAGATGGCGGATGAGCTCAACACCATCGTCGACAACGGCTGCACAGTGATCGACGTGACCGTTGAGCACCCGGTCTACGGGCAGCTCACCGGCCCGCTGCAAATTTCGAGCCGCTACGAGGTCGGGCAGTTCATCGAGCGGTGCAGGAACGCGGAGCCGCTTTCCCGCCTGACCGACGGCATCCACCTCCATGCGCTCCTCTGTCCCGACGAGGCGGCGTTCGAGCGCACGAAAAGCGCCCTGCGCGCGCTCGGCGTTCTGCTGGAGGAAAACGGAAATTAAGGGTTGACAATCCTGCGACAAGCGATTATAGTGTCATGGACACGTGTCAAGACACGTCGTCTGTGACACTATTTTTTTAGGTTGTGAGGATAACATGGAAACGATAAAAGCATTTTGCAAACGCAAAAATATTGAGGTTTCGGCCAAGCGCTACGGCATCGACGCGCTTGGCGCGATGGCACAGGGCCTTTTCTGCTCGCTGCTGATCGGCACGATCATCAAGACGCTCGGCGCACAGCTCGGCGTTCCGTTTTTGACGGATATCGGCACTTATGCGATGTCCGTCTCCGGCCCGGCGATGGCCGTCGCCATCGGCTACGCGCTCAAGGCTGACCCGATGGTGCTCTTTTCCCTCGCGGCGGTGGGCTATGCGGCGAACGCCGAGGGCGGCGCGGGCGGCCCGCTTGCCGTTCTCATCATCGCCGTCGTCGCCGCCGAGTGCGGCAAGGCCGTGAGCAAGGAGACGAAGATCGACATTCTCGTTACGCCCGCTGTGACGATCTTAGTCGGCGTGGCGCTCGCCAAGTGGATCGCGCCGCCCATCGGCACGGCCGCTTCCGCCTTCGG
>ERZ827520.3231-NODE-3231-length-13672-cov-2.545421_pt1 | contig 13672 bp, 10 predicted proteins | sample MGYA00519581_ERZ827520 | MGnify/ENA primary metagenome ERZ827520 (study PRJEB31778, sample SAMEA3449339) | human gut metagenome | biome: human gut; feature: human-associated habitat; material: faeces | place: United Kingdom | collected 2010/2012 ...
CTCGATTCACCACCAGCTTGTTATACACCACGTCCCCTGTCTCTTCCGCAGTCACCGAATCCCGGTAAGCCACCATTCCTTCCTGTTCCACGTCAATAGCAACCGCCTGTTGCTCCCGCAACGACTTCCGTTCCTTTCCCAACTCCACCACGTCCCCCGTCGAAAGAAACAACCGTGCCTTGGAAGAACCGTGATGGATCACCCCGCTTTCTGCCAATGGCACATCCCTCACCTCTCCCGTCCACCAATAATATCCGCCCCCGGCCAAGAGCAAAGCACTCACGCAAGCAGCAATTGCCACGGCTCGCCGGAACATCGCCCTTTTCCTTGCCACTTGTCGGAAACGGCGTTCCCCCTTCCGGCTAACCAACCTTTCCCGCATCACCCAGCGCTGACGCAAAAACTCTCGTTGCAAATCCTCGAAATACCGGCGATTCTCCCCCTTCTCACCCAACCAACTTTCCACTTCCCGCACCTCCTCCGGAGAGAGTAATTCTCCCTGCCAATACTCAAGTAATCGTATATCCCGTTCTTCTTGATTCATATTATTCTACTCAATGTTCATATATAATAGACATCAACAAGCAAAACGGTTGACAGGAAAATGAAAATATTTTCAAAAATTATCGTGATTATTTATTTTTCTCCTTGCAGACCAACACATACAACAAGAAAGCTGTATCAGAAACAATGCCTCTCAACGTTTTCAGACTACGCACCAATAATGTTTTTACCGTGGCCACCGATATGCCCAGCAATTCTGCCACTTCAGCGTATTTCATATTCTTCAAATGCACGCACTCTAACACTTCCCGGCTTCTGGGCGACAATACATCAAGCGCTTTCAATACCTGATCTATCATTTCATCGCGCACCATATCCTCATCCTCCCACACTCTTTCCACAACCGACACATCCGGAAGCCGTCTGATCCGGCCCTGATCCTTCACCTTCCGAATTGCCATATTCCGCACGGACACATACAAGTATGACCTTACCCGTTCCCCCACCAGATTCTCGTTCAATTTTTTCTCCCACAACCGCACGAAAAAATCCTGCACCAAGTCCTCCGCCTCCCCCATATCATTCAAAATAGTATCCGCCCACAAAACCAATTCGTTGTAAAAACGATCGTACAACTCATCCACAGAGAAAGATTTTCCCCCAGAAAAATGAATCGTATGCCCCTGTTTCCCTCGCACGTATTGAGTATTATAATTTTTTTATCTAAATTCAAAAATAGACAAGATTTCTTCATTTTCCAAAAAGCCGATCATTTTTCCTGAAAAACAGAGCTAAATTGTATTCTCAAACTCTAGAAAAATTCAAACCCTCTTTATCGGGTATTTCTCTCAATAATTCAAATATATTAGTTATATATTTCATACTTTTAATATACCATCTCCTATTCAACTCCCATTCATCTCCTATTCAACGCTAATAAAAATTGGAATTAAGATATTAAATTTTAATAGCTATATATTTTCTATTATCTCTAAAATACATTTATTATACCAGATAAATTAGTTACATTTTATAGAATACTCAATAAACTGGGACAGAAATATTCTCATTCGGTATTGTCCATTAAAAAAGGCAACCCTCATGCGGAAGATTGCCTTTAAAAAAATGCAAAAACAAGAGACTATTTTAATAACTTGTCTTTAATGATTTGCTCGTATTTTTCGGGCATAGCCCCGGTTTCAATGATCGGCTTGCCTCCCACCGGAATAAAAAACAATGTCGGTAATGCCACCACGTTAAACATACTGCACAACTCTTTCTCCTTATCGGCATTAACCTTTAAAAATATAACCTGATCTTTATACTTTTCAGCCATCTTTTCCAACTCCGGAATCAAACGCATACAAGGACCACACCAAGTTGCCCAAAAATCAATCACAACAGGTTTGTCTCCTTTAAACACGAATTCCGAACTTTTCCGATAATCATACACATGTTCTAAAAAATATTCCCTAGTAATCGGATTCAATTTACCGGATTCCACTTTTACCTCGTCAGCACCTATCACTTCATCCTTCACCTCGGCTAAATCAAATGGCTGAAAATACACTTTCCTTTTCCCGTAATCAATAGAAAGTAAACCTTGTTTCAAAATTTCATTCCCGATAACAGAACGAGGTAATGATCCATTTTCAGCAACAGTAATGTCCGAAAAATCACCTTTCACGAAGTGGCATGCTGCTACAACTTTACTTTTTGCTGCTATTTCCGCAGACGCATATCCTTCACTAACCTTTACATTTCCCCCATCCTTACCATTTAACTTGGCAAAATCTGCCGCATTCAAAGTAATCATCCCGTTATTCCATGTATCCAATAACAAAGAATAAGTTACTCCATCTAGCACAACAGGACAAACAATACCTGAAGCCGGGATCAAATCCATATTAGAACGATGATCCAATTTCATATAAGAGGGGCGATAAGGATTACTCATCGTTATTTTCTTCCGCTTGGAATCGATTGTCAACACAACATTATTAAACAGAGAACTACCAACCACCCCAGCAACACCCAACTTCCGCAAATAAGGTTCATCTTTCAACACAAATGCAGCCACCTCATTCCCAAATACACTATTTCCAAAAGAGATACTTCCAATCTTCACAGACTTTTCTACCGAAACTTTTTTATACTGAAATGTATCATAACGAAAATCTCCGGGAACATTGGGATCTATTTTCAATTTTTCCACATACTCCGGTAATATTGCATTATGCCCGGCCAAATCTAACACGAAATCAGCGATTACCCCATTTACAACCATTTCTAATATAATCTTTCCATCCACCTCTCGGTAATCCTTCACCTCCACGGAGGTGTTCTTTACTTGAGCCCATGTTCCCAGGGTCAGTAAACATAAACTCAAAACCATTATTATTTTTTTCCTAATCATAATCGTCAATCATAAATTGTAAACGTCCTTACTCTCTTCTAACCTCTATCTTCTTTTTTTGCCCATCCTTCAATACAACAATATACCCCACATTCTCTTTTATGGCATTCATAACACTGTCAACTGCCGATTGACTCATCGGAAATTTTGTTATATCCGTTCCATTAATATCAACGACTTGATCTCCAAAATTCACAACATCTTTCATACTATCCCATACGGTAGTGATCTCAAAACGTTCGTTAGCCGGTAAGATACTTACATTCCAAGTTTTAGGAGCTCCACCCATATCTGCAATTTCCGAATCAAAGGGGAAAAAATAGAATCGATTCCTCATATAGTCAATAACAACTTTTCCGTATTGCAGTAAATCAACTCCAACAAGAGTCGTCGATTTGTCGGAAATAACGCTCCCAGCATTGGTGAACTTTTTGCCTAAAACAGTCATCTCTTTCACGTTAACCTTGTTCATATCCACCGGATGACTCAGACCCTCTAATCCTACACCATTAATCCCAAACCCATGAGCCGTCTTTTCTCCTTTACCCGCAGCTTCTATATCTTTAAAATCATTTGCCGTCAACATAAGAAACCCTTCTGCTCCCGTATCAAACAATACTTGTTTTTCAACCCCACCTAAATTTACATTAATGAATGATGTGTATCTCCAGAAAACATCTCTACCCCATCCGTTAACTTCAAACGATCCGGACGATAAGGATAATTTATAACCATGATCTGTTTTCTCGCATCAAAAGTAACCACAGACTGAGCAAAAGCATCCCCACCTAAGATCCCAACAGCTCCTATTCCCCTAAAACTTCCAATAACAGGGAGAACCATCGTTTTCATCTTACTCAACGTGTAATTCAGACTCAATTGCACATTTTCTACTTCTGCAATTTGGTAAAGTTCCTTCATATCATTGTGATCCGATATTGATCTGGATGCTCCCGTGGCAACACCCCCCATGGCTTTTACATGCTCCCAGTCCGTTCCAGTCTGTCCTCCGGTATCCACAATATACTTCACCTTCACCCCATTCACAACTACCGGTATAACAATCTTTCCTTGGATAAACTCATAATGAATAGTATCACAAATCCGTTTTGTCGGTTGTTGCTGAGCAAATCCATGCACGAAAGAAAACATAAAAATACCACACAAAAACGTTTTGAATTGTATTCTCAACATATCTTATTCTTTTTGGTAAACGATCACTTTCTCACCATCTTTCGTGAGAATTGTCAATTTTGTTTTCTTCTTCTCTTTCAATTCTGGAATACCTGAAATAATACTCTCACAAAAATCATATTTACCAGCGGGCTTTCCATTAATCTTTACTACTTTATCCCCAACTTCAACGACATCCTTCATGGCAGACCACACGGTTGCCACGACTAAATTCCCATCCTTTACCTGTAAATTTACGTTATAATGCTTACTAGTCATATCAAATTCCTGCTCGTAAGCCTCAAAATACCATCGTCTACGGGGATAATCAATAGTAACCTTACCGTATTCCAATAATTTCACTCCTAATAAGGTATAAGGTGGAGTTGCAGTTTCAGCTGTTACCTGTTTAAATTTCGTTGGTCCTACCGATAAAAGTGGCAAATCTACCCGATACGAAATTTTAGATTCCGTCATACCTCCCACTCCTATTGATCCTCCTCCAATACCTTCACTCATCACCTGAAAAGCCCCGCTAGAACGCAAATTTTCGTAATCTCTATTCTTTAAAGATAAGAAACTAGGACATCCTGTATCAAATAACGCAACCAAACTATTTCCTGCTCCTGCCTGCAAGGTTATAATCGGCATAAAACCTTTTCCCGAAAACAGCAGCATCTTACGCAAAGAAACCGTTGAACTCTTTTCAGCCGAAGTTACAGTTATTGTCTTCGCTTTACCGTCTATCTCCACGATCAAATCCTTAAACAAATCACTTCCAATCAACCCATCTGCATGAAAGCATTCAAAAGGAGAAGGTGTTGATAATTTCATCGCCGGGGCTCCTGAAAAATTAATTCGTTCATCCGGAGTCATCAAGCTGGAAACAACCACTCTAGGTAACCCAACTTCCTTACCATTCACATCCATTACTTTCACCGAATCCACTACCGGAATATTCAATTCTTCACAAAGTTCTCCGGTTAAAGCCATCTGCCCTCCCGTATCAAATATAAATGAACGAACCTGTCCATTTATAGTCATATCCACAATCATTTTCCCCCCTACCATACGATAAGGGATCACGCTTTTGACTTGTTGTGCCGAAAGCGGCACAACAATCAAAAACAATAATATTCCAAAAATCAATCTCATCCTCATATTCCCTTCCTTATTTAGCAAGCTTATCTGCAGCAACTACAGCTTGATAAGCATTAATAATACCTCCAGAAAGACATAAATCTCCAAATAAGAATAAATCTTGAGTCGGTTTCCCATCTACAACAATACCCTTTTCAACCTCTGCATCCTTTCTGGAAGTAACTGTCTCCAGTAAAATATTCCGGATTTGCGTTCCTGTCAAATGAGGATAATAAGCCTTAATTAAAGCAGCAACCCCTACTGTCGTTGCAGCCGCCAATCCTAAGCCAGTTCCGCTCTGGTAGGTATCTCCCGTGTAAGTAGAATAAATTTCCATCCCCGGGGCATACAAATCTACTTCTTTAGCTCCATAATTAGAATTCATTGAGGGATTTCCATTTTTATCAGAAGAACAAACCACCATTAAATTTGTTAATTCTTTTTTACCTGTCATCCAACGGTTCGGGTAATAAGTTTCTACTGCTAAATCCTGTGCACCCTCCCAGGCTGGAGTGACGCAAAACACACCTTTACTCTCAGCATATTCCAATGCCTCACTAATCCATTTTTTCTGATCTTCAGGATAAAGTGTATTTTGGACAGGTAACATGATAATATCTGCCTGGTGATCTACCGCATAACGGATAGCCAAAGCGATGTCTTTCAAATAAGGTTCTCCATTAGCCGCAACTCTCAACGTCATGATCTCTGCTTGATCCATAATACCATTACCACCTAATCCGTTCTCTCTTTTAGCAACAATGATACCGGCTTCCATCGTACCAATAGCAGCATCCGCTGTTAACAAGACATTGTTTCCATATTTATTATCATTGATATCCAAATAATTATCTCCAATAATATCTTTACGACCATCAGCACCAAATTGTCCTACTTTTCTCTCATATTCGGCTTTAGCTTGTTCTATTTGAGCCCCACTCTTTATCCCGGAATAAACAGTTTCCCATTTGTCTGTCTTATAAACACCAAATCCCATGGCACACATCATAAACGAAACTTCTGACAATGAATCACGAGGAGCTTTCGGATCATAACAGATACTGAAGTCAGCCTCCGTCAATTCTTTTCCGGGGAAACGTTCCTTCATCATTTGATCAAACTTATCTGCATAAGCTTTCAATACATCGGTAAGTTGCCAACCACTATAAGTACCAGCCATTGGGGACTCTGGTAATACTTGATTTCGATAATAATTATATTCCTCTATATTCTCAGGATCAGCTACTTTAGTCAACTTTCCATCAATAACCTTATTGTAATTTTTTCCATCAAAAATATAATCGGCATATTTATCTTTTAGACGTAAAAATTCTCGATCTCCTTCCCGCATTGTTGCCTCCATTACTTGACCATCTTTCCCACCCAAGAAATTCCAACCATTGATATCATCTACCAAACCATTTTTATCATTATCCTTTCCGTCTGCCTTTTCTTTCGGATTCACCCAAATTGCCTGTTTCAAATCTTCATGCTCAATATCCATTCCTGAGCCAATTAGAGCAACAACCGGTCTTTTCTTTATTTTTTTCCCTTTCAGAAAATCATACGCTTTATTCACCTCGGCTCCATACACACCATCTTTATCAAAAGAACAATTATACCAATCCAAATCGGCTTGTTTTTTTTGTTCTTCATTCTGTTTTATTAACTGTGCATCTGCAACACTAATGCATGCACTCGCCATCAATAACAGGAAATACTTTTTCATACTTTACAGTTTTATTTTTTACAATACATTACCGAACGATCTATCCATACTGATCGTTAACCCCTAATTATAAATTATTTATCTTAAATCACTTATTAGCTCTGGCCTTCAAAATCTCTTCTTTCACCCGTTCTCCTCGCAGATCCTTGGCTAACAAACGTCCATCTTTATCAATCAGAACAATGAAAGGAATACTATAAAAACCGTATGCCCGTTGAATTTTATTAGGCTCATTACCAATCACGAATCCTTCCTCATCCCATAACATTACCCAAGGTAATTTCTCTTCTTCCAACATCTTTCTCCAGTTCTCTTCTTTCGAATCCAAAGATATGCTGATAAATTCCAAATCATCCCCCTTCAATTCGTTATATAATGGTAACAGATTTTTCATCTCATGTCGACATGGTCCACACCATGATGCCCAAAAATCCACTAACACCAGCTTTCCCCGAAAGTCGCTTAAACTCACTTTTTTCCCCTGAGCATCTTGAAATGTAAAATCATATGCCGGAGCCCCTATCGAATAATGATATAAGCTATCCGTCCGATGCTTTAACCACTTGCCGGAAGTCGTTTTCAATGCTTCTTCTGACATACAATCCAATAATAACTTGTTCGGCTCGTACGTCGACATATCCGAAATATAAGCTAACGCACTATACATATTCCCTTTCAGCTTTCCCTTTATTTCAGGAACAATCGTCTTGTCTTGTGAAAATTCCTCTTTAGGCAACCACTTCAACAATTCATAATATATATCAATCCCTGTAAAGTTTAAGGAACTACTCTTCACATCCCGACAATTGTAAAAGCCTTTTATTGTTACCTGGGTATTGGTTAAATAAATTGGTTGTTTTGTCTCGCCAAAACAAATCAAATAGACGTCCGGTTCAATTTTACAAGCTTGTAGAGAAAATGGACTATTATTTTTTACTACCGTTTTTTGTAAAACTTCTCCTTTTATATTTTCCAACCTTATCTCCACAGGCTCCAATACCCGAATTTTACCGGATAACTCTAATTTTTCCTGCGCAGATAGTGTAAACGCATTCACGAATAACCATATCCAGAACAACCCAACACCAGTATATGTAATTCTCATTTAATTCAGATTTTAAGTGAGTGTGATAAATATACCACACTCTTTTTATTTCATATTATTCCACGTCGTTTCCTATTGCTTGAATATCAAAATCATATTTCGATTCAAAAAAGTCTATCATAATCGTGTACTTTTCTCGAATTTTTCCATTGACATCCACAGATTCGCTTAATACTCCACCCTCAGCTTCCAAATCATTAATAGAATTTTCGATAGCTAACTTCAGATAGTCAAACCAGTCATTCTCTAAACTTGTTCTATGGTAATGATTTAATATCCCATTAGCATAAATATCATCTGCAGATATGTTATCTGAATAATTTGAAACCATGAAAAATTCTTGAGGAGATCCCAAAGACTTTACAATAGACCCGAAATAAGCAATACACACATCTTTTTTAAACTGATTTCGTTCATCAGCCGTCATTGTCAAAATCTTATCACTTCCCCAATTAACAGCAATATGATAAAAACCAGCATATACATTTAAAGGTTGACGTTCATCTGGTTTAGGATTATACCCTAATCCAATTGGAACCAAATCTAAAGTACTGCATAGTAATATTTTTTGAGGCAAGCACGACATCAATGTATCAGACAAATAATTAAATAATTTATCTTGCAATAATTCCAATTGATTACTTACATACAATTCATCTGCCGGCTGAGCATCATATTTAGATCCTGCACCAGGAATAATTATCGTATCCGTAGTTATATCCCAAGCAACATTACCCGTAGGAGACCATCCAAAATCTTTTGTAGTGAATTTATACAATAATAAAGAACCATATTTTTTATAAAATGCTACAATATCATCATCATAGTCATGATCACCTTGAGGTAAAGTATATTTTCCATAAATTAACTCAGGCTCCTCTGATGGTTTGATCTTACCTTCATCATAACAACTGATAAATAAGACACACCCTAAAAATAAGCATAATATCTTTTTCATACTCTTCATTCATTTAATTCGTTACCAATAAATACGATCATGGATTTTGTACTAAAGCCGGATTTTTATCCAATACCTTCTTGGGAATTGGCAATACGTAACGATCACTCCCTTTTGCCAAGCGATACTCTTGTACTTGTCCTTTATTAATAGTTACCTCATGAATCATTTCTGGCATTCCACAACGCCGCAAATCAAACCAACGATGATCATCAAAAGCCAACTCCTTACGACGTTCATCCAAACAAAATTCCAATAATGTTTGACCATCTGTTATATTAACATCTTCATAAGGCTGACGGAAACGATGTTCTCGTAAGTAATTCAAATCAGTCAATGCACTTATACGCAAATTTTCATTTCCATTTTCCAAAAATAATCGAATATTTGCCTCTGCCCTGTTCAGGTAAGCCTCAGCAACCCTCATTCCTCTATGAGGATTCGACAAATCATTTAAATTTGACTTAGACCCATATATCGAACCAAATACCATCGGAAAAATTGACTTAAAATACCGTTGGTAATAGCAAGCTGGTCTCAAATCATTTACATCATGTTGTGCCAAAAATTTATCAGACACTGAAAATATTGGTGAAGAACCAGGATATGTAAAAATATCAGGTAATTGGAAAAGAATTTCACTGATCCTTTTATCTCCATATCCCCATATAAGTTCAGGACTGTTATAATTTAACACACCACCATTTACATCATAAGTAAGTGTTTCATCACCAAACCACTCATCAACCTCTATTGTTACAAAATCAGACAAGCGACGCAATTGAGGATTTCTTGTAATCACAACAGAAGCATATTCTGCAGCCTTTCCCCAATTTTCCATATAAAGATACATACGTGACAGCAAATTATAAACGAATAAAGGGGTAACTTTGTATTGTATGTTATTCTGCCCATATTTATCCATCAAATCCACAGCTTCTAACAAGTCACGTTCAATTTGTTGATATACTTTTGCAATACTCTCTCTTGCTGGGAATTCATCTTTTACTGCAGAACTCACAATCAAAGGAACTCCCAATGCTGTATTTAGATCAATCCCTTCTTTATTATATGGCTGTGCAAACGTATTTATCAACAACAAATAATAATATCCCCTTAAAGCCAATGCCTGACCTCTCTGATTCAATTTTTCATTCTCATCTCCAGTAACATCATCCAGCATATCAAGTACAACATTGCATCCTTTTATTTTGGAATACAATTTTTCCCAAGTATCTATTCCAGTCGTATACAACTCTTCCATCTTATCAAACATATCAACATCCCATGTAAATACTGGCAATCCTTGCTGCAATACGGTAACATGGCTTTCATTGTCACTATAAGCATTTTGTACATTATCTGTCAAAAGCTCTAAATAAGGATATATACAATCGGTTCTCAGATATCCCTCTCCTAATAATAATTGTTCTAAATCTGAAACTGTACTTGGGCGTACTTCATCTTGACTAGACTCTTCCAAAAAATCACCACATCCCATTATTCCGATGCTAAGAGCCATAAAAATCAAACAATAAAAAAAACTTTTCATATCGTCTATCATTATAAACTAACATTAATACCAAATGAATACGTACGAGATATTGGTTGTGAACCAGTTGCAACTTCCGGGTCCATCCCTTTAAATTCTTTACTAACAATTATAAACGGATTACTTACAGAAGCACTAAACGATAAATTTTTCAAATACATCTTTTTCACCCATTTCTCTGGAAGCGTATAATTTAAAGATAAAGCATTACAACGTAAAAAAGAAGCATTCACAACCCGTACATCCGAGTAGTTATATAAACGAGGAGCATATTCAGAAGCACCATTCGGCAATTTGTAATACGAAGCCTCCGTTGAAGATAATGCTGGAATATCTGTAAACGTCTCATCGCCGGGCTTTCTCCATCTTTTGGTCAATTCCTTAGGCAAATTAACGTAAGCACTTGGAGTTGAAGTCACGATTGATTCATCAAACACTTCATACAAAAACTTCTTTCCACCTATTTGTAGATTAAACTATGAAGATAGTGATAAACTCTTATAACGGAATGACATAGAAACACCTCCGGTAAAGTCAGGTTCCAACGTTCCCATATATTTCATAAAAGTAGTAGCATCCGTTTGTCCTGCCGGATTTTCTTCCACAGAAGGAATATTAAACTCTGCCGACCCTGTCTTTGGATTTAAGCCACTAAAATCAAATGCCCAGAAAGAAGATACTGCATATCCGGCTTTGTTTAGACTTCCACTAGCAGCCGCTCTCCAATTTTCATTTTCATTTACAGTTGACTTTACCTCATTAAAATTTTTAGAAGAGTTTATAGACATACTCCATGTAAAATTATTTGTACGAACAGGAGTAAATCCAACAGAAACCTCAATACCTTGATTCGTCATACTTCCACCATTAATTGGCATCGAGGTAACACCATAAGCATAAGGAACCTCTTTTTCTACGATCATATCTTCGGTTTTCTTATTATAGTATTCTATTGTCCATGTAATTTTATTTTGGAATAATCCAAAGTCTGTACCTAAATTAATTGTTTTCGTTTTTCCCAGCGCAAATTACCATAAGGCAACGATTTAATAAACATCATGTATTCACCTGTTCGGTTTTGATCTATCGTCTCTGTTCCACTTCCAATCCGAGCAATTAAATCCGGTCCATAATTTTCTGCCACATTTCCTTGCCAACCGTAACTAACTCTAAAATTTAAATCACTAATCACTTGCTGATTTTGCATCCAAGGTTCATAATGTACATTCCAACGTCCTCCAATAGACCATACAGGTAAGAAACGATTTCTTGTATCTTGGCCAAATCTATTAGAAGCATCTGAACGGAAACTAGCTGTTAATATATATCTTTCATCAAATCCATAAGTGAAACTAGCAAAATAACCGATATAATTAGATTTACGATCTGTTACTACAGTTTTATATTTATCGAGTAAATCATTACGTTGATCTTCTCCATTCTGATTTTTTATTATCGTGGGAGGTAAAGAAACTGATTTTCCTCGTCCTGGGAAATAACCATAAATAGTAGAAGCAACCCCATCATATTTATTACTTCGACATTCCTGACCTACCATCAAACTAAAACGATGTTTTTCTGCAAGAACATAGTTATAATGTATTCCTCCATGTATAATTGAAATTACGATCCTCCGTAGTATTCAACTCACCCCCATGAGGTAACGGAGAACGTTGATATAAATCATCGGCAGGACGTTGCGTACCAAATTCATACTTTCTGATTTCCGTAATATAATGACTTTGTTCATCTGCATAGGATTCTCCTACAATATTAGAGGTATTCAATCCAAAAGTACTTTCAAATTGCAAACCAGTTAAAATATCCCAACGGAAACTAGCTGAAACACCCATACTACGATTAGTATTTGTATTTCCTGTCATAGATATTTCATGCAATATATTATATAGATAACCGCTCTTATCTTTATAAAAAAACTTTTCACCATTTTCGAAACAAGGAATTACTCTACTTGTTGTTGAAGCATAATTATAAGGATCAACTTGATAATAACCATCTGTTTCCGAAGTCGAACCGTTTATTCTCAACCCCAAATTAACCTTCTCTCCAAACTTTGCATTTATTCCAATAGCAGCACTATATGACGTACTTTCATTTCCTATTGACGTTCCTCTATTGATTGTAGCATTTACTGAACCATAATAACTAATCTTATCTGTTCCTCCAGAGATACTTAAACTATGATTCATACTTACACTATTTCGAAATAATAATTTAAACCAATCTGTATTTGTTGATTCTAACTTTTTTACTTCATCATTAAATTCATCATAAGAAATTTCTTTGGCCAAATAGCGCCCTAAAGCTCCTTCATAACCGATTGATTCCAACGGACGGTTATCTGATGTTAATCCTCTTTCATAAATCTCTCGAGAAACATCCACACGCTCTTTAGAATTCATTAAATTCATTTTTTCATAAGTCAACCGAGGGGTAATGGATATATCTCCACTATAATTAACGGACATTCTACCCGCTTGTCCCTGTTTTGTTTTTATCAAAATTACCCCATTAGCCGCTTTCACACCATACATAACGGTAGCCGAAGCATCTTTCAACACAGTAATATCTTCTATATCATTGGGATTCAACCAAGAAATAGCATTTCCAACGAAATCTTTTACCATATCAAAATTGTCCTGAGAAATATTACCCAAAGCATCTAATTCACGTGTTTTAAAGGGTAATGGATCCTCTTGAATAATTCCATCAACAACCCAAACAGGTTCCTGATTACCTAATAAGGTTGAAGTTCCTCGAACACGAACTTTCTGACGTTTACCAACCAAACCACTCGTATTCATAACTACCATTCCCGGAAGTTTTCCCTGTAACATCTGCTCAATTGAATTCGTTCCATTAAAAAACAAATCCTCACGTTTAACGGAGTTCGTGGATCCTACCATATCAGACTTTCGAATACGTTGATAACCTGTTACAATTACCTCATCCATCGCTTTTACATCTTCTTCCATCAACACCATCATCTCCTTTTGTCCAACATATCTAACTTCACGAGTTTTCATTCCCAAAAAGGAAAAGATCAATACAGGAGATTCTGTATAAGGAATTGT
>ERZ827520.3247-NODE-3247-length-13618-cov-6.332596_pt1 | contig 13618 bp, 11 predicted proteins | sample MGYA00519581_ERZ827520 | MGnify/ENA primary metagenome ERZ827520 (study PRJEB31778, sample SAMEA3449339) | human gut metagenome | biome: human gut; feature: human-associated habitat; material: faeces | place: United Kingdom | collected 2010/2012 ...
CACATCGTAGTGCACGCCCGCCACACGGTCCATCATCAGACCCTGACTGGACACTTCCATCAGCGCGGTGTCGCAGCCGGCATCCAGAAACTCCCGGAAGGTCTTTTGCAGCTCGTAGCTTTCCGGGGTGGTGTTGGCGGTGTCCTTGTGGCGTCCCATATAGTAGATGCCGTTGGTGCCGATCATGCCCACCTTGCGGCCTGCGGCTTCCAGCACACTTTTGATCATGTGGGTGGTGGTGGTCTTGCCCTTGGTGCCGGTGACGCCGATCATGGTCATCTGGCGGGCAGGGTTGCCGAAGAGGTTGGCGCTCATCAGCGCCATGGCATAGCGGCTGCTCTCCACCTTGACCACGGTCACCCCGGGCATGGCAGAAAGGTCGATGTCGTGCTGGATGACCAGCGCGCTGACCCCCTTGGCGGCGCAGTCGGCGGCAAACGCGTGGCTGTCCCGCTGGGTGCCCACGATGCACACGAACAAAAGCCCCGGGGCAGCCTTGCGGCTGTCGTAGATGATATCCGCGATCTCAGTATCCAGACTGCCCTGCACAAGGGTAAAGGGCACGCCTTCCATCAGTTGTTCCAGCTTCATACAGTCTCCTCCAAAAAGCTTCTTTACATGGGGTTTTCTTCTTCGTTGGCCGTCATGCGGTCAAGGTGGGTCAGGGGCAGCTGCTCGGTGTCCGCGTCAGCTGCCGGTTCGGTGGTGTCGGCAGCATCCGCGCTTTCCGTGCTTTCCGTGCTGTCGGCGGCGTCCTCTGCCGGGGCGGGTTCCTCGGCCTTGGGCGGCACCACATAGCCGGAGGGCAGAGTAGGTTCGCCCTGTGCAAAATAGATCTTGCGGGTGCTGCTGGCGCTGGTATGGCTGAAATCCAGCCGTCCGGTGTCGGTGGGGCCGCAGCCTTTGCCATCGGCGTTGGTCAGCACATAGCGGGCGCGGTCCAGCTTATAATCCAGATCGTTCAGCGTACCCAGCAGCACGCTGATGCGATCCTGATACAAAAATGCGAGCTGCTCGGTGTCTGCCACTTCCAGCCGCGTCACGTCCTGCGACAGGCCGTATTCCTCCAGCTTGCTGCGCAGGGTGCGCAGGGCTTCCATGCGGGCAGTCTCGGTGCTCACCGTGCTTTCACTTTCGGCGGTTTCCGATCCGGAGGCGCTTGCCGCGTCCGCATCGTCCACGAACCAGAAGCCCTGTCCCGGGGTAGTGTCCTGCAGCTTGCCGCCGTACAAGGTGCAAAGCCCCTCGGGCTGGGTGCTTTCCTCGGACAGGATCTTCCATTTGTCCGAGATCACAAGCCATTTATTGCCGTTTTGCACCGCGTAGGCGGGCACGGCCTCGGTCACCTGCACCACCACGGTGTTGGGGTAGTCCCGGATCACCTTGATGGAACCCAGCAGTGGGAAATTCTGCTCCAGCACAGCGGCCTTTTCGCCGGGTTCAAAGCTGAAGATGTTCTCCTCCAGCTGCACGCCCATCCGCTGCAAAATGCTGTCTGCGGTATAGCCCGCGATCTCGGTCACCTGCTTGCCGTCCGGGGTCTGCACCTGAATGGAATTGATGCGGAACAGCATGGTCATGGTCAGGTAGATGCCTGCGCCAATGACGCACAGCAGCATAGCAAAGGCGGTCAGGCGGCGCAGCATCCGGCGGCGGCGCAGGGTGGCGCGGGTCACCTTGCGCTTTTTGCGCTTTTCCCGCCGGACAGGGCTTTGCTGCGGGGCGCTCTGCGCCGGGCGCAGGCGCTGATTTTGGCTGGCTGCCGGGTGCTGCCGGTTCGGGCGGTTTTGCGCGTTCTGGTTTTTCCGGTTGTTCTGCCCGCTGCGGGCATTGTTTGCCGGGCGGCGCTGCTTGCCGCCAGACTTCGCGTTTTTGGGTCTGCTGCCCGCCGGGCGGCTGCCAGAGGGGTACTGAGTGGTATTGCTTCCCTGCCCCTGCGCCGGGCGGCGGGTCTGGGACTGGGTGGGGAACTGGATGCTGTTATCTGCCCGGGAGGAGCGCACGCTGCCGTTGGCGCTGCGGGAGGGCGGGCGGCTGAGCGGCTCGCCGTTGTAGCCGTAGCGGCTGCTGCCGGTGCTCCGGGGCGTATGATCCTGCGAAGGCGCAGAGGTGCGCGCTACATCCCGGTTCAGATCATAGGGTCTCGTGTTCCGGGGTCTGCCGTTGCGGTCACGGTTCTGCTGCATCATTCGCACCTTCTTTCCTGTTTATTCCACGTCTGCATCACGGGGTCTTGACCAGCTTGAGCAGCGCCGCAGTGATGCGGTCCAGACTGTCGTCCACCGACAGGCTGCGGGCGTTTTTGCCCATCTCGGCCAGTTTGCCGGGCTGTGCCAGCATGGCAGAAACCGTCTGCACCAGCTTTTCGCCGGTCAGGTCTTTTTCTTCAATGACCACAGCCGCCCCGGCCTTTTGCAGCTCCATGGCGTTGTAGTACTGGTGGTTCTCCGCCACATTGGGGCTGGGGATCAGTACAGCGGCACGTCCCACGGCTTCCAGTTCGGCCAGCGTCAGCGCACCGGCGCGGCTGATGACGAGGTCTGCCGCTGCCAGCAGCTCCGGCATATTGTTGATGTATTCCTTTACCACAAGGCTGTCGCCGGGGGCAAAGCCCTTCTGCTTTTGCAGCTGCTCAAACAGCTGCACGCCGTACTGGCCGGTGGCGTGCAGATGCAGCACCGGCTTGTGCTCGTGCTGCTCCCATGCGCACAGGTCTGCCACCACCTCGTTGACCCGGCGTGCGCCCAAGCTGCCGCCGAAGGACAGGATGACGGTGCGGTCGCCCGCACCCAGCTGTGCACGGATGGCCTCGCGATTCGCGGCCTGTACAAACACCTCCGGCCGCACGGGATTGCCCACCACAAGGGTCTTGTCCGGTGCGCCCAGCTTTTCCACGGCGGCGGGCACAGCGGCAAACACGATATCCACATCCGGGGCCAGCAGCTTGTTGGTCACACCGGGGAAGGCGTTCTGCTCGTGCAAAGCGGTGTGGATGCCCATTTTGGCGGCGCAGCGCACCACCGGGCCGGACACATAGCCGCCGCAGCCGATGACAAGATCCGGCTTTACCTCTTTCATCATGGCCTTGGCCTTAGGGCCGGAGAGGGCCAGATTCCACAGGGTAATGATATTGCGCTTGATGTTGTGCAGACTGAGCTTGCGCTGAAACCCGGTGATCTCGATGTGGTGGAAGGGGTAGCCCGCCTGTGTGACCAGACGGTACTCCATGCCCTCCTTACGGCCTGCAAAGTGGATCTCGGCGGTAGGGTCGGCCTTTTTCAGAGCACCGGCAATGGCCAGTGCGGGGTTGATATGTCCGGCAGTGCCGCCGGCTGCGATGAGAACACGCATGGTGATTCCTCCTTATAAACGCCCGGCCTGCAGCCGGGCGGGCTTGCGGTTTGTTTTACTGTTCTGTGCGGGCTGCGCGGGCAGAGGCCAAGTCAATGGTCTTGCGGGCAAGTTCTGCCTCGCGCTCAGCGCGGGCGGCTTCCCGCTGGGCACGCATCTGCTCCCGCTGCTGCGCCACCCGCTCGCCGTTGCGGCCTATGTTCACCATCACGCCCATTTCTGCCAGCAGCAAAATCAGGCTGGTGCCGCCGGAGGAGAAGAAGGGCAGGCTGATGCCGGTGTTGGGCAGGGTGTTGGTAACCACGGCGATATTGCAGAACACCTGCCACGCGATCTGTGCCATGATGCCGATGCCCACCATGGTGCAGTACAGGTTCTCCGCCTTATAGGCAATGAGCAGCCCCTGCACGATGAACAGCACGAACAACACGATAATGAGCACTGCGCCAATGAAGCCCAGCTCCTCGCACACCACACTGAAAATGAAGTCGTTGGTGCTTTCCGGCAGCCAGAGCTGCTTTTCCACGCTGTTGCCCAGCCCCAGCCCCTTCAGCCCGCCGGAGCCGATGGCGTAAAGGCTCTGCACGGTCTGGTCGGTCATCTTGCTCAGATCCTGTGTCCAGCCGTCCAGACGCTTTTGCAGGTAGGGGATGGAGTCCACATGGGAAAGCAGGGTCTCTAGCAGGGCGCCTGCCGTGATGGCACCCGCCCATGTCAGCACACCGCCGCTGCCGGACAGCAGCAGGATGGTGCCCACCACCGCCACCGTCAGCACGATGCCGGACATGTGCGGCTCCATCGCCAGCAGAATGACCACCGGTATAAGGGGCAGCACCGGCACCACCAGCTGCTTCCACACCCGCACCCGCAGCCACTCCCGGGGGGTAAGCAGGATGCGGCGCTCCGGGTCCAGCCGCTCCACCTGCGGCGCTTTTGCCGCAAGATGGGAGCTGAACAGGATCATTTCAAACTTTGCCACCTCGGAGGATTGCAGCGTAAGCCCGCCGAAGCGGATCCAGCGGCGACAGCCGTTCAGGGGTGCCATGGTCAGGGTGACGGCCAGCATGGCCAGCACGATGATGTAGCCCGGCACCACCATCTTGCGCAAAAAGCGGTGATCCATATAACTCATCAGGAACATACAGGCCAGCCCGATCATCATGCACAGCGCCTGCTGCTTGATGTAGTGGAAGCTGTCGCCCATGCGCAGGTAACCGGTGGTGTAGCTGGCGCTGAACAGCATCACCAGTCCAAAGATCATAATAACAGCCAGCGTAGCCAGCCAGTCGATCAGCAGCCGGGACCACGGGCCCGGGTCTCGCTGGAACACCGACACCGGCGCTCTGTGTTTTTTGCGGATAGTCGCCATCTGCGCTCCCTTCCCTCTCTGTGCCCGGTCAGCACCAGCGCAGCAGCGCCAGCGCCAGCACATAGCCGACAGCGCTCAGCGCAAAGCTGCACAGGAACACCGTCTCCGGGCTCATTTTATGCTTTTTTACCCAGCAGCGCAATGGCTTGCCGGTGCGCTTTGCACACAGCAGCTGCGCTGCCAAAAGACCGCCCGCCGCCCAGAAGGGCAGCGCCAGCGGCACGGTCAGGCTGGTCATGTCCAGACTGAGCGGGATGCAGCCGATGGCACCCGCTGCCAGCAGACTGCCGCAGCAGCCCACCCCCAGCCTTGCCGGAGGGAACGCCCACAGCCCCAGTGCCACCAGTGCCCCAGCAAGCGCTCCGGGCAGCACCGCCAGACCGGAAACGCCCAGACCGGCCTCTACCATCATCAGCGCCAGCATGGCCACAAAGGCCGCACCGCACACCGCGCCCTCGTCCCGCTCGGCGATGCGGGCGCACTCGGCCAGTGCCACCATGAGCACCGCCCACAAAAAGGGCACGGCGCTGCCCAGCAGCACGTACCCCGCCCCGGGCACGCCCAGCCCCCGGGGCAGACAGCCCGCTGCCCGCAGCAGCAAAAGAACGAAGGCCGCGGCCAGTGCTTCCAGCAAAAGCCGCACGTCCCGCCGCAGCCCCAGCGCCGCCGGGCTGCGCATCCGGGCAAGGTCCTCTGCAAGACCCACTGCCCCAAAGGCAAGGCTTCCGGCCAGTGCCGTGAGCAGCCGTGTCATCAACCGGCCCTCGCTGCCCAGCAGCTCCGGCTGACCCACGCAGACGGCAAGCCAGCCCACGCCCACCGCAGCCACCGTGCCCGCCGCAGCACACAGCCCACCCCACAGCGGGGCGCGCAGGGGTGCAGGCCGGGGCGGCTCAGGCTGTACCGGCTGCTGTTGTTCGCGGCGTTCCAGCACCCGCCGCAGCGGCACAAACAGGCTGCACAGGGCTGCCGTAAGGGCAAAGCCCAGCACCACCGCCGCTGCCAAGGCGAAACGCTCCATAACTCAGACACTCCATTTCGCCAAATAGTTATACTTCCGCTTCTTTATGCTCTTCGTAGAAGATATCCAGCACTTTTTCCAGTGCCATGCCGTGGCTGGCCTTTACCAGAACGGCATCGCCTGGCTGCACCCGGCTCAGCAGGGCATCGGCAGCCTCGCGGTAGCTGTCCGCGTGCAGGGTCTCTACCCCCTTGGCCGCAGCCACCACAGCGGTGCGCTTGGCCTGCTCGCCGTAAGTGATCAGGCAGTACAGTCCGCTCTCGGCGGCAAGGCGTCCCAGCTCCTCGTGTGCTTCGCGGCTCAGCTCGCCCAGCTCCAGCATATCGCCCAGCAGGGCAAAGCGGCGCTTGCAGGGGAAGTCCTTGAACATTGCCAGCGCAGCCTTCATGCTGTCCGGGTTTGCGTTGTAGCAGTCCTCGATGACGGTCACGCCCTCGCTGTCCACCACCTTCTGGCGGCGGCCGGTCTGCTCAAAGTTGGAAAGCCCATGGATGACCCTCTTGGCGTCACACCCCAGACGGGTGGCGGCGCAGTAGGCGGCCAAGGCGTTGGCCACATTATGGCGTCCCATGGCGGGGATGTTCACCACAAAGGTGCCGTGCTCCTGATCTTCCAGCACAAAGCTCATGCCGTCGGTCTCCTGCCGGATGGACAGGGCGCAGACGTCTGCGTTTTCATCGCTCAGGCTGAACCACACCGGGCGCACATGGGCGGGGAGCGCTGCCTTGCGCAGGAAGGGGTCGTCGTAGTTCAGCACCAGCGGCGCACCCTCCGGCAGACCGTTGCAGATCTCCAGCTTTGCCTTGCAGATGTTCTCCTGACTGCCCAGATTGCCGATATGAGACACGCCGATGCAGGTAATGATGCCCACATCCGGCCGTGCTGCCCGCGCCAGACGGTCGATCTCGCCGGCGTGGCTCATACCCATCTCGATGACCGCGTACTCGGTGCTGCTTTCCAGCCGCATCAGGGTGCGGGGCATTCCCAGTTCATTGTTTTGGTTGCCCTCGGTCTTGATGGTCTCGCCAAAGCCGCTCAGGGCGGCGTAGGTCATCTGCTTGGTGGTGGTCTTGCCCACACTGCCGGTCACACCCACCATTTTGGGGTGGTACTGGCTGCGGTAGTTTGCGCCCATCACCATCATGGCGTGGTAGCTGTCCGGGCAAAGGATGGCCTTTTCCTCCGGCACACCGGGCACGGGATGGTTGACCACCACATACTCCGCGCCCTGCTCCAGCGCACGGGCGGCGAAATCATGGCCGTCGAACCGCTCGCCGGGGAAGGCCACAAAAATGCAGCCGGGTTTTACCTCGCGGCTGTCGGTGGTGACCAGTGCCACCTCCGGGTCACTGGTCAGTTTTCCGGCAGGCACCAGCCCTGCCAGAAGCTTGCTTGCATGAATCTTTTCCATTGTTCTATCCCCTCTCGTTCTATTGAATGCTGCACCCTCATCCGTCACTGCCTTGCGGCAGTGCTTTATGCCGAAAGCCTTGGTCGAGGATGCCGAAAAAGCTGTTTTACCCACAGGTCAGGGTGATGATGGTGCCGCGCTGCACGCTGGAGCCGGGCTCGTCGCTTTGCGCCTGCACCGTGCCGCTGCCCTCCACCACGCAGTTCAGCCCGGCGGCGCTCAGCATCTGGCGGGCAAAGTCCGGGCTCTTGCCTGTCACATCCGGCACCTCGGTGCGGCTGCCCTCGTAGGTATCGGTATACAGGTAGATGGTGGTGCCGTAGGGCACCTTTGCGCCTGCGTGGGGGTACTGGTAGGTGACCGGGGCAGCAGACTGGCTGCTCTGACTTTCCTGCAATTGATGCTTCAGGCCCTGAATGTTCAGGCTCACCTGCGCGTTGCTCCACTCAGTTCCCACAAGGTTCGGCACGGTGACGATGGTGCCACTGCGGTCCTCGCCGTCGGTGGCGATGCCCAGATAGGGGGCCACCTCGCTGATGATATTGCCCGCCACAGGGGCTGCAAGGATGGAGGAGTAGTCCGTCCGGGCGTTGTTGGGGTCGTCCAGCATGACGTAGACGAGGATCTCCGGGTCGTTGGCGGGCAGCACTGCCACAAAGGAGGCCACCTTTTTATAGTCGCCGTCGGCGCGGCGGTGCATATTCAGCTGCTCGGAAGTACCGGACTTGCCGCCGATGCGGTAGCCGGACACATAGGCGTTTTTGCCGCCGCCGGTACCGTTGCCCACCTCGTACTCCATCATCTCCCGGATGACCTCGCTGGCGCTCTGACTGATGACCTGACGGCGCACGTTTGCGCCGATCTCCTGAATGACATTGCCGTTGGCATCGGTGATCTTATCCACCACATGGGGGGTGACCAAATACCCGCCGTTGACAGTGGCTGCAATGGCGGTGCACATCTGCAGCGGGGTGATGGCCATGGCCTGACCGAAGGAGGAGGACGCCAGCTGCACCTCGCCCAGCTGGTCAGCGCGGTAGTACTGCATAAAGTTGGTCTCGCTGGGCAGGTCCACCCCGGTGCGGGCGGTAAAGCCGAAGGCATCGAAGTAGTTATAGAACTGCTGCGAGCCGACGCGCTGCCCCAGCTGGATGTAGTAGATGTTGCAGCTCTTGCGCAGCGCCTCGGCCATATTGAGCAGGCCGTGCGCCTTGCGCCCTGCGCAGTGGTAGGTCTCCTTGGCCACGCCGTAAGCGCCAGAGCAGGTAAAGGTGGTGTTCATGGTCGCCACGCCGGAGTCGATGCCCATGGCGGAGGTGATGACCTTGAACACAGAGCCCGGGTAGTACAGCTCGGTGATGGTCTTGTTTTTCCACAGAATATCCCGGTAGTAGCCAGAATAGTCCGCTTCCTCGTCCAGGATCTTGTTGCCCTGTTCATCGGTGATGTAGTTGCCGTCGGCGTCCTTTTTATAGACGCCGTAAAGTTCCGGCTCTGCGTGCACCAGCTCGTTGAGGTAGGCCTCGTTGGCGGTGTAGTTCAGCGGGTCGTTGGGGTCAAAGTCCGGCTTGGAAGCCATGGCAAGGATGGCACCGGTCTTGACGTTCATTACAATGGCGCAGCCGCGGTTTTCCACCGTATTGGCTGCAATAGCTTCGTTCAGGTACCGCTCTGCGATCTCCTGCACATTCACATCCAGCGACAGCACCAGATTGGAGCCGTCCTTGGCGGCAAAGGTGGTGGCGTTGGCGTCTGCAATGGCGTTGCCCACCGCGTTGCGCTGGGTGATGGTGCGGCCATCCACACCGGCCAAGGTGGACTGGTAGGATTTTTCCAGTCCGTAGGTGCCGACGCCGTCCGCATCCGTAAAGCCCAGCACCGCTGCGGCAAAGGCACCGTAGGGGTAGTTGCGCTGGAAGCTCTTTTCCGAGGACACCGAGATGCGCCCCTTGCGGGAGGTGTCGGTAGCCTTTTTGTGCGCCTTGTTGAAGCTGGTGACGTACTTTTCAATGGAAAGCTTCACCGCGTTGTTCACCTTGGTGGCAAGGGTGACGTAGGCAGAATCCAGCCGGGAAAGTGCATCGTAAACGGTCTGGTACTGCTGCTGGTACTCTGCCGAGGAGGTGTCCACACTGTCCATGCTTTCGCCGTCCCCGGAGAGCAGACGCAACGTCAGCTCCCGGCTCACCTCGGCACACATGGCGGGGTCCAGCGTTTTGGTCACGGTGTCGTCATCATTGGTCTTGCTGGTATAAAGGATGCTGCTGTAACTGGGGTCTGCCCAGATGGTCCACACCACGCTGGTGGAGGCAAGGGTGATGCCGGAGGCATCGTAGATCTCGCCCCGGGTGGCCTTGATGGTGGTATCCAGCAGCTGCTGCTGGGCGGCGTACTGGCGGTACTCTGCCCCGTGGATGATCTGGATATTATACAGGCTGCGGATGACGATGGCGGCTGCCACCACCACCGCAAGAATGCCCAGACGGCTGCAAATCCGCCGCACCCGGCTGTCCAGCCGATCCCGTCCGGTGGCCGGACGCAGGCGGTAGCCCCTGCTTTTTTTGTTACGGAAAGGTTCTTGCATTGGTTCTCTCCTGCGGGGCGTGCACTGCATTCCGCACGCCCTGCGCTGTTATTTGTTCAGACTGCGGTGTCCATAAACCGAAAAAAGCGTGCGCTGCCGCACGCTTTTTCCGTTTATCTCACGGTGCCCAGAATGTTCACCGCACCGGTGTACAAAAAGTCGGTCCATTGCCGCACGGTGGATTCCCGGCGCACCAGTGCGCCGCTTTCGCCCAAGCGGATGTAGGTGATCTGGCTGGGGTCTACTTTCATCAGACCCAGCCGCCCTGCGGTCTCCTCCACGCTGGCAATGTTGGTCTTGCTGTTCAGAGTGCTGTTGTAGTAGGTATACTGGCTCTGCTCGCTGACCAGCTGCGCCTTAGTGGCTTGGATCTGGTCGTTCAGCTCCACCAGCTGCGCCTCGCTCCACAGCAGACTGATGGCAAAGCCCACCAGCAGTGCTGCCGCCACCAGATTCATGGCGTTATGTACGGCGGCCTGCAGCGGGTTCAACCGCCGCTTGCCGCCCTTTGCTACCCGCAGGTTTGCTTTGCGCTGGGGCTGCGGTGCCCTGCGGCGGCGCACCGCGTTACGATCGTATGCTGGCTGACCCATGATTCCTCTCCTCCTCACGATGCCGGTGCTTCCGGCATCTCAGCATTTTTCCAGTACACGCAGGTGGGCAGAACGGCTGCGCCGGTTCTCCTCCAGCTCCTGCGTATCAGCTTCAATGGGTTTGCGGGTGATAAGCTTTGCCTTTGCCTTGCCTCCGCATACACACACCGGAAACTCCGGCGGGCAGGTACAGGCTGTGGACCAGCGGCGGAACTTGTTCTTGACCAGCCGGTCCTCCAGAGAGTGGAAGGTGATCACGCACAACCGGCCGCCCGGTGCAAGGTGATCGAAAATGGTATCCAAGCCCTCTTCCAGCGCGTCCAGTTCGTGGTTCACTGCAATGCGCAGTGCCTGAAAGGTGCGGCGGGAGGGGTTCTTGTTCTTGCGGCGCTCTGCCGGGGGCATGGCGCTTGCTACAATGTCTGCCAGCTGCAGGGTAGTCAGGATGGGAGCAGTTTCCCGCGCCTCCACGATCTTTCCTGCGATCTGCCACGCATAGGGCTCCTCGCCGTAATCCCGCAGGATGCGGGCAAGCTCCTCGCGGCTTTCGGTGTTCACAAGGTCTGCGGCGGTCTCGCCCTGCTGGCTCATGCGCATATCCAGCGGCGCATCTGCCCGGTAGGAAAAGCCCCGGGCGGCATCGTCCAGCTGGTGGCTGGAAACGCCAAGATCCAGCAGTGCACCGTTGATCTTTTCAATGCCCAGCTGCTCCAGCGCCTGTCCCGCATAACGGAAATTGATCTGCACCACGGTAGCAGGCAGTCCGGCAAGGCGGGAGCGCGCGGTCTGCACCGCATCCGGGTCCTGATCCAGCGAGATGAGCCTGCCGCCCTTGGCGGCGTCCAGCCGCAAAGCGATCTGGCGGGAATGTCCCGCGCCGCCGGCGGTGCCGTCCAGATAGGTGCCCGCCGGGTCGATGGCAAGCCCCGTCAGGCACTCGTTCAGCAAAACGGGGATATGCTCAAACGAGGCCGGGTCAAAGGGCTGCTGTTCTTCAAAGGCCATTGGCACGGCCTCCTTTCTCGGTTTTAGTTTTTTTGCATCAGAGGTGCAGCTTGCGCAGCCGCTCGGCGCGCTGGTCGTTGGTCACGGCAGCGCGGCGGGCGTTCCAGACTTCGGTAGCCCAGATCTCGGCATGGTTGCGGTTGCCGATGATGGTCACATCCTTTTCCAGCCCGGCGTAGGCGCGCAGTTCTGCGGGCAGCAGGATGCGTCCCTGCTTGTCCGGCGCTACCTCGCAGGCGGTGCTGAACAGATCGCCGGAGATGGCCCAGCTGTCCATCAACTCATCGCTTTCCAGCTTGTCCGCCAGCCGCTCCACTTCTTCCATGGGCAGCGCGAACAGGCAGTTGTCCACCCATTCCAGCACCACAAAGCTCTCGCCCATGGCATCGCGGAATTTTGCGGGGAAGTTCAGCCGCCCCTTGGCGTCGATGGTGTAATCATAACGGCCAAAAAACACGCGCTGCTCCCCCTTTCAGGGGCGTTTGCAGGGCGTGTGCCCTACTTTTACCCACTTTGCCCCACCGATACATGTTTATTGTAGCAAATCAGACCCGTGAATGCAAGGGTTTTCGGGCGGCTTTTGGCCGCAAAAATCCACAAAAAAAGTCCCTGTGAGCCGTCATTTTTGCTCACAGGGACTGCATTTTCCGCAATGTGTGGAATTTGTGTGGAAAGTTGGCCGTTATCAGCCGTTTTTCTTGGCGTTCTGGCGCAGGCTGTTACGGATGTTTTTGACCTGTGCGGCGTTTTCCACCATGGTATCCTCGGTGGTGCGCAGCATATTCTCGCAGTAGTCGGTCACGGTCTGGCGCAGGGTGCGTGCCTCGGTCTGGGCTGCGGAGGTGATCTCAGAAGCACGCTGCTGGGCAGCCTTGACGATCTCGGCGTCGCTGACCAGAATGCGGGCACGCTCCTCGGCCTTTTTCACAATGGCCTGTGCCTGTGCGTTGGCGCTGTCCACGATCTGTGCCCGGTCGTTCACGATCTGCTGTGCCTGCCGCAGCTCGCCGGGCAAAGCCGCCCGCACCTCGTCCAGATAATCCCGGATCTGCTCCACATTCACGATGCGCTTGCCGCCGGAAAGAGGCACATTTGCGCTCTCTTCCAGTGCATCCTCAATGGTATCCAAAAGCTCGTTCACGTTCATAAGGCTTCTCCCTCCTGCTCAGCGGCGGGCTGCATGGGCCTTGTGTACTTCCACAGCAGCACCTTGCCGTATTTATACTGTTTTTGCAGGGTCAGACTGCCCGCCTGCGCGGGCAGCACGATGCCTGTTTCGCTCTCGCACAGCACGATGCCGCCGGGGGCAACGCACTTTTCCACGGCCGGCAGGATCTTTTCCAGCGTGCCGCCGCGGAAGGGCGGGTCCAGCAGCACCAGATCGAACTGCTCCCGGCAGGCCGACAAGAACCGCGCAGCATCGCCGATATTCACCCGGCTGCGGTCAAACACGCCGCAGGCCTTGCAGTTGCGCATCACGATGCTTACAGCCTCCCGGTTCTCGTCCAGAAAGACGCACCGGGCCGCACCCCGGCTCAGCGCCTCGATGCCCAGCTGGCCGCTGCCGGCATACAGATCCAGCACCCGTGCCCCGGGCAGGTCGAACTGTACGATGCTGAACATCGCCTCCTTCACCTGCGAGAGGGTGGGGCGGGTGACATCGGTGCCGGGCAGTGCTTCCAGCCTGCGGCCCCGGGCTTCTCCTGCGATCACGCGCATGATGTTACCTCCTTGCCGTAGCTGCCGCCCCCGCGGCAGCCAGTTTGAACTCTTTCGTATCCTTTATTATCTCCCAACTGCATAGCATTGTCAAGAGCCCGCATTGCGCCGCGGGCGGCTTTGTGCTACAATCATAGCAGCAATATTGCGCATTTTACGGCGCATTTCAGCAAAGGAGAGTATACAGCATGAAAGTTCTGCTCATCAACGGCAGCCCCCACGAGAAGGGCTGCACCTACACCGCCCTTTCCCTTATTGCCGGGGAGCTGAAGGCACAGGGCATCGAGACCGAGATCCTGCACGTCGGCGGTCAGCCCGTGGGCGGCTGCATCGGCTGCGGCGGCTGCCGCAGCGGCAATGGATGCGTGTTCGGCGGCGTAGTCAACGAAGCCATTGAGAAGGCAAAGACCGCCGACGCCTTCGTGTTCGGCAGCCCGGTGCACTACGCCTCCGCTGCGGGCAACATGGCCAGCTTTATGGACCGTCTGGCCTATGCGGGCGGCAAGTATCTGGCCTACAAGCCCGCCGCCATCTGCTGCTCGGCCCGCCGCGCCGGTACCCCCTC
>ERZ827520.3254-NODE-3254-length-13601-cov-6.050273_pt1 | contig 13601 bp, 12 predicted proteins | sample MGYA00519581_ERZ827520 | MGnify/ENA primary metagenome ERZ827520 (study PRJEB31778, sample SAMEA3449339) | human gut metagenome | biome: human gut; feature: human-associated habitat; material: faeces | place: United Kingdom | collected 2010/2012 ...
TCTCCCGGATGGTGTCGATGTTCCAGGGCTTGATGGTGGGCACACCGCAGCCGCCCGCAGCGCCAATGGCGCGGGTAGCCATCTCCATCACGGTGGGGTTGGTGCCGTCACCGGTAAAGGCCGCAATGCCGTTTTCGGCACAGGCGCGCACCAGCACATCATTATAGGTCATGTCGGTGTAGGTATCGGAGTAGTGCAGGTTCACTGCACCCACAGGGCCCGCAAAGAAGGGATAGCGGAAGCTTTTGCCGAACAGCTCCAGCGTGGTATCCGGTGTACCACCGGGGCACAGAGTATCCATGTTCACCCGGATGTCTGCCCACTTATTATAATTGCGGATAGCGGTATCGCCCACGCCCTTGGCACCCGGGCCGGGGATCTGGTTTTTACAGGCCACGCCGTTGCACACCGGGCAGGCCTTGCAGTATTGACCAATGCAGGTACGGGCATTGGCAAGCACTTCAGAATAAGTCATAAAAGTATCCTCCTTATATTTCCCGCCGCTGCGGCACAAAATGACCCACCGCAGTGCTCTTTGCCCTCAATATAGACCTATTTTAAAGGTGCGTCAAGGGCTTTTTGTGCTTTCCATCCATGCGGCAGAATACTTTCTCGCGTTTTTTCGTCATTTTTAAAAAAGTCTGATTTTTTTCAAAAAAATCCTTGACAAAAAGCCTGCTTTCAGGTATTATAGTGGAGCGCCAAGGGCACCCGCCCAAAGGCAGAACAAAAGATGTGGAAAGATGGCTGAGTTGGTCTAAGGCGCACGACTGGAAATCGTGTAACGTGTCAAAAGCGTTCTGGGGTTCGAATCCCCATCTTTCCGCCAGAAACCTGAAACAGAAATGTTTCAGGTTTTTTGTTTTGTCCGCAGTTTGCGGCGCTTGACATTTGCGTGCAGTTCCGTTATGCTGAAGCAAATACGTTTACCGGAAGGAGAGGTTTCCCATGGCATCTTCCCACAAAAAGCGCACTGGTCTGCGGGCAGCGCTGATCGTTCTGCTGTGTCTGGTTTTGGTGTGCGCGGTGGCTGCGGCAGTGCTGTACAGCTTCGTCAGCCGCAAGATCAAGGCATTCCAGAGCGGTGCCAGCTTTGCGCTGGACTACACCATCACCTCCACCGAGGCCGAGCCCCCTGCCCTTTACGCCCTGCTGGACAAGTTCGGCGGCACCACCGGCAGTCTGACCGGCCAGTACACCCCCCGGGCGGTGCAGCTGGCGCTGTACCCAACGGGCACCAGCACCGTCAACGATGCCCCTCTGACCCGGATGTACATCAGCGAGGAAGAGACTCTGTACGACGCCGGACAGCTGTACAACAAGCTGCGCAGCACGGTTGTAGCCGAGTATCCGCTGGCAAGCCTGCTGCTGCCGGGCTGGTCGCTGGGCAGCTACATCTCTCAGAACCAGCTGGCTACCCTGCTGGGGGTAGACCCCGCCGCCACCGGCTTGCAGCAGGTAAACGACTTTCAGCTGGATCTCAAGCAGCTCAAAACCGTGCAGCCCGCCAACGCCAAGGAAGGCTATCTCTACCTTCAGCTGCCGAACCTCGCCGCCGGGGAGGATGCGCCGCAGCTGATTCTGGGCATTGAAAAGCAGGATCTGCTCAAGACCCTGTCCCCCAAGGTGCACATCCTGCTGGACGTACCCGCCCACCACATCCATGCGGAGTTTTCCGGCACCGTGACTGCCGCCCAAACCGAGGTGACCGCGCCCACCTCCCGGATGCAGGACTCTGACGTGGAAAGCCTTGTGCAGCTGCGCAAGACCATCGAGAGCATTGTGCAGTTCGTGCAGACCGCCGCCCAGAGCGATGCTGCCGCCCCTGCTGCATAAAAAGCTTCTATGAACCCAAAAAAATCGGACAGACTGCGGTCTGTCCGATTTTTTTGCGTTTTATGATTTCTTACTTCTTTACGGTCTTTTTACAGGGTGCACGCTTTGTCTTGGGCTTTGCGGCGGCAGGTGCAGCCTTAGTTGCAGGGACAGCCGTCTCGGTCTTGGTCTCCACAGCAGGGGCAGCCTTCACCTCTGCGGCGGGGGCAGCAGGCTCAGCCTTTGCCTTAGCAGCCTTCTTCGCAGCGGGCTTTTCTGCCTTGACCGGCTCTGCGGCCTTTACTGCGGGCGCAGCGGGCTTCTCCTCCGCCTTCTTGGTGGTGCGGGGCTTGCGGGCTGCGGGCTTCTGGGCAGAAGTGGTTTCCTTGGCCAGTGCTGCCGTAGTCTCAGCAGCGGGTGCTGCTTGTTCAACCTTGGCAGCACGCTTTACGCGATCCTTTACCTCAGAGATGACCCACAGCTGGTCGCCACCGCCGGGTACTTCCTGCCAGATCTGCAGCACAGCGCCCACCTCGGCACCGATGCCCACGGTGTCCACGCACTTGCCGCCTGCCCAAGAGGAGCGCAGACGCACGGTGCCCTCCGGGGTGTGCTCCACCTTCCACATCTGGGACGTGCCGCCCACGTCCTCCCACAGGTGCAGCCAGGTGCCGTTGGCGGTGCCGGTCATGGTCAGATCCAGCAGCTTGCCGGAGGCACGGTTGCGGATGCGGTACACACCATCGCCCTCGCGGACAAAGCTCCACTCCTGCTCGGGCTTGTGGTCATACTTGCCCAGACGGACAGTACCGCCGTCCTTGCTGCCTTCCACTGCCTGAATGACATTGCCGGTGTGTGCGGCAATGGTATAAAAGCGGTCGGCCTCGATCACGGTTTGTGCTACGGATTTCATGTATAAATCCCTCCCAATCATAAAATGCACAGATTTTTCCAATTCCTTCTTATAAAGAATACCACATATCGTGATTTTTCACAAGCAATTCGACAATTCTTTAGCATTTTATATAGAAAGCACCCTGTTTTCGCCTGCTTTTTCGCCCCTTCGCAGGGGAGAAAGGCCGTTTTTTCTTTCTCTCGACATTTTGCCGCAACTGCGTTATACTGTTTCTATCAGGACTATCTGCCGCTCTGGAAGGGGCGGCTTTCTCGTTTTTGAAGGAGGATATTTTCCCATGACCCAGCAGGACCGCACTGCGGTGCAGTATCACAAAATGACCGAGACCCCTATCCCCCGGCTGATCCTCAGTCTGGCCGCGCCCACGATTTTAAGTATGCTGATCACCAGCATCTACAATCTGGCCGATACCTTTTTTGTGGGGCGCATTTCCACCAGCGCTTCCGGCGCGGTGGGTGTCGTTTCCAGCCTGATGGCTATCATACAGGCGCTGGGCTTTATGCTGGGGCACGGCTCCGGCACCATCATCAGCCGCCGCTTGGGCAGTCAGGATACCCACGCCGCCACCCGCTTTGCTTCCACCAGCTTTTTTACGGCGCTGGCCTTTGGCGTAGTGCTGGCAGTGGTCGGTCTTGCCACCCTGCCGGACTTCATGATGCTGCTGGGCAGCACCGAAACCATTCTGCCCCATGCCTGTGCCTACGCCCGGCCCATCCTGCTTGCCGCACCGCTGATGATCTCCAGTCTGGTGATGAACAACATCCTGCGGTATGAGGGCAAGGCGAACCTTGCCATGGTCGGGCTGGTCACCGGCGGACTTCTGAACATCGCGCTGGACCCGCTGTTCATGTTCGCTTTAGGGCTGGGCACTGCCGGTGCCGGCATTGCCACCGCCCTCAGCCAGACCATCAGCTTTGGCATTCTGCTGTATATGTTCCTGCGGGGCAAAACGGTCAGCCAGTTCCGGCTTTCTGCCGTCACCCGGGAGCCGCGCGAGTTTTTGCAGATCCTTGCAGGCGGCGCGCCCAGCTTTGGCCGTCAGGGGCTGAACAGCATCGGCGGGATGCTGCTGAACATTGCCGCCCGCAGCTACGGCGACGCCGCCGTGGCGGGCATGAGCATCGTGTCCCGCATTTTTATGTTCATCCTCTCGGTGGCCATCGGCGTGGGACAGGGCTTGCAGCCGGTGGCGTCCTTCAACTACGGCGCACGCAAATACCACCGGGTACGGCAGGCTGCCATCTTTACCCTGAAAGCCGCCTTTGTGCTGCTGGTGGTGCTGATCGCGGTGTGCTGGTGGAACGATGAGACTTTGATCCGTCTGTTCCGGGACGACCCGGAAGTCACCGCCGTGGCGCTGCCTGCCTTCCGCTACCAGTGCCTTGCCGTCCTTTTGCAGCCGGTGATCGTAGTGGCCAACATGACCTTTCAAAGCGTTGGCAAGGCCGGGCGCGCCACCTTTCTGGCCTGCTGCCGGCAGGGCGTGTGCTTTATCCCGCTGATTCTTGTACTGCCCCGGGTGCTGGGTCTTGTGGGCGTAGAGCTCTGCCAGCCCATTGCTGATGCGCTCACCTTCTTCATTTCTCTGCCCTTTTTGCTGGCCTTTCTGCGGCAGCTGGAGCAGATGGACAAGGCAGAAGCGTCCCATGCCCCGGCACAGCTGTAATGCAATTGTAACCGTTTTTAGCCGCATTTTTCTGCAAACTCTGCAATGAAAAATGCGGCTGTTTCGTATTCTGAGTGAACGGAAAAATTTTCCTCCCTGTTTTTGCAAAGGAGTGGTTTTTATGAAGCGTGTTGTCTTGCGTATCGGCTGCGGGGCGCTCTGCGCTGCCCTTGCCCTTACTTTAGGCTGCGGCTGTGCCCTGCTGCCGCCCGCCACCGGCGTGCCGGGCGCTGCAAGCTCTGCCGTTTCCGTGCCCACGGACGACAGCGGCAAGCCCCTGTACGACCCCGCTGTGCTGAACGATGGCCGTCTGCGGGTGCTGTACTGCTATGGCCGTTCCGGGAGCAGCACCACCATCCTGTGCGGCAGCACCCCGCTGCATCAGTCTGCCCGCAGCGAAAACGTCTCGCTGGTGCAGGACAGCGCTACCGGCACCGCAGACTACTGGCTGCGCAGCTGGTCCGACCCCACCGGCCGGGGCGGGCGCCGCACCGCCCTGTACGATAAGACCGGCACCGAAGTGCTGTCCTTTGAGGGCGAGCAGAGCGCCACCCTGCAAAACGGCCTGCTGGTGCTGCAGGAAAGCCGCCTGATCGATGGCGGATACGTCCCGGAGTCCGGCTACGGCACCTGTCAGGTCATCGACCTTGCCACCGGCGCAGCGCTGCCGGTGCCGGAGGGCGCATACAGCTGCACCGTATGCGGGGATAAGCTGGTGTTCAGCTGCTACGCCCGCCCGGAAGGGCTGGACGATTACGACTGGGATACGGATTACCAACAGAACAGCTGGGTGGTGGTGCAGGAAAAGGACGGCACCCCTGTCTACCGCGCCGATGCCGCCTCGGCCTACCGCCTTTTCTACGACAGCGACACCCTGAGCGACTGGGTGGAGCTGGATGTTACCACCGGGGAAGAAACCACCGACCGGATTTTGTACAACGTCCTGACCGGCGAGCAGTGCACGGGCTTTTTGCAGGTCTATCCGGGCGGTCTTGCCAGCTTTTCCACCAGTGATGGCCGGTACGAGCTGCGGGACATGACCACCGAGGACCGCGGACTGATTGCCGCCTTTGACGAACAGCCCAGCCAGTATTTCCCGGGCTATGTGGTAACATGGCACAGCGGCGAGGATCACGGCTACGAACTCTATGATCTGGAGACCGGCACCAAGACCCCGCTGTACGATGTGAACGCCACCGACAACACCGTAGCCGTCTACGCGCTGGATGGCAGTCTGCGGGTGTACAGCACGGACAACGGAAAGCTGCTGACCGACACCACCGTAGAACCGGTGGAGCACCAGCAGCGGGTACGGATGAGCAACTGCGGCAGTGGCTATGTCTGGCTGGAATTGCAGGATAACGACCGCTACGAGACCACCGCCACCCGGCTGTACGGCCCGCAGGGGCTTGTCAGCGACCTGACCGCCCTGCAAGGCAAGTACAGCTATATCAACTACCTGACCACCGACCCCGACGGCAGACCCATGTTCTACGGCAGCCGCGCCGCTGCGGGCAGCGCCTACGGCAACGTATACGATGTGCTGGACGCAGACGGCAAGGTGGTGCTGCAGGGGCTTTCCAGCTGCACCGGGTACTATTCCAACAGTCTAAACGCCCTGCCCGACCATGTGTTTGCGGCACAGCGGGGCTTTTATGTGGGCTGGATGGACACAAGCGGCAACTGGCTGTACTGCCAGAGTATTTTCTCGTCTGCCACTGCGGACGATGAACCGAGTTATGGCTATTGATTCAGGAGGGCTTTCTTATGAAAAACGCTAAAATTTCCCGCCGCAGCTTTCTGCTGGGGCTGGCTGCCTGCTCCGCTGCCGGGGTACTGACCGCCTGTAAGGGCACGGATGCGCCCTCCGGCAGCACGGCTTCCTCTGCCGCAGAGCCGCCCGCGTCCTCTGCGGCATCCTCGGCTGTGCAGCGGCCGGAGCCGTTTTTGACTGTGGAGGAGTTTCCCCCGCTGGACGGCAGCACCGCCTGCATCCCCCTGATGGCGCAGATACTGGCCGATACCACCGGCATGGACCTGGAAGAAGCCCGCAGCAGCATCACCGTGAGCACCACCGCCTACGCATGGGAGAACTTTGGCCTGTACGACACCACCACCCGGATGCTGGTGGTGTATGAAGCGCCGGACTATGTAAAGGAAGAGCTGCAAGAGGCCAATGTGCAGCTGGAGCAGAAACCCATCGGGGTGGATGCGCTGGTGTTCATCGTCAACGAGGACAACCCCGTGCAGGCACTTACCCGGCAGCAGCTGCGGGACATCTACGCCGGGAAGATCACCAACTGGAAGGATGTGGGCGGCAAGGATCAGGAAATCGTTGCCTTTCAGCGCGGCGAGGACTCCGGCAGCCAGACCCTGTTCAAAAAACTGCTCATTCAGGGTGGCGAGCTGATGACCCCGCCCTCTGAGCTGGCACCCGCCGAAATGGGCGAGCTGGTGGACAGCATTGCTGATTATAACAATAGCGCCAACGCCATCGGTTTTTCCGTATATTACTACATCGACCAGATGTATTCCAAGCCCGGGCTGCGGCTGCTGGCGGTGGACGGTGTGACCCCCAGCAACGACACCCTTGCCGACGGCAGCTACCCCCTGTGCAACGATTTCTACGCCGTCATCCACCCGGATGCTGCTGCCGACAGCCCGGAGCGCCGTCTGTACGACTGGCTGGACACCGACGCCGGGCAGGACTGCATCAAAAAGTCCGGCTATGTGGCCGTCGGCCCGCAGACCACCGTCACCATCGTGGATTGAAATTGACAGACCTTCTCTCGTCTGCTACAATAAAGGCAGGATTTTGTCGATCTTTATGCAGCAGAATGCCGAAAGGAAGGTCTTACTATGGAACATCCCTCTCACCCGGTAGAAAGCCACTGGCGCACTTCCCTGCGCAACCGCATTATTCAGGCTTCCAGTCTGCTGGAGGTGCTGTTGTCCGGGCTGGTGCTGATCGGTCTGCTGCTCAGCGTTGTGCCCCTCATCCGCTGGATGCCCGGCCTGCTGTTCGATGGCAACGAAGCAGAGATCCGCACCTTTCTGGAGCGCAGTCTGGATATCGTGATCGGCATCGAGTTCATCAAGATGCTGGCTAAGCACAGCCCCGGCAGCAGCCTTGAGGTGCTGCTTTACGCCATTGCACGCCATCTGGTGGTGGGGCACGATTCCGCCGTGGAGAACCTGCTCAGCGTTGGCGCGATCGCACTGATCTTCATCGTGCGCAAGTTCTTCTTTGTCCCTGCCTTCGGTGCGCACCTGCCGGACGGTCACCCCGCGCCGGATCTTACCCCTGCCCAGAGCGGCATCCCCGCCGACTGGTTCCGTCGGCGGCATTCCGAAGCAAAGCCTGAGGAAGAGACCGAGACAAAGGAATAAGCAGATACAAAAACCACCCCGCAGTGGCCGGCGAACGGCTGCTGCGGGGTGGTCTACTATTTTCTGTTACTTTTTGCCGTGACGGCCAAAGCGGTACTCCTTGCCCTCGCGGATGCGCTGGATGTTGGAGCGGTGCATGTAAATGACCATTGCGCCCATGATCACCGAGCCGATGGCGCACACAGTAAGGTCGGCGGCAGAGTAGCCCCGGAACACGCCGTACAGAATGGTGAGCACCGGGTAGAGTGCTGCCATGGTCACGCTGCCCAGCGACACCATACCGGTGGGCAGCAGGCAGGCCAGAAAGATGACCGCCAGAAAGGGGATCAGCACCGGCTGGATGGCCAGAATGGTGCCGCCCGCCACCAGCACGCCTTTGCCGCCCTTGAAGCCGAAATACAGGGGCTTCAAATGGCCGATAATGGCAAAGATGGCGGCAAGGTACACCGCCAGATAAGGCGAGAGCGTGGTGCTTTCCGGCATCAGGGTGAACAGCCAGCGGCCGATGCACACGGCCAACACGCCCTTGAGCACATCACCAAAAGCGGTAAGCGCCGCCGCCTTTTTGCCGAAGGTGCGCAGCATGTTGGTCATGCCGGCAGCACCGCTGCCGTACTTGCGCACGTCATCGTGGTATAGAAACTTGCTGACGAGGATACCGGTGTCGATGCTGCCCAGCAGATAGGCCTGCACAGCGGACACCACCGCGATGAGAACAGATTTCATCATCTGAGCCTCCCTGACGTGTTATACGTCCTTGGCACCCACCTCGCCGGAGCCGCGCTCCCGCACGACCAGACGGATGGGCGTATGCTCCAGACCAAAGTTTTCGCGGATCTGGTTGATGAGATACCGCTGATAGCTGAAGTGGAACAGGTGCTTTGCGTTCACGAAGGCCACGAACGTGGGAGGACGGGTAGAGGCCTGCGTCAGGTAGTAGATCTTCAGGCGGCGGCCCTTGTCGCTGGGGGGCTGCATCCGGGCGGTCGCGCGGGCCAGCATCTCGTTCAGCACGCCGGTGGGCACGCGGGCGCCGTTCTCGGCGTCCACATCCCGGATCAGCTGCATCAGTTTGTTCACGTTGTAGCCGGTCTGGGCAGAGATGAAGATGATGGGTGCGTAACCCATAAAGCTGAAACACTCGGCATAGCCGCGGCGCTGCAGCTCCATGGTGTTGGTCTCCTTGCCTTCCACGGCATCCCACTTGTTCACCACAATAATGCAGGCCTTGCCCTGCTCGTGGGCGTAGCCAGCAACCTTGCTGTCCTGCTCGGTAAAGCCGACGGTGGCATCCACAAGGATCAGCGCCACGCGGCTGCGCTCCACAGCGGCCAGTGCACGCACTACCATGTAGCGCTCCAGACCATCACTGATGTTGCTGCGCTTGCGCAGACCGGCGGTATCGGTAAAGATGAACTTGCCGTAGGCGTTGTCCACCGGGGTGTCGATGGCATCGCGGGTGGTGCCGGCCTCGTTGGCTACGATCATGCGGTTCTCGCCCAGAATGCGGTTGGTCAGGCTGGACTTGCCCACGTTGGGGCGGCCGATGATGGCAACGGGGATACGGTCCTCCTCTACCACGGTCTCGCTGAAGTCCAGATGGGCACACACGGCATCCAGCAGATCACCCGTGCCGTGACCGTGCACGGAAGAAATGGGCATCACCTCGTCAAAACCGAGGTTGTAGAACTCATACAGCTCCATGGGAGCCTCGCCCACCTTGTCGCACTTGTTCACGGCAAGAATAATGGGCTTGTGGCTGCGGCGCAGCATGTGCGCCACATCCTCATCGGCTGCGGTCAGGCCGTTGCGCACGTCCGTGACCATGATGATGCAGTCGGCGGTGTCAATGGCGATCTGCGCCTGCTCGCGCATGTGGGCCAGAATGCCCTCGGTGGCCTTGGGCTCGATGCCGCCGGTATCCACCAGCAAAAACTCGTGGCCGTTCCACTCGCAGTTGGCAAAAATGCGGTCGCGGGTAATGCCCGGGGTGTCCTCCACAATGGCAAGGCGCTGGCCGCACAGCTTATTGAACAGGGTGGATTTGCCCACGTTGGGGCGTCCCACCACTGCTACGATCGGTTTGCTCATGGGGTCTCCTCCTTTCTTAAAAGGGGTAAAATACAATAAAAATGGCGCTATCAGCTGCCGCTCTTTCTTCTGCGGGCAATGTGCAGGCCGCTGCGCAGCAGGGCGCGGGCTTCATCCCCGCCTGCCGTGGGCAGCACCTCCACTTTTACGCCCAGCCGCTCCCCCAGCTGCTCTACCGTGATATCGTCAAGGAAGGTATCCTTTTCCTCCCGCAGCATCACAGCCGGGATGCCCAGCGTTTTGGTGGCAAGCTTGCCATCACACTGGGCGATGATATCGGTAGCGGTGATCAAGCCGGTCACACCCACATTGCCGCCGAAAAAGCGGTTCTGGATGGTGTGGACGTGCACAGTGATCATGGGATACTGGCGGTGCAGCTCCTCCATCATGCGGGTGATGAGGGGCGCTGCCATGGTGCCGGTGACCACGTCCAGCTCCTTGGTGCCGTAGATGCGGTGGGGCTTGTCCAGCTCTGCCAGAAATTCTTCCTCAAACAGGCGCATCATGCCCACGCCGTTTTCCAGCTGGTCGTAGTCCTCGTAGAATGCCGCCGCAGGGATGGGGCGGCCTGCCTTAAGGTACCATTCATCGCTGGGGTAGATGATGCGCTTGCCGTGGCGGCGCTTGCATTCATCGCCGAATTCTTCCATAATGTCGATGACCTCGGCGCTGGTCTTTGCATCGTAGGGCACCTGCGGGTACAGATTTTTGCGGTAATCCGTAATGCCGCAGGGCACGGCTGCAATGCTTTGCACCATGGGGGTCAGTTCCAGCAGGTCGGCAAGGGTGCGGCGCAGCTCGTTTCCGTCGTTCACACCGCGGCAGAGCACCAGCTGACAGTTGACGGCAATGCCGCCCTCCACCAGACGGGGCAGGTACTTAAGCACCTCGCCGCCGCGCTTATTGGCCAGCATCCGCACCCGCAGCTGGGGGTTGGTGGTGTGCACCGAGATGTTGATCGGCGAGATGTGCATCTTGATGATGCGGTCGATCTCGTGATCCTGCATATTGGTCATGGTGATGTAGTTGCCGAACAAAAAGCTCAGCCGCTCGTCATCATCCTTGAAATACAGGCTCTCGCGCATACCCGGGGGCAGCTGGTCGATGAAGCAGAACATGCAGTGGTTGGAGCAGGAATGCTTTGCATCGCCCAGATAGGTCTTGAACCCGCAGCCAAAGGGGCCGCGCTGCGGTCGCTGCACCTCCCACTCCCGGATGCCGTCCGCTACCCGGGCTTTCAGGTGGAAGCTGCTGCTGTCGGTATAAAAATCGTAATCCAGCGTGTCGTTCAGCTCGTTGCCGTCCACGCTCAGCAGCTCGTCACCGGGGGCAAGGCCAAGAGCCTCGGCCTCGCTGCCGACATCCACCTGCTCGATCCGGATCGCCATCTGCATCCACCTCCTTTAAAGCACAAGAAGGGGAAGGCTTTGCGCCCTCCCCTTCTGTACATAACACCATTATGCCACCAATTACGCGCAAATTAGGCCTTCTTGATGACTTCCTCGCCCTTGTAGTAACCGCAGTTGCCACATGCCTGGTGGGGGAGCTTCAGAGAGCCGCAGTTGCTGCACTTGACCAGTGCGGGGGCCTCCAGCTTCCAAACATTGCTGCGACGCTTGTCGCGGCGGGCCTTGGAAAGATGTCTCTTAGGTACTGCCATATTTTTGCACCTCCTTGATGGGTTTATCTGTTCAGCAGTGATTTAAGGATCGCGAGCCTAGTGTCTACGGGGGCATCGGTCTGCTCTGCCGGTGGGCAGGCGCATTCCGCCTTTTTCTTACCACACTGCGGGCAAAGCCCGGTGCAGTCGGGGCTGCAAAGCAGCACCGTAGGGATCTGGAACATAAACTCCTGATTGAGCCATTCGTCCACGTCCAAATGTCCTTTTTCGTCCAGCGGAAGATCGAAATCCGGGTCATCCAGATCCCGCTCCTTGACGATCCACTCCGTATCGACTGTCTCTTCCCGGGTGACCGGGTCCAGACAGCGGGCGCACTCTCCGTGCACCGATGCCTTTGCCCGCAACGTTATCTGAACCTCGTCGCCATCGGTCTGCGCGTCAAAGACGGCTGTGACTGGCTGCGGGATCCTTGCACCGGCATAATCGTACGCAGATAAATCACACTGAAACTCTGCATGGTACGGTTTTACACCGGTCGCGATAAACTTTCTCAGGTCAAATTGCATAGTACACCTCTGAAAAGGCTGCTTTGTTAGTATAGCGCCAAAGCAACCCTTTGTCAACACCAAAACAGGCAGAAAACCGAAAAAATTTATTTTTCTCCGGTCTTCTGCCTGTTGGAAAAGCCTTTAGCCCTGTTCTTTTATCAAATTACAGGTACTTCTTCACATCATGGGGCAGTGCGGCCTCGTCTGCGCTGACGGTCACGGTGACCTTCACGCTGTCGCCGGCAATGGCTGCCATCTCGTCCAGCACAACGCCCAGACGGTTGATATCGTGATCCAGCACCTTCAGGATGCCGTCAATGTACAGGTCGGTGATGTCGTAGTTGCTTGCCATCAGGCCGGCCACAAAGCCGTACAGCATTTCGCCGCCGGAGATCTTGTACTCGTCCAGATCAATCAGACGTGCTGCAGGAGCGATGTCGTAGGTGAGCTTCATGCCCTTTTCCACAACAACAACATTGCCTTTGGAGGTCTTGACCGCGTCGTTGATCTGGTCGATCATAGCCTTGGTCTTGCCGGAGCCCTTGGTACCAACAATCAGTTTAATCATAGTTCAGTCCTCCTGTATTTTCCACGCCTTGCGGCGGGAGATCATTTTTTACGTTCAGCTTTTACTTCAGCTTTGCTTCCAGCTCTGCGGTCAGACCCTCGTAGCCGGGCTTGCCCAGCAGGGCGAACATATTCTTCTTGTAGCTTTCCACGCCGGGCTGGTTGAAGGGGTTCACGCTCAGCAGGTAGCCGCTGCAGGCACAGGCACGCCAGAAGAAGTAGATCAGGTAGCCCACATTATAAGCAGACAGGTCGTCCACCTCGATCAGCACCTCGGGCACGCCGCCGTCGGTGTGTGCCAGAATGGTGCCTTCCATGGCCTTGCGGTTGACCACGCTCATGTTCTGGTTTGCAAGGAAGTTCAGGCCGTCAAAGTTGCCCTCCAGCGGGTCGATGAACAGATCCTGTGCGGGCTTCTTCACGTCCACGATGGTCTCGAACATGATGCGGGCACCTTCCTGAATGAACTGACCCATAGAGTGCAGGTCGGTGGAGAAGATGCAGCTTGCGGGGAACAGACCCTTGTTGTCCTTGCCCTCGCTCTCGCCGAACAGCTGCTTGTACCACTCGTTCATCAGGGTGAAGTCCGGCTCGTAGCACTCCAGGATCTCGACGCTCTTGCCCTTGCGGTACAGGATGTTGCGGATGGCAGCATACTTGTAGGCGTCGTTGTCGGGGCTCAGCACGGAGAAGCGCTCCATGGCGTCGGCAGCGCCCTTCATCAGCTCGTCGATGTCGATGCCGGCAGCGGCGATGGGCAGCAGGCCCACGGCGCTCAGCACGGAGTAGCGGCCGCCCACGTCATCGGGGACCACGAAGGTGGGCCAGCCCTGTGCGTCGGCCAGCTGCTTCAGAGTGCCCTTGGCACGGTCGGTGGTGGCGTAGATGCGCTTATTGGCCTCTTCCACGCCCATCTCCTTTTCCAGCAGCTCGCGCAGCACACGGAAGGCCAGGCTGGTCTCGGTGGTGGTGCCGGACTTGGAAATA
>ERZ827520.3255-NODE-3255-length-13600-cov-3.782281_pt1 | contig 13600 bp, 11 predicted proteins | sample MGYA00519581_ERZ827520 | MGnify/ENA primary metagenome ERZ827520 (study PRJEB31778, sample SAMEA3449339) | human gut metagenome | biome: human gut; feature: human-associated habitat; material: faeces | place: United Kingdom | collected 2010/2012 ...
GCGTGAGCGGGTACAGGCGCGTGCCGGACCCGCCGGCGAGGATGATGCCTTTCATTGTGCTATTCCTTTCCAAGTTGAGTCATTGAGTGTCTTTTCCAGAACAGTCGCGCTGCGCATCGCTCATTTCCCTCGAGTAAGCACTCGCTTGGTCAGGGCAAGCATGTCTCGCGCCGAATGCCTGTTCAGTACCAAATAAGCTACGTAAAGCGTCAAATACCCCACGACGGCAACAAGCGCGGGCGCGCAAAGCGCTAGCGCCACAAACGCGGCGGTGAGCACGACCTCTTCGATAGGAGCGGGTGTTGCGGAAACCCCAATTTTTGAGTTCAAGTGCCGTTCCGACCAAAGGGAACGGCAAACGATGCATGCGACCGTGCCAAGTAGGACGGCATCGAGCGATCCGACCACGTAAACGCCAATGGTGCAAAGCGCTATGCTGCCCGCTAGCGTGCAAAGGTTCACCTTGAGGAGCGTACGCTCCTCCCTCAGGACCTTGAAATACGTGGTGCAGCACAGGTTCATCTTCGTGTCGAACACGCAGACGGGCAGCAGAATCGCGAAATAGTGCATGGTGTTGGCGTATTGCGGAAGCCAGAGGGACAGCACCCATGCCATCGGGAAATAAAGAAGATAGACCACAGGAAACGTCACCTCCATCATGTCGCGAACGAAGCAGTAGAAAGCTCTTCGTTCTCCCTCGGTGCCCTGCCTAAGCGCCGGGAACAGCACCATGCTCGCCTGCGATACGAAGGTGATGAAGAAGTTCACCATCGAGAGCCAGAACGACACGCGCCCGAAGGCCTCAATTCCCCAGGCGTTGTCTACCAGCGCGCGCGCAACACCCAGGACCAGCATCGAGGCCACGTTCGATATCATCAGCGCGAAGCCGACCTTCATACTCAAAAGGCTCAGCCTGGCGGCCTCCGTCAAGGACAGCGCCCCGGCCGCGAAGAAATCACGGGATCGAACGATGCAATAGGCCAGCGAACAGGCTTTCGAAATTAGATAGGCGAAGACGTAGGGCTCGAAATCAGGGACCCGGATAAATACCATCACGAGGATGATGGCCAGGAACACCAGGCGGTCGATCATGGTGGAATACGAGAAGAGCTTGGTCTCGTTCATCGACTGAAAGATATAGCCAAGGAATCCGGCAAGGTTATAGAGCACGGTATAGAGGGCGAACGCCAGTAGGACGAACGAGCGCTGCGCTTCGGGCGCCCAAACAACAGCGATGACGGTGATGAAGGCGGCCACGACGAGCTGGAATGCCATGCCGAAGCGGAACTGAGAGTTCACAGCTCGCTTGTCTATCTCGCTTCTCGTGTTACCGCCCTCGATGAGGTAGATACCGTCGTTGAGACCGAGCATGAAGAAGCCAGAGTAGCCCGCGTAAAAAATAAACAGCTGCCAATATCCGTACGTCTCGACGCCGAGCACCTTCGGCACGAGCAGTGACATAGCGACGCTCGCCAAGAACGAGATGCCCTGGGCCGCGAACGCGACAACCACGTTGCCCGCCAGAGACCTATAGTTCATGCCTATCCCCTAGCTCATCCAGCAGCTCCCCAATGGAGTGCTCGTCTAGCGGACGATAGAGCTGTTCGATATGCGTTTGCACGAAACTCATATCCACCTTCGAGTAGTCGAGTGCGAGGAGCTGATCGATGACGTCCTGGCTGAAGCGTTTCTTGATAGGTTTTGCCGGCACACCCCCAACGATCGTGTAAGGTTCCACGTCCTTGGTGACGACTGCTCCTGCTGCTACGATCCCTCCCCGGCCTATATGGACGCCGTCCAAGATGGTCGCGCCGTAGCCAATCCAAACGTCTTCTTCGACGACGATACCGCCGTTACCGCATGCCTCATCGTAAGTTTCCTCCAAGACAAAGCGGCGCAGAGGAAACGTCGTGAAATGGTCGATGGGATGGTTGTCGTGAATAACGAAAGTCACATTTGGCGCAATCGAGCATAATTCGCCAATGGCGAGCTTGGGCTGCTTGGACGCCGTAAGAACGTTGATTTGCCCGTAGGAGTAATCGCCAATTGTGACATTGTCGAGCCCGATTGCCCAACGCCCGAGTTGTGTTCTGTTATGCCCATTGGCTTTGGCCCACTTCAAAGAAGCGGTTAAATGCCTAATTTTCGTTCGGATTCCTATCATATGAAGCCCTAAGTTTTATTAAACCAATATTGAATTGCTGGTAAGGAGCGGAACTAACACCGTGTTTAGGTTCATGCTCATCAAGACCAACAACGTGACGCCCATGAGGGCAATGCCCAAAAGACAAGCAACGCCAAACAAGTCAGCCTGCTCTTTTCGGATGTTGCTACCCCCGGCGCAGCCAACCGAGTTGACCGCAACAAGGTAATAAATCAAGAATTGCGAAGTCTCTATGCGGTAGATGTCGGATGCAACGCCAACGAGGGGAATCAATGCGAGACAAAACAGGTTCGCATTTAGAATCACCCGGACGGCATTCGAATCTCCCCTGGTCTTTTTCAAATAAAGGCCAAACGTCATCCAAGCAAGAGAAGGAACGGCCAGACGAATAACATTGGCAAATCCAGAGCCGTCAACGCCGCCAACCATATTAAGTCGTGCGGAGACGCCCAGAAGAGTTGCAATTTGAGTCAGTAAACTGGTTCGTGTCACCACAATTAGGCCAAGAAAAACAAGAATGCACAACTTTCGAGCGTCACGATGCGATAGCTCTTTGGCAAATAGCAGCAATGCAAAGAAGAGAACAGCCGCATGGAAGCTGAAACCAATTAAACATGCAAAAAAGAAAACAGCCGCTTTTTTCTTCAGACCACCTTTGGCCTTTGATACATAGAGATATCCAATCAGAACAAAGGAGATGGCAAGTGAAAACCTAAGCTGTACTGCATCCATGCAAAAAGGGAAAATCGAATACAGGGCCAAAAACAAACCTGGCCTCTTCGTTAAATTCCAGCCGCATAGACCAATAGAGACTAGATAGAAAGTTCCGACGAGCAGCTTCAACTGAAATAGCGTCGCGCCGCAATCCGATAAGAACTTGATTAACAGACTGTAACCAATTCCCTTGTCCTGCGCTAAAGTCGGGTTCATCAAATGCAGGCTGTAGTTGAAATCGTCAGCCAGTCCATTGCTGAAAACGAATACAAACCAAAGAAAAATCAAAAGGGCGAGGAAGGGTACTTTGCTCTTCTGGAACACCAATGCCGTTAAATCAAGAACAAGGAGGCCAGCCACAAGAATCATTTTGAAGATACTCCCGTTCTTGGCGTTCCCATACGGCTCTGCAAGCCATCGACAATTCCATGCATAAGCCTCGATATCTTTGAAGCCTTATTGTCTTCTAGCAATAGAGCCTTGAAGAATTCCTGCGATATTTCTCGCACGCACTCTGCGCTGCTAATTTCACCCTTCTTCGCCAATAGAATCTTGTTTCTGGCTATGTAGTACTTGCGAAAACTGCTGTGGTTGGTGATGTGAATTACCTTGCCGAGAATCCGGACGCACCGCATGTCTCCAAGTTCATGGGACAGCGAAGTCGCAGGGTCAATGACCACGCGATAGCCGGCTCTACGAAGTCGAATGCAGAAATCGCGATCAACGCTGTCGATGAACAATGCCTCGTCGAAACCGCCGATCTTCCTCCAGGCATCAATGCTCGTCAACGACGCGCTGGTAATCGTCCATTCGACCTCGTAGGGCCCGTCTTGCGGCAAATCGTAATATCCCTCGTTACCCGCGTAAGAAATCCAAGGTGCCGCAATCCCAACGTCTTTGGCCAAATGCGCCGCCAGCTTCTCCACCAAGCCATCTTCGCATACCGAGTCCTGATCGAGCGTCAATACGGCGGTGCAGCGCTTCTCGTCTGCGGCAGTACATCCCATGTTGAGAGCGGCCGCAATGCCTTTGTTCTCCCCCAGGGGAACAAAAATGGCATTGTCATATTCACGGCAGAGCGCTTCCACCCCGCTCGTCTCATTTGAGCCGTTGTCCACGACAAAAACGTGTTCCACCTGTTCGGCTACAGCGGACAGACATTCCGAAAAGCGCGCAAGTTCCGGGTTGTAGGTAACGATGCAGGCCGCAATGCCCCTCATCAACGCCTCCTTAGGGCGACAATGAGGTTCACAAGGCTAATTTTCTCGTTGGCCATCGGCCCCTTCTTAATCAATTGCACTATAAGCGGAAGCGGCTTTCGCTTTTCCATGGCATTAACGGCAACCTCGCGTGCCGCAATCTCCTCATCGAGTCGGTCAAGCGTACCGGAATCCAGCTCGTTGGCGCAGTACTTTCTACATGCCTCAATATGCTTGAGCTGATGCCTTCTGCCTTTAATGTGCTGCTCGGGGTTTGACAGTCTCGACTTCAGAGAATAGGTGGGCGTGGACGCGTTGCTCCTGTGTACCCTGTGCAGGACAAGTGCCTTTCCGCCGACGCGGTAAAATTCTCCCTTGGCCGCCGCGAAGAGCCCGAGCGGCGAATCGTACACGAGGTCCTCGCGCTCGATGATGGGAGTCATTTCATCCATAAAGGAGCGCTTCACGCCAAGCGTCAGGCCGCTACTGAGCATAGATGAAACTTGCTGGTCGAATTCAACCTTCCATACCCCCTTCTCCGTGCGCCTGAGCGAGGTCTGAAAGGTGTTGTCAGGTCTGTCGTCCTGGTCGATGATCGTCGTGTCGCATGAAACGACGAGCGCGTCCTCGTGCCTTTCGAACACAGCCATCATCTCGGATATCTTGCTATCCGCCCAAACGTCGTCTTGGTCGGAGAAGAAGACGACGTCACCCTTCGCGAGCGAGCATCCCTTGAGGTAGTTGCCAACGAATCCGAGGTTCTTCTCATTGCGATAGATCCTCCATGTGTCCGTCAGGCCATGCTCATCAATGTACGCATCGATGTATTCCGGCGTGCCGTCGCTCGAACAGTCGTCGACAATCACCACCTCATCGGCCTGTCGCCCCTGCGAAACAATCGAGTCAAGCTGCTCCCGAAGAAACTGCCTGCCGTTGTACGTAGCCATGACGATGGTGGCCGTCATTTCCCTGTGGCTAACGCCTTCCATATTAGCCATCAGCAGCCCCGAACTTCTGTGGTGCGCCGCTGCAAAATCAAGGAATCGCTGGGAAACACGCCTTTCACGATGCTTCCCAGCGCGACCACCGAGTTCGACCCGATTTTCGTTCCTCGAAGGATTATCGTTTCCGCGCCTATCCAACAGTTTCCTCCAATCTCCACCGGAGACCATTCAAAGGAGTCCTATTTGAGGGGCCCTCCCTGAAGGTATGGTCGTGGTCATAATCGAGGACGTTTGGTCCGAACGCTGTGCCAGCGCCGATAGTTTCCGCGTCATGGCAGATGACCATGCAGTTGTAGTTGATGCGGACGTTGTCGCCGATTGCAAGGTTCGAGCCTTTTCTCGCCTTAATCTTGCTTCCGCTGTGGATTTGGGAAGTGCTCCCGATATTGACTTTCGAGCCCTGGTTGAAGTCGCAAACCACATTGGGTGAAATCCTTTGGATCGCGCCTTTGACGTGAAGGCTTCCCATCAGCCGGATTTTCCAAACCGCTATCCTTAAAAATGTCCATGCAAAGCTGATAACGTTGTTCACCGCTCTCCTCAACGGCGCGCCTCCTTCGCTTCTTCCGCAGCCGCCATTTCCTTCAGGTAGCGCTCGACGATTATCTGCCTGTCGAACTTCCTCTCGACCTTTCTCCTGCCGTTCAGGCCCATCTCCCTTTTCTCGGCATAGGGCAGGGCAAGAAAATTCTCGATTTTTGAGATAAGGTCTTCCGCGTCTCTCTGCTTTACGACGAAGCCATTGACGCCGTCATCCACGACCTCCCTGCACCCAGGCCGGTTCGTCGTGATGATTGGTCTGCCGCAGGCGCAGCTCTCTAGCAGCACATTCGACATCCCCTCCGGATAGAAAGTGGGATGCACCGTGCAGCTCGACACGGCATGCATCTCCCGAACGTCTTTTACGCTTCCGTGGTAGATGACGACGCCGCCTTTCTCGCAAGCCTCGAGGGAGCCTCTGTATTCGTCCTCACAGCTGCCGCAGACATGAAATTCCGTATGGGGGTATTTGCTTCTGATTTGTTTAGCGGCTTCGAGGTATTCCTCTATACCCTTTTCCCGCATAACGCGGGCGAAGTAGAAGAAACGTGTGGTTCCGTCGTCTTCCGGATAATCCAAAACCTGGAACCGCTGAAGATTCACCCCGGAGCCTGGCAGCAACTCACAACGCCCCGCAACGACTCCCTTAGAGAGCATAAAGTCCCTGTTTGCCTCATTTTGGAAGAAGACGACCTGGGACTTTTTCAGCCCAAGCTTGTAGAGCCTAAGAGTCAGCTTCTGAAGCGGCCCCTCGTTCTCGACCGCCGTCCCCAACCCTGTGACGTTCACGAGATACGGGATGCCCAAACGCCCGCACAGAATGCCGCCGTACACGTTGGGCTTTATCGTGTACGTGAACACGATGTCCGGCTGCACCTCTTTGAGCGCCTTGCGATAAAAAAGTACCAGCTTCAAATCATCCACGGGGTTGGTGCCTCGGCGGCTCAAGAACGGGCAGGCGATAAAGGTCGCCCCGAGCTTCTCAATTTCAGAAACAAATTCACCGTTCGGTACACAGAAAAATACTTTATGGCCATCTCGAGCGAGTTTTTCAATCAACTCGGCTCTGAACTGAAACAATCCCTCATCTTTGTTAGCAAGAATCAAAACTTTCAAGCTAGAGTGTTCCCTTCCCACATGAAGTCGCACTCGTCTCAATGCGCATACAATGCAACTCGTTGTACTTCGTCATCACGATGCCTTCGTCGTAGGCCCCGATGCGTGGCTCGTTGGCGATGCCGTTCAGGTTGTTGACAATCATCTCGACGTGGTCGCAGCCCGCCTCGTAAGCATGCGGGTAGCCGCCGCCGAAGCGCGGGTTGACCTCCGAGATGTAATACTCGCCGCCTATATCGAAGATATCGATGTCAACCTGGCCCCTGAAGCCTGTCTCCTTTACGAATCTCTCAATCAGATCGAACAACCCTTGGTCCTTGAACGAGACGGCTTTGTCGGTCTCGCCGGCGCGCATCTTTAGTTTCTTCTTGGTGAAGATAGAGACGACTTCACCGCTGACCATATCCACGTAGACGTCGGCGCCGATCTCCTGGCCGTCCAAGAACTCCTGGATCATGAGGCCGTCGCCCTGGGCGAGCATAAGGTCGAGGTAATTGGCGTCCGAGACTTTGGAAATGGCGAGACTCGCGCTGCCCCTGGCGGGCTTCACGAACACGGGAAACCCGACCTCGCCGCATTCGAGGGCTCGGTGGAACTCGCCGCGGTCCATCCAGGAGCGTGCGCAGCGGTAGCCGTGGGAGGAGAGCCACTTGAACATCTCGAACTTGTCGAGCGCGAGCTCACAAAGGTCGTAGGAGGATCCGATGACCGTGGTCCCCACGGCCTCGAAACGACCTGCGTTCTTCGCGAGCAAAGAGAGCTCGGGGTCGATGAGAGAGAGAACCCCTTTGACGTCGTTGTCTCTGCAGATCCCGAGTATGACGTCGAGGTATCCCTCGTCGGTCATACTCGGTACGATGATGTGCTCGTCGGCCTCGTAGATGGCGGGTGCGTACTCACTCATGTCGGTAGCGAGCACTCTGCCGCGGCCCGCGAGCGAGCGTTTGAAGTACTGCACGACCTTATCGCGCGTTCCCGCGCTCAGGATGAGGATGTTGGTTCCGTTACTCATCGGTTGCTTTCCCCCTTGCGATCTCGCGGGACCTGATTTCCGCGAAGTTGCCTTCAGTTGCGGCGGTATTGTCCGAGACGTCGCTGCGGCTCAGCGCCTTGCCGATCGTCCTCAGGAAGATGTGAACGTCATTGGCGAGGTCGATGCTCTCCACATACTCAACGTCGAGCTCAAAGCGCTCGCCCCACTTGAGGGAGTTGCGCCCGTTGACCTGCGCGAGGCCGGTGAGACCGGGTCGCACGCAGTGGCGGAGCCTCTCGCGGTCGCTGTAGTAGGGCAGGTACTCGACTAGAAGCGGCCTCGGCCCGATGATCGCCATGTCGCCCCTCACGATGTTGAACACCTCGGGCAGCTCGTCCAGACTCGTGGAGCGCAGCGCACGGCCGAACTTCGTCAAGCGCCGCTCGTCGGGCAGCAGGTTTCCGTCGGCGTCACGCTCGTCGGTCATCGTGCGAAACTTATATAGGTTGAACACCTTCTCGTCGCGGCCGGGGCGCGGCTGGCGGAACAGCACGGGACTGCCCAGTTTTACGCGCACCAGAATTGCCACGATCGCCAGTACCCACCAGAAGAGAATGAGCAGGACAAGAGACAGACACAGGTCAATGACTCGTTTGCCATATCGCTGATAGAACGTCTCGTTACCAAGCGTACTCAAAACAACGCCTAATAACTTCGATGATTACGTCCTGCTGCTCGGGAGTCATCTTGTTGTCGGAGGGCAGACATAGACCACGATGGAAGATATCGGCGCCAATATCCAAAGGCAAGCCATCTGCACCCGTTGCACCACCGGAAATATATGCATTGGTCTTAGCTCGACCATTGCCCTCGCGCGTCACGAAAGCATTCATGCGATAAATTGGCTGCATGTGCATGGGCTTCCAAATGGGACGGCCCTCGGCATTGATGGCGGCTATAGCCTCGAGAATCTCAGTGGGACAGCTCTTTCCTGGTTTGCTTACATAAAGCGCCTCACTCTCACCACGAACCTGTTTGCACATTGCTTCTGGTTCGATCAACATGCAAGACAGCCAAAAGTTTGGCTCACAAACGTTGGGGTCATAGGGGTTCATGCTCACCGGCAGACCCTTGAAGCCCTCTTTGTAACGCATGTAAATAGCCTTCTTTTGGGCAATATGCTCCTCCAGATACGGAATCTGGCCACGCACGACACCGGCAATTACATTGCTCATGCGATAGTTATAACCAAGCTCCTCATGCTGGTACCAAGGAGCGGCTTCGCGCGACTGGGTCGACCATTTGCGCGTTTTATCGGCTGCCTCTTTGCTATCAGTTAAAAGCATACCGCCAGCGGAACCGGTAATGATCTTATTGCCGTTAAAGCTAATGGCGCTGATGTCGCCAAACGTGCCAGTCTGACGACCCTTATACGTGGCGCCAAGTGTCTCAGCAGCATCCTCAACAAGAACAGCCCCGTGCGCATCGCAAATTGAACGAGGCTCTTCGACTTTGCCAGGCGTTCCGTAAAGATGCGCCGCCACAACGACCTTTGCAGTCGGATGCAGTTCGAAGGCTTTTTCAAGAGCGACAGGATCCATATTCCAAGTGTCACGCTCGGTGTCAATAAAAACGGGAATACCGCCCTCATAAACAACCGGGTTTACCGTAGCGTCGAACGTCATATCGCTGCAAAGGACCTCATCCCCAGGCTTAATTCCAGCGAGTTTCATGGCAAGATGCAGCGCAGACGTACCGCAAGAAAGGGCGACGGCATAGCCGCAACCAATCTTTTTGGCCATTTGTCGCTCGACTTCGTTGATATTCTCCCCTACCGTCGACATCCAGTTGGTCTCATATGCCTCGGTAATGTATTTGAGCTCATCGCCGTGCATGGTCGGCGAGCTTAGCCAAACCTTGTTCTCAAAGGGCTTGATATCCATCGTGACTCCTTATCCCTAATCGTTAAACTGCGGATGATATGTAGGTACAACCTCAGCGAGCACGGACTTAACCGTATCGTTATCCTTGTCGAGGCAGTTATGAAGCTTTTCAAGCTTGTCTTTGATCTCTTCCATCTTGTCGGCCTCGGCTGTAGAGATGCGTATCTCGGAGTGCTTGGTAGGCAGGAGCTGCTCGTTGTCCATAAGGAGCTCCTCGTACATCTTTTCGCCAGGGCGCAGACCGACCTCTTTAATTTGGATATCTTTGCCAGGCTTAAGACCGCTCAGCGTAATAAGGTTGATGGCAAGGTCGTAGATCTTGACCGGCTCACCCATGTCCAGTACAAAAATCTCGCCGCCATGCGCCAGGGCACCGGCAGTAATGACAAGCTTGCTGGCCTCCGGGATGGTCATGAAGTAACGAATGATGTCCTTGTGCGTAATGGTGATAGGGCCACCCTCACGAAGCTGGCGCTTAAACAGCGGGATGACCGATCCGTGACTACCCAGAACATTGCCAAAGCGAACAGCCGTAAAGATGGTCTTGCTGTTTGCCGCGTAATACTGAACGATCATCTCGTCCATACGCTTGGTGGCGCCCATTACATTTGTGGGATTAACGGCCTTATCGGTAGAAATCTGCACGTAGTGGCTGCACTGGTACTTGTCGGCAAGGCGCACGACGTTGAGCGTGCCAAAAACGTTATTCTCGATTGCCTCGCGGGCGTTGTGTTCCATAAGAGGAACGTGCTTGTGGGCTGCAGCGTGGAAAACAACTTGAGGATGGTACTTCTCAAAGACCTTGGTAATCGCGGGGAGATGTGTAATGGAGCCGATATAGACTTGAATATCAGTGCCTTGATCATGAGCAGTCTTGATGATGTCGTGATACAGCTCATAGGTAGTGTTCTCGTAAATGTCGAACAACACGATTTGCGCAGGCTTTGCCGAAAGCAGCTGACGTACAAGCTCTGAGCCAATAGATCCGCCGCCGCCCGTGACCAAAATGCGCTTACCAGTAACATAGCCCATCTGGTTAAGGTCAAGCGACTTCTCTTCGCGAGAAAGCAAGTCGCTGATCTCGACCTCACGAAGGGCAACTCTGCCTACACCATCCTGCGGAATATCGCGGACATTGGGGAGCGTGAGAACCCTAAGACCCGTCTTCATGCACAGGTCATATATACGCTGACGCTCTTCATGCGTGGCGCTCGGAATTGCCACGACAATCTGCTCGGCCTCACAATCGTGCGCAATAGGAGGGATATCGGCGCAAGTACCGCAGACCTTAACGTCATGAATACGCTGGTTTTGCTTATTGGGATCATCGTCAACAACGGCAACCGGATCACCGATCATATCGGGGTCTCCGTTGAGCATACGTTTGATGGAGAGAGAGCCGGTCTCCCCTGCTCCTACGATGAGTGTACGCGGGAGATGCGCATCGGAATTGCTTTTAAAGCGCCAGAGCTGGCTGCCATAGATGGCGCGAATGGCAAAGCGACCGCCACCGCAAATAATGAGGATGACAGCCCATGCCATAACGTCCTCACGAAGGGTCATGCCCTTGCCAAATAACACGTTAAAGATAACGTCGCCAATAACTGAGCCTACCGTTACAGCAGCAACAATACGTCCAGCCTCGGAAATGCTCGCATAGCGCCACAAGCTGCTATACATATGAAAGAACCAAAAGACGACAACGTTAACGAGCGCAAGCACAAGAATAGCCGGGCATGCACCGGCTGCTCCGCTGAGCGTCGCCCAATGCTGCGTTCCCCATGATGCAACAAACACGGCAATAAAAGTTGCCACAATGTCATATGCCATCAACGCATACGGTTCAAACGCACTCAGCTTCCCTTTTTGCTTTGCGCTCTTAGATTTGGTGTTCAAAATAAGTTCTTCTCTTTCCTATTGATCCCGTTATCCCCGCCCCGGGGATCCCCCTTGCTCCTTTAAACAGCCGCCAGCAGCTAGGCGATCGCCTTTTTAAGGTTTCGCATTTCGCGGTGCTCGGCCGAAAGAACGGCAAGTCCAACGCGGGTGGTTACGCGCCGGCCGCACAGGTTGAGCTCCAAATAAGCAGTGCTCTTGCGTCTGTTAATGGTTTTGATAAGGCCTTCGTGGCCCAGCAGCGGACCTGCCGTTACTACGACCTGATCGCCGTCCTTTAAGGCCTCGCTCATGGGCACTACCCTGTCTCCCTTATGGGTAAAGCTGCCAATGAGCTGGGTCTCTTCTTTTGCCAGCGGCACAAACTGACCGTCCTGGGCAAGCACCCGGGCAAAGTCGTCCATGCGCAGCAAATACTGTTGCACGGTGCGGGGTTCTGCCGTATCGCAGATCAGATAACCGGGAAAGAGCGGCTTGGTCGTGTTGACCCATTCGCCGTGTACCTTGATCTCGGTTTGAAATTGGGGATAAAAGAGCTCCTTCATGGCGCTCGCCGGCACCATGCGCTCGATGCGCTCGCGCATTACATCTTCGCGACCGTTAATAACCTGAATCACATACCACACGAGCACCACCCCCTTGTTGTCTTACGTGTGGCTCACGGGGTTTGGGTATGGCTACGCCAGGGCGCTTGTGCGCGAAGGCGCTCCATATTCAAACCCTGAGCCCAGTCAGACAAGCACGTGGCTCTGCCCCACCGTGAACGGTATGTATGAGTGCAGTGGCTAGAGACGCGGACGTGTATCGCAAAAATGACCGCGACTCCAGCTGGCTGCGTGCGAACCAGTCAAGCGGGAACAAAACTGGACCGCACGCAGCCAGCTGTAGGACTGCTTGGTTTGCCGCAACAACTTACTCCACTTCCCAATGCGAACTTTTAAATGCCCGCAAAAGTAAATGCAAAATAGCGCATGGCAATCGATATTGGAGCTCGTGGTTTTTCTAACACCGCCGTTACGGCCGGATGCTGATCGACCCTGTGCTTTATGGCTTGCTGAAACCGTGAGCACAGTTGAACTCATGTAGCGTTAAGTATCCTAGCACAAGGAATTGTCGAAACCGATTTGGGCTGTGTTGAACAACATATGCGACAAATCCGAGCTTGAGGGGGTTATTTGCCTAAGTTGTTCACGTTGACGCAGGTAATAGCAATGCGAGCAGTGGTATAGGACATTCCAGAAGCCCAAATGGAGCGTCGAGCTGCACCGATAATCGCGCTTGGCTAACAAATTATGTACAGACATGGGAATAAATTGTGCAACTTTTTGTTGGCGTAGGTGGGGCTTGTGGCGCAAGGTATATCGGCATGAAAAAGGCCTTCGGAATTCCGAAGGCCTTTGCATTCACGATGGTGGAGACGAGGGGGATCGAACCCCTGACCTCTTGACTGCCAGTCAAGCGCTCTCCCAGCTGAGCTACGCCCCCGTGACGAGGAGATACTATAGGGGAATGTTTTGCTTGATGCAAGAAGTTTTTTGGGTTGATTCTCGCACTTACGGGTTTTCCTGGGACGGGGCAGAAATAATCACTCTTCGATCGTTTATTTCTATCCACCGTCACGATAAAACCCTGATGCGATAGTCCTTACTTGTAGAGGTAAGCGATGGCGGTGCCGGTGTGGACTTGGATCGTGGCGGTAGACCGGACTATGTTACTAATGCCTGTGTCGGCCAACAGGCCTAGCGAGTCGTGGTCTAGCTCCCATTCTAGGCCGTGCTCGCTTGCCACCGTCCCAGGCGCTATGGCGATGATGGAAAACGTCTTGCCTTCTGAGCCCTCGAAGGTCCACGATTCGCCTCCGTGCAGGATGCGGGCCGTGGTCTCGTCTTCGGCAATCCAGACAGGGGCGTCCTCGTAGCCCGCTAGCAGGCCCAGTACGGAAAGCGCCATATCAGAACGGCCGCCGGTGGCGCAGGCCGCAACCACTTCGGCACCTGGCCAGCGACGGCGGACGGAATCGAGCGCCAGCGCCAGATCGGTATAGTCCTTGT
>ERZ827520.3256-NODE-3256-length-13590-cov-5.665017_pt1 | contig 13590 bp, 10 predicted proteins | sample MGYA00519581_ERZ827520 | MGnify/ENA primary metagenome ERZ827520 (study PRJEB31778, sample SAMEA3449339) | human gut metagenome | biome: human gut; feature: human-associated habitat; material: faeces | place: United Kingdom | collected 2010/2012 ...
GGCGCTGCGCAAGGCTCTGGCAGATTATACGGTCAGCAAGAACAGCCCGGCGGGCGTTGATCCAACGGTAGATAAAACGGAGCTGATTCAGCGTATTTGCACGGTCATCGAAAAAACGGACGGCTTTCTGGCAGAACACGGGTTCCGGCTGCAGGAATTGGTGGACGCACAGGACTTTGAAAAGATGAGCTTTGTACAGGATGCAGTCAACGCAATGTGCGAGACGTTGGAAACCAAGAAAACCTTCCAGACCTATGCGTCTGAACTGGCGCGGCTGTTCCGCTACGCAGACCGTGACGATGTGGACGATGCCGTGCGCGCCCGGAAAAACGCAATTCTCGCCATCTACGAGGGCTTGCAGCAGAAGCGGAAACACGCGGACAATACGGACCTGATGGTGCAGATCAACGGCATCGTCAACGAGTACATCCATGTGGAAAAGCCGGATCAGGAGGCTGTACCTTCCCGGCAGTTTGACATCAGCAAAATTGATTTTGAGCTGCTGAGCCGGGAGTTTGCCCATACCCGGCGGAAGAATCTCTTGCTGCGAGATCTGGATGAACTGGTGAATCAGCAGTTGTCGAAGATGATGTTTGCAAACCCGCAGCGCATTGATTATTATGACCGCTATCAGGAGATTATCGATGCCTACAATGCGGAGCAGAACCGGGCAACCATTGAGAAAACCTTCATGGATCTGATGGAGCTTGCAAGTTTACTGGACACGGAGCAGCAGCGCTATGTGCGTGAGGGCTTTTCCAGCGATGAGGAACTTTCAGTGTACGATTTGCTGTTTTCGGAGAACCTCACGAAGCAGGAAATTGAAACGATCAAGAAGGTGTCTGTGGACTTGTTGACAAAAATCAAACAGCAGATTGCCAAACTCGACCATTGGACGGACAAGCAGGAAACTAAGGCGATTGTGGATAACCTGATTCGCAATACCCTTTGGCAAGAACTTCCCAATAGCTATGATGTAAGCGATATCCAGACCTACCAGAAGAAAATCTACGAGTATGTATATATGCGCTACCCGGAAGTAGCATAACGCAAAAATCACCCCAGAGAGAACGCACAAGAGGCTATTCTCTCTGGGGTGATTGCGTATCAAATCATCTGAAAATGCCGCAATGCCTCCACAATCGCATCCTCTTTCTCCTTCGGACACTTAGGAGGAGAAAGTTTGAAAAAACAGACGGGCGGGTGTGAAGGCGGGTAAATCGACATGGAAAAGATCAAAGCGGATGCTTCCCGAAAAACTGCTGGGCAATTCCATCCAGCTGTGCGGTGATTTGCCGAAAATCCTGATTCAGATCCAATGTGCGTGCACCGATCTGATTGCCGCCTAAGTTGAAGAGACAATTCGGCGTGATGGCTTCCTGCGTTTTGGCGTAGACTAGCAGCCCGGAAACGTTTCCAGTATGGGCAGCATCCTGATTTTTAACGTAGGTGTAGATCTGGTAGAGGTTGGCAGAATGCAGGGTCTCTTTATTAAACTGCTGCTGCAATGTCTGGCTGTAATACTTGGCATCCAGAATGAGAACTTTTTCGCGAAAACGCAGAAAAATATCGGTTTGCATGGCAGGGAGAAACCGCAGCATGGCAGCATCGTGCTCTCCCACAAGATCCCATTTGACCTGCGCAGCCTTGACCTCAGTAAGGTAGGGATGATTTTGTCGGTAATACTCCAGAATAAAGCGTTCGTACAGCTTTGCCATGCGTTCATCCGAAAATGCTGTCATTTTATAGCTGCCGTTTTCGGTAGTCTGCAGCATATCGTGCAGCACGAAATAGCAGAGATTCAACAGCATCTCGTAATTCTGGTTGCTCCGCTGATAATGTAACTGCTTCCATGGGATTTGAGAGGGAAGCAGTGCAGAAACCGTGTCCAGAAACAGAAGCGCTTTCTTCAATTCCACTTTGCGCTCAGTAGAAACATTCTTATCCCGAAGCAGCACATGCAGGGTGGTTTTCAGAATCTGGTTATACAGGTTATCCTCGGAAAGCTCGTCAAAGGTACAGGCGACCTGTGGCTTGTGCTGGATACGGGTCTTAATGGTCTGCGGAAGATCCAGCTTTCCACGCAAAACTGACCGGGTCTCGCTTCGGGAAACATATTCTCGATAGAGCCCCTGCTTCAGCTGCCGGGAAACACCCTTTGCAAGGATGGCAGCAAACAAATCGTCGATACGCTCAAACTTTTCCGAGGCGATGCACTGATAATCCTGCTGCTGCAGCACCTGATAGGCGTAGGAGAGCATGTAGTAGATGTTCTGGATAAAGATCCCTTTGTCAGTCGTCATTGAAAACACCACGCAGATTTTCTTCCCAACGATGCAGCTTGTCGGGCGCATCGAACCAGTATTCTGCCAGCGTAGGGAGAAGGTCAAATTCCACCACAGAGCGCATCCAATCAGCGGTGCAGGCGGCAGGGTCGGCCAGACAAAAGTAACTGTGTCCAACACGAAATCCGGGACCGAGGGAGGCATCTGTGGTAATTTCCCGGTTCAATGCCTTGATCTGTTCCACCAGAGCATTGAAGGTTTCATTGTCAAGCGCAGATTGATATTTCTGGAATCCATCGGAGGTGAACGCCGGTTCGATCTCGAAGAAACTGAAGCGTCTGCGCAGCGCATAGTCGATCATGGCCAGGCTGCGGTCGGCAGTATTCATCATACCGATAATGTACAAATTTTCCGGGACATAGAAGGGCATCCCGTTATAGGCCAGTGTGATCTTTTCGCCCCGATGGTCGCTTTCAATCAGCATCATCAGCTCGCCGAAGATCTTGCTCAGGTTGCCCCGGTTGATCTCATCGATCAGGAAAAAGTATTCTCGGTCGGGGTCGTTGGAAGCCTTCTGGCAGAAGCGGTAAAATACACCCTCTGTCAGCTTGAAGCCGGAGCCGTCCGGCCGGTAGCCCAGCATGATATCCTCGTAGGAGTAATTCTGGTGGAACTGAACAAACTCAACCCGGGAGGAATCAGCTTGACCCATTATAGAGTACGCCAGCCGTTTGGCAGCATAGGTCTTTCCAACGCCGGGTGCACCCTGCAGAATGATATTTTTCTTGTGGCGTAGCAAAGAAACCAACACTTCATAGCGTTGCTCACTCAGAAAAACATCGTGCAGAAAATCAACTCTGGTGTAGCTGTCGGCAGATGCCTGCCGGACGGGAGCAGGGTTTTCATCCCGGATCAGATCCAGAATAAAGTTGTACTCACCCTCCGAGAGCTTGAACAGGCTTCCGTTCGGCTGTACGAAGAACTCCATTTTCTCCAGCTCAGGGAAAGCCTTCAGTACAGCATAGTCAATGGGGGAAGTCAGGCTCTCGGTCTTTTCAAAATAAATCTCTTTGCCGTTGCTTTCCTGTGTGATCTTGGCCAGAGCTACCACTCGCTTTACCGGATTGGCCTCATAGCCGATCACAAGATCCCCGGCTTTTGCATCGAGGAAATTCTGGAAAATCCTGCGCTTGTTCCCGTTGTCATTGTACAGCGTATAGGTCTGCTCTTCGCCGACCCGCAGACTGGAATAACTCCAGATCTTAGGATTGGCAGTCAGCCACCAGTAGTGGCGTGAAGGTGCTTCACAGGCGGCAGCGGCAGCCGGTACTTTCGAGGGGTCGGCTTTTTTCAGAGCCTGTAAAAGCTCATCTCGCAAGCGCCAGATGTAAGTGCCATCCGCCTTTGTGCTGGCATTTTTGCCCACATATAAAATGGGCCACCAACGCATATTTTCGCTGTCGCGGGGCATGCAGCGGCAGCCAGTCTTTTCTGCCACCCGCTGTGCAAGATGGTAGGAGTTGGAGATGTAGAAGTTGCTGGTTTCACCGTATTTAATGGCAAGCTGTTTGCAGGTGGCCTGCCCGCCGTAATCCAGCATACATTTCATCACCCGCAAAGCCTCCGAGGTAAAAACCGAGGTGTCTTGCAGCAAAGCACTCCACTGTGCGGTTGTAATGCCCGGATCATACTCACTTTCAGCAGGAAACCATCCGGCCTGCATCTGTGATGTCTTTTGTTCGGCAAGGTAGAAACGGCTCAGATAAAAGCCCAGATCAATGGCAGCGATATTCCAGTGTGTGTCTGGCCAGTATTTTCCGGCAGGGGCTGCTTCAATGGCACTGCGGATCATCTGAGTGATGGCAGCATTTTGGCTCAGTGCCACCCGCAGCTCATCATAAAGGCGGTAGCTGTTTAGCAGCGATTCTACGGAACCATCCCGCTTGGGCGGAGCATCGAAGTTCAGCGCATCCGAGATGTCACGGGCAACGGAATAGCGGTAGATATAATATTGATCCGGATACCGGAGCCACAGATAGACGCTGATGGCACTGGTGTTCTGGTAGTGGTTATTCCAACTGCCGTCGTTGTATTTTGTGCGTATTTCTTCGGTGGCAGCCTGAAATGCAATAATGCGCTGGGAAAGTTCGGTGGATTCATCAAACAAGCTGCGGAACATTGCGCGTGTTGCTTCACAGTCCGCTGCTGCGAAATTCAGGATCATCGCACGGGGATAGGCATAGCCGGTATCCAGAAGCGAAAAGACCTTTGCAGTGGCTTCCTTGAACATTTCACCAAAATCTGCCGCGTCAATATTCCAATGGTCGTGGAAATGCTGCGCGGCTTCCCATTTGAAATCTTCAACATGAGGCCAATGCTTCGGGAAATAGGTCTGGTATCCGCCCAAAACAGGCTCCAGTTTTGCAAGATCGATCATGACGGCTCCCTCCGAAATCAAAAAGTCTTTAAGATATTGCACCACGATAAAAATAGAAACACCATATTCCAACAAAAGAAAATACCCGCCTGAAAATCAGACGGACATACTGTAAATCAAATCATCTGAAAATGCCGCAACGCTTCCACGATCGCATCCTCTTTTTCTTTCGGACACTTGGGCTGTTTGGCATTTTCAGATTTGGGCTTATTATAATTCTCTCGCTCGATGATGCCGTACTTCTGCTTCACCTGTGCGATATAGAGGTTGGAAACCCTCAACTGATGATGTTCCCATACATGCTCCCGAATCTCATTGTAAGTTGCCTTGCTTTCCGCAGCAGTCACATCCAGCTCATCCATGCTCACTTCCACTTCAACGTGGCGGTCGACATTGAGTTTGGTCAAAAGGAGAACCGCTTCGCAATGCTTCGTCCTGGGAAACAGATCTACCGGCTGCACCTTTTCTGCATGATATCCATTATTCTCCAGCCAGGCGGCATCGCGGGCGGCGGTGGCGGGGTTGCAGCTGACGTAGACCACCCGGCGGGGAGCCATGCGCACCACGGCGGAGAGGGTGGCCTCGTCGCAGCCCTTGCGGGGCGGGTCCAGCATCACCACGTCCGGGTGTAGGCCCTCGGCGGCCAGCCGGGTGGCCGCCTGCCCGGCGTCGGCGCAGAAGAAGCAGCTCTTTGCGGCCACAGCATCCCCCATACGGGCGGCGTTGGCCTTGGCGCTCTCGATGGCTTCGGGCACGATCTCCACGCCCACCAGCTCCCGGCAGTGGTCCACCATGGACAAGCCGATGGTACCCATGCCGCAGTAGAGGTCCAGCAACAGGTCATCCGGGGTCAGCTGGGCGTACTGTGCGGCAATGCCGTACAGCCGCTCGGCAGCCAGCGTGTTCACCTGGTAGAACGACAGCGGCCCCAGCTGCACCGGAACCCCGCAGAGCGTATCTTCGATGTAGCCCGGCCCGTACAGGGTGTGGGTCTCGGTGCCCAGGATCACGTTGGTGTTTTTGCTGTTGACATTGAGCAGGATGGTGGCAATGTCCGCAAACTGCTCCCGCAGACGGGTGCACAGCGCATCGGCGTGGGGGAGGTTCGGGCGGGTGCACACCAGACACACCATGATCTGTCCGCTGTGCGCGCCCCGCCGCAGGAAGATGTGCCGCACCAGGCCCCGGCCGGTCTCTTCGTTGTAAGGCTGGATGCCGTTTTCGGCAAAGAACCTGCACAGTGCATTGCCGATGTCGTTGAGCACGCCGGGCTGCAATTTGCAGTCCGGGCAGGGCACGATGCGGTGAGTGCGCCCGGCGTAGAAGCCGATGCAGGGGTTACCGTTCTTGTCCAGCCCTACCGGGAACTGGACCTTGTTGCGGTAGCGGTCCACCTCCGGGGAGGGGCAGATGTCCAGCACCGGCACGTCCAGCCCACCGATGCGGCGGAAGGCATCGGTCACATTCTCCTGCTTGGCACGCAGCTCGGCGGTGTAATCCAGATGCCGCAGGCTACAGCCGCCGCAGGGTCCCGCCACGGCACAGTCCACCGGAATGCGGTCCGGCGAGGGGGTGCGCAGATGGTCCAGAATGCCAAAGGCGTATCGCTTGCAGTCCTTTACGATGCGCACATCGGCTTCGTCACCGGGGGCGGCACCCGGCACAAAAACGGTCTCGCCGTCCGGGCTGTGGGCCACACCGCTGCCGTCGCTGGAAAGCCGCTCGATGCGCAGGGTCAGGATCTGGTTCTTCTGTAAGGGCATGGGTCATAGTCTCCTTTGGTAGTGGAAATGCGCCGGGTCACGGCTGCGGTTCGGCGGGGGCAGCATCTGCCTGGGTGGCAAAATACTTGCTGGGCGGCACGCCCTTGGCGCGCTTGAACACCCGCGAAAAATAGAACTGGTCGAAGAAGCCTACTGACACGGCCACCTCTGCAATGGAAAGGTGACCGGCACGCAGCAGCTTGCAGGCTTCGTTGATGCGGTATTCGGTGAGGTAGTCGATGGGGCTTTTGCCCACATTGAGCATGAACACCCGGTACAGGTGGCTGCGGGAAACGCCCACGCTCTTGGCGACATCGTCAATGGAGATGTCGTGGGAGTAGTTGAACTGGATGTATTTGATGGCGTTGAGCACATACTGGCTGGAGGACGAGGTGGAGTGCGGCTTACCGGCGATGGTTTCCTTCATCAGAGCGGCAATGAACAAATAAAGGTAACCCACCATGGCGGCCTCGTCCTGGGGCTGCAGCCCGCGGGAGGAGTAGATGTTCGCCAGGGCGGCGCGCATGCCGTCCGGGTCGCTGGTGTGGTGTACGGGGGCGTCGTCGGTAAAGGGCAGCTGGGCTGCCAGCTTGTGGGCGCAGGCACCGTTGAAGCCCACCCAACTGTACTCCCAGGGGTACTGCTCATCGGCGGTGTAGCGGATGAGCTGGCTGGGGCGCGCAAAGAACAGATCTCCGGTGCTGACTTGCCAGGTTCGGCCGCCTACCTCGAATTCACCCTTGCCCGAGAGCACCAGGTGGATCAGGTAATGGTCACGGATGCCAGGACCCCAGGTCTTGGACGGGGCGCAGCGCTCAATGCCGCAGTTGAAGATGGAAAGTTCGATGTTGTTCGTGTAGTTCTGTTTGAAGGATTGCTTGTAAACGTCTGCCATGGCGGCTTGACCTCCCTCGTTGTCACGTCTTTCGACCAGTATACCACAGAACCGCCTGCAAATTCAACAAAAGTACATCTTATTCTTTGAGCCGGACGCCAAATTTCGCGTTTTTTCTTCGATAGAAATTGAAAAAACAGAAGGGATGCATTACAATAGACCTAACAAACCTACAAACACTGTTTGAATGTTTCAGGGAGGGATCGCGGATGGCAACCAGCGCACAACTCAGGGAACAGATCGCGGCAGGGAGGTGGGACGGACCCCTTGCCGCGCTTTACGGCACCGCCCCGCAGGAACTGGCCCGGCAGCGGGCGCGGTACTGCGCGGCGCTGGAGCAGTTCGAGCTGTATTTCGGCCCGGGGCGGCAGGTGCAGGTGTACTCGGCCCCGGGGCGTGCGGAGCTGGGCGGCAACCACACCGACCACCAGCACGGCTACGGGCTGGCGGCGGCGGTCACACTGGATCTGGTGGCGGTAGCGGCCCGGAACACGGACGGCTATGTGCGGGTCAAGTCCCGCGGGTTCAACAAGCTGGATGTGATCGACCTGGCCACGGCAGAGCCGCAGGAAGGGGAGAGCACCCACTCGGCCAGCCTGATCCGGGGCATTGCCGAGGGCTTCCGTACGGCGGGAAAGGCTATTGGCGGCTTTGATGCTTACACGGCCAGCGACGTGCTGCGGGGCAGCGGCCTTTCCAGCTCTGCGGCCTTTGAGATGGGCATGGCCTGCATCTGGAACGGGGAGTACGCCTGTGGGCTGGATGCCCGGGCACTGGCCGGCATCTGCCAGTATGCGGAGAATACTTACTTTGGCAAACCCAGCGGTCAGCTGGACCAGCTGGCCAGCGCGGTGGGCGGCGTCATTTTTGCCGACTTCGCAGACCCGGCCGCACCGCAGGTGGAAAAGATCCACGCAGACGGTCTGCTGCCGCCCGGCATGACCCTGTGCGTGACCGACACCCGGGGCAGCCACAGCGAGCTGACCGGGGAGTTCGCGGCCATCCGGCAGGAGATGGAGGCTGTGGCGGCCTGCCTGGGCGGCAAGGTGTTGGGTCAGGTGCCGGAAACCGATTTTTGGGCAGCACTGCCCCGGCTGCGTACCGCCTGCGGCGACCGTGCGGTGCTGCGTGCCATCCACTATTACGAAGAAAATGCCCGCACGCTGGCCCAGCGCCGGGCTTTGCTGGAAAAACGCTTTGCCGATTTTGCCGCGCTGGTGCTGGAAAGCGGGCGCGCCTCCTTTGCACTGTGCCAGAATGTGTACTGCGCCACGGATGTCCGGCATCAGGGGCTGTCGGTGGCGCTTGCGTTGAGCCAGAGCATCCTGCAGGGCAGCAGCGGCGCATGGCGGATGCAGGGCGGCGGCTTTGCGGGCACCATTCAGGCCTATGTGCCGGAAACGTTGCTGCAGCGCTACCATACCGCCATGGAGCGGGTGTTCGGCCCGGGCAGCTGCTATGTGCTCCGGCTGCGGGAACAGGGCGCAAGACAAGTGCTGTAACTGCAGAAGCAACAAAAAAGGGTCTGCTGCAAATTTGCAGCAGACCCTTTTCAATTTTTGATTCAAATGGACTCAGCGCAGCGGGAAGGAATTGGTCTCCTGCTGGGCTGCAAGATGCTGGACCGTTTCCGAGGTCGAGGTGCCCAGCCGGAAAATGGAGGATGCCAGCAGCTTGTTGTAGACACGGTAGCCAAACAGCACCACGTTCTTGACCGCTGTGAACAGCAGCATCGGCACGAAGGTGACAGAGAAGGAAATGAGCCCTTCGCCCAGTGTAAAATCGTGCAGATGAAGGCTGCCCAAAAACTCATCCAGAGAATCCTTGAGTTCGCCGCCGCCCGAAACGGTCCGCTGTTCTTCCTCCGAAAGCACAGCATACGACGAAGGCAGTTGGAGCTTTTTCATGAACGAACACTCCTTTCAGGCAGAAACCCGAAACACTCAGGCGGCCAGACCTGCGGCCACGGAAGGATCCTGTGTATCGGTATTCGTGGTAGTGCCAAACATAGAGCCGAACAGGTTCTTCAGCGACAGGTACATGCTGCGCACCTGTGCATAAGCGTAGTAACCGGCCAGTCCTGCCATGCCGACGGTGGCAACGCGGCTCCAGGTGTTCATACGGTTCCAATTGTGTTTGACCACACCGGTCAGGCTCAGGCCGTCGGACAGACCCTCTTTGAAGGTATTGATAAAGTACTGGAAGGAACCCTGGCTCAGCATATAAACGCCGTTCACCACCACATTCATGGCGTAGGTGACCAGAACTTCGGGGTGGAAGGTAACGGTGTACTTGCCAACGTTGAAGTTATAATCGGCACCGCCGTCGAGGTAGGTCATTTCTTCTTCCGAGAGAACCGCATAGGAGGCGGGCATCAGCATGGTGCTCTGATATGTATGATCCATAATGGAAAGGCTCCTTTCACTCGTGAAATCCGCCCAAAGGCAGACGATATGTTATCTGAATTGTAGCATATCTGTATAAAAATAACAAGGGATGCGGCGAAAAAAAAGATGATACCTTTGTGAACAAAACGTGAACGGACGAGAGAATAACTGCGAACAGACGATGGAAACAGTGTGAATGCGGCGCTTTCGGCCGCTGAAAAAATGTTCCGCAAAAACGCAAAAAAAGGCACCCGCAGCCGGAAGCTGCGGATGCCAAAAGGGGAGAAAACGCTTATTCGCCGCAGGGGGTGCGCTCGTACAGTGCAGTCAGCTGTGCGATGTGTGCTGCAAGGCTGCCGGGCATAGGGCTGCCGAGCCGCCACTGCCAGTTGGCACCCTGGGTACTGGGGGTGTTGATGCGGGCCTCACTGCCCAGATGCAGCCAGTCGGCCAGCGGAATGATCGCCATGTCCGACACACTGGCAAGGCAGGCGCAGATCATGGACTCGGTCAGATCCTCCGGCTTGCACCGCAGGTAACGGCAGGCATAGGCCACATCTTCCGGGCTGGCATTGGTGCGCCAGCCTTCGGTGGTCACGTTGTCATGGGTGCCGGTGTACACCACGCTGTTGCGGGGGTAGGTATGAGGCAGGTAATTGCCGGACTCCCGGCTGTCAAAGGCAAACTGCATGATCTTCATGCCGGGGTAGCCGCTCTCTGCCAGCATGGCCTTGACCTCCGGGGTCAGGTAGCCCAGGTCCTCGGCAATGATGCCGCCTTCGCCCAAAGCTTCGTGCATGGCGTGGATAAAATCACGGTCCGGGCCCTTTTCCCAGTGGCCGCCCGCTGCGGTCTTGTTTCCGGCGGGGATGGAGTAGTAGCTCTCAAAACCGCGGAAATGGTCGATGCGCACCACATCGTAAATGGAGGTGGCGTGCTGCATCCGGCGTTTCCACCAGGCAAAGCCGGTGGCTTTGTGCGTGGGCCAGTCATACAGGGGGTTGCCCCACAGCTGGCCGTCTACTGCAAAGGCGTCCGGCGGGCATCCGGCCACCTGGGTCAGATGCATTTCTCCGTCGGTCTGGAACAGCTCCGGGTGGGTCCACAGGTCACTGGAATCCGGGCTGACATAGATGGGAATATCGCCCACCAGGCGGACGCCCTTGCCGTTGGCGTAAGCCTTCAGGGCGTTCCACTGGGTGTAGAAGAAGAATTGCACCGCCTTGTAGTAATCCACCGCACCGGCGAGACGCTGTTTTGCAGCAGCAATGGCTTCCGGTTTGCGGCAGCGCAGGTCGTCCGGCCAGTCGGCAAGGCCTGCCTGCCCCTGTTCGGCCTTGACAGCCATAAACAGGGCGTAATCCTCCAGCCAGAAGCTCTGCGCCTCGCAGAAGGCTTCATAGGCGGGGGAGGGGGCTGCCAGCAGGCGGTCGGCTGCCTTTTTCAGGATCACAGGCCGCTCGTTGTACAGTGCGCCGTAGTCGATGGGGCCTACAGGCCGTGCGGCGGGCACTTCATCGGCCGTCAGCAGACCGGTGTCGGCCAGCAGGCGGTAGTCAATGAGGTAGGGGTTGCCGGCAAAGGCGGAAAAGCTCTGGTAAGGGCTGTCACCGTAGCCGGTGGGGCCGATGGGCAAAATCTGCCAGTAGGTCTGTTTTGCCTCGGCGAGGAAATCGACAAATGCGAAGGCCTCTTTGCCCAGCGTGCCGATGCCAAAGGGCCCCGGCAGGCTGAACACGGGCATCAGAATGCCGCTTGCACGCATGGTGCGCACCTCCTTAGCCCTTGACAGCACCTGCCACAACGCCCTCGATGATGTACTTCTGGCAGGTCATGTACAGGATGATGATGGGGATGATGGCAATGATGATGCAGGCCATCATGGGAGCCAGCTCCACTCGGCCGTAGCCGCCGCGGAAGTACTGGATGGCCATGGGGATGGTGCGGTACTTTTTGATGTCCAGCACCAGGGTAGGCAGCAGGTAGTCGTTCCACACCCACATGGTCTCCAGAATAGCGGTGGAGATCATGGTAGGCTTCAGGATGGGGAACACGACCTTAAAGAAGATCTGGATGGGGTTGCAGCCGTCGATCATGGCAGCTTCCTCAATCTCCATGGGAACGCTCTTCATAAAGCCGGTAAACATGAACACAGCCAGACCGGCACCAAAGCCCAGGTAGATGATGCAGATGTTCCAGGGGGTGTTCAGCTTTAGCTGGTCAGCGGTCTTGGACAGGGTGAACATGACCATCTGGAAGGGCACGACCATGGAGAACACGATCAGCAGGTTCATGAATTTGCTCAGCTTGTTGTTCACGCGGGTGAGGTACCAGCCGGTCATGGAGCAGCACAGCAGGATCAGGAACACACTGGTAATGGTGATCAGAAGGCTGTAGCCCAGGCTGGACAGAAAGCCCATCTTGGTCACGCCGTAAACGTAGTTGGACAGGCCCGCAAAGGTCTCTTTCGTGGGCAGCTGGAACACCGTGGAGGTGGTAAAGGTGCCCTCTTTTTTCAGGCTGTTCAGCAGGATCAGCACGATGGGGTAGATCCACAGCAGGCACAGCACACTCATGATGACGGTGAGGATGTTATCCCACATCTTTTTCTGTTTAGGCATTACTGCTGCACCTCCTTGGAGCGGGTAAAGTGGAGCTGGATGAGCGAGATGACCACCACGATCAGGAAGAACACCACAGCCTTTGCCTGACCAATGCCCTTCCACTGGGCACCGGAGCGGCCGTAGAAGGTGTTGTAGATGTTCAGGGCCAGCATTTCACTGGCGTTGGCGGGTTCACCGGCGGTCAGGGCCACGTTCTGGTCAAACAGCTTGAAGCTGTTGGTCAGGGTGAGGAAGGTGCAGATGGTCACACTGGGCATGACCATGGGGATCTTGATCTTGAACAGGATCTCGCGGTCGTTGGCACCGTCGATCTTGGCCGCCTCGATCAGGTCGCCGGGCACGCTCTGCAGGCCGGCCACATAGATGATCATCATGTAGCCGATCTGCTGCCAGCACATCAGGATCACCAGGCCCACAAAACCAGCCTTGGCGTCCAGGGCCAGCAGAGGCTTCTGGAGGTTGGCCAGCAGGCCGTTCAGCAGGATCTGCCAGATGTAGCCCAGCAGGATGCCGCCGATCAGGTTGGGCATAAAGTACACGGTACGGAACAGGTTGGTGCCCTTGATGCCCCGGGTCAGCACCAGCGCAATGGCAAAGGCAAACACGTTGATGAGCACGGTGCTTACCACGGTAAAGACCGCCGTAAAGCCAAAGGCATGGAGGAAGGTGGAATCCTGGAACACGGAAAGGTAGTTCTGGATGCCCACAAAGGTGGTCTTGGACACGGTGGTGAATCGCTGGAAGGACAGATATGTGCCCCAGATAAAGGGCCAGATGAAGCCGATGATAAAGGCGACCAGAGTAGGCAGCACAAACACCGGCCAGTATTTACTAATGGCTTTTTGCATGATATACCTCCTGATGGAGCTGTTAGAAAAAAGAAGGGAGGCGGGCGAACTCATCGCCCGCCTCCCACATTAGTTCTTATGGGAGCTCTTGGTCAATGGCTTAGCCGTTGGCCAGCTTGTATTCCTTGGCCCAGCCGTCCACAAATGCGGTGACCACGTCGTCCCACTTGCCGGTGCCGGCTGCGTAAGCGGTCAATGCGCTGCCCACGCCGTTCTTCCACTCCTCGGAAGGCATGGTGGAGAAGCACCAGTCAACACTGGTCTTGCCGTCGGCCACATACTGGTCTGCAATGGTAATCAGGGGGTTGGTGGAGTCCTTAGCCTTCTTGAAGGGGATGACGAAGCCCATCT
>ERZ827520.3257-NODE-3257-length-13587-cov-33.782146_pt1 | contig 13587 bp, 14 predicted proteins | sample MGYA00519581_ERZ827520 | MGnify/ENA primary metagenome ERZ827520 (study PRJEB31778, sample SAMEA3449339) | human gut metagenome | biome: human gut; feature: human-associated habitat; material: faeces | place: United Kingdom | collected 2010/2012 ...
TTGAGGTTGCGATTGACCGGCTGAACGCAAGCCAAGGTACGATTGCAAAGGCAAAAGCGGTATTTGCGAATATGAGCGTTGATGGTGTCTTTGGTCGCTCCGACATCGCTGCTATCACAAAGGATTCTGTTACTGCCGCAGGGAATCTCATTACAAAACTGAAAAAGGCGGATTTGATCGAGCCTGTTAGTGGCTTTGGTAAGGGCAAATACAAGTTTATAGCACCAAAAGAATAAAGATAATGCCCGTTGTCGGCCATACAGCCAATAACGGGCATTTGTCATTCATATACGAGCTCAGTCAGGACGATTTCCTCCGCGCGGCTGCGGATGTTGTTCATGCGGCGTACCCATTCCATCTGGTCGGCGGCCTTGAGCGCTTCGGTCACACCCTCCCGCTGCATCATGGCGGTTTCGATGATCTCCAGACGTTCACGACAGGCTGTGTCTATTTCCTCCAGATGGGGGAACAGCTTTTCCGTAAGGACAAGCTGGTTGTAGAGACCGGGGCGTTGCTCCTTCAGGTATGTGCGGTGCATCCGGCCATACTTGCCGATATGGTATTCCTTCGTGTCCGACAGGACAATATCCGGAATGTAGTAGTCCCCGCATTTTGTATAGGTCAATTCCATATAAGTAGGCTCCTTTCATGGGAATGCTGGTGGACGGGGCAGTCTGGACCAGGGGCATTCCTCCCTTCGTCATGACCATCTTTTCATTCGCCACAAATGAGCCGCAGTCATGATGTAATTTTCGGTGGAGTAATCCACCCTTTATAAAGTACATCATGATTGACAATGCTGTTGCTCTCTCCTGTGAGTTCGTCATCACGACTTAATCTACAGTAGATAGCAGTAATCTTGTCAGACTGCCTATTCATATCTTGTTCCTCCTTAATCGGCGGGCAGTCTGCCAATACAGGATTGCTTGTATATATCATATCACACATTCGTTAATTTGTCTCCTTTGTCGTTAGTCTCCGCCTGCGTCTTTTGCCATGTGTTCAAAAACTTTGGCAGGCAGACTTTGTGTGCCATCGTAACTTCCGTTGAAGCGGTAAGTAGTCTGACCGGAGTAAATGGTCACGGTAATCTTTGGCAACGCTGCCGCACAGTAGTTGCGAACGGTAAGATGCCCGTCCTTGTTAAACAAGCGGTTCTCGCTCTGCTCATGGGGTATATGTTCCATTTGGAAATAAGGATCGGGAGCGAAGAAGTGCGAACAAAGTGCATCATCCTGCGGTGCGGGCAAGGATGCCAGCCACTCGTTCAGTTCTTCGGGTGTCATGTCGATTGCTTTCTTATTTTTGTTCATATAAAAATCCTTTCTTTGCTTTGCTCGTGGTGAGTAGGCAAAACGTCCACTCACCAGATAGGAATGGAATCGAAGGGAAAGAATTATCGTTCCTGTTCCTTCTTGTGCTCGATTTTTCTGCCAAGGGTTTGCTTAAGATTATGACGAATGGTATCAAGACGCTGTGCTTCATCTTTGGCAGTTTGATACTGGTTGTAAAGCTCGTTTTTCTTTTTGATAAGCTGCTCCACTTCCGTCTGCAACGCCTTGTGGCTCGGTAGCTTCTTCAAGCCCTTGGAATCAAAGTAGCGTTTGGCGGCATTCAGAATAATGAAGTCGCTGTCGTGTTCGTCACGATATTTTTGACGGGCTTTCTCATTTTTGCAGGCTTTCAGTTCGTCGATCACATATCTGGTTTTGTGATAGTTCAGAACATTGTTGCGAAGTTCTTTCTTTTCTGCGATTGCAGCTTCCATGGTTTTCATTTTGGTGCGAATAGCATTTAGCTTCTCGTGTGCGGCATCACAGGTAGCTGCCAGTTCTTCGGGAGACTCAAAACCCATTTCCTGATACAGCAGGTAGGCTCGGCTGGCGTTTTTGAGATTGTGTTTCTTTGCCCAATGCTCGTAACCTTTGCCTTTGGCCTTAGCATTTTCCATATCCACCACCCGGCTGACAGAGTTTTGCTGTTTGATGAAATCTTCCATGGTCGGTGCGGAATGAACGAGAGACGTTTTCGTTCTGACCTGTTTAGCATTTCTGACAAATGCAGCGAACACAGCCGATTTATCAAAATCATCGCCCAGCTTTCGTGCCGTAATGGGCTTGGTGCGGTCGGGTGTGAGATAGGAGAATCTTTCTCGGCTTTCCTTGACGGTGATTCCACGGCGGAGAAGTTTTTCTGCGAAGTCCTCATAGCTGACAGCATCGGAAAGTACCATGCGGATTTCTTCACGAAGCTTGTCTTTGTCGGTTTCAAACTTAGTCTGCTTGACGGGCAAGCACTGTTCGGCAAGAACAGCGTTTTCTTCATCCAGTGCAAGCTGTCCTTTCTTCTTTGCCCAATACTCTCGTTCGGTGATACGGGTTCGGCTTCCGTTCAGCAGATCAATCTGATACAGCCCCGTATCGTAGCACATCTCCATGACCTCGGAGCGAAAGTATTCCATAGCTGCGTTGGTGCATCAGTGCTTCATGCCCGGTTGGGTATCGCACGGTCTGTCCATATACGGCATGAACGGAACTTCCATAATTCGCAGAGAATTGATAACGATGTGTACATGAACATTGCCGCTGCCGTTGTGTCCGTCGGGATGGGTACAGACGATAGCTTGATGACCGGGAAAATGATTTTTACAATATTCCTCGCCTAACTGCTGTGCCAGATCTACAGTCAATCCATGGTCGGGAACATCCTTGGGATCAAAAGAAATAATATAGTGATGACTTTTGACATCCTCCCGTTTTTGATTTTTGCCGTAGCGGAGGTTTGATCTCAAACAGGCGATTGCAAAATCTTCGCCGCAGTTGAGGGTGGCAATGCGGTAATCCTGTCTTGGAATGAGCCTGCCGTTTTCATCCAGAGTGGGCTTCATGGTAAACTCGTCATGCTCAAAGGTCAGATATTTTTCAGCGGCGGAGTAGTCGGCATTTTTAGAGCTGATATGCTTGAATGTTGCCAACCGCATCACCCACCTTTCCCAAGATCTCGAATTTGAGGGCGGTCAAGTCGCTGGCGGCATTTCGCAGTTCAGCAGCAAGCTGGGGATAAGGACTATGCCATTCGTTCAGATGTCGGGCAATTTGATTCAAATTGTTGCCGATCCTTCCGTACTCGGCGGTCAGTTTGCCGATGGCAGAGAGCAGCTCATCGCTGACCAGCGAAGCCACGATGACCGGGCGGATGGTTGCGCCGGAGATGGCTTCTCGGATAAACTCGGCTTGGCTCATTTCATAATTTTTCAGTTGCTCCATGAAAAAGCTGTGTTCTTCATCGTCCAGACGGGTCTTGACGATGTGGGTGCGTTTGGGTGTATTGTAGGTTTTGGTCATTCGATGCCTCCTTCGCTTTTTTGAAAAATGGTTGCTCGGCGTTAGCCGTATCGCTTCCGCTTTGCGGAACAGGCAGGGCTTGGGGAAGGTACTCCCCAACAAGATTCCATGTAGGGCAAATGGAGCGGCAGGCGAAATTTGGACCCATGGTAGAATCTTGCTCTTCGCTACCCGGTCTTTTCGTTTTCTCATTTTCGGTACAAAACCGTGTTTTTGAAAAATGGCAAAACAAAAAGCCGATTACACAAAACATCAGCAATCGGCGGGAGCGGCGCTCTCGCTTCAAAGTGATGTTCTATGTAATCGGCTTCGTGATACAAAGTCGAGTTCTGTTTCCATACAATTCCCGCCAACAGAACAAAAGGCGTGATGGAGCAGTTTGGCACTTCCGGTGTGCCGATACCGTGTCGGATGAACCGACTAATTATGTCTCAACATGGTCGAACATTTATATTCAGTTGTCCGCAACAGTCGACCTGTTACATAAATATTATACAGACGATGTTCTGTTTCGTCAAGATTGTCGAATGGAAGCATCAATTTGAAGAAATACTTTTCACTGATTCGGAATTTCAAAAGGCAAAATCTACAAACTCAGAAATAATACTTTCTAACTGTTAAGATATTTGAGGGATAAAAAACAGCGTGCAAAAAATAATCCTGTCCAACTTGGGCAGAATTTTCTAAAATTCACTTACCGACAACTTGGTGAGAAGTTACAAATTGATTTCCGACCAAGTTGGTTGGAAGTCAAAATCCTCACTTCTGTCCAAATTAGGCAGAACTCAAAGAACACTTCTAAGCAATTTGCATAGACGTCGGGCTGTACCTTCCACGCAGGTTGTGTGAAAGGTAATAACATAATAAAAAATTAGACAACGACCAACCTTTTCGATTGGTCGTTGCTTGCCTAAATAGTAACGCAGACTGTCTGGATATTTATATTTCCCCGTTTCGGGATTGCTCAAGAATGTTTTCAATACGTGCTTTTACGGATGTTTTTATTTCCGCAGAATCTACAATCGGAACGTAGTTCAAGTGGCTAACATCAAACGGAACAGATTCACATTTATCTGATGCTTGAAAATAAAACAACATTCTGGACGTCTCAACATGCTTTAATGCATATCCAACTTCTATCATAACATTGTGACGAGCTCCCGATAGATCTGCAACAAAAATATCACATTCTCTTATGTCGTGATACATAACATCTCTGATATCGAACGTACCGGTTTCTCTTGTGCCTAAATCGGTCAGATCCAAATTTAACTGATGAACGATTTCTTTTATAGCGCTGATGCGGCTTTCTGCTTTTCTGTATTCTTCATCGCCATCATACTCTGCAGATGGATACCATCTTGCAAGAAAAACTTTTTTGGGTACATGCTCATAGATTTCATCATACAGGTTGATAACATCGTCAATATGTAATTTTTCAACATTGCCGATGTTGTTCTTCTTTATCCACGAAAGGAAGCCACGGTATTTAGATTCGTTTGTGAGCTTGTAGTAAGCCAACGCTCCGATAACGGCGATGTTTGTTGTGGTTGCGGTTATTTCAGATTCCACCAAAGCCCTCTCAACCTCAACGAGCTGAGTTTTAACTTTAGCAATGGCAGAATCATTTTCCTCAACATTCTGATTATTTAGCAAAAAACCAAACAAATCAACAAAGAAGCTATATTTTGCTTGGCGTATGTAGGAATTGATAGCGGGGAAATATGTGAAATCAAGATCCTGCAATGTTTTTCTTGCTAAATAGTATTTCCATCCGAAAGAAGGGTCTCGAATTAACGTATTATCAGAAAATACCTGGGGACTTTCCAAAATGACCTTTAGGTTTTCCTCTAATTTCAACGGAATTTGCTTTGCGTTGATATTGTGGAAAATCGCTCGTGTAAATTGGTTATTTTCATTTGGATTGCGGAAAAGCAGCAAGCAAAACGGTAAAACAAAGTCTGTTGTAACCTCATCCGCAGCACTCAGTCTGTGATTTCCGTCAATCCGTGTCAGCTCACAAACCGTTTCGTCAAATTTTATATGAGCCAGATAAATTCTTTCAACTCTTGGTAGGCTGTCATATTGATTCAATATGTTTTTGCTTGCATGCCGTGAGATGTTGAATTGAAAGTTGCCTATGCTTTTGTTCCAAGTTTGTCCTGATTGCAAAGATTCGTGAAACAATCCGACTTCATCAAAATCTTTAGTGCCATCAGTTAAATTGGTTGCAAGGATTACTTCAGGGAAAAACTTATATTCTCCGGCATTTAAGAACTTTGCCATGTCTCCCTTGTGCTCATCAATCAGGCATCTCTGTACTTCTGTGTCTGGTTTTGAAATGGCACTCAACATTTTGTATGACGCAAACCCTCGCAAGCAAAGAAAGCCACCCATTGAGTATTCTAAAATTCCACTTAATTTAATCATAACTTATTCTCCCAAGAGTTCTCTTTCAAACTGCATTCTTGCTTCTTGCCATTCTTGCTCAGCTTGAGCACGCATAGCTTTCACTTTAATTCTGATGGCGTTTGCTGCTGTTGCAAGTTGTTCTTGATGCTCACGAATATCAGGGAAAGGAAGCTTAAGCATATCCTCTCTATTCAGGCGATAGCGGCTTGGGGTAGATCCACGAGCATGGGAGTACATAAGATCTCTATAGTATCCGGTCTTTAATACTGCCATTACTGCTTCGGGATCGTATCCGTGCCTACATCTCAATACTAAAAATTCCGCAGATGCAATGGTTGTTCTTTCAAGCGAGCGTACCATGACAATCTTTTGATTCAATATTGTCGGACCAAGACGGGCTACCAATATATCACCTTCTTGAACTTCAAAGAATGTTCCCTCAACTTCGTTGGCAGGTTGGGTTCTAATTTCTTCAATGTCAAGGGGCTGATTGGACAAATCATCAATTCGAATCCAGTCAATTACTTGCTTTCCATATCGAGAGACATTAACTTTTTCTTCAACAATATCAAACACATCATCCATAACAAATGTGTGTGTAGTGGTAGTAACAGAGGCATATCTCTTTGCATCTATCACGCCATCCAAATCTCTTAAATGAATTGCAAAGCACAATCTGTTTTTATCCGAATTTTTCAAACCATAAGAATTGGATATGCTTTCCTCGAATTCTTCTATCAGTGTTATTGCTTTTTGCTTTTTAGTGTTCATTTCAAGCAATTTGCGTTCTAACATAGAAGCTAAAGTTACTTGTATATCATATTGGGGAATAACGCACGGGAAGTTTTCAATAAATGATGCTGAAACTCGTTGTTGACCAGCAGAACCACTAAATACGGCTTGTGCCGCTTTTAATACATTTTCATTCGAAAAGATAGACCAAATAAATGGCATATAGACATCATCGGTGCGTTTTCTAACAACATGGAACTCCGTAGACCCAAAGCCGATTTCTGTAGGCATTTCAACAACAATACAAGACTTTCCATTTTGCATGCAGGGCGTAATTTTAGCCCATATTAAGTCTCCTTTTTTGAACACAGTAAAGCCCTTTTTAACTGTACCATACGGCACTAAATCGTATTCGACTATATTGTTCTTTTCCTGAACATTAGGCATGGGAACGAAGCTAACTTCGGTTTTATCAGTTAACATGGTACAATCCGTTTTAGGGTTTACGTCCAAGAAGTCGGACATTTTTCCGCAATAGTAAGGGCTGTTTTTATATTTCTCGATTAAAGAAATATAAAATGGGTATAGGGGATTGCAATAAATTTCTCGGTTTTCAATATCCCCCCGTTTGACAGCGAAGACGCATAGGTCATTCGCATCGGGGGTTATGCGAAAAAAGGCATTGCGTCCTTTCTAAATTCCTCGTACTTCATAACAATATCATCAAGTTGAGATTCAGTTTTTCTGCCGGTAGCATCATATCCGATTAACTGCGGTGCAGCCATGAAGATCGCCTCATTATCATCAGGCTTTTCATTTTCTCTACGCTTACGAACAAAAATTACGGACGCTTTCACACCCGCTCCAAAATGCGCAAAGGCGCACTGAGGTAAACTCACAACTGCAAGCAGTTGGAATTTCTCCAAAATGAAATCACGGACGTACTGCATGGAGCTGTTCGTTAAAATACCGTCGGGCAAAACGATAGCTGCTTTGCCAGTTCCGGGCTTTAAGAACTGCCAAATGCGCTCGATAAACAGAACCTCGGAACTCTGATTCTTGCGAGGCTTCTTTTTGCCCTTTGCATTTACATTGTTTCCAAGTTCATAAGTAGACAAATAAGGCTTTTCTGCAAGGTTAATGGTAGAACCAAACGGAGGATTTGTGAGAATCAGATCAAAACGATTCTCTGCAAAACCTCTGTTGTGATCATGCATTTTATCAATGCTTTCAAGGGCATCGTGGCTGATAACATTGGTATGACCATCATCGTGCACAATCATGTTCATCTTTGCAACACGAGCTATTTCGTCATTGATTTCGATTCCATAAAGGTGCTTTGCCGCAAAATCATGCCAATAGTTAAAGTAATCGACGGTACCTTTCTCATAATAGTCGCCTGCTTGCTTCCTCATGTAATCGAGTGCATGCAAAAGGAAACCGCCGGAACCACAAGAAGGATCAAGGACATCCCAATCTTGTTCTGGCTTCATCATTTTTACACAGAATTCAATAATGGGACGGGGCGTAAAATACTGTCCAAAATCGCCCTTAAAAAAACCATCCATAAATTGCTCAAAAGCAACGCCCTTAACATCAAGGTCAGTTTTATTGAGGTTAATAGCCTCTAAGTGCGAAACAACGGTACGGAGAACACGGTCATCCACTTTAATCGACTCTGTAAACACTTCGGGGTCTTTTGCTTTTTGCTCGTTGTAGAGGGCATTTATACGCTCTGCCAATTTGGATGAGGGTTCATGAGTCTTAATCTGGAATTGATAGGGTTCGCCCTTTTTACGAGGTTTCTGTTCATCACTGATCTTAACAAAAATGAGTTTACAAAGCTCGCCAAAGGCGGTGGGAGGCGAAAGGCGACCGCCGCCCCACAATGTTTGATGGCACTTTTTAATTGCCGCTATTAAATCTTCTCTTGACACAGGCTTTATATCGTTATCCGTTCCTTTATAAAAACGGAATTCTTGAGGCTTGCCGTATGCACGAGGAAGATCAGCAAGAATATTTTGCTCACGCTCAAATGCGCCGTATTTATCCGAAACATCTAAAACACGGCGAGTACCGCCAGCTATGATAACAACATAGTCTGCTCGGAGTTTTACCCAAGTTGCGTTGCCAACACCCTGTTCGATTGCTTGGTTAAATTCGGCATCAGTAACGCCTTCTTTTTTGCATTCCACGATTGCATACGGACGCTTGCAGTCATCGTCACTAAAGATAACAATATCAGCACGGTCAGTAGGCAATCTGTCAGGAACAACCACCTCAACTTTGATGCGGTTTGCAGGGTATTCATATTTGTAAATCAATTCGGCGAAGAATTCAGCACGAACTTTTTCCTCGGGTTCTTCGTAGTTCTCTACATGCTTTTCCGAGGTAATGTACTCGATTTTCTTTTTGCCTTCAGCACCAGTAATGTTGATGTATCCATCTTTTTGGGCTCTTTGTAGCGGTGTAAACAAAACTGTCTCAAAAGCCGCTTTAGCCATATCGTTAATATCAAACATTTTTATTCTCCTTTAACTGGGTAATTGTTCCATCCTTAATGTGATATGCTTTGTGGTGTTTCGTGCAAAACTTAATCACTTTTTGAGCGCATTCATTATAGAACCGTTTGTGTTCTTTATAGGAACTGGTTTCCTTGCTATAATTCATCCGTCCGAAGATGATTTTATCCACAAAACTTACAGCTTCCAAAATAGCCGCTAAGTCTTGGTGCATGATGTTTGGAGTAGGATAGGGTTCAATGCTGATCCAAGTTTTGCAACCTGCTTCATGTAAAGCTTTTAACGCAGATAATCTTTCTGCAATAGGTGCAGCTCCTGGTTCCATTCTTTCTCTAAAACCATCATCCAAAGATACCAAAGTTATACCATATTCGTTGTCTTTTGAAAGATCAGCTAAAGCAATGGGCAGGATTCCTTTTGTCAGTACAGAGCATTTAATTCCTGCGTCATTAGCTTTTTTAATGGCTGAAAGACTCATTTTCTGTATTTCATCGTACTCATACATAAACGGATCAGTAGTAAAACACAAGTGCAATATTTTGATTTTATTTTTGAATTTAGGTAGCTCAAGATCAAGAAGCTCTAATGTATTCTTTACAAGTGCCGGAGCGCACCAATCTTCATAGGATGTAATATTACCAAATCTCTTTTTCTGCAGATACGCATAACAGGGATATTTGCAACCGTGAGAGCATCCCAAAACATGATTCATCGTGTAATCGCCATATTCCACATTGGTTTTGTAGATCAGCGTTTTACGAATTATGTATTTTGTAACCTTTTTCACTGGGCCCACCTCACATATACCTTTTTACCCTTGTCTTCGGACATATAGGTAGCTATTTTTCCTTTGCCTGTTGTGCTGGGCTCACGGGTAACGATAATTCGACCATTGCTTTCAAGTTTTTTCAGATCTTTCTTAACCGTACCTGTCGAACAGAACGGTCCGTATTCCATGAAGAACCCTGCAAGAGCCTCGTGAAGTGATGTATTGGCACTATACCGAGCGAAATACGCAGAAACTTTGTTTGAAATATCTGTGTCATCCACAATCTGATTGTCGTAGTTTTCCTCAAAGAGTGATAACTGCCCTCCAGACTGTATTTCTTGAAGAGCCTCCCAGCGGTTACAGATATTGTCTACCATTAGTAAGCAGCCGTCTCGGTGATTTGTTGCATGAATCAATCTATACTTCGGTCGTTGTCCCTTTTTGATGCGCAGAGGCATGTTTAGTACATACTTGTAGCTTTGCCTCAGCCGTTGGCAATACTGTTCCGAAAATCTTGCCTCTGCCTCATATCCATCAATAGTTCCGGTTTTATATTGGTTAATAATATCTTGCCAATAATCACCACCGGCAATAGCATTCAGTTCATCTATTGATTCAGAAGATTTGTCCATTTTAGAGGGATCGTATTCAACCAAATCATCAAATATTGCCTTGTCATTAAACGATGTTCCTAATGCATGGCAAGCCTCTCTAATGAATCCGAAGGAGTTCATATTGATTAGAAGCTCAATGGAATTAAAATGCTTCTTTGACAATTCATCAAATATCGAGCACTTCAATGCTTTTATGCCATAAGGGTCAATGTACAAAAACACATTGCAACGTTCTTTGCCTTGCAAAACATTTGCGAGATTATCCTCATATTTTCCGGAGATAATATTGACCCAAGGATATTGCTGTAAATTGTTCCGTAGATCGTCCGCATAGTTCAGATCGATAAAGGTAGCCTCTATCTGCGTAGATTCCACACTTGTGCTCTCTTGGCATTTATCAATTACTTCGAGTGCGATTAGAGGCGAGCCTGGATTTCCATCATCAAATTTTCCTTTTCCAGCAAAACAATCTACATATACAAGTGGTCTATATGTGTGAAGAATTTTGGAAACACACGGCATAAAATAACATCCGAGCAACTCATCCTTAACAACCGACCAGGCTTTCTTTTCAACGAAAAAATCGTTATTTTTCTTTGCCATACAATCCTCCTCAGCAAAAAATTTGCTCGTTATACTGCAAAGCTTTAGAGCTGTATAATCTGATCTATCGCATACAGCGGCAGATTGACGAGCCATTCTTCTTCTTTGTAGTCCGACATAGATGTGCGAACAGATACTTCAGGTGAGAATTTCTCCTGATAAGTCTTAAGGCTCTTGGCTCTGAGATTTACTTCTGCCTTTACTTCAACGGGTATAATCTGCTCACCTGTATCAACGACAAAGTCAACTTCGCAGGAGCCTCTGTCGTTGGTGTAGTAATAAACATCCAAATCCTCGATGGTTTTTAGTTGCTGACAAACATACTGTTCCGTCAAAGCGCCCTTAAACTCAACAAAAAGGTCATTGCCATCGAGTAATGTGCGCTGGCGAAGTCCCGCCATACAACCAAGTAGTCCCACATCTACCACAAACAGCTTGAATGCTTTCAAGTCCTCATATGCTCGCAACGGAATGCCTGCTGCATTGACACGGCTGACCTTATGCACAAGTCCGCAATCGCTGAGCCACATAATTGCGGTTTCATAATCCTTTGCACGAGCACCTTCACGAACAAGTCCATAGATAAACTTTTTGTTTTCTTTTGCTAACTGTGAGGGGATGCTGTTCCACAGCATACGGAGTCTCGGTACGATTTCATTCGGAGCGTGCTTGGAGAAATCCTGTTCGTAGGCTGCGAGAATTCGCTTTTGAATTTCACGTACCTCGTTGAAATCTTTATTTTCTGCAAAGCTTTGTACAGCCTCAGGCATTCCACCAACAAAGTAATAATGCTTCAATGCATCAATATAAGTCTGCTTAAAGCTTGTAATCATCTGGAAGTCTCGACTATCAAGCAGTTCGGCGAATCGCCCTTTATCGGTTGCCATCAAAAACTCCTTGAAAGAAAAGGGGTACAGTTTTAAGAAATCCACCTTTCCAACAGGGAAAGACGTCCCTTGATGTAATGCGATGCCGAGCAACGAACCGGCGCATACAATATGATACTGTGGAGCGTTCTCATAAAAATATTTCAAGGAAGCCAATGCTCTCGGAACTTCCTGCACTTCATCGAAAATCAGCAAAGAATTGTCGGGATCGATCTTGCGTCCAACATACAGCTCCAAGCCCATAATCAAACGCTCCGTATCCAAATCAGAAGCAAACAGCTCTGCCATTCTGGAATTGGAGTCAAAATTGATATATACGGTATCCGCATACGCCTGCTTGCCAAACTCTTTCATCAGCCAAGTCTTACCAACCTGACGGGCACCCTCAATAATCAAAGGCTTACGGCGTTTGCTTTGTTTCCATTTTAATAGCTTTTCAATAGCAATTCGGTACATACACGAACCTCCGTCATTATAATTCGGATATAGTATAGCACACAATCACAAAAAATGCAATGAGTTGTAGATAAATTATCTCACTTTTTACAACGAATAAAGCTATAGCAGCTCAAATGTTGAATTAAAAAATAGACCTGGACCTCCTTAAAGGCAATCCAGGTCTGCTTCGATGGTTATTATTCCATAACTTCCAACACCATCCTTGCGCCCAACTTAAAACTGTTTTGGAATATCAAACAGTCTGTTAGGGTCTGGTATTCTCGCACACAGTTCGTATATTTGGCGAACAGCTCTTTCTGTTCATCCGTCATGGTGGCTCGGAGCTTTTCTTTGTTCCTACAAATCAGCTCCAGTAATTTCTTGTACTCCTTGCAGGAAGAAGTATCATACTCGGTTGGCTCGATGTTGCCATACCAAAATTCTGCAAGGATTTTCATACCGCATCCTCTTCGTAGATCATTTCTCGGAGAATGATTTCCTCGGCTCGGTTGCGGATGCTGTTCATAGCGCCAACCCATGCCATTTGATCGTGCTGCTTCATGCGTTCTGTCACGCCTTCAGTGGATTTCATTTGCTCAATAATACGTTCCAGGCGGCTCTGCGCCTGCTCGTTCAAATCAGCCAGATACGTCCACAGATCACCACTAAGGCACAGATCATTGAAGCGGATAGGGTTATGCTCCTTGATATAATCTCTGTGAATACGCCCCCACCGACCAATAGGTCTGTTTTCTTCTGGTAAACGAATACCGGGAATATAGTAGTCACCGCAACGGATATAGTTCAGTTCCTGCATCATATGTACCTCCAATAAGATTCAAGCATTCTGTTAAAGATAGAAAAAGGCGATACCTGGTTGTGAAAACCAAGTATCGCCAATCTTTTCTTGTCGCACTCCTGTACGGCAGCTACCCTATGTCAGTAATGTTTTCATACTGTCTTATTGGAAACTACCCTTCGGGGCTCTTTTTATATTATTATCAAGAACCTCAATTACTACCGTTATAGCATAATTGCAATAGCAGTCTACTTCTTCGTATACGCCTGATTCCTACTCGTGGGCTTATCCGGCATACTCATTACAATTAAACCCATTTCAAGCGCTGGATTGATATAGTGCCTCCTGAGAGTCTCCTTCGATTTCAGGTTCAGCAGCTCCATAATGCGTTTAGCCGTATAAGGCACATCGTATTCCATCGCATTGAGCAGTCGCCTGACATATTCGCTGACCTGTGCGTCTGCTGA
>ERZ827520.3260-NODE-3260-length-13581-cov-8.641875_pt1 | contig 13581 bp, 9 predicted proteins | sample MGYA00519581_ERZ827520 | MGnify/ENA primary metagenome ERZ827520 (study PRJEB31778, sample SAMEA3449339) | human gut metagenome | biome: human gut; feature: human-associated habitat; material: faeces | place: United Kingdom | collected 2010/2012 ...
TTGTACTGCGAGGTACCCGGGGTTCGAATCCCTGTCTCTCCGCAATAAACATTGAAAATCAATGTTTTACAAAATTAACACCCGATTTTACACCCGAAAATGTAAAGTCGGGTGTGTTTTGTTTAAGATTAACCATCGACATTGGTGCAGGGGGCTCCTTGCCCAAGGTCGTGACACACAGGCTTGAGGTGGATACCTACTTCACCGATCTGTATTCCGCACGGTCGAAAGGAGTAATCAAGAATGCAAGCAAGCTCATCCGGTAATATTTCCCAAAGAGTTATGATTTCAACCTCGCTACGCCGCAAATAAAGGATTGCAGTCCAAGGTAAACAAAAAAATCGCGTGAGAAACTCGGTTTCGACTCTCCGAAAGACGCCTTTTTCAGATTTTTCCAATAACTTTGTTGCGCTTGCTTGTTGACCCTGCCAATGTTGGTATTGCAAACTATGTAAAGTTCGGTGATGTTTTGTAGAAATTGAAATAATAAAGTACAATGGATAATTCTATCAACCAATATGCTATAGGTGAACTCCTTGACGGAAGGTATTTCTATATACCATCCTACCAGAGAGGATATAGATGGACTGAAAAACAGGTGGGAGACCTCTTGCGTGACCTTCTCTGTTTTGCAAACGATTTTGCTAATGAAGGAAAAGAAAAAAAACAGGAGCAGTTTTATTGTCTTCAACCTATTATAGCTCGTCCAATCACAAATGAAGATAAGCTCAAATCTATATTTGGAACTGAATACAACGAGAGTATTCAGAGCCATGGTGTGTGGGAGATTATTGATGGTCAACAGCGTCTGACAACTATATTCTTACTATACAAGTATCTTCTTGATCAGAAAGGATGGGACGCGGAAACATTGAAAGAGGAGGAAGACGGCAAAGAACTATATCATATCTATTATGCTACTCGTGACGGTTCCTCACAATTCCTTGAGGGATTAACTATCAAGACCATCGAGGATAGTGACGAAGAGAGTCTGAAAGATAACGTGGATTACTATCATATGGCAAATGCGTTCAAATATATTGGTAAATGGATTAAAACAGATGGCAAAACTATCAATATCCGCTATCAATTAGGTGGTAGTCTTGACAACATCAGAACTTCATTCTTCAAACTTCTAAATGGTATGAGTGATACCAAAGGTGGCTCTGTACAAGTTTTGTGGTATGAAATTGCAGAAATAAAGGAAAAGAATAACATTAAGGAATTTCAGAAGATTAATACAGGAAAGATCCGTCTGACAGATGCAGAACTTATTAAAGGATTGTTCTTGTTGAAAAAAAACTTTACTTCCGGTGATAAATATATTAAGCAATCTGAATTGGCGTTAGAATGGGAATATATTGAGAATACACTTCATGCAAACAATTTCTGGTATTTCCTTCAGAAAAAGGGATATGATATGCCTAACCGCATTGATCTCCTTTTTAATCTGATTTACAAAAAGAATGCTCTTAAAGAAATTCCTGAAATCGAATGGGATTCCAAGATAAAAGAGATTGATGCTCGGTTAATGGATACAAGACAAAGTGAAATATTCCGTTTTTACTACAACCGCTTTGAAGGAAAGATGGGCGAAGACCTTCAGCAAGAAGTTGCTGTTGCTTGGGATGAAGTGATGGAATTATTTAGAACACTTGATGACTGGTTCTGTACCCCTTCTATTTATAACTACATTGGTTTGCTTAGTCAGTGTGGTGAAGATCTTTGCAGGCTTGTTCTTCATTTTGAATATATGCCAGAAACTATATGTCGAGATGATTTTGAAAAATACCTAAAAGAGCGAATCTCATATCACTTACGTGGTGCGAAAATTGATGATGAGAATAAGCAGATTCTCAACACATACGATAAAGATCACGATACTATATATAAGTTATTGCTGACACTTAACATACATCTACTGAATGAACAGAACCAAAAGTTGGAGTCTGAATCAGATGTATATAAATTCCCATTCGATGTTCTTAGTGCTCAAAACTGGGATATTGAACATATTGACTCATTTCATACCAATGCTTTGAAAAAAGAAAAAGATAAGCGGGAATGGATTAAAACTGCTATGGCTGATCGTAAAGATGAATTGAAGGATGATGAGGTTGCTGCTCTAAAACAGAAGTTAGATGAAAATGCTTTAGACGATGCAATTAATATCCTTAAAAAGAATGCCCAAGAGGTGGAAGTAGATGAAGAAATCAAGAACACTATAGGTAACTTGACACTTCTTGATGCAGCTACTAATAGAATGTATGGGAACAGTTTGTTCTGCACTAAAAGGCGTATCATCATAGAACGAATCAAACAAGGAGTCTTTGTGCCAATTGCAACACAATATATTTTCGCCAAATTCTTTGACGAGAAAGGCACTAATCGTTCATTATGGACGAAGGAAGACATGGAAGCATATCATAAATACATCTATGAAGCCCTGAAACAATATATAAAATTAGAGGAGGTCGAAGAATGAGTAATAGATATACTTTTTTAGATATATACAAGAATGATTTAGATCTTAATAAAGACACAAAGGTTAAAATCAATCAGATAGTTATCCCTAAGATTCAACGTCCATATGCTCAGGGAAGACCAGACGGTGTATGTACTTATATTCGTAATACACTTCTGAATGAAATGTTTGCAAATTTCAAAACAGATGAGGTTTTTGATTTCAACTTCATATACGGCATTGTTCGTCCTTCTAATGATACCTATGTAATGGAATTGTTGGATGGTCAGCAACGCATGACGACCTTATTCCTGGTTTATTGGTATGTTGCAAATCGCGAACTTAGTGAAGGCGAAGATGTAGATACTGAGATTCGCAATGCACTTGGACGTTTCGTCTATGAAACACGTTCTACATCAACAGTATTCTGTCAGAGATTGGCATCGTATCGTATTGACCTTTCAGATACCGAACCATCAAAGGCAATAAAGAAAGCAAAGTGGTATTTCAAGTCATTCGATAAAGATAGTACAATAAGTGCTATGCTCATTATGCTTGACGCTATTCACGACAGATACAATAATCAGGATAGCAATGAACTTTACAAGAAACTTGATAATATTCAGTTTTATGTAAAATCCCTTGGCTACTTTAACCTATCAGAGGAACTTTATATTAAAATGAATGCACGTGGTTTGCAGTTGAGTCCATTTGAGAATTTCAAGGCTGATCTCATTAATTTCATAAATAATAAAGATTATGCCCCATATAAGGAACTTGTTCCGCTATACAAGAAAGACAGTGATGATAAAGTAGGATTTGACTTTAATTTCTCTGTTAAGCTTGATGCTAAGTGGATAGATATTTTCTGGAAGAAGGGAAATGAAAACTTTGACGCTGCATATATGAGCTTCTTTTCTCGTTTCTTTGCCTGCAAGTATATAGTATCGACGAAAGATATTGTGTCGGATAGAGATATGCGACAGGATAAAACCATACGTCAGTTATACACAGATGCAGAAAGTAGAAATGATACGGATGAATACCTTGGCTTCCAGGAGTTTGAAGATTTACTTTCCAAGCATCCAGAGTTTATTATGATTTTGGATAAGGTCTTTGATGTATTCTATGAGTATGACCATAAAGATGGTAAAAGATTTATCTATAAATCAATGCTTCCTTCATGGGAGAAGAAGAATCCTGAAGATGGCGATGATTTCTATAGTAACTTGTCATCCAAGATGACTCATTCCAAACTTATTTTATTAGGAGCAGTCATTGAGTTTATTGAAGCATACGATATATTTGACATAAATGTGTTCAAGCAATGGATGCGAGTAGTATGGAATGTTGTGGAAAATACGAATATCGACAGCTTAACACCTGTGTCTTCATTGATACGTAAACTTTCTGCTGTTATTCATAATACAGCCATAAGATCTTCAGAAGGTTTGTCATTCTATGCAGCCCTTTCTCAATGGAAAGATGATAACAACGAAGAACGCGAGAATAGAGCTCTGCTCGAAGAAATTGAAAAAGCAAAGCGTATTTCAGAGGACAATGATTGGCTTAACATGTTCATACAGGCAGAAGAGCATCCATTCTTTAAGGGTATGATATTGTTTTTCTATGAACCAAGCTTATCGTTGGAAAAATTCAAACATAGATATGAGTTAGCAAAAGGTATGTTTGATGAAAATGGTATTTCTGAATTATATCGTAAGGATCATTTATTGATTCGTGCCATTGTTAGCCAATTCAATTCATGGGATGACCTGAAGGAAAGATATGTTACAGAACGAGCAGAGTCTAACAAGTATTTGAAGAACATTCTTGCTTCTCGTGAAGGAGTACGTAATATGTTCTCAGAGCTATTGAATGAAATTGATAAATCTGCTGTTGAGAGACGTCTACGTGAATACATAGAGGAAGATAAAGAATTCATATCATGGAATGGTGGTTATGATGAATACTGCGATATGGCAGTAAAAAGACTTAGAAAAGACATCAAACTTTATGATTGGATTGCTGCAGAGGAAAGACAAAACAAATCTGTTTTCCGTATTTACTGGTATGAAGGTCATATTATGTTCGCTGTTCCAAGAAAGCAGTACGCAAAAGTTGCTCTTGATACAGAAAGAGCAAAGACAGCATATAAAATTGCCGAAAGCTACGGGATGGACTATTACGACAACAACCAGTTACAAATGTATAAAAGTTACGGAGATAGTTTTGGTAATGAAATCTGGCTCAAAGAGAATAGACAGAACTGTACTCTGTGGGTTGGTTTCTGTCAGCATCATGAATTGAGGGTCCAGATAGAGTGTAAGACAAAGAAATATGCCAGGGAATTATTGGAAGTGTTTGAAGGAAGTGATTACATCGACGATGATGAGAGATGGATAAAGATACCATATCAGACTCACTTCAAGTATCAAAAAACATATAGGGACTTGGCAAAAGTTCTGGAAAATATATTTGATATTATACCTGAACTTTAATCCTCAATTTACGAAAAGAGATTAATATTGACAGCCAAAAGTATTAGAGATAATATGTGACATAGCTATTAGATTAGATGATTCCGTATCAAGATGTCTCATAAGTATTATGGGTTGCAAAACTCAATCATAATAAACAATCCATGTGCGCTGGATTGGACAAAGATAGTGATAAGAGAAAGGAGTAACCAAAAAATGTATTTGGGCTTACTCCTTTCCTTGAGCGATTTAACAAAATTACAATTTCAATCCTTTACTTTTTCTTGGTTCTTCCGTAGACTGTCGTAAACCTTGCCGAAGTTTCTCCCATTGTTCTTTGAACCATTCGCCAATCGGCTGCCTGTTTATGGTCAGTACCAGTTTGTTGCCATCGGTCGGATTCTTTTCCACTTTGAAAATATCATTCTTGATATCAAATTTCCGTCTGTGTTCTTCGGAATAAATCCTGCCATTACACCTGATAGCCTCTTTCTTCGTCAGAAGGCTCTCTATCATTTCTTTGGTGAAGCCGATGACAGCGCACAGCTTTTCTATTCTCAGCATCTCTTTGAGCATCGGGAACCATTTGAACGCCTTTTCAAGAATAGCATTCAGCCGTGATATTTCCTTGTCTTTGGCTTCAAGCTCCTGATTGTGTATTCCTTGCAGATTACGTATATGCCTGCCGTGCTGTTCCTGCATGTGCCGCATTTGGGCTTTCAAGTCATCAATTCCCTTGTCCCGTTTGGCAATTTCCTGATGCAGTTCTGCATTGGATTGTTCCAGTTTCTTCATTTTTCCACTACCGAAAAGAGAACCCACTCCGCTTACTATGACCGTAGCAGCATCGGTGACTGCGCCTTTGAGCTTGTCCGTGCGTATCTCCGATTTCACCTGACGGAGTTCCTGTTCGGCAAGATTTATCTGTTCTTCTTTGTGCCGTTTTGCAGCATCCATGCGTTGCAGTTCGGCTTTCTGCTTCTCAATGATGAAATCGTTCCTCTCCAGATGTTCTTTGCCTGTTACGACCTTTGACTGTCCACGCTCCATCAGCAGGATGTCGGATGCCAAACTCTGCATTTCGGTCATGTCCTCGTCATTGAGTTTGCGGCTCTTGCCTGTATCGTGGTTCATCCAGTCAAATACGATATGGGCATGATAATTCGGTTTGAACCACCTTTCGCCTACTTGGAAACTCTCCATGTCCTCCGGTGCGGGCTGACCGTTCAGCCAATGCCCCTCGTCCTTGTGGAGGAAGATTTGGAGCGGTGTAATGCCCCATCGTTTTTGGCACTCTTCGCCAAACCTACGCACATCTGCCAAAGTGGTGTCCGGTCTGATTAGCAAGACTCCCTCACGGATGGGCGAGCATCCTGCCACTTTGATAATCTTGCCGTTCTTGCCTTTGCGCTCACGTTCTTTTTCCTGCATGGCACGACCTGTCTTTTCCTTGACCATCCGTTTGATGTTCTCATAGTGCATCTGCAATTCGGGACTGCCGAAGTCCGGGTTTATCCACTGCTCGTTATTTGCAGAGAGTTCGGATACCACATATACTTTGGATTTTCCGATATTGCGCATATACTCGGCAGTTCTCCGGTTATGAGCCTCGCTTGATGCCACGTTGCAAGGCTTGATATGTATGCTTGATTTTGTTGCCATCTATTCAATTTTTAATTTGATTGTTTACTAAATCTGTTTGTTGCTTTCCGCACATATCCGCAAGGGGTTCTTAGGGGTGCAACCCATGAGCGGAGTTTCCAAAGAGAGGGTCACTCTTTGGTCGGGTTGCATAGGGCAGAAAGCCCTTGCCGGGTTCTTAGGGCAGCGTCCTAAGCCCCTTGGGAGAGCCCACAACTACGCAAGCGAAGCGTGTAGTTATAGTGGGCTATAACCGGAAGCCTTTCGGTTTCTTGGATAGCGTGTCATTTCTCTTTCTGACGGATTGCATTTGTTCTTTTCCATCAGCCATGCGCTTCTGCAAATACTCGTTCAGGTCTTTGCATCCGCAGTAGATTTGGGAAGCGTCCCGTATATGCCGGGTGCTGTCGTATTCCTTGCGGATTTGCTGCAAGGCTTCCATTCCTGCACGGTCATTGTCAAGAAAGCAGTGGATGCGCTCATAACTTCCCAATGGGTAGAGTGCCTTGGAAACATTGGTGACAGAGTTCAGCACCATGTAATCCTGCCTGTCGAAATCGGGGTATTGCGGACAGCTTTCAAGCCGCAGGGTAAGAAAGGAAAGGTAGTCCATAAATCCCTCAAAAACGTAACATGCACTTCTTGGCTTTCCTGACTGTCTGATATGGGATATTTCTTTTGGTGCGATACATCCCTTGAAATATCGGTTGCGGATTTCATAACCTCCAGATATGTTTGGAAAGGCAATGGCGAAATACCGTTTGCCGTTGTGGGTGAAACGGGCTTCTTTACATTCTCTTTTCGCCAGTGCCGTGTTTATCCCTCTTTCCTGTAGATAGGCAAGCAGGGCAGGAGAAGTCAACTGTACAATGTCCAACTCCTGAAAACTCGGTTCGGAAAATGACTGCTTGCCAAAAGAGAAAGACACGGGATGTATGTGTGGTGTCTGTTCCTCGATTTTCTGTAGAAGATAAGGTACATAGTCGGAACAGTAAAGTTCCTGTGCCAGTGCAATGATATTTCCACCTTTACCAATTGCAAAATCATACCATTGGTTGCGCTCGATATTCACTTTGAACGAGGGCTCTGTCTCTTCCCGTAACGGGGATTTATACCACAGGTTGATACCTTGCTGCTTGACGGGAGAATGTCCCAAACTGTACAGAAAATCCGCTATCCTAATTTGTTTTGCTGTTTGTATATCCATAATAAGATGAGTGTTTGAATAATGGTTGGAATATTTATTTCTCTTTTCGCCCGTACCTTTTTATGAAGTACGGTCTGTATAATCACTTCACTTTATTTTCGTATATATAGAATACGGTAATAAAGTGAAGCGGTTTTACATTCTCTGCAACCGCTTCGCTTTATCCTTAATATATAGACCTGCCGAATAAAGTGAAGTGATTACAAGTTAGACGGTCTAATAGTGAAAGTCCGGCTTGAACGTGTATTTCCTGCCGTTCTCCTGTACTATCATCCGTTTGTTCCGGAGCATGATGATAAGTGATACCGCCTTTTGATGGTTCAGTTTTACACCTACCGACATATATGCCTTGACTAAGGCGGTTTCCAGATCCTTGTAGCCGTATTCCTCTTTTAGCCCGAAAGCCGCTTCCAGTGCTATGCGGTGCTGTTGTTCGGTAATATGCCTGTAAGGGTCGAACTTTTCCTCTTCCGGTCTTCCCGGTTTCTTCGCTTCGGGTCTGTACCCCTCTATGAGTTCAGGCAATGCATTGTCGTTGATACGGAAAGCGAAAGGCTCGAAATCCATTGCACGGATGTGCATGGCTGAAACATTGCTTATATCCCCGTTGCTCTTGTCCTTTTCCACCAGCAGAACGGTTTCCGCCTTGTTGTTCAGCTCCGTACCGATATGCCCTCTTGCGTTTTCATCGCCTTTGTTCTGGTGGAGTATCGTATGGATGTGTATCTGCCTGTCATCCGTCCACTGCATCAGTTTGGATATGATGCGTGTCGATTCTCCCGGACTGTTGATGTCATATACCATATCACGGATGCCGTCTATGATTACAAGCCCTATGTCCGGTGTATTATAGATAGCCTGTTCGACAATCCTGATGCGCTGCTCGGGCGTGTATTTCCTCAAAGCGAGAAACTCCAGATGTTCATTGTCCCTGTCATCAGGAAGACCGGCCAGCCGTAAAATACGTTTCATGACTTTCAGACAGTGATAATGGCTTTGTTCTGTGTCCACATAAAGAATCTTCCTTTTATCTTCCGGAAGTTCTGCCACATACCGCAGTACCGTACCGTTTTTCAATGCGGCGGCTACGATAGCCGATACATTGAAAGTCTTTTTACTCTTGGCTTTGCCGATGGATGCACTGAAATTGCCCAGTGTACCAATGACCGAACCTTGCACTTTTAGAATCTCAGGTGCTTTCTCGTAGATTTTCGACAGGCTCAGGCGTGAAGCTTGCCAAAGGATTATTGCCTGTTCTGCCGAAATCTCCTTTATTTCTTTCATATAGTCCATAAGCATACCTCCCATTATTTCCGTCCTCCTGTTTTCTTCCCGGCAAGCTCAAGAGCCAATTCCGCATCTACGATAATCTTGCGCCCTATCTGGGTAATCGCCTTGTCTATCTTTCCGCTTTTCTTTATGCGGTTGGCGGTAGGCAGGCTGCACCCGAACAGCTTGGCTATGCCGAGTATTCCGTACACATACTTCCTGCCTGTGTCCGTTACGGGCTGCGGCTGCGCTTCCGGCTGACCGGATGCGTGCCTGCTTAACATGATGAACTCTTCGCCTGTCATCTGCCAGACGGGTTTGGATAATAATTCTTGGATATTTGTCATAGTCCAATCTAATTAGTCGTTAAACAATCAGCCCTGCGCACTGGCTGTTATTTCTGTTCTCGAACGATGCAAAATTAGATATGGATACGGGTGGTAAGGATGGGGATGATATAATCCGAATTTCGTTGTATCTTATTGAATATCAGAAAATAAAAATACCACTCAAAAATTAATTTGAGTGGTAAAAGTGGAACTTTCGTAAAGAATCAGGATATATCACGGATTATCTGAATAAATGTTCCATTTCCTTGGCGAAATTCTGGTTGCTGTCACTGGGGAAATCAGAAACTGGCTCCTTGTACTTTGACTTGTAGTAGCTGTCATCAATATCCAGCAGTTTCAGTATTCCGGCTTTCCATTTGTCCCTGTCCTGTTTGGGGAGCTTTTCGCTCATGAGGAATATCAGATAACATACACGTATCTTCTCTCTCGGTTTGGTTTTCAGCTTGCAGTTGCAGGGGTGCAGGTTCATGTTGGCATAGAAATCCGGTGCGGAAATTTCTTCGAACTGTTCTCCCACACATACCTCATGAATGAGCGAAAGTAATTTCATGCTGAAGTATTCGTGTCGTTCCGTTGTTGTTTCCTGCTGGCTGACCGGTTTGCCCGGCTCGTCCTGTCGTTTCCCGTCAGGAATGTATTTCTTCAATATATCCAGAAAAAGACAGCTTTGGCGGTATATGTCCGCACAACGGTTCTTCATATATTGGAATGCCTCATTTCTTGCAGCCTTTTGCAGGTCATAGAGTTCGTTCAGTCTGGCTTTTTCCCTGTCATATTCAGCCTTGCAGCGTTCATATTCTTTTTCAGCCTGTTTTTCCTCTTCGGCAGTATGTTCCCTGTAGCCAATGGAATCATACCTGTTGTTGGCTTCATTCAGCGGCTTGCTTAGGCTCCTTGTTACATCCTGTTGGGCTTCAATTTCAAGGGAATACCTTTCCATGTGCTGATGGCAGACACGCTCTATGGCACTGTTACTTATGGGGCGTGTTTCATAAGCCTGTATGCTCTTTTCTATTTCAGTTTTCAGGCTGTTGAGTATCAGGGTGTATTGTTCTTTTTGCCTGTCAAGCACCAGTTCAAGGATGGCGGCTTCAAAAGACTTCATGTTATTGTATTCCTGACAGAAATCGGAAATGAACTTTTGCCTGTCAAAAGAGAAAACGCGATTGTCCATATAGTCTCTGTATATTCTGTTGAGTTCTCCGTATCGTGGAATCATCGTCTGTATATTGTCTGCCATGGGTGCTTTACTTTTGTCTGTTCTTTTCATTGTCAAGAAGCATCGTCAGTTCTTCCTCCACCTGTTCTATGCTCGGCAATGCCGATTTCAGGTTCTCAGGCACAGCCTTGCTGAGCTGGTAGTCGCTGATGCCGATAGGCTGGTCATAGCCTGTCAGCGCATACTGCGCTACAATCTCATCCTTGCCCTTGCATAGCAGCAGCCCGATGGTCTTGTTGTCATTCTCTCCCCTCAGCTTGTCATCCACCACATTGATGTAGAAGTTCAATTGCCCGGCGTATTCCGGTTTGAACGGGGTGGCTTTCAGTTCCACGACCACGTATGCATGGAGTTTGATGTTATACAGAATAAGGTCGGCATAGAAATCGCTGTCGCCAATCTGGAAATGCTTCTGTCTTGCGACAAAGGCGAATCCGTTGCCCATTTCCAAAAGATAACGGGTAACGTGCTTTACCAACTGTTCTTCTATGTCCCTTTCGTCCGCACGCTCTTTGGCTCCTGCCAAGTCAAAGATATACGGGTCTTTCAACAGGTAGTCGGCAAGGTCGCTTTGGGGCGCGGGAAGCGTGGCGGTAAAATTGTTGACCTTGTGGCTGTTGATTTGCCTTTCGTACAATTTGCTTTCAATCTGCATTTTCAGGACGTTGCTGCTCCAGCCCATTTCCACGGATTGCTTCATATACCAGTAATCGACGCCTAATGGGAGTGAGCTGTTCAGCAGAATTACGTGACTCGCCCAATTGATTCTTGCCACAGGTGATGCAAGGAACAGTTTTTCTATGTCATCTATCGGTATTCGGCAAACGGTAGCTACTGTCTGTGCTACATCCTGAATTTGTGCAAGAGGTTCTTGCATAATTGCAACTTCTTTGTTGTCAGAGGATTGAATTTGCGCAAGAGGCTCTTGCGTAAATGTCATATTGTTCAGGCTTTGAAGTTCATCCGTGATTTTCCGCACACTTGGGGTAAGTAACTTCGTATCGGTTTCGATGAAACTCCGTAATGCGCCCAATGAATAGGAGCGTGCGAACTGGCACATATAAGCCAAGTTCCTGACCGAATATCCTTTCTTTTCAGGATAACTGAACCGTATCGCCTGCGCCAGTTTCTTGATGACCTTGCCGCCCCAGCCTTGTCGGTTCTGGTGGTACAATATGTAGTTGCCCATTTTCCAGTAATGGAACAGCATCTGTGCATTGGCGGCACTGATGAGCCGGACTTGCGCCTGTTCTATTTCTGAACCGATGGCATTGACAAAAGCCTCGAAACTTCTTTTCTCTATATTGTTGTCGTTGTTGCTCATTGTTGTATGTATTGAAAGTCACAAAGGTAAGCCGAATTACAGGCTTTCCATGAAACTTGTAGATTTTTTTACAGTTGGTTGAATTTATTCATTGCATTTGCCTTAATGTCATCTGCGATGTCAATGTAAGGTTTCATGGCTTTATAATCGCTGTGTCCCGTCCATTTCATTACAACCTGTGCCGGGATGCCGAGAGCCAAGGCATTGCAGATGAAAGTTCGTCTTCCTGCATGGGTACTGAGCAATGCGTATTTGGGTGTCACTTCATCTATACGCTCATTTCCTTTGTAGTAGGTTTCCCGTACAGGCTCGTTGATTTCTGCGAGTTCCCCCAGTTCTTTCAAATAATCGTTCATTTTCTGATTGCTGATAACGGGCAGTGCCATGTTGTTCTCAAAGTGAATGTCCTTGTATTTTTCAAGTATGGCTTTGCTGTATTTGTTCAGTTCAATGTTTAGACTGTCTGCCGTTTTGACGGTAGTAACTTCTATGTGGTCGGATTTGACATCACTTCGCTTCAAGTTACGGACATCTGAATACCTTAGACTTGTGAAACAACAGAACAGGAAAACATCCCTGACACGTTCCAGATATTGTTTGTCTTTGGGTATCTGATAGTCTTTCAGTCTATTCAATTCGTCCCATGTCAGAAAAATTACCTTCTTTGAGGTGGTTTTCAATTTCGGTTTGAATGTATCGTATGCAATGTTTTGGTTATATCCCTTTTTGAAGCTCCATCGCAGAAACCATTTGAGGAATCCCATCTGTTTGCCGATGGTACTGTTTCTCATGTCTTTCTTGTCACGCAAAAAGTTTACATACTCATTTAGTCCGAACTCATCGAAATACTCAAAAGTTACATCTTCTTTGAACTCTTTGAGGTGATTTTTTACGGCTGCAAATTTTTCGTATGTGGATTCTGTCCAGTTGTTCTGATTGCCACATTCCTTGACAAACTCATCAAATACCTCCCCAAAACTTTTTTTAGTATCTTCCTGCTGCTCCTCGTTGTTATTTTTCATTTTCAGATTGAACGCATCTTTTAACTGTTGGGTGGTCGGCATAGTTTCTTGTACCTCAAATTCTTTGAACACGTTTTGAATTTCGGCATAGTATCTTAACAAATCCGCATTGATTTCGGATGCGCTTTGCTTTAATTTATTGGTACATCCGTTCTTTACACGCTGCTTGTCTGCATCCCACTTGGCTATATCAATGCGGTAGCCGGTTGTAAACTCTATGCGATGGCTTGCGTATATGACACGCATACGGATGGGAACGTTCTCCACGATTGGAACGCCATTCTTTTTGCGGCTTTCAGGTGCAAAAATGATGTTTCGTTTGATGTTCATGACTGGGTGTATTTGAAATTCTACACCCAAATATACACCCAAAAATTGAAATAGCGAGCGATATTCTATAATATTTAGATTTAATTATGATTGTAATAAGCTGGTTATTAATAGGCATTTGCGATTGTATGATATTTTGAGATAATACAGGTTCAAGAGCCTGTCTCTCCGCTGGAAAGAATTGCAAAACAAAGAAAATCCCTGTAAATTAATACTTTACGGGGATTTTTTGTTTTTGGTGCATAGCAAAAATAAGCATATCAAAGCATTCTTTC
>ERZ827520.3262-NODE-3262-length-13579-cov-3.271222_pt1 | contig 13579 bp, 15 predicted proteins | sample MGYA00519581_ERZ827520 | MGnify/ENA primary metagenome ERZ827520 (study PRJEB31778, sample SAMEA3449339) | human gut metagenome | biome: human gut; feature: human-associated habitat; material: faeces | place: United Kingdom | collected 2010/2012 ...
GATAGTACATTGTGCGAAAATAGCTCGTTGCCAGTTCCTTCTTTTTTTTATGTTTGTTAACTAAAAAAGCCTAACACAATCTGTTAGGCTTTTTAAATACATTGTTTTAATTTTTCTACAATTAGTTCTATTTTTTTACTATCTAATGAGGAATAGTTCATAACATAAATATTTTTATTTTCATCATTATTTTTGTAATATTGAGAAAGTGGACTTAACTTTATTCCTTTACTGTAGGCGTTGTTAATAATGTCTTTTTCTGCTTTTTCACTTTTTATTTTCATTAAAAAATGAACACCGGTAGTTTCATTATAAATTTCAATCTTATTATTTAGACTGCTTGTTTGGAAAGCATTTAAGATTGTATTTTGTTTTTTTAAATAATAATTTCTTAAACGATTAATATGTCTTTCAAAATGCCCGTTTTCAATAAATCTAGAAAGTGTATATTGTTCAAAATTTGAAACGGTACATGAATAAAATGAAAGACGTTTATAATATTCATCAGCTAATGATTCTGGTAATACCATATAGGACATACGGATGGTTGATGATAGAGTTTTAGTAAAGGTATTCATGTAGATGACTTTATCGGAAACATCGATACTTTGTAGGGTAGGAATTGGTTTTCCTCCTAATCTTAATTCACTATCATAATCATCTTCAATAATATAATGTTTTTCAACTTTATTTGCCCAACCTAAAAGTTCATATCTTCTTGAAATTGGCACAACAATACCTGTAGGAAAATGATGAGATGGGGAGATGTGTATTACATCAATTTTCTTTTCTTCTAATTCATTTGGATCAATTCCATATTCATCCATATCCACATATTCAAAATCAACATTCATACTTTTATAAATTTGCGCAGTTTTTGGATAACCAGGATTTTCTAAGCCATATTTAACATCGTTTCCTAAAAGTTGAATAATCAAACTATATAGATATTCTGTACCTGCACCAATAATGATTTGTTCGGGTTTAACATTCATATCTCTAAAATCTTTTAAGAAATTCGCAATGTTTTTTCTTAGTTCAGGAATTCCTCCACAAGGTGAGTTGATCATTAACTCTTCTTGATTATCTCTTAGTACTTCTTTCATGGTCTTGATCCAGGTAGTAAAGGGAAAGATATCACTTTCAGTTTGATTACTAGAAAAATCAGCTAAGTAGTGATTGTGACCACTTGTTAAAATCACTTTCTCTTTATTCATTTGTTTTTTAGAAGGAATATTTTTTAGATCAGTGACATAAAAACCTTTTTTTGGTAATGAATAAATAAATCCTTCTGACATAAGTAAACTATAGGCATTTTCAACAGTAATGATACTTACCCCAAGATTTTTTGAAAAAGGTCTTTTAGATGGTAGTCTTTCTCCTGGTTTTATATTTCCTAAAATAATATCCTTTTTTATACATTTATAAAGATATTCATAAAGAGAATCTGACCCTATATTTGTAAGATTATATGTTAACATAATTGATTACTCCTTAAACTGACCTTATTGAATATATTTAAATTGAATATTTTAATATGTTCACATTTAAGTATAATAAAAGCCATAACAAAAGTAAACAGGGAGATCAAAAAATGGCAAATGAAAGATATGCATTAAATAAACAATTAGCACAAATGTTAAAAGGTGGTGTTATTATGGATGTAACAACACCTGAACAAGCAAAAATCGCAGAAGAAGCTGGAGCATGTGCTGTTATGGCACTTGAAAGAATTCCTGCAGATATTCGTGCAGCAGGGGGAGTTGCAAGAATGTCTGTTCCAAAAATGATTCAAGAAATTCAAGCAGCAGTAAGTATTCCAGTTATGGCAAAATGTCGTATTGGACACTTTGTAGAAGCACAGCTTTTACAAGCAATTGAAATTGATTATATTGATGAAAGTGAAGTTTTATCACCAGCAGATGATGTTTATCATGTCAACAAAAGAGAATTTGAAGTACCATTTGTTTGTGGAGCTAAAGATTTAGGAGAAGCACTTCGTCGTATCAATGAAGGGGCAAGCATGATTCGTACAAAAGGAGAACCAGGAACAGGAGATATCGTTCAAGCCGTTCGTCATATGAGAATGATGAATAAACAAATTGCCCAAATTTCGGCTCTTAGAAAAGATGAACTTTTCGAAGTTGCAAAACAATTACAAGTACCATATGAACTTGTAGAATATGTTCACAATCATAAAAAATTACCAGTTGTTAACTTTGCTGCTGGTGGAGTTGCAACACCTGCAGATGCCGCATTAATGATGCAATTAGGAGCAGAAGGAGTCTTTGTTGGTTCAGGAATCTTTAAATCAGGAAATCCTAAAAAACGTGCAGCAGCAATCGTTAAAGCTGTCACAAATTATACGGATGCTAAATTGATTGCAAAATTATCTGAAGATTTAGGGGAAGCAATGGTTGGTATTAATGAACAAGAAATTGAAATTTTAATGGCTGAAAGAGGTAAATAATGAAAATTGCGGTTCTTGCTTTACAAGGAGCTTTTATTGAACATGAAAAAAAGTTAGAACAATTAGGAGCGACTTGTATCGAATTAAGACAAAAAAGTGATCTTGATCAAGATTTTGATGGACTCGTATTACCTGGAGGCGAAAGTACGGTTCAAGGAAAGCTTTTAAAAGAATTAGATATGTTTGATGATTTACAAAAACGTATTCAAGATGGTTTACCAACACTTGCTACATGTGCAGGACTCATTTTATTAGCTGATAGAATTGTTAATCAGGATCAAACTTACTTTTCTACAATACCTATGACGGTTAAAAGAAATGCTTATGGTAGACAACTAGGAAGTTTTCACACCATTGAAGAAATGAAAGGAATAGGAAAAGTACCTATGACTTTTATTCGAGCACCTTATATCGAAAGTGTACAAGAGGGTGTTGATATTCTTTCTAAAGTAAATGACAATATTATTGCTGTTCAATATAAAAATCAACTAGCACTTGCATTTCATCCCGAACTTGATGAAGATGATTCAATTCATCAGTATTTTATAAATATGATCAAAAAGTCTACGATGTAGGCTTTTTTCTTATATAATAAAAAAGAGGTGAATAAAATGGATCATCATCTAGAAATTGTTAAAACAAATATTAAATATCCTATTGTTTTTTATAATCATCAATTTAATAAAAGTCGACCAGTAAGTTCCCACTATCATCAAGATATTGAAGTTGTATATGTCGTTTCAGGAAAAGTAGAAGCATGTATTGATGGAAAGAAAGAAATATTTTATCAAGGGGAAATGTTTATTATTAACTCACATAGTGTACATCAATTCAATTTTCCTGAATTTACACATTTATATACATATTTGTTGTCAGTTGATGTCTTTAAAGAATTTCAAATTCAATCTTATTTCTTTAAATTAAAAGCTCCATCAAACAAAGAATGGTTTAAACCTTGGTTAGAAATGAAATATATTCACCATCTTTTACCAATAGAACAACATATTTTAATGTATCAACTTTATCAAAAACTCATACAGGATTGTTTATTAGATAAAAAACAAGAAGAAAATACAAAAGAAATTTATAAAATAATAGAAGAAATAGAAAAAAGATATAACCAAGATTTAACACTTGAAATTATAGCTGAACAATTTCACTTTCATCCTAATTCACTGATCCGCTATTTTAAAAAACAAACAGGAACAACTTTTTATCAATATCTACAAAAAATAAGATTAAAACATGCTTATTATGATTTAATACATACTAACATGAAAATCATTGATATTGCTTTAAATCATGGATTTAAAAATGTAAAATCATTTGAAAATGTTTTTAAAAAAGAATATCATACAACACCAACAAAATATCGAAAAGTTAATAATTGACTATAAATTGTTAAAAAAGGCAATGAATTTCCTTTATAAAAAGAGAATAATAAAAGCAGGAGGAATCAATATGGAATGGTGGAAAAAGAGTGTTGTTTATCAAATTTATGTAAAAAGCTTTCAAGATAGTAATAATGATGGTGTGGGAGATCTACAAGGTATTATTTCAAGACTTGATTATTTAAAAACATTAGGTGTTGATGTATTATGGTTAACCCCTATTTTTAAATCTCCAAATGATGATAATGGCTATGATATTTCTGATTATAGAAGTATTCAAAGTGAATTTGGAACAATGAGTGATTTTGAGGAATTATTAGATAAAGCGCATCAAAAAGATATCAAAATTATTCTTGATTTAGTTTTTAACCATACAAGTGATGAACATTTTTGGTTTCAAGAAAGTAAAAAATCTAAAAATAATCCTTATCGAGATTATTATATTTGGAAAGAAGGAAAAGAGGGAGATGTTCCAAATAATTGGACAAGCTGCTTTCAAGGCTCAGCTTGGGAACTTGATGAAAAGACAAATGAGTATTATTTGCATTTATTTTCTAAAAAACAACCTGATTTAAATTGGCAAAATCCTAAGGTAAGACAAGAATGTATTGATATTATGAATTACTGGGTAGATAAAGGTGTTGATGGTTTTCGTTTAGATGTCATTAATCTTATTAGTAAGGATGAAAGTCAATACTATGTAGACAGTACTATTAAAGGTCATCAAGTATGTGCAAATGGACCACATATTCATGAATATATTCAAGAAATGAATCAAAAAGTATTTTCTAGAAAAGAACTTTTAACAGTAGGAGAAACCCCTGCTGTAACAATCGAGGATGCTAAAAAATATGCTCCTTTAGATAATAAAGAATTAAGCATGGTCTTTCAGTTTGAACTAATGAATGTTGATGGTGCAGAAGTTAATAAATGGACAGATCAAAGATTTTCTTTAAAAGATTTAAAACAAATTATGTCGAGATGGCAAGTAGGAATGTATCAACAGGCTTGGAATTCTTTGTTCTGGAATAATCATGATCAACCACGATGTGTTTCAAGATTTGGTGATACTTCTTCTCCTTTGTATCATGAAAAATCAGCAAAAATGTTGGCGATATGTTTGCATATGATGCAAGGGACACCTTATATTTATCAAGGGGAAGAATTGGGGATGACAAATGTACCTTTTAATTCACTTGATGATTATCGAGATATTGAAACATTCAATAGCTACAAACAACTTGTAGAAATAGAAAAATCGGTAAGTCATGAAGATATGTTACGCTATATGAGAAAATCAAGTAGAGATAACGCTAGAACACCAATGCAATGGAACAAAGGTAAAAATGCAGGATTTAGTAATCAAACACCATGGATTATGATGAATCCAAATTATCAAACAATCAATGCTGAAGCAGAAATGAAAGATACAAATTCTATTTTTCATACTTATCAAAAATTAATTCAATTAAGAAAAGAATATGAAATCATTACTTTAGGTAAATATGAGTTAATAATGAAAGATGATGAAAATATTTATGCCTATAAACGTCTTTATCAAGATGAAGAACTTTATGTTTATTGTAATTTTAGTAATCAAGAAGTTGGTTATGATACCTCTATTCTAAATGATGAAAAAATATTAATTAAAAACTATGAAAAGCATCAAAAGGGAACTCTTAAACCTTATGAAAGTATTGTTTTCTATCAAAAAAGCAGAGCTTAGGCTCTGCTTTTACATTAAATATGATATTCCATAGGATAAGTTAAATAATCTAAACGATCTAATTCATCAACTGTAACTACACCAGCAGGTGCAACTAAAACAGTTGGAATACGATTGACAATTGTTGCACATGTATGTTCAACCGTTGCAGGTTTTACAACATGAAACTCTGTATCTGGTTCACCTGTAATTTTCCAATCACACATATCACCATCATCTTCACCATAGACTTTACCAATACATTGTGTTTCAATAACAGGGCCTTGGAAAGTTTCTGTTGTTACAACAGCAGCCATTCCAATACAGTTTCCTTTTGGAATTGTTTCACCTAAAGTTGATGAATATAAGTCTGTTTCATGGAAATAAGGAACACATTTTTGTGTTTGAGATTTAATTGTCCATCCCATGCGTGCTGCTAAGGCTTCATTTGAATTCCATACATATGAAGGTTCTAATACTTCAGGATGGGCAATACTTGCTTCAAATTCTTCAGGAGTTAAACCAACACCATGAGCTTTGGCAAGAGCTAATCCATAATCTTCAACATTATAACTTACAGCACCTTCAATCTTTTTAATAGAATGACATCCACCGGCTACTAAACCAACCATATTTACCCAGAAGACATCTTCCATACCACTACCAACAAAAGTACATCCATTTTCTTTTGCAATAACATCTAATTGATTTGTACGAACTGGATCTGTTGTCCAACTATATGTTGCTTCTTCACATGTAGAAATAACACTAATTCCTCTTGACAAACATTTTACATAATGATCGAAGCAATCACTGACTAAACTAAATAAAGTAACAACGGCAATATCAGGATCTGTTTCATCTAAAACTTTATCTGCTTGATCAGAAATGCATACTCCTGTTTTAACACCAAGTTCTGCAAAATCACCAATATCCATTCCTACAATTGCGGGATTTGTATCGATAGCACCAACAATCATAGCTCCATTTTCATAAAGATAACGGATGATGTATTTTGCCATCTTTCCACAACCATATTGTACAACTTTAATCTTTTCCATAATTCATGCCTCCTATTTCTTTCACTTACATCATAGACTCTTATCCAGGAAGAGAGTCAACTATTTTTCAAAAGAAACAGGAACTTGTAATCTTAAAAACATGGAACGTTCATGATGATCAAAAATACTGAGTTCACTTAAGACTTCACAAATATAATCCCCACATATTGTAAGATGATTCATCTTACAATAATCAAGAAGACGTTTGGCATAATTGATTTCTTGATGAAAATCATCAAGATAAATACAAGCATACATTCCATTTTCAATCACTTGTATTTCTTTTTCAGGAAAATGATCATCCACAAAAACAAAAATACGATCTGAAATAAATTCTTGTTTTAAAAATCGTTCTTTATTAAGAAAAGTTCCCGCATTACAATAATAAATTTGGGGATAATGATGTGCAATCAAATCATTTTTTAATTGGGTTAAAAGATATTCATAAACATTTAAATCATGTTCATAGAAATTAATATTAGTATGCATGACATAGATCCTTCTTCGATCAATATATTCTAAAGTAATTGTCCCGCTTGGGGGTGATTTACGATATCTTTCCAAACTATAAATCGTTCTTGAAATAGCATCTTTAGTTCTTTGTAAATCATTGATTTGTATAGAAAGTTGTTGCTTTTTTTTAATTAGAATTGCTTCAATTAAATTAATATCTTCTTTATCAAGAAGTTCCTTAATTTCTTTAAGATTCATTTGCAGTTCTTTCATATATTGAATCAAATCCAAACGTGCATTTTGTTTAATATCATAATAGCGATAATTTGTCTCAGGATTAACATAAACAGGCTTCAATAAATCAAGTTCATCATACAACCTTAATGTTGTTACCGTGATATGATTCATTTTGGCCATTTCACCAATACTTAAATAATCATTATTCATAGTATTCACCTCAAATTCATTATATCAAACTCTCATGTTACATAAGAGTTATTTTAATAATTTAGGTAAAAATAGACAAATAATCTTATATTTATAAGAGATTTCCTTTTTTACAAAAGATTATGTACAATAGAGATAGTTTTAATCTTAAGAAAATCTTTAGAAATATAAAAAGAAAATATTTATAAATCATCTCTATACTTTAAGGCAAGAGGTGAGGAAGATGGAAAGAATAAACAAAATCATTTTAATAAGCTTTGTATATGCAGGTTATATATGTATTAGTTTTGCATTGTTTTCAATGCTTAGATAAGGAGTTAAAAAGGGAATGGAAAAATATCATGTATTAGTTGTCGAAGATGACAATGAAATTGCCAATGCAATTAAAATTTATTTACAAAATCAAGGATACGATGTGTATGTTGGAAATGATGGCCTTGAAGGTTTAGAAATTGTGGAAAAAGAAACAATTCATCTTGCCATTGTTGATATTATGATGCCACGTATGGATGGTTTAACAATGGTCGCAAAGTTAAGGGAAAAATATGATTTTCCAGTGATTTTTCTTTCAGCAAAATCAGAAGATATTGATAAAATCATGGGACTTAATTTAGGTGGTGATGATTATGTTACCAAACCATTTGTACCGATGGAATTAATGGCACGTGTTCGTTCCCATCTAAGACGTTATGGACGTTATTTAGATGCGACAGCACCCAAAGAAAGTGATTCTATTTATCTTTGTGGTGGTCTTGAACTGAATGTAGATACTAAAACTGTTTCAGTTGATGGCAAAAAGGTAAAAGTAACACCAATCGAATTTAAAATCTTAGAATTATTAATGAAAAATGCGGGAAAGGTTTTTTCTGCCGATGATATTTATGAACGTGTTTGGAATGAAGAAGCCATTAATAGTGAAACAGTGATGGTTCATGTTCGTAATCTAAGAGAAAAAATAGAAATTAATCCTAAAAAACCACAATATTTAAAAGTTGTTTGGGGTGTTGGATATAAAATTGATAAATAATAGGAGGAAACATGAAAAATAAAAACAGATTACTTAAAATACTTTTATTTTCTGTATTGATTATTGCCTCATTAGTCACGTATTTAAGTTATGGGGTAAAAAAAAAACGACTTCGACTAAACTTGATCTTGATAATAATCGAAGTAGAATTACCGAAATACTTACAAGTAAAAGTATTTTATTAGATATGAAAATACAAAGAAGAAAAGGAAATTATGATTTACTTCATTATTATGTTAAAGGTGATGATATTGATCAACTAAATGTTTATGGTGATTATTCTTTAAAAGATGTTTTTAAAGATTATATTTATAATTTAGAAGATGAAAATAATCATGATACAAAAGGAATCAAATATTATGTTTATGATAAAACGGATGAAAAAATCTTTTTCACAAATTCTAAAAAGAATTTAAAAAAAGCATTTGAAACTCAAGATAAAAAAATATTAAATGACTATCAATGGTATGCAACCATTGATTATGATGAAAATGGAAATATTTCTCTTGAAGGAAATCAAACAAGTGATTGGGAGGGTGCCTTCTATAATACATCCTTTGATCAACTTTTTAAAAATAATTATTTAGATGAAGGTAATAGTGATATTATTAATCAAATAACCATCAATAATCCAACAAACATTAAGGTATTAATTGCGATTCCTAAAAAATTACCAACAAATTGTTATTTAGAACAATTATGTTCTAAACAAGGATCCATTTCTGATGTTTTAATAACCTATGTCTTTATTATTGTTGCAGCTCTTGTCATTTTTATGTTATTTGTGCCAGTAAGAAAATTGATTGAAATTGAACCTTTTAAAACAGTTGTTAAAGTTAAATTATTCTTTATGTTCTTTATTTATATTATTTTAATTGCAATGTGGCTTGCTGTCATGACAGAAGTATTAAGGGCCTCTTGGCAAGGAACTTTTGCTTGGATGCTAAGAGAAAGAGGAATGGCTGGTGCCGGTGTTGCGATTGAACCGATTATCAATGTAGGTGGTTGGTTTGTTTTCTATGCCATGATTATGTATTTTATCTTTTATATCAAATCTATTCTTGTTTTTGGTAAAGACTTTATTAAAGAACATACGCTTGTTTGTAGTGCTTATCACTATTTTAAAGATGAAATTAAAAGCTTAACACAATTTGATTTAAAGAATCAAAAAGGAAATATCATTCTTAAAATAGGTTTAATCAGTGGCATTTGTATTGAAGGAATTCTATTATTTGTTTATTTTTTTATGGGAATTATAGGAAATCTTTATTATATTAGTCCACGTATTTATCTTATTTTTACATGTTTTATTTCTTTGATTTGTGCCATCATTATTATGTTGATTTCTAAAAAGCTACTTTCAAAAGTAAGCAATGATTATCAAGTTCTTTTACAATCAGCCAATCATTTAGCTCAAGGTGAATTTAATGATAAAATCAATCAAGATCTTGGTTTATTTAATTCCTTAAAAGATGAACTTAATTGTATCAATGATGGTTTTAAAGATGCGGTAAGTAAAGAAGTCGCATCACAAAAGATGAAAACAGAATTGATTAGCAATGTTTCTCATGATTTAAAAACACCTTTAACATCTATTATTTCCTATATTGATTTATTAAAAAATGAAGATTTATCAAAAGAACAACAAGATGAATATATTGATATTTTAGATCGTAATACTAAAAGATTAAAAACACTTATTGAAGATCTATTTGAAGTATCTAAAGTCAATAGTGGTAATATTCAATTAAATCCTATAGATTTAGATATTCATGCCTTATTACAACAAGTTCTCTTTGAATATCAAGAACAATTTGAACATCATCATTTAAATCTAAAAAATGATTATGAAAATAAAAAAATCATTTGTCATTTAGACAGTGAAAAAACTTATCGTGTTTTAGAAAATTTATGTCAAAATATCTGTAAATACGCTTTAGAACATACACGAGTTTATTTACAAATCATTGAAACGAATCAACAAGTCATTGTCGTTTTCAAAAATATTTCAGCCCATGAAATATCTAATCCAGGTGATTTAACAGAAAGATTTGTACAAGGAGATGCTTCACGTAAAAGTGAAGGATCTGGTTTAGGACTTGCCATCTGTAAAAGCTTTGTGGAGGTTCAAGGTGGAACTTTTGAAGTGAATGTAGATGGTGATCTCTTTAAGACAACAATTATCTTTCCTAAGAAAATAGAAAATGATTAAAAAGGTTATTCCCTGGATCTTACTTTTTCTCCTTCTTCTTATAATCAATACAGAAATGATTTTTATGATTTATGAAGCTATCTCATTTTTGAGATAGTTTTTCATAATTTGAAAATAAAATTAAAAGATTAAAAAATAAGTATAATACTTTTGAAAGGATGAAAGTATGAAATTTAAGTTTTCAATCAAACTAGCAATTATTTCTTTAATTGGAAATATTATTATCGCTATAGGTGTTTCAACATGTCGTATATCACAAATGGGAATTGATCCATTTACCTCAATGACAACAGGGATTAGCGGTTTATTAAATATACCTTTAGGTGTTTTTCAAGGAAGTATTAATGCGGTCTTATTTTTAGTTTTAATTTTATTAAGTAGAAGTAATTTAAAATATTTAAATATTGGTGCCATTATTAATATGTTTTTACTCGGTTTCTTTGTACAATTCTTTAATAATGTTTATTGTCAATTATTTAATGTTTCTTCACCAGATGTTATACCATTTTCATTACCAATGAAATTTGTGGTTTTAGCGATTGGTATTTTATTTGTTACACTTGGATGTTCTTTATATATCACATCAGATCTTGGAACAGGATGTTATGATGCTTTATCTATTTATATGGCAGATGTGATGTCACCATCTTATTCAGTATGTCGTATTATGACAGATGTTATTTGTGTTTTAATTGGGTTTATTACAGGTGGACCATTAGGAATTGCGACAATTATTTTAATGTTTGGAACAGGTCCATTAATTAGTACATGGAATAAATTGGTATCAAAACCAATTGTTGAAAAATTTGCCTAAAATATTCCTCGGTAATTGTAGAGTTATCGAGGATTTTTTTGTATAATGGACATGTTATGAAAGAAATAAAAAGAGGAATGAAAAATGGAATACCAATTGCTTTAGGCTATTTATCTGTGTCTTTTTCTTTTGGTGCGATTGCTGTATCAATGGGATTTAGTGTGATACAAGCAGTTTTGATCTCGCTATTGAATCTTACTTCAGCAGGGCAATTTGCTTCACTAGGAATTATTGCAGGACAAGGGACCTATTTAGAAATGGCAATCGTGGAATTGACCGTGAATATTCGTTATGCGTTTATGTCACTTTCACTTTCCCAAAAAGTAGATGAAAAGTTTAAAGGAATTTATAAATGGCTCTTAAGCTTTTTTATTACCGATGAAATCTTTGCCTTATCGATGCTTGAAGAAAATGTGAGTCGGACTTACTTCTTTGGGCTTGCTTCAATTTCTACGGCAGGATGGATGCTTGGAACAACCTTAGGGGCAATGCTTGGCTCTATTGTACCTACGGTCATTAGTAATGCTTTATCAATTGCTTTATACGCAATGTTTATCGCAATTATTATTCCAGGAATGAAAAAAGATAAAAATATAATTAAAGTAGTAGCTCTTGCAATTATTATCCGTTCAGGTTTTTACTACTTACCCATCATCAATCAATTATCAAGTGGTTTTGCGATGACGATTTCAGCTCTTGCAAGTGCTTTTATAGGCGCTGTGTTATTTAATAAGGGGGAAGCACATGGATAAACAGTTTTATATTTATTTAGCAATCATGTCGCTTATTACTTATGCTATTCGTGCGATACCACTTGTCTTTATTAATAAAAAAATTACGAACCCAACCATTCAATCCTTTTTGGATTATATTCCTTATACGGTCCTTGCAGCGATGACCTTCCCAGATATTTTTTATTCAACAGGTCATTTGATTTCTGGAATCGTTGCGACAATCATTATTATTTATGCGTCTTATAAAGAATTAAGTCTCATTCAAGTCGCTTGTATTGGATGCTTTGTTGTAGTAATGATTGAACTTATTTTATAGTATTTGACGCCTTTTAAAGCGTCTTTTTTCTATGTCAAATAATTTTGACAAGAAAAAAGTCCTATGTAAAAGATGTTTGATAGACTCTATCAATAGATTATGAAAAAATGAAAATGAAAGGAGAAAGAAAATATGGAAATAGGTAAAAAACTAAAGGAGGCACGTTTAAATAGGGATTTGACTCAAGAAGTCATTGCTGAAAAACTAAATGTTTCTCGTCAAACAATATCCAATTGGGAAAATGAAAAATCTTATCCTGATATTATAAGTGTCATTGAGTTAAGCAACCTTTATTCCATAAGTCTTGATGATTTATTGAAAGGGGACGATGCAATGATGGAACATTTACAAGAAAGCACAAACGTTGTTAAAAGTAATCAAAAACTATTAAGAGCGATTATCTTAAATATTATTGTGGTAATCTTATTGGTTACACTAGGAATGTTTTTACCAAGTAAAAGTTATTATTTAGTGATGATCTTTTGTCTTGCTATTGTGAGTTCATCATTGTTGCTTTATCAAATGATTAAACGTATTTAAGGAGGAACGGATCATGGAAGTAAAAAGTATTTTAGCGATTATATGTGCGGCTATTGCACTTGTTGGGGGAATTGAAACAGTTTATCAAATTTATCAATTAACGGTGATTGATGCCACAATTCGTGGTTTAAAACATCCTAAACTATGGGGATTACTCGCAAGTAATGGAAATAATTCAAGTGGTTTATTACTTTATTTGATAGGAAGAAGAAACTATCCTATAAATTCTATTGATTCTAATCAAAAAACAAAAATGATTCAAAGAAAAAAAGCAGCAGGAATCTCTTTATGTTTTATGGTTGTAGGAATCCTTGGGTTGATTTTAAGTATAAGTTTATAATTTTTAGCACTCAGCTATTGACAGTGCTAAAAGTAAGAGCTATAATGTATTTAGAAATTAGGAAAGGTA
>ERZ827520.3269-NODE-3269-length-13560-cov-3.340763_pt1 | contig 13560 bp, 11 predicted proteins | sample MGYA00519581_ERZ827520 | MGnify/ENA primary metagenome ERZ827520 (study PRJEB31778, sample SAMEA3449339) | human gut metagenome | biome: human gut; feature: human-associated habitat; material: faeces | place: United Kingdom | collected 2010/2012 ...
CCCTCCTTGAGTTCTTCCTGTTTCGGTGTAATTTTGTAGATATAGTACTGCCGGGCCCGGCTGCCGGGGGGCAGGCTCGTCTTCGACTCCAGCTTCCCGGACTTCAACGCCTCGATAAGCTGGTCCTTGGTCAGCCAATAGTGTGAATCATCCGGAGAATCCCACTCGATTTTGGTGACCTTGTACAACTCCATCTGTCTCGTAACGACTTTGCGCTGGGGGATGCTGGCACTGTAGTTGAGAAACTCGTCCACATCCTTGTCGGCAGTCTTCGAATTGCCCATAGCCTCCTTCAACTGCTGACGGACCGATTCCGAGACCATGGCAGGAGAATAGGGACCCTCATGTATGGGGGCCATGTCTTTGTTGAAGGCTGTCTGGAGTTTGTCGCTGTCCAGATCGGAGTTGACAATAAGCCCTTGGACGGTGGGCTGGATTTTGTTGGCTTCGCCTTTTTGCGGCAAGGAGATGAGCTTGACCGAGGAGAGCTGGGCAAAGGGTTGGAAGGTGCCCACCGCAGAAGATGCGGCTTCCGTTGCACTCGGCGGGCCATAGGTCTGGGGGAGGTAGCTTTTGACGTCCTTCGGCGCGGGCGGCAAGGCCAATCTGATGGGTACACCCGGCAACGCCGGCCTATCCGACGACTCGTAGATTTGCTGGAGGACATTGTCCCAAACACTTCCCTGGACAGGCGGGCGGGATACTTGCTGCCCGCTCCGAAGGACGTCCTCCGATACGGTCAACGAACGGACGGGATACGAGACCGTCTGGGCATCGACCGGGATGGGTTTGGTGAAATCGACCTCGCCGGTAACTTTCTCGATGACCCGGAGGTCTTTCTGCGAGGAGGTGGCTTTCAGCAGGTTCTTGTACTGGGCGGGGAGGAAATCCAGCAGTTTGAAACTTTTCGTCCGTTTCCAGGTGTCGAGCAGCTTCTTGAGGTTCCCCCCGGGGAGCAGCATGAGCGCTACGTCGAAGATAAAACGTCCCTGCGCATAGCCTTGCTCGCCGGTAACACCGTCCAGACGCGAGAAATAGTCGCCCAGCAATTCCAGTACTTGATCCTGGAACAGGCTACGGAACAGTATGTCGGTATGGTAACGGTCGATAAACTCGATCAAATCCGACCCCGACTGGTAGGCCGAAAGGTTGATCTGGTAATACTTCTTATCGGCCTCATCCAGTTTCTTCTGAATGGAGTCCGGCCAGATGGGCATGCGGGACAATTTGCTGGCCGCTCCGTAACCGATATACTGTATGGCACCTTTTCCCGTTCGGTACAGTTCGACCACTAGGTTGATGACTCCATCTACAACACCGGCCGAAAGTCCCCGGAGATAAAAACGGTCCCGGTAAAACGTCGGCGAGATATAACGTTCGAGCCCGGGAAACAGGTTGCCCGGTTCGACGGGTTCGGCGGGCTTTTGCTGCTCTTCGTAGAGGGAGACGATGGTCCCGAAAGGCATCAGCCACTGCATCGGCGTCCGCATGCGCGAAAACATGCGGAGAAGCGCTTCGTCGGAGAGGGCGACCAGGGCGTCCTTTTTGACTGCTTCCACGCCCGTGCCGAGGGCTTTGGCGGCCGCGTCCGTGTTGCGCGCAAGTCGGGAGAGGTCCTGCTCCACCTGCTTGGCGGCGAGAGTCGAAGTGGCTTTCTGCCCGGCAGTTTCCACGACGGCAGCCTGCTTGGTCGCGGAGACGACGGCCTGGCCGTTTTCCTTCATGTACTGCTCGTAGACCGAGGGGTCTTCCGTGTCGAGCATTCGGTTGAGGGCGGTCGTGGCACTGCGGGTGTTGCGCAAGGCGCCGCTCTCGCGGATGGTCTGGGTGAAAAACCGGTAGGCGAGCGCTTTGTCCCCCCGGCGCAGGATTTCCTCGATGCGGGTGCGGAACTGCTGCGGGTCGGGCACATACTGCAGGAAGGTGTTCAGGTTGTCCACCAGGTTGGTGTACCCGGTGCCGATCCAGTTGCGGTAATCGGCGGGCAGGCTCCAGCCCTGGCGTGCGGCGACTTCGGGGAAGATCTCCCGGGCGTACCACTCGGTGAGCATCTCCAGGGTGCGGCGTTGGCGCGATTCGGGATACAGGTTGAAGTCCAGGATTTCGTCCCGCCACTGGGGGTAGAGTTGCTCCAGGCGGGCAAAGGATTCGTCCTGGCTCATGGTGTGCACCATCTCGTGCGTGATGTCCGATACGGCCGAGAGTTGCGCCTTGGTCAGTTCGACCCCGGTATGCGACTGGCGGAATGCGGCCAGAAGGTCCTCCGCCGGATTGTGCCCGTCGGAAGCGGTGCGGGTGGAGATCTGAAAACGCGCCTGACGGTCGGTGATCCGGGTATCCATCAGCACTTCGGGGTCGGCCGGATCGACCAGTGCTACGTCGATGCTCTGGACGTCTTTGAGAAAATCGTCCCCACGGAAACGCTCCAGGTAATAGCCCAACTGCTCCTCGGGAGTCATCTCGGCCAACAGGCGCGTTTGCCCCCGGTACTCCACGAAATTGGCCTGGGGCAAGGCGGGGAACTGCTGCCGGTAGGTCTCCAGGTTTTTGGTCAGACTGGCCGCCACCCCGGGCGGCATCCGCGTGATGGGCGTTTTGCTCGAAATGCCGATAAAGCCCTTGGCCTTGAGCTGCGGGGTGAGAAAACCGACGTAGATCAGCGGATGGCAAGAACAGCGGCAGTTGTAGTGCCATCCGGTAAACACGAAGTCCTTCGAATAGTCCCCCGCGTAGTCGTCGCAGATGTCCCGGGTGCGGCGTCCTCCGCGTGTATTGGTAGCCCGCACCGCGATGCGGTAGCCGAGGATCTCGGGCACCTCGCGCCCCATCGTGTTTTGCAGCACATAGCTGCCCTTGATCAGGTTTTGCTCGGCCGTATTGCCGGCATAAGCCGCCGCATCGCCCGCTGCCGTATCCCGGCCATAGACGGTCTGCCGCCACCGGTGCAGGTCGATCCCCAAGCGCGAAGCCGTCTGCGGGTCGTGCAGGAACTTCCGCAGGGTCTCCACCTGACCTCTGGTGAGTTTCCCGTTGCGCACCGTTCCCAAGGCGGCGAGTACCTGCGGGTCTTTGAGCAGTTGGTTGAGCAGTTTTACCTCCTGGGACAGCATCCCGCCCGATCGGGCGATCGAAAGTTGCTTGTCCGCCGCAAAACTCTGTGCCCCGGAAAACCGCGCGGTAAATTCGGCCATGCTCTCCTGCCGGGAGGGAAGTCCGTCGATCGCTTCGGCAAAAAGTTCCACACAACGGCGCTCGTACTCCTTTTCAGCGGCCTCGATCACCTCCGTGAGTTGCTCCTGATACTTCTGCCGAAGCTGCGTATCCAGACGGGTGTATTCCGGCGAACCCGGCTCCAGATTCCACAATGCGACGCTCCCGCGCAACGCGTCGAGATACGCGGCGTCGATGCGGCGTTTGGCCGAGGCGATCGAGCGGTCGAGTTCTTTCTGAAGGCGTTCGAGCGAGGTTCGGGCTTGTTTTTCACTCATTATATTTCCTTTTCGATAATTATTAAAAGCCGAAAGAGCGGAGTGTGCTTTGTTCGCTTTCTCGAATATAATCAAAAAAGAAATATTTTCAAAGGAAAAACCTTACAAAAATCCACTACCTCTTTCCCAAGGAATTTAGCTGGGAGAAAACCGGGAAAAAACTATCTTTGTGCAAGGGCGTACCGCTTTTCCTCCTACCTTCGGGAGGGGGAAAAGAGAAACGAGCCTGCTGCAAAAAGAAAAACAACACCATGGACATCACACAGATCCTGCACGACTGGGGGCTGCAATCCGAACGATTGATCGACTTTTTAAGCACCCTCATCACCCTGGCCATCATCGCTTTGTGCGCATGGCTGTCGTACTTTCTGGTCAAGAAGTGGATCGGACGCTTCATCCTCTGGATGGTACACCGCACGCGGTTCCAGTGGGACAGCCTGATGTTCGACCGCACGTTCTTCTCGCGGCTGGGACTGTTGGTCGCGCCCAACGTGGTGCTGGTGGGACTCTCGTGGATCAAATGGGAGAAGATGTACCTCGTCGAACGCTTTGTCGGCGCCTGGATCGTTCTGGCGGCCGTGATGCTCATCATGGCGGTATTGAACGGACTGGAGAGGATCTACCAAAGCTATCCTATCTCGAAAGACCGCCCGATAAAAGTATTCGTCCAGTCGGTGATGATCTTCTTTTGGTGTGCGGGACTCATCGTGATCGTGGGAATCTTCACCCGCGAGTCGGTATCCACGCTGCTGGCCGGGCTGACGGCATTCGCAGCGGTACTGATGCTCCTTTTCAAGGACTCGATCATGGGCTTTGTGGCCGGCATCCAACTGGGGGCCAACAACATGGTATCCATCGGCGACTGGATCACCATGTCGGACGCCGGGGCGGACGGTACGGTGATAGACATCAACCTGACCACGGTCAAGGTACGCAACTGGGAGATGACCATCACCACCATCCCCACCTACAAGCTGGTCTCCGACTCGTTTGTCAACTGGCGCGGCATGGCGGAATCCCAAGGCCGCCGGATAAAACGCTCCATCTATATCGACGTTACCTCCATCCATTACCTGACCCCGGAGGAAATCGACTCCCTGGCCCAGTCCGACCTGCTGAAAGACTACATCCGCAACAAACAGGCCGAACTGCAGGCCTACAACGCCCAGCACGAAAACCCCCTGGACCAACTCCGCCTGACCAACGTCGGGGCCTTCCGCGAATACCTCGACCTTTGGCTCGCACACCGCCCCGACATCAATACCCAGATGACCCACATGGTGCGCCAGCTGCAACCCGGCCCCACCGGACTCCCGCTGGAGATCTACTGTTTCTCCGCCCAGCAGGAATGGGTGCGGTACGAACAGATCCAGTCCGATATCTTCGACCACGTGCTGGCCATCGTCGGGCAGTTCAACCTGCGGATATTCCAGTATTCGGACGCGCCGGACTGAACGCTCCACCGCATCACCAGGCAAGCCCTACACCGAAAGAGCCGGTGCCTAAAAACCGAGAAAAGAGCAAAACGATGAAAGAAAAAGCGGTATTCAACTGGAGCGGCGGGAAAGACTCGGCACTGGCCTTGACGCAAGTGTTGCAGGAGGGGCGTTACGACGTCGTGTCGCTGCTCACCACCGTTCACCGGACCACCCGGCAGTCGTCGATGCACCACATTCCCCAGTCGCTGCTCAAAAGACAAGCCGAGAGCATCGGCATTCCCCTGTTCGAAGTGGAACTTCCCCCGGAAGGCTCGATGATCTCCTATCAACAGGCAATGGACACCGCCGCGCGGCATTTCCTCGAACAAGGGATCACACATTTCATCTTCGGCGACATCTTCCTGCACGAGGTACGCTCCTACCGCGAGAAACAGCTCGCCCCGCTGGGCATCCGCGTGGTAGAACCCCTGTGGGGCCGACCTTCCGCAGAAGTGATGGAAGAATTCCTCGCTTCGGGTCTGCAGACGGTCGTGGTAACGGTGACCGAAGGAGCCCTCGGCCGGGAATTCGTCGGGCGGAAGATCGACCGGGAGTTCGTCCGCACGCTACCCGCGCAGGTGGACGTGTGCGGAGAAAACGGCGAATACCACACTTTCTGCTACGACGGGGACATTTTCCGCTTCCCGGTGGAGTTTTCCCTGGGTGAACCCCGCCGGTGCACCTATCCCGTGCGCCTGGACGACGGGACGGTCCGGGACTTTTCGTACTGGTTCACGCCGCTGGGGATGCCTTGACGTTTTCCCGCCGGAAAGCCGTATCTTTGCCCGAACGAAAAAAAGACCGCAAGCCCCATGGAAAAATACCTGGTAGCCGGATTGGGAAACATCGGCGCCGAATACGCCCATACGCGACACAACATCGGATTCCGCATCCTGGACCACCTTGCCCGGCGGCACGGAGTGGGCTTCCACACCGACCGCCTGGGAGCCACCGCCGAGATCCAGCTCAAGAACAAAGTCCTGGTGCTGCTCAAACCCTCTACCTACATGAACCTCAGCGGAAAAGCTGTCCGCTACCACCTCAACGACAACCGTCTGACCCCGGACCGCCTGCTGGTAGTCTGCGACGACCTCGCCCTTCCCTTCGGCACACTGCGTCTGAAGGCCAAAGGTTCGCACGGAGGGCACAACGGCCTGCGCAACATCTCCGAAATGCTGGGCACGGAGGCCTACGCCCGTTTCCGCTTCGGGATCGGCAACGACTTTGCACGAGGCGGACAGGTGGACTATGTGCTCGGGGAGTGGACCTCCGAGGAGGAATCCGCGATGGCGGAGCGTCTGGATACTGCCGCCGACCTCATCGAGTCGTTCGCCCTGGCGGGGATCGAACGCACGATGAATCAGTTCAACGGCAAGTAACCCGCCCCACGGCCGCTGCGTCCGGCTTTCACGACATTTCCACAATACAGGATACGGCCCGGCCTCGACAAGGGCAAAAACTTCGTTCTCCCCTTGCTGCGACACTCGGCTTTGCCTATTTTTGAACACGTTTGCGATACTGAAAAAAAACTCTAATACCACAACGCGACATGACCATTCGTGGAGTTCTGACCTTACTGCTGACATCGACCATGACCCTGGCAACCAACGCTCAAAATGAAGTAATGACCCCGGAAAAACTCTGGGAGCTGCAACGCGTAAGCCTGGCGGGAGTCAGTCCCGACGGCTCGACCGTGCTGTACAACATCACCCAATACGACGTAGCGGCCAATCAGGGCACTACGCGCATCGCCGCTTGCAACCTCTCCGGGCAGCAACGACAACTCACCGACGGCATCCAAAGCGCACAAGCCATCGGCTTCACCCCTTCGGGACGCGTCGCCTACCTCCAGCAGGGGCAACTCTGGACCATGACCCCCTCCGGAGAGGATGCGCGACAAGCCACCCATATCAAAGGAGGCATCGAAAACGTGCTCTTTTCGCCCAAAGGCGATGCAGTGCTCTTTACCCGTCAGGTAAAATACCGCCCCACCACGGCCGAACTCTATCCCGAGCTTCCCAAAGCCAACGCGCGCATCATCGACGACTTGATGTACCGCCATTGGAACACCTGGGAGGACGATAAGGTTTCGCACGTATTCTACGCCCCCTTCAACGGGACGGAAGTATCGGGAGAAGGGACAGACATCATGGCCGGACAGCCGTACGACAGCCCCTTGACGCCTTTCGGCGGAGCCGAGCAACTGGCCTGGAGTCCCGACGGGCTGAAGATCGCCTATACCTGCAAAAAGAAACAAGGCACGGCCGCTGCCATCTCCACCGACTCCGACATCTACCTCTACGACATCGTATCGGGGAAAACAGAAAACCTCACCCAGGGTAACGGAGGCTACGACACCAACCCGGCCTGGAGCCCCGACGGGCGCTTTCTCGCCTGGCTCTCGATGGACGAGGACGGATACGAAGCCGACAAAAACGACATCAAGATCCTCGAATGGGCTACCGGGCGCACCTACAACCTGACCGAGCGGTGGGACGAGACCGTCGAAGCATTCGCGTGGGAGAAAAACAGCCTCTCCCTCGTATTCCGCACGGCGTTCAACGGAGTAGAACAACTCTTCGAATACTCCCTGCCCAAGGACCTGAGCCAACTCGCCCCCAACCAAGACATCACCCAACTGACCAAGGAGAAAACCTGCACCGGCGCATTCATCCCCACCGGGAAATACATCATCGCCGAACGCTACGACTTCAACCGTCCGAACGAACTGGTGGCCTACGACCTGAAACGGAAAACCATCCGTCCCCTTACCGATGTGAACGGTCCCGCCATGCAGTCCATCGCTCCCTCTCCGGTACAAGCCCGCTGGGTTACCACCACCGACGGACGGCAGATGCTCGTCTGGATGGTCTTCCCCCCGCATTTCGACCCGGATAAAAAATACCCCGCGCTGCTCTTCTGCGGCGGCGGACCGCAGTCGCCCCTCACGCCGGACTATTCCTTCCGTTGGAATTTCCAGCTGATGGCCGCCAAGGGCTACGTCGTGGTCATCCCCAACCGGCGGGGGCTTCCGGGCTTCGGTGTCAAGTGGAACGAGGAGGTATCCGGTGCCTGGGGCGGACAAGCCATCACCGACCTGCTGACCGCCATCGACGACGTAGCGCGCGAACCCTACATCGACCGCGAGCGTCTGGGGGCGGTAGGAGCCTCGTACGGGGGATACTCGGTCTATATGCTGGCCGGGAAACACCAGGGACGCTTCAAGACCTTCATCGCCCACTGCGGCACGTTCGACATGAAGAGCTGGTACGGGACTACCGAGGAGATCTTCTTTGCCAACAAAGACCTCGGCGGGGCCTACTGGCAGAACAAGGCCAACCCTTCGTACAACGAATACTCGCCTTCGTCCTACGTGGACCAGTGGGATACACCCATCCTGATCCTGCAGGGCGAACAGGACTTCCGGGTGCCGCTCGGCCAGTCCATGCAGGCCTTCCAGGCCGCCCGCCTGCGGGGGATCGAGGCGCGGATGGTCCTGTTCCCCGACGAATGCCACTGGATCCTCCGCCCGCAGGATGCCCTGCTGTGGCAAGCCGAGTTTTTCTCCTGGCTGGACAAGTACCTCGCTCCGGAATCCTGACCTCGACCCTCGGGTCATCTTGTGAAACCGTGAGAGGGGTTTAACAGGACCTTACAATATTTTAACAAACGAATGACGTAATTTTATCGATCGATTTACCATCAAAACGACAAACAAAAAAATGTATGCTATGAAAAAATCTCTTCTTCACGCTGTGAGTGTTTCCGCGCTGGCCCTGATGCTGGCTTCCTGCAGCGGAACAAGCAAAATCCTGCCGGCCACCCAACTGGAAGGCTCCTGGGACATCGTTCAAGTGGGCGACGAAGTCCTCTCTCCCGGCCAGGAAAACTCCCCGTTCATCACTTTCGACCTCGCGCAAGGCCGCATTTGGGGCAATAGCGGCTGCAACCGCATGATGGGCACCTTCCAGACCGATTCGCTGCAACCCGGCTCGCTCACCTTCGGAGCGGTTGCCACCACCCGGATGGCCTGCCCGAATATGGAAATAGAAAACAACATCCTGAAAGCGCTGGAAGCCGTTCGCTCGTTCGAAAGCGTCGCTACTGACGACACGGATTCGCTGCTCGCCATTGCGCTGTGCGACCAGAAGGGAAAAGAACTCCTGCTGCTCCAACAGCGTCCGGAGATAGCTGCCGCGGCCGATTCGACGGCTTTGGAAGGCGCATGGGCGATCCGTACGGTAAACGGTGCCGCTCTGGGAGAGACCGAGAAAACTCCCATGCTGCAGTTTACCCTGGCGGAACACCGCGTATACGGGAATGCGGGCTGCAACGTAATCAACGGGACGTTTGAATTGGACCCGCAAAACCCCTCGGCACTGACTTTCGGCCCGATGATCACCACGATGATGGCCTGCCAGAACATGGATGCCGAGACGGCCGTTCTCCAAGCCTTGGCGCAAGTACAGTCGTTCCGGGTAGCAGGCGAGATGCTCTACCTGTGCGATGCTTCCGGGTCGGAACTTCTCTCCCTGGAAAAGGACCCCTCGCTGGCAGAATAACCGCTTTTTCGAAAAAGCGGGCAAGCAAAAGGGCGGAAGGCACAGTGCCTTCCGCCCTTTTGCTTGCCCGCCCTGCCCGCTTTGAACGCCCCCTTACTACTGCCACTCGGTATCGTCAAAAACGAAAACCTTGTTTTCGATTTGCCCCTGCGCTCCACCTGTAAATCTTTGGCTTCGCCCAAGACAGGATGCGGCTCGGCAGAGCCAAAGTGAAAACTTCGTTTTCGTTTGCCGCTGCGCTCGCCTTTCAGTATCTTTGCCGCAACTGTTCCCCGGGAAAATCCGATCCCCGATGGGAAATGGCTGCTAAAAAACAACTAAAAATCTCTCCTGTAAGATGAAACATCTGAAATCGCTTTTTGTCATCCTGGCTGCAGTGCTTTGCGGCGCAGCAAACGCGCAATCGGTGGACACGGTCGCCGTGTGGAGTGCTTCGATGAAAAAGAACATCAAAAACGTAGTCATCACTCCGGCTGCGTATCAAACGGACAAGGACACCCGCTTCCCGGTGGTATACCTGCTGCACGGAGCAGGTGGCGACTTTTCCAACTGGATCAAGAAAGCGCCTTTCCTGCCGGAACTTGCTTCGCGTTACGGCATGATCATCGTTTGCCCGGACGGCAACACGCACAGCTGGTACTGGGATGCTCCGGCCGACTCCACCAGCCGGTACGAGACCTACATGACGCGCGAACTGCTGCCCTATATCGACAAGAATTACCGCACGATCGCCTCGCGGGAAGGCCGCGCTATCACGGGACTTTCGATGGGGGGACAAGGGGCTTTCTTCCTGGCGTTCCGCCATCTGGACCTCTACGGAGCCTGCGCCTCGATGAGCGGCGGAGTGGACATCCAGTCGTTCCCCTCGAGTTGGTACATGGAATCCAAACTGGGTTCGCAGGCCGAATATCCCGAACGTTGGGAAGAATTCTGCGTGATGAACCAGTTGTACCGCCTCAAGCCGACCAGCATCCGTATCCTGTTCGATTGCGGAACGAGCGACTTCTTCTATCCCATGAACCAGCGCCTGCACGAGCAGATGGTATATCGCCGCATCGAGCACGATTTCATTTCGCGTCCGGGCGGACATACATGGGACTACTGGACCAACTCCATCAAGTTCCAACTCGTTTTCTTCGACAACTACTTCCAGGACATGGCGGCCGCGGCTAAAAAGGAAGCCGAGAAAGCCAAATAAGCCTGTACAAACGATTTCTCACCGGGGCGCGGCCATTCGGCCGCGCCCCGGTGATTTTTTACCACTCAAGGTTTTTGCCACATAGTCCGTATTTTTTCCCATCTTATTCGTAATTTTGAGACACGCGTGTAAGCTCTGCTGTCCAACATATTCACGGCTCCCCGCGGGAAAGTATCGTTTGTTTTCTCGACTGTATCAAAATTTCGCATTTGTCCATGAAAAAGTTCTTTCATAAGATCCACCTTTGGCTGGCCATCCCTTTCGGCGTACTGATCACCCTTGTATTTCTCACCGGCTCCCTTCTGGTTTTCGAAGATGACATCGTCGCCTCGGCACAGGCCGGAGGATGGGTAGCCTCTCTCGGATGGGACCATCCGGAACCTTTCTTCAAAGGCGTAAAACAACTGCACCGCTGGCTCTTCGACTCCCCGGAAAGCAAGACCAGCCTCACGGTAGGGCGCGCCATTATCGGCATCTCCGCCATGGCCACCGCCCTTATCCTGATCGGCGGTATCGTCATCTGGGTCCCCAAACAGTTCAAACCGCTGCGCAAACGCTTTACGATCACCTCCGGGAAAGGTCTGTGGCGATTTGCCCTCGACTGGCACAAGACCATTGGCATCTGCTGCGTCCTTTTCCTGCTCCTGATGGCTCTTACCGGGCCTTCGTGGTCGTTCGGATGGTATCGTGAAGGGGTCTTCGCCCTGTTGCCCGAGTCGGAAAGTCCCATGGGTACCGTCCTGCAGATCCACACCGGGAAATGGGGCGGGATCGTCACCAAATTCATCTATTTCTTTGCAGCACTCGCCGGAGCCACCTTGACCATCAGCGGTTATTACCTCTGGTACAAGAAATTGCAAGCCAAGAAAAAGAAACCCAAACGCCCCGCTGCCCAAAAAGTCCAAAGGTGAGTTTATCCCTCTCCTCGAGACATTCCTCCTGACCCCATCCTCTCGCAAGAGGGTGGAAAACAGTCGTTTTCTCTTCCCTGTCCTGCGCTGCGGGAGAAGGGAAGAGAATTTTTTCTTTCCTTTTTTTGGTTTATTTTATAAACTTGTTTATATTTGCATCGGATAAAATTCACCTGTCATGGCAAACCCTGCAAAATCCCTTCTGTTGACTGCACTGCTCGCCCTCACTGGAGCCAGCTACGGCCAAAGCCTGGAAATAGTCATCACCCAAGCGGAAGACAAGCCCGAGAGCCTCATCCTGACTGCCGTAGCGGACAGCACCGGACAAATGATCCGGTACGATATCACAGCAGCCCGGATGGATACCACCCGCATCCTGTTGGAAGGCCTCCCGAAGGGAAGGGTAAGAATCTACACCTTTCAGGACTGCAACGGCAATTACCACCTGGACACCGACGCCGAAGGCACTCCGACAGAACGCTGCGCCGATGCCCGGGCAGAGCTGTTCCCCGGAAAGAACACCGTGCAGATCCCTTTAAGAACCATTCCGCGAAAGAAACAAGAATAAATGGCGACTCCCATGAAAGACATCGAACCATACGCCCGGCCCAAACGACGGGAAGGCGAATTGAAACGCGACATCGCAAAATACCTCATCCTTTGCGGGGCTTTGACCGCCGTGAACGGGATCTACACCCCGGAGCAGTTCTGGGCTGGGTGGATATGGATCGCCTGGGGCGCATCGCTCATCCTGCGGGCCGTCCTGCCCGCCACGGGTGGAGGAAAGACCGCTTCCCCGCGAAGAGCCTTCTACCGACACTTTAGCTGCTACCTGTACGTCATGGCGCTCTTGGCGGCCATCAACTACCTGTACACCCCGCAATACCCATGGGCGGTGTGGCCGGCTGCCGGTTGGGGGTTCGCCCTGGTCCTGCAGGCAGTAGAGGTGTTCACCCGGCCAAAAGACGGCGATGGCGACTACCGAATGTAACCTCATGAAAACCGATAAATCGCTCACACCTTATGGAAGATCGTAAACTCAACTCCCAGGAAAGCATCGAGCTGATCGCCCGCATGCTGCGCAACACGCAGGACAACCTGCAAAAAAACGCCGGAATCCATTCCCTGATCTGGGGATATACCACTCTGGCGGTATCCTTGTCCGTTTACTTCTCGCTCCGGGCGACCCACGACCTGCACTGTCATCTGCTTTGGCTGGCCATTCCGGTCGTGGGACTGCTGCTCGAACTGTTCACCCGCCGCTGGTGGGCGGCTCCCGAAGTGCGCACGTTCCTCGACCGGGCGACTACCTCGCTGTGGTTCCCGCTGGGCGTGGCGCTGCTCCTTTTTCCCTACCTGGGGCAGGGCGTGGACGCGATGAGCCTTGTGCTGCTGCTGGTGAGCCTGGGGATGGCCCAGACGGGATTTATCGCCCGATACACGTTGTTTACCGTCATCGGGCTGCTGGGGCTGGCAGTGAGCTTGGGCATGACGTACATCGGGGGAGAGGAAAAAATTCTGATCTTTGCCGCAGGGATCGTCGCGGTGCTGATCGTTCCCGGGCATATCCTCAACCATAAAGCTGCAAGAAACCATGTTCAAGGCGCTTGATCCGTTGCTTCACTCCGAACTCCGCCTGGCGGTGATGTCCATTCTGGTGGGGGTGGAAAGTGCGGACTTCACCTTCCTCAAACAGCAGACGGGCGCTACCTCGGGCAATCTTTCGGTACAGATAGACAAACTGTCCCAGGCTGGCTACATCGCGGTGGAAAAGACGTTCCGGGGGAAGATGCCGCGCACCCTCTGCCGGATCACACCTGAGGGCCGCGCGGCTTTCGCTGCGTACGTGGAGGCGCTGAAAGACTACATCGGGTGAGGCAAAGGGGCGTGTCTCACTGTGCGAATACGCTCTATACGGGGTAG
>ERZ827520.3273-NODE-3273-length-13551-cov-3.728660_pt1 | contig 13551 bp, 9 predicted proteins | sample MGYA00519581_ERZ827520 | MGnify/ENA primary metagenome ERZ827520 (study PRJEB31778, sample SAMEA3449339) | human gut metagenome | biome: human gut; feature: human-associated habitat; material: faeces | place: United Kingdom | collected 2010/2012 ...
GCGGAGTTTACCGGGATGATTCCTGTTTATCATTTTCTGGTCAGTGCCGCGATTCTGGTATTCGTGGTGATTTTCTGGCGGACACACCATCGCGACCACCGTAACTGGCTGGCTCTACGGCTATTCGTATTATGCTCTGTAAACCGTTGGCCATTGCGGATGGTTAAAGGAACAGTTGTGGGGACAACTGACACATTACGTGAAATGCAGCGTTATGAACAACTGAGTCAGCACGGGGCTGACAACTGGAAAATCCAGCCGGGAGCACCGTTATATGATACGATTGTTATTGTCACTGGTGAGAGTGTGCGCAGGGATTATATGTCAGTGACATAACGTCTCATCAGCCCGTCAGTAGAAAAATCAGTGCCCGTCATTTCGCAGGTATTTTTCAGTGGATGACCGGTATTTGTACTGAAAATATACCGCCATTCAATCCGCTGACAGACGAAGATAATTAAACTGTTATGGTTTTTAAGGGAGAGAGGAATATACCGGCAGACAGTTTGAAACCTCAGCCACTTATTCTTCCTGATCACAGGTAATCATATATGGCAGACTGTAATACAGTCGCTTGTACTGAAAAGTATTCTGTATAAAATATCCGTATTCATATCAGCACAAGGGACCATCAAATCCCTGCAGCACTCCTTACGTCAGTTATCCCGCATCACCCTGTGAGTACAGGATTTTTTATGAGGTTACTTTTTTATTGAAAGTATATAAATAATGAATAACCGCGGATTCTGATAATCCCCCCTGCAGGGAGCGGTAAATAGTAAATACATCAGTTAATACCGTTTGTCTTTTTTAACAAAGAAAATAATCCTAGAATAATTCCCGGGCATTTGCCCGGGATGATTACTGTTTTAATGGATTATTAATCTTTGCATATTCAAATGGACTGATAAATCTTTCTCTGTTTACATCCAGAAAATCGGCCCACCACTGTAGCATCAATCGCCGTTCTTCCAGATGCTCTGCTTTATGGATATACGCGGCCCTCACTGAATTTCGCTCCATGTGGCTCATCTGACGTTCAACAGCATCACGAGACCACAAACCTGATTCGACCAATGAACTACAGGCCATTGTTCGAAAGCCATGACCACAAACCTCTACTTTTGTATCATACCCCATGACCCGTAACGCACTATTTACCGTATTCTCACTCATGGGTTTGTGCGAATCGTGATCACCAATAAATATCAAGTCATGGGCCCCATAAAACTGTTTTATCTGCTTTAAAATTGCAAGAGCTTGCGTTGAAAGAGGCACTAGATGCGTTGTACGCATTTTTGAGCCTCTATGGGAATGTTTCACTCCAGGAATAGGCTCCCGCTCCGGTGGGATAGTCCATATAGACGCTTCGAAATCGATCTCTGACCAACGAGCAAAACGCAGCTCACTGGACCGAATAAAGATCAGCAAAGTGAGTTCTATCGCCCATCGGGTTAGCGGCCTACCAGTATAGCTATCTATTTTTGTAAGCAACTCAGGGATGCGCTTTAATTCAAGCGCGGGACGATGTTGTCGATTACAGGAAGCAACCGCCCCAGCCATCTCTTGTGCCGGGTTATAATCAATTAACCCACTTTGCACTGCATAGCGCATGATGGCTGTAGTGCGCTGCTGAAGACGAGCGGCCACTTCAAGACGTCCAGACATTTCTACGGCCTTAATAGGTGCTAATAAATCTCGAGTTTTTAACTCAGCGATATTACGTTCACCAAGCGCTGCAAAAAGATTATCTTCAAGACTTTTTAGCACACGATGGGCGTGATCTTCAGACCACTTTTTATTGGTGCCATGCCACTCAATCGCGACTTCTTTAAAGGTTCGTGCTTTACTCTGTTCAACCTTATCATTTTTCTTTTTGTCTCCCGGATCGACGCCATTCGCAAGCAGGTTACGCGCCTCGTCACGACGTACTCTGGCATCCGCTAGTGTGATTTCAGGATAAACCCCAAGTGCCAGCATTTTTTGCTTTCCCTCATAACGGTACTGCAAACGCCAGTACTTAGAACCATTTGGATGGACAAGCAGATGCATACCGCCACCATCAGTCAGCTTATATTGCTTATCCGTTGGCTTGGCTGCTCTGACTTTGATATCTGTTAATGCCATGCGTATTCCCTCCCTGTTGGTACAAGCATTATCGAACCGGAAATACCATCATCTGTACCAACATATGTTGGTAGATGTACGTTGATATCGGTTGACCTTGAGAGAGTTAATATAGCGGGAAAGATAGATAAACACTGGATTTCAGGCATAAAAAAAGACCTCAGTTGAGGTCTATTTACATACTTTTGGTGCCGAAGGCCGGACTCGAACCGGCACGTATTTCTACGGTTGATTTTGAATCAACTGCGTCTACCGATTTCGCCACTTCGGCACTGAAGAGGTATGCGGAAAACGTTGTGGATTATACCTGTCGCACGCCACCATGCAAGCGCCAGCTTGCTCGCACCTCGCTAAGTGCTGAAATTTTCAGCATTGCATACAGCGATGTGTAACCTTTGTCACACTCCAGGCACCCCGCCCTGCCATGCTCTACACTTCCCAGACAACACCAGAGAAGGACCAAAAAATGTCGATGATAAAAAGCTATGCCGCAAAAGAAGCTGGCGGCGAACTGGAACTTTATGAGTACGATCCCGGTGAACTGAAGCCACAAGATGTTGAAGTGCAGGTGGATTACTGCGGGATCTGCCATTCCGATCTGTCGATGATCGACAACGAATGGGGATTTTCACAGTATCCGCTGGTTGCCGGGCATGAGGTGATTGGTCGCGTGGTGGCGCTCGGGAGCGCCGCGCAGGATAAAGGTTTGCAGGTCGGTCAGCGTGTCGGGATTGGCTGGACGGCGCGTAGCTGCGGGCATTGCGACGCCTGTATTAGCGGTAATCAGATCAACTGCGAGCAAGGTGCGGTGCTAACAATTATGAATCGCGGCGGTTTTGCCGAGAAGTTGCGTGCAGACTGGCAATGGGTGATCCCACTGCCGGAAAATATCGATATCGAGTCCGCCGGGCCGCTGTTGTGCGGCGGTATCACGGTCTTTAAACCACTGTTGATGCACCATATCACCGCCACCAGTCGCATTGGGGTAATTGGTATTGGCGGGCTGGGGCATATCGCTATAAAACTTCTGCACGCAATGGGATGCGAGGTGACAGCCTTTAGTTCTAATCCGGCGAAAGAGCAGGAAGTGCTGGCGATGGGTGCCGATAAAGTGGTGAATAGCCGCGATCCGCAGGCACTGAAGGCTCTGGCGAGACAGTTTGATCTCATTATCAACACCGTCAACGTCAGCCTCGACTGGCAGCCTTATTTTGAGGCGCTGACGTATGGCGGTAATTTCCATACAGTCGGCGCGGTCCTCACGCCGCTGTCTGTTCCGGCCTTTACGTTAATTGCGGGCGATCGCAGCGTCTCTGGTTCAGCAACCGGTACACCTTATGAGCTGCGTAAGCTGATGCGCTTTGCCGCCCGCAGCAAGGTTGCGCCGACTACCGAACTGTTCCCGATGTCGAAAATTAACGACGCCATTCAGCATGTGCGCGATGGTAAAGCGCGCTACCGCGTGGTGTTGAAAGCAGATTTTTGAAAATCATTCGCAGCGCTGATCTGAGGCGCTGCCCTCTTTCGCACATATTCTGTTTTGTCTTATCGCCAGCACAGCCTGCCGACATTGTTCGGTGACATTGGCAATATCATGGTTGATATCAATGCGCACAATATCCTGTTCATCTGCTTGTGGACGCTCCAGCGCCTCAAACTGACTTTTTAGTAACGCTACCGGCATAAAATGCCCAGCCCGACGCTGCATTCGCGCGAGAATAGTTTCATAATCGCCATCTAACCAGAGGAAATGAACATGGGGGCTACCCTTGCGTAAAATATCACGATACTGTTTTTTTAATGATGAACAGACAATAAATCCTGTTTCATTCTTTTTATAAAGACTGTATGAAGCATCATTTAAGCGTTCCAGCCAGGGAAGTCGATCTTCATCAGATAATGGAATGCCTTGCGACATTTTATCTATATTTTTGGCTGGATGAAGATCGTCACCATCAATAAATTTCGCAGACAATAACGCGGCAACCTTGCTACCAATTAATGTTTTACCACTCCCTGATACGCCCATCAAAATAAAGCTTTCACCCGCCATTTAAAATCTCCTGAATCATCTTACCTGCGGCGATACTACGCCTGGCGGCATAATAATTTCACGTTTTTTTATTTCTGTTGATAAGAATTACAAGGCACATCACGTTATGCGTAACATAGTAATGTAACAATTTTCTGACGTGATCTTCATCACAAATAATGACAATTAAAACCGCTTAAATGCTTCCGAGGTGTCTACCTGACCAGTGAGGAATTTATGCAAGTGAAAACACAGTCCTGCGTTGTTGCGGGCAAGAAAACTATTGCCGTTACCGAGCAGACGATAGATTGGAATAATAATGGAACATTAGTACAAATAACCCGAGGTGGAATTTGCGGTTCCGATTTACATTATTATCAGGAAGGAAAAGTAGGTAATTTCATGATAAAGGCACCGATGGTGTTAGGTCATGAAGTTATCGGTAAAGTTATTCATAGCGACTCATCAGAATTACATGAAGGGCAAACGGTAGCCATTAATCCGTCTAAACCGTGCGGTCACTGCAAATACTGCATTGAACATAACGAGAATCAGTGTACAGAGATGCGTTTTTTTGGCAGTGCCATGTATTTCCCTCATGTTGATGGTGGCTTTACCCGTTATAAAATGGTCGAAACGTCGCAATGTGTCCCTTATCCGGCCAAAGCTGACGAAAAGGTTATGGCTTTTGCCGAACCTTTAGCCGTCGCGATTCATGCCGCACATCAGGCCGGCGAGTTACAGGGCAAGCGAGTATTTATTTCCGGTGTTGGGCCCATTGGCTGCCTGATTGTCAGTGCAGTGAAAACACTGGGGGCCTCGGAAATTGTCTGTGCCGATGTGAGTCCCCGTTCCCTTTTGCTGGCCAAAGAGATGGGGGCGGATGTGCTCGTAAACCCACAAAACGACGACATGGATCACTGGAAAGCGGAAAAAGGCTATTTCGATGTCAGCTTTGAAGTGTCCGGTCATCCTTCATCAGTGAATACCTGTCTGGAGGTCACTCGTGCACGCGGCGTAATGGTGCAGGTAGGTATGGGAGGCGCGATGGCAGAATTCCCAATGATGACGTTGATTGGTAAGGAGATTTTACTCAAAGGCTCTTTCCGTTTTACCAGCGAATTTAATACCGCAGTGTCATGGCTGGCGAATGGCGTTATCAATCCACTGCCTTTACTGAGTGCTGAATATCCCTTCACTGACCTGGAAGAGGCGCTACGTTTCGCCGGTGATAAAACCCAGGCAGCAAAAGTCCAGCTTGTTTTCTAAGAGATAAATAAAGGAATAATACAATGAACGATCTATTTTCACTGGCAGGAAAAAATATCTTGATTACCGGTTCAGCACAGGGCATTGGCTTTTTACTGGCAACCGGCCTGGGTAAATATGGCGCACAAATAATTATTAATGATATTACTGCCGAACGCGCAGAACTTGCTGTAGAAAAACTCCGCCAGGAGGGTATTCGGGCCGTTGCCGCACCTTTTAATGTTACCCATAAACATGAAATTGATACCGCCGTTGAACATATCGAAAAGGACATCGGCCCCATTGATGTGCTGGTGAATAACGCCGGTATCCAGCGCCGTCATCCTTTTACTGAGTTCCCTGAACAAGAGTGGAATGATGTGATCGCAGTAAACCAGACCGCCGTGTTCCTGGTGTAACTCGTCACATGGTTGAACGCAAGGCAGGTAAAGTTATTAATATTTGCTCGATGCAAAGCGAACTGGGACGTGACACCATCACCCCTTATGCCGCATCGAAAGGGGCGGTAAAAATGCTCACCCGCGGCATGTGCGTCGAGCTGGCGCGCCACAATATTCAGGTCAACGGTATTGCGCCGGGCTATTTCAAAACAGAAATGACTAAAGCACTGGTTGAGGACGAAGCCTTCACCGCCTGGTTGTGCAAACGGACCCCCGCCGCACGCTGGGGAGATCCGCAGGAACTGATTGGTGCTGCGGTGTTCCTTTCTTCAAAAGCCTCTGATTTCGTAAACGGCCACCTGTTGTTTGTTGATGGCGGCATGTTAGTGGCTGTTTAACAGCCACCACCCTACGTGCAGCGCGAAAGCGCTGCTTTTCTGGCACTAATAAGAGATAAAGACTATGCCATTAATCATTATTGCGGCAGGCGTCGCGCTGCTTCTTATCCTGATGATCGGCTTTAAAGTTAACGGCTTTATTGCCCTCGTTCTGGTAGCTGCCGTCGTCGGATTTGCCGAAGGGATGGATGCACAGGCCGTCCTGCACTCTATACAAAATGGTATCGGCAGCACGCTCGGCGGGCTGGCAATGATCCTCGGTTTCGGGGCCATGTTAGGCAAGCTGATTTCTGATACGGGCGCGGCACAACGTATCGCCACTACGCTGATTGCTACTTTTGGTAAAAAACGCGTGCAATGGGCGCTAGTGATCACCGGTCTGGTTGTGGGCCTCGCCATGTTTTTTGAAGTGGGTTTTGTCCTGCTGCTGCCGTTGGTATTTACCATCGTGGCATCATCTGGATTACCCCTGTTGTATGTTGGCGTACCGATGGTAGCAGCGCTCTCTGTAACCCACTGTTTTCTGCCGCCACATCCAGGGCCTACTGCCATCGCGACTATCTTTGAGGCTAATCTCGGAACGACTTTACTGTATGGATTTATCATTACCATTCCGACAGTTATTGTCGCAGGACCGCTGTTTTCTAAACTGCTAACTCGCTTTGAGAAAGCACCACCGGAAGGCTTATTTAATCCTCATCTGTTTAGCGAAGAGGAGATGCCCTCCTTCTGGAACAGTATTTTCGCTGCCGTGATCCCGGTCATCCTGATGGCTATCGCCGCCGTTTGTGAAATTACGTTACCGAAAACTAACACCGTGCGCCTCTTCTTTGAATTTGTCGGTAACCCTGCCGTTGCGCTGTTTATTGCCATTGTTATTGCGATTTTCACACTGGGCCGACGTAATGGACGCACCATCGAGCAAATCATGGATATCATTGGGGATTCTATAGGCGCTATCGCGATGATTGTGTTTATTATCGCTGGCGGCGGCGCGTTTAAGCAGGTATTAGTAGATAGCGGTGTCGGGCAGTATATTTCACACTTAATGACCGGAACTACGCTTTCGCCGTTATTGATGTGCTGGACTGTTGCGGCGCTGTTGCGTATCGCTCTGGGCTCTGCCACCGTCGCGGCCATTACCACCGCGGGTGTGGTGTTGCCGATTATCAACGTTACCCATGCCGATCCCGCTTTAATGGTACTGGCAACTGGTGCGGGCAGCGTGATCGCGTCACACGTAAACGACCCTGGCTTCTGGCTATTTAAAGGGTATTTTAATCTGACGGTTGGTGAAACGTTGCGTACCTGGACGGTGATGGAAACCCTTATTTCTATTATGGGTTTGCTGGGCGTGTTAGCCATTAACGCCGTATTGCACTGAAAGAATAAAATATTGTGATGTAGTTTCGGGGGAAGATTGAAGATTCCCCCGACGTTGGGAGAAGTTATGCGCAATCACAGAATTTCTTTACAGGATATCGCTACGCTGGCTGGCGTAACAAAAATGACCGTGAGTCGTTATATCCGCTCGCCGAAAAAGGTGGCAAAGGAAACAGGCGAGCGCATCGCCAAAATTATGGAAGAGATCAATTATATCCCTAATCGCGCTCCCGGCATGTTGTTGAATGCACAAAGTTATACCCTCGGTATCTTGATTCCGTCATTTCAAAATCAACTCTTCGCTGACATTCTCGCGGGAATAGAATCCGTCACCTCTGTGCATAATTATCAGACCCTTATTGCTAATTACAATTACGATCGCGATTCCGAAGAAGAGTCGGTGATTAACCTGCTCTCTTATAACATTGACGGGATTATTCTTTCGGAAAAATATCACACCATCAGGACGGTGAAATTTCTGCGTTCAGCCACCATTCCGGTCGTGGAATTGATGGATGTACAGGGAGAACGGCTGGATATGGAGGTCGGTTTTGATAATCGGCAGGCTGCTTTTGACATGGTGTGTACCATGCTGGATAAGCGAGTCAGGCGCAAAATTCTGTATCTCGGTTCCAAAGATGACACCCGCGATGAACAGCGTTATCAGGGGTATTGCGATGCGATGATGCTGCATAATCTTTCCCCATTACGCATGAATCCACGCGCCATCTCATCCATTCATTTAGGAATGCAGTTAATGCGTGATGCCCTTAGCGCAAACCCGGATTTAGACGGTGTATTTTGCACCAATGACGATATTGCAATGGGTGCGCTTCTGCTGTGCCGCGAGCGAAACCTCGCCGTGCCAGAACAAATTTCCATTGCGGGTTTTCATGGGCTGGAGATTGGCAGGCAAATGATCCCAAGCCTCGCCAGCGTAATTACTCCCCGTTTTGATATTGGTCGGATGGCCGCCCAAATGTTGCTGAGCAAGATTAAGAATAACGATCACAACCACAACACTGTTGACCTCGGGTATCAGATTTATCACGGTAACACGCTTTAGGTTATTTTCTCTTCATTACACATATTCTCTTTGCCGGACGTTGCCTATACTCCAGGCAGGAAACTGGAGGAAATCTCATGAGCGAACCCCTGTTAATTGCCCGCACGCCGGACACAGAACTGTTTTTACTGCCGGGAATGGCTAACCGTCACGGGCTGATTACTGGCGCAACGGGGACGGGTAAAACTGTCACGTTGCAAAAACTGGCAGAGTCATTGTCGGAAATCGGTGTTCCGGTGTTTATGGCCGATGTGAAAGGCGATCTGACCGGCATCGCGCAGGCAGGAACGGCGTCGGAAAAACTGCTCGCAAGACTGAAAAATATCGGCGTCAACGACTGGCAACCGCATGCCAATCCGGTGGTGGTGTGGGATATCTTTGGCGAGAAAGGCCATCCGGTGCGGGCGACGGTTTCGGATCTGGGGCCGCTGTTGCTGGCGCGGCTGTTGAATCTCAACGATGTGCAATCTGGCGTGCTGAATATCATCTTCCGCATTGCTGACGATCAGGGGCTGTTACTGCTCGACTTTAAAGATTTGCGGGCGATTACCCAGTACATCGGCGATAACGCCAAATCTTTCCAGAATCAGTACGGTAATATCAGTAGCGCATCGGTTGGTGCCATCCAGCGCGGGCTGTTATCGCTGGAACAGCAAGGCGCAACACACTTTTTTGGTGAGCCGATGCTGGATATCAAAGACTGGATGCGCACCGATGCCAACGGTAAAGGCGTTATCAATATCCTCAGCGCCGAGAAACTTTATCAGATGCCGAAACTGTACGCCGCCAGCCTGCTGTGGATGCTTTCAGAGTTGTATGAACAATTGCCGGAAGCGGGCGATCTGGAGAAACCAAAACTGGTGTTTTTCTTCGACGAAGCACATCTGCTGTTTAACGATGCCCCGCAGGTACTGCTGGATAAGATTGAGCAGGTGATAAGGCTTATTCGCTCAAAAGGCGTGGGCGTCTGGTTCGTTTCGCAAAACCCGTCTGATATTCCGGATAATGTGCTCGGCCAGCTCGGTAATCGCGTTCAACACGCTTTGCGGGCTTTTACGCCCAAAGATCAGAAAGCGGTAAAAAGTGCGGCGCAAACCATGCGGGCTAATCCGGCGTTTGATACCGAAAAGGCAATCCAGGAACTGGGGACCGGCGAGGCATTAATCTCGTTTCTCGATACAAAAGGAAGTCCTTCAGTGGTGGAGCGGGCGATGGTGATTGCGCCTTGTTCGCGGATGGGACCGGTGACGGAAGATGAGCGTAATGGCTTGATTAATCACTCCCCGGTGTATGGCAAGTACGAGGATGACGTGGACCGGGAATCCGCCTATGAGATGTTGCAAAAAGGCGTTCAGGCCAATACCGAGCAGCAAAAGAATCCCCCCACGAAAGAGAAAGAGGTGGCGGTGGATGACGGTATTCTCGGTGGATTGAAGGATATTTTGTTTGGCAGCACCGGGCCACGCGGCGGGAAGAAAGATGGTGTGGTGCAAACAATGGCGAAAAGCGCCGCCCGCCAGGTGACGAATCAGATTGTACGCGGGATGTTGGGGAGTTTGCTGGGGGGGAGAAGAAGGTAAGTCAGGTGCGGTCTGTGCCCCTCACCCTAACCCTCTCCCCAAAGGGGCGAGGGGACCGATCGAACTCGTATTTGACTTTATCAACAATGTGAAAGGGAGCTTTCGCTCCCTTGCTTGGTTACGATTTTCTCATTAACAGCCACAGGCTGATTAAGAAGAAGCTGGCGCTTGGCAACAGTGCGCCGATGATCGGCGGGATGCCATAAACCAACGTCAGCGGGCCGAAGATCTGGTCCAGTACGTAGAAGACAAAACCAAAGCTGATACCGATGACCACACGCACGCCCATCGGTACGCTACGCAGTGGGCCAAAGATGAACGACAGCGCCATCAGCATCATCACCGCCACGGATAGCGGCTGGAAGATTTTGCTCCACATGTTGAGCTGATAACGTCCGGCATCCTGACCGCTCGACTTCAGATACTTCACATAGTTGTGCAAACCGCTAATGGAGAGTGCATCCGGGTCCAGCGCCACCACGCCCAGTTTGTCTGGCGTGAGGTTGGTTTTCCAGGTACCGCTCACCGTCTGCGAACCGGTGATCTGTTTCGGATTGGTCAGATCAGATTCATCCACCTGCGACAGACGCCAGACTTTATGTTCCGGGTCAAACTTCGCGGTAGCGGCATAGCGTACGGATTGCAGACGACGATTCTCGTTAAAGGCATAAATGCTGATGCCACCTAACTCTTCGTCACCTTTAACCCGCTCAATGTAGACGAAGTTGTTGCCATCTTTCGCCCATAAGCCTTGCTGGGTAGAGAGCAACGAGCCGCCGTACATCGCCTGCGCACGGTAGTTACGCGCCATCTGCTCGCCCTGCGGCGCGACCCATTCACCAATCGCCATCGTCAGTAAGACCAGCGGAATGGCGGTTTTCATCACCGACAGCGCCACCTGCATACGGGTAAAACCAGAAGCCTGCATCACCACCAGTTCGCTGCGCTGCGCCAGCATCCCAAGACCAAGCAACGCCCCAAGCAGAGCCGCCATCGGGAAGAAGATTTGCACATCTTTCGGCACGCTCAGCAAGGTATACATTCCTGCGCCTAACGCGTCGTAACTCCCCTGCCCGGCTTTTTTCAGCTGATCGACAAACTTGATAATGCCCGACAGCGACACCAGCATGAACAGCGTCATCATGATGGTGGTGAAAATAGTTTTACCGATATAGCGGTCAAGTACGCCAAAAGGTTGCATCACACCGCTCCTTTACGCGAAAAACTGGCGCGCAGGCGGCGGACCGGCACGGTGTCCCAAAGGTTGAGAACAATCGCCAAAGCCAGATAAATCAGGTTAACGGTCCACATCCACAGCGTCGGGTCCAGCTTACCTTTACCGCCGTTCGATTTCAGGGAGGTCTGGATCAGGAAGAAAAGTAGATACAGCAGCATGGCTGGCAGCATCGACAGTACGCGTCCCTGACGCGGGTTAACCACGCTCAGCGGTACGACCATAAGTGCCATCATAAACACGGTGAATACCAACGTGATACGCCAGTTCAGTTCTGCGCGAGCACGATCGGTATCAGTGTTCCACAATGTACGCATGTCCATCTGGTCGGTATCGTTCGGGTCGAGCGCCACCGCCTGGTGACCAATGATCGCCTGATAATCCTGGAAGTCCGTAATGCGGAAATCACGTAACAGTGCAGTGCCTTCGAAGCGCGTTCCCTGGTTGAGAGTGACGACCTGGGAGCCGTCGCGCAGCTGGGTTAAATGTCCGGAATCGGCCACCACCACAGAAGGACGAGCATTACCTTTTGGTCGAATTTGCGCGAGGAACACATCTTTGAAATCGCTGCCGTCAACGCTTTCGATGAACAGCACCGAGCTGCCATTAGTCGCTTGCTGGAATTGCCCTTGCGCCAGCGCCGCCATGCCAGGGTTCGCTTTCGCTTCTGCTAACACTTCATCCTGATGACGCGATGACCACGGTCCCGCCCACATCACGTTAACCGCCGCGACGATTGCCGTGAATACCGCAAGGATCATTGCCGCTTTCACCAGAACCGCTTTGCTCAGGCCGCAGGCATGCATTACCGTAATTTCACTTTCGGTATACAGTTTGCCCAGCGTCATCAGCAGCCCGAGGAACAGGCTTAATGGCAGGATAAGCTGCGCCATTTCCGGCACGCCCAACCCGAGAAGGGAGAGCACCAGATTCGCCGGAATATCGCCGTCAACCGCTGCGCCGAGGATCCTCACTAACTTTTGACAGAAGAAGATCAAAAGCAAGATGAAGAGTATCGCCAGCTGGCTTTTGAGCGTCTCCCGCACCAGATATCTTATGATTATCACTTTAAATACGCCCGTAAAAACTCGTCTTTTGCAGGATTTTAGCTTGTTTCATGGCTTAAACGTCATTTATTCTCTTGAGTCGTCGAAATCGTCGCTAAGATAATTATACTCAACGGATTCACCTCTCAGATTTTGTTCTGACGTGCCAATGCCGTAATAACGTTAAGATTAACACGAAGTCATCGCAACAGCGGACATGAGTTACGAAAGCTTGCAATTCTATCTGTAGCCACCGCCGTTGTCTTTAAGATTCAGGAGCGTAGTGCATGGAGTTTAGTGTAAAAAGCGGTAGCCCGGAGAAACAGCGGAGTGCCTGCATCGTCGTGGGCGTCTTCGAACCACGTCGCCTTTCTCCGATTGCAGAACAGCTCGATAAAATCAGCGATGGGTACATCAGCGCCCTGCTACGTCGGGGCGAACTGGAAGGGAAACCGGGGCAGACATTGTTGCTGCACCATGTTCCGAATGTACTTTCCGAGCGAATTCTCCTTATTGGTTGCGGCAAAGAACGTGAGCTGGATGAGCGTCAGTACAAGCAGGTTATTCAGAAAACCATTAATACGCTGAATGATACTGGCTCAATGGAAGCGGTCTGCTTTCTGACTGAACTGCACGTTAAAGGCCGTAACAACTACTGGAAAGTGCGTCAGGCTGTCGAGACGGCAAAAGAGACGCTCTACAGTTTCGATCAGTTGAAAACGAACAAGAGCGAACCGCGTCGTCCGCTGCGTAAAATGGTGTTCAACGTGCCGACCCGCCGTGAACTGACCAGCGGTGAGCGCGCGATCCAGCACGGTCTGGCGATTGCCGCCGGGATTAAAGCAGCAAAAGATCTCGGCAATATGCCGCCGAATATCTGTAACGCCGCTTACCTCGCTTCACAAGCGCGCCAGCTGGCTGACAGCTACAGCAAGAATGTTATCACCCGCGTTATCGGCGAACAGCAGATGAAAGAGCTGGGAATGCACTCTTATCTGGCGATCGGTCAGGGTTCGCAGAACGAATCGCTGATGTC
>ERZ827520.3279-NODE-3279-length-13531-cov-3.058845_pt1 | contig 13531 bp, 9 predicted proteins | sample MGYA00519581_ERZ827520 | MGnify/ENA primary metagenome ERZ827520 (study PRJEB31778, sample SAMEA3449339) | human gut metagenome | biome: human gut; feature: human-associated habitat; material: faeces | place: United Kingdom | collected 2010/2012 ...
ACAGCGCCTGTACGCCAAAGGCAAGCAGGTTCGGATGGTGTTAATCGATCCCGTGTGCCGACAGGATTTCTGTTGCGCAAACCGGGCGGCCCTGCTTCGCCTGTTAGCCGAAGGACAAACGCCTCTGGCACTGCCCGAACATTTCGACCAGCAGACGCCCGACAGCCAGCTTGCCGACTTTATCAGCCTCGCTAAAACGGCCGGTATGGTGTCGCAAAACCTGACGCTGCAAGCGGCAGAAACGTGGCTCGACAACATCGCGCATCTGCTGCGTTTACTGACTGAGCATACGCCGGGCGAAAGCGTTCCGGTCCCCTGTCTCATGGTGTATGCCGCCGGGAGACCCGAGCGCTGGACGCCAGCAGAAACCGAGTGGCAGGGCTGGATAAACAACGCCGACGACGCTGTGATTGAAGCCAGCCACTGGCAAATCATGATGGAAGCCCCCCACGTTCAGGCTTGTGCGCAACACATTACGCGCTGGCTTTGCGCAACCTCAACGCAACCGGAGAACACGTTATGATGCCGTCCGCCTCCCCAAAACAACGTGTACTGATTGTGGGCGCCAAATTTGGCGAAATGTACCTGAATGCCTTTATGCAGCCCCCGGAGGGGCTGGAACTGGTCGGCCTGCTGGCGCAGGGAAGCGCCCGTTCAAGAGAGCTGGCTCATGCGTTTGGCATTCCGCTGTATACCTCGCCGGAACAGATAACCAGGATGCCGGATATCGCCTGTATTGTCGTGCGTTCGACCGTCGCCGGAGGAACCGGTACGCAGCTTGCCAGACACTTTCTGACGCGCGGCGTACACGTCATTCAGGAGCATCCCCTCCACCCGGATGACATCAGTTCCTTACAAACGCTGGCGCAGGAACAGGGCTGCTGCTATTGGGTAAACACGTTTTATCCGCATACGCGCGCGGGACGCACATGGCTTCGCGATGCGCAGCAGCTGCGTCGCTGCCTGGCTAAGACGCCGCCGGTAGTCCACGCCACCACCAGCCGACAGTTGCTCTACTCCACTCTGGATTTGTTGTTGCTGGCTCTGGGCGTTGATGCCGCCGCCGTGGAGTGCGACGTGGTTGGCAGCTTTAGCGATTTTCACTGTCTGAGACTCTTCTGGCCGGAGGGAGAAGCCTGCCTGCTGCTTCAGCGCTATCTCGATCCTGACGATCCAGATATGCATAGCCTTATCATGCACCGCCTGCTGCTGGGCTGGCCGGAAGGTCATCTTTCGCTGGAGGCGAGCTACGGCCCCGTCATTTGGTCATCCAGTCTGTATGTCGCAGACCATCAGCAGAACCCCCACAGTCTCTGGCGCAGACCGGAGATCCTGCGCGATCTGCCGGGTCTGACGCGCAGCGCGGCGCCCCTGAGCTGGCGCGACTGCTGCGAAACCGTCGGGCCGGAGGGCGTCAGCTGGTTGCTACACCAGTTGCGCAGCAATCTGGCGGGCGAACATCCACCAGCGGCCTGCCAAAGCGTACATCAGATCGCGTTATCACGTTTATGGCAGCAGATTTTACGTAAGACCGGCAATGCGGAGATCAGACGCCTGACGCCGCCGCACCACGACCGGTTAGCCGGTTTCTACAACGATGATGATAAGGAGGCGCTGTGACGCAATCTGCAATGTGCATCCCGCTGTGGCCCGCCCGGAACGGCAATACTGCGCATCTGGTCATGTGCCCTTTCGCTGGCGGCAGCAGTAGCGCGTTTCGCCACTGGCAAGCTGAGCAACTGGCTGATTGCGCGCTTTCTCTGGTGACCTGGCCGGGGCGCGATCGCCTTCGCCATCTGGAACCGCTCAGAAGCATTACACAACTGGCGGCACTGCTGGCGAACGAGCTGGAAGCATCCGTATCGCCTGACACGCCGCTTTTACTCGCCGGGCACAGCATGGGGGCGCAGGTGGCGTTTGAAACCTGCCGACTTGTGGAGCAACGGGGGCTTGCGCCACAAGGACTGATTATTTCCGGGTGCCATGCCCCGCATCTGCATTCTGAACGCCAGCTCAGCCATCGCGATGATGCCGACTTTATCGCTGAGCTGATAGACATTGGCGGATGTTCTCCTGAACTGCGGGAAAACCAAGAATTAATGTCGCTGTTTCTTCCTCTTCTGCGCGCTGATTTTTACGCCACCGAGAGCTATCACTACGACTCGCCCGACGTCTGTCCGCCGCTGCGCACGCCTGCGCTGTTATTGTGCGGCAGCCACGATCGCGAAGCCTCCTGGCAGCAGGTCGATGCCTGGCGTCAGTGGCTGAGCCACGTTACAGGCCCGGTGGTGATTGACGGCGATCACTTCTATCCCATTCAACAAGCCCGGTCCTTTTTTACGCAGATTGTCCGCCATTTTCCCCACGCATTTTCTGCAATGACCGCGTGGCAAAAACAGCCCAGTACTTCAGAAAGGTGACGCATGAATTCTTCCTTTGAATCTCTGATTGAACAGTATCCCTTACCCATTGCCGAACAGTTGCGCCACTGGGCGGCCCGTTATGCCTCGCGAATTGCCGTCGTTGATGCAAAGGGGTCGTTAACCTACAGCGCGCTTGATGCACAAGTTGACGAACTTGCCGCAGGTCTGTCATCACTGGGTTTGCGTTCGGGGGAGCATGTAATTGTGCAGCTTCCCAACGACAACGCGTTTGTTACCCTGCTGTTCGCCTTGTTAAGACTGGGCGTTATCCCCGTGCTGGCGATGCCCTCGCAACGGGCGCTGGATATCGACGCGCTGATTGAGCTGGCGCAACCCGTCGCTTACGTTATTCACGGGGAAAACCACGCAGAGCTGGCCCGACAGATGGCGCACAAACACGCCTGCTTGCGTCATGTTCTGGTCGCTGGAGAGACCATGAGCGACGATTTTACGCCGCTCTTCTCCCTTCACGGTGAGCGACAGGCATGGCCGCAGCCTGATGTTTCCACCACCGCGTTGTTGTTGCTCTCAGGCGGCACAACCGGCACGCCCAAACTCATCCCGCGCCGACATGCCGACTATAGCTATAACTTCAGCGCTTCTGCTGAACTGTGCGGCATCAGCCAACAGAGCGTGTATCTCGCCGTCCTCCCGGTGGCGCATAACTTTCCGCTGGCCTGCCCCGGTATTCTGGGAACGCTTGCCTGCGGCGGAAAAGTGGTGCTGACCGACAGCGCCAGCTGTGATGAGGTGATGCCTTTAATCGCGCAGGAAAGAGTGACTCACGTCGCCCTGGTTCCGGCGCTGGCGCAATTATGGGTGCAGGCCAGGGAGTGGGAAGACAGCGACCTTTCGTCGCTACGCGTCATTCAGGCAGGCGGCGCCCGGCTCGACCCGACGCTTGCTGAGCAGGTTATCGCCACCTTTGACTGTACCCTGCAACAGGTTTTCGGTATGGTGGAAGGCCTGCTCTGTTTTACCCGGCTGGACGATCCGCATGCCACCATTCTCCACAGCCAGGGGCGCCCGTTGTCCCCTCTGGATGAAATCCGCATCGTTGATCAAGACGAGAACGACGTCGCGCCGGGCGAAACCGGGCAATTGTTAACGCGCGGCCCTTATACCATTTCGGGCTATTACCGCGCCCCTGCCCACAACGCGCAGGCCTTTACCGCGCAAGGGTTTTACCGCACAGGCGACAATGTCAGGCTGGATGAGGTGGGGAACCTGCACGTTGAGGGACGCATAAAAGAGCAGATCAACCGCGCCGGAGAAAAAATAGCCGCGGCTGAAGTGGAATCGGCACTGCTGCGTTTAGCGGAAGTGCAAGATTGCGCGGTGGTCGCCGCGCCGGACACGCTGCTTGGCGAGCGGATTTGCGCGTTTATCATCGCGCAGCAGGTGCCAACTGACTATCAGCAGTTGCGTCAACAACTGACCCGTATGGGGCTCAGCGCGTGGAAAATTCCTGACCAAATCGAGTTTCTGGACCACTGGCCGCTCACCGCCGTCGGCAAGATAGACAAAAAACGCCTGACGGCTCTCGCCGTCGACCGTTATCGCCATTCTGCCCATTAAGCGCAAACCGACCCGAAACAGGTTGAAATAAACCCGTTTCGGGTAGCACCACTATTAGAAATAGTTATCATTTTCAATTCACCATTGTCGGTATTTTTGGCGTTTCGCCGTCTTACAGGGACTCACAACAATGAAAATGACACGGCTTTATCCTCTGGCCTTGGGGGGATTATTGCTCCCCGCCATTGCTAATGCCCAGACTTCACAGCAAGACGAAAGCACGCTGGTGGTTACCGCCAGTAAACAATCTTCCCGCTCGGCATCAGCCAACAACGTCTCGTCTACTGTTGTCAGCGCGCCGGAATTAAGCGACGCCGGCGTCACCGCCAGCGACAAACTCCCCAGAGTCTTGCCCGGGCTCAATATTGAAAATAGCGGCAACATGCTTTTTTCGACGATCTCGCTACGCGGCGTCTCTTCAGCGCAGGACTTCTATAACCCCGCCGTCACCCTGTATGTCGATGGCGTCCCTCAGCTTTCCACCAACACCATCCAGGCGCTTACCGATGTGCAAAGCGTGGAGTTGCTGCGAGGCCCACAGGGAACGTTATATGGCAAAAGCGCTCAGGGCGGGATCATCAACATCGTCACCCAGCAGCCGGACAGCACGCCGCGCGGCTATATTGAAGGCGGCGTCAGTAGCCGCGACAGTTATCGAAGTAAGTTCAACCTGAGCGGCCCCATTCAGGATGGCCTGCTGTACGGCAGCGTCACCCTGTTACGCCAGGTTGATGACGGCGACATGATTAACCCCGCGACGGGAAGCGATGACTTAGGCGGCACCCGCGCCAGCATAGGGAATGTGAAACTGCGTCTGGCGCCGGACGATCAGCCCTGGGAAATGGGCTTTGCCGCCTCACGCGAATGTACCCGCGCCACCCAGGACGCCTATGTGGGATGGAATGATATTAAGGGCCGTAAGCTGTCGATCAGCGATGGTTCACCAGACCCGTACATGCGGCGCTGCACTGACAGCCAGACCCTGAGTGGGAAATACACCACCGATGACTGGGTTTTCAACCTGATCAGCGCCTGGCAGCAGCAGCATTATTCGCGCACCTTCCCTTCCGGTTCGTTAATCGTCAATATGCCTCAGCGCTGGAATCAGGATGTGCAGGAGCTGCGCGCTGCAACCCTGGGCGATGCGCGTACCGTTGATATGGTGTTTGGGCTGTACCGGCAGAACACCCGCGAGAAGTTAAATTCAGCCTACGACATGCCGACAATGCCTTATTTAAGCAGTACCGGCTATACCACCGCTGAAACGCTGGCCGCATACAGTGACCTGACCTGGCATTTAACCGATCGTTTTGATATCGGCGGCGGCGTGCGCTTCTCGCATGATAAATCCAGTACACAATATCACGGCAGCATGCTCGGCAACCCGTTTGGCGACCAGGGTAAGAGCAATGACGATCAGGTGCTCGGGCAGCTATCCGCAGGCTATATGCTGACCGATGACTGGAGAGTGTATACCCGTGTAGCCCAGGGATATAAACCTTCCGGGTACAACATCGTGCCTACTGCGGGTCTTGATGCCAAACCGTTCGTCGCCGAGAAATCCATCAACTATGAACTTGGCACCCGCTACGAAACCGCTGACGTCACGCTGCAAGCCGCGACGTTTTATACCCACACCAAAGACATGCAGCTTTACTCTGGCCCGGTCGGGATGCAGACATTAAGCAATGCGGGTAAAGCCGACGCCACCGGCGTTGAGCTTGAAGCGAAGTGGCGGTTTGCGCCAGGCTGGTCATGGGATATCAATGGCAACGTGATCCGTTCCGAATTCACCAGTGACAGTGAGTTGTATCACGGTAACCGGGTGCCGTTCGTACCACGTTATGGCGCGGGAAGCAGCGTGAACGGCGTGATTGATACGCGCTATGGCGCACTGATGCCCCGACTGGCGGTTAATCTGGTCGGACCGCATTATTTCGATGGCGACAACCAGTTGCGGCAAGGCACCTATGCCACCCTGGACAGCAGCCTGGGCTGGCAGGCGACTGAACGGATGAACATTTTCGTCTATGTCGATAACCTGTTCGACCGTCGTTACCGTACCTATGGCTACATGAACGGCAGCAGCGCCGTCGCGCAGGTCAATATGGGTCGCACCGTCGGTATCAATACGCGAATTGATTTCTTCTGATTATTGTAAAAGGGATACCGAAAAGGTATCCCTTTTACACCACTAGTTAAAACCAGTAACTCAGCAGAGTCGCAAAAAATATTAATCCATAGTGATTATTTAAACAATGAAATTGCGATTAGGATAAATAGATTTAACTTTCTCGTTCCTTTCTCTCCTTATACTAAAGAAATAATCATATCAAAATAAAAATTCACAACAGTGCAACATTAAAAAATACAACCAACAAACAATCCTATATACAAGGCACATCTCCAGAATATAAAAGCACAGACAAACAACCTAAAAAAACAACCCCATACATATAAATTATTTTATAGGTAAAATAGATTATATATTCTCATAGCTACCACAAACTATACTAGCCTGAACTATATTTATTCTGCTGCAATCAATGCATACATAACACAAATATCACTCAGGTACACTACTCAAACCACGCTGGGATTTTTCCTCAAGTTATAATCATCACCCCGAAAATCATTCGGCATTTACTCATTAAATAGTCACCCCATAGGCCTGTACATGTTTACTCAGAAATATACATCCTTTTCTCTGTCATAAACCCTCTGATTAATCATAGATAAATACTTGTGACACCAATCTTTTTCCTTAAAGGAACGAATTGTTGTGTAGAAGGAGATAATATTATGTCAAAAAAATATCAGCCATTGCTTATAACTCATTATATGTCAACATGGGTCACTATAACGGAAGCAGTTGAGATCACTACCAAAGCCATAAAACAAAAAATTACTCCTAGCGATATTTATCGTCATGCCTTGAGTGGCAACATCCTACTATCGGTCTATTTCCAGTCTCCTGTGATACTTAAGAAGATACAAACTTTTAATGGAAAAATAAAATTCAGGCAGTTTGTGGGAGACCTACTTGATAAACTATGCATGCTTGACAGGGACGGTTTTATTTATGGTCAAAATTTAAGACTCTGTACAGAAGCCAGATATATTTGTCCTGTGCAACAAATTATAGATACCCCCCTGTTACGCAAACTCAACCAGTTTCGTACGTTTGCTCGAGGTTTTGATAATGTCCGCCCGGGTGATGAACTGGATGTCCCGGCACAAGTTAGTGAAAAAAATTTAACCCCGCCACCGGGTAACAGCAGTGGCAACCTTGAGCAACAGATAGCCAGTACTTCACAGCTAATTGGATCTCTGCTCGCCGAAGATATGAACAGCGAGCAAGCGGCAAACATAGCACGTGGATGGGCCTCTTCTCAGGCTTCAGGGGTAATGACAGACTGGTTAAGCCGCTTCGGTACCGCAAGAATCACGCTGGGCGTGGATGAAGATTTCAGCCTGAAGAACTCCCGTGACGGCAACCCTCGAAAATGGCGATTCGATGCAACAAACAGTGAACTATGTGCCGAACGTCACGAATGCTGAAATCACGCTGGCAGCCTCGAAGGATCCGGTGATTGCCGACAATAACGATCTCACGACACTAACAGCACCGTCGCTGATACAGAGGGCAATGCGATAGCCAACACTGAGGTAACATTTACTCTACCGGAAGATGTGAAGGCGAACTTCACGCTGAGCGATGGCGACAAAGCGGTTACTGATGCCGATGGCAAAGCGAAAGTCACGCTGAAAGGTACAAAAGCAGGCGCTCATACCGTGACAGCATCGATGGTTGGCGGTAAGAGTGAGCAGTTGGTGGTGAACTTTACTGCGGATACGCTCACTGCGCAGGTTAATCTTAACGTTACCGAGGACAATTTCATCGCCAATAACATTGGAATGACCAGGCTACAGGCAACAGTGACTGATGGAAACGGCAACCCAGTAGAAGGTATAAAAGTTAATTTCCGCGGAACCTCCGTCACGCTAAGCAGCACCAGCGTTGAAACGGATGATCAGGTTTTCGCTGAAATTCTTGTGACAAGCACCGAGGTCGGACTAAAAACAGTTTCAGCCTCTCTGGCAGATAAACCTACTGAAGTCATCTCGCGATTACTGAATGCCAAGGTAGATGTTAATTCTGCGACGATTACCAGTCAGGAGATACCTGAAGGTCAGGTCATGGTCGCACAAGACATAGCAGTTAAAGCTCACGTTAACGACCAGTTTGGCAACCCGGTGACGCATCAACCCGCGACATTCAGTGCAGCGCCATCCTCGCAAATGATCATCAGCCAGAATACGGTCTCTACTAATACGCAGGGAGTAGCCGAGGTCACCATGACGCCTGAAAGAAACGGCTCGTATACTGTAAAAGCATCCCTAGCGAATGGAGCTTCACTTGAGAAACAACTGGAGGCTATTGATGAAAAACTGACACTCACGTCCAGTCCGCTTATCGGTGTCAATGCTCCTAAAGGCGCTACTCTGACGGCAACGCTAACCTCTGCAAATGGCACTCCAGTGGAGGGTCAGGTCATCAACTTTAGCGTAACGCTAGAAGGTGCGACGTTAAGTGGCGGAAAAGTGAGAACCAACTCTTCAGGTCAGGCTCCAGTCGTTCTGACCAGCAATAAAGTCGGTACATATACGGTGACTGCATCGTTCCATAACGGCGTCACAATACAGACACAGACAACCGTGAAGGTTACTGGCAACCCAAGCACCGCACATGTTGCTAGCTTTATCGCTGATCCGTCGACTATCGCCGCCACCAACAGTGATTTAAGTACCTTAAAGGCAACGGTTGAGGATGGCAGTGGTAACCTGATCGAAAGTCTCACTGTGTACTTCGCCTTAAAAAGCGGCTCCACCACATTAACGTCATTAACAGCGGTGACCGATCAAAACGGAATCGCGACAACAAGCGTGAAAGGTGAGATAACGGGGAGCGTCACTGTAAGCGCAGTCACAAGCGCAGGTGGAATGCAAACAGTAGATATATCGCTAGTGGCAGGCCCAGCAGACGCCTCGCAGTCCATCCTTAAGAACAACCAGTCATCACTGAAAGGGGACTTTACCGATAGTGCTGAGCTACATCTTGTTCTGCACGATATATCAGGCAATCCGATCAAAGTTTCTTAAGGGATAGAATTTGTGCAATCAGGTACAAACGTGCCCTATATGAAAATTAGCGCAATTGATTACAGTCAAAATATCAACGGTGATTACAAAGCTACTGTTACAGGAGGCGGAGAGGGTATCGCAACGCTGATCCCCGTATTGAATGGTGTTCATCAGGCGGGTCTGAGTACCACGATAGAATTCATTAGCGCGGAAACCAGACCAATGACGGGTACAGTGTCAGTGAATAGTGCAAACCTACCGACAGCTTCATTCCCTTCGCAGGGATTTACCGGGGCGTATTATCAGTTGAATAATGACAACTTTGCACCAAGAAAAACGGCGGCTGATTATTCGTTTTCAAGCTCGGCCTCCTGGGTAGGCGTTGATGCTACTGGTAAAGTGACATTCAAAAATGACGGTGATAGCAATACTGTAATAATCACAGCGCCCCCAAGATCCGGTGGTGCTATTTACCAAACAGTTCCTCCTGAATCGCGTTCGGTGTAACTATGATCATTTTCGGTGAGTATTGCTTTGATCCAAAGGCTGGTTTTCTGTGATGATTGACCAGCCTCAGAGTATTGATGACACCACCGTTCATAACAGATCGGCATTACTATGCATAAGTACTGCCTCAAATTCTCGCCAAAACACTTTTTAATGCCTTTGCGAATTCATCCAGACTTATATTGTCAATTTTTTGCCCAACGACGACTGACTCCGAAACATCGGCCATTGCGGGCCATCGCGTTTTGTAATCAGCATAAATTGCAACAACAGGGGTATTATAGGCACTTGCCATATGTAATATTGAGGTGTCAGGAGTTATTGCAATATAAGCATCTTTTATGATTGCTGCTGAACGTTTAATCGAGGGTGATAAGGATAAACGGTAGACATTATTATAACAATCCACTAATGCCCTGGCTTTATCTTCCCCTTTGGGTCCATAAACGATCACTATTGGAATATCTGTTTCACTTTGAATTTTTGCTATTAGATTTTCTGCAATCGATAATGAAAATGTACGTTCCTGCGAGCTACCGTCTAAATTGAGCGCAATGTAAGATCCTAACGATCGCATTTCCTCGCGTACCTCATCGAGTACATCATCGCTTAATGGCAATTCATATATTGACCTGACTGCCGGAAAACCCGCCTCACGCATCATAAATGCCCATGTCATGGGTACAGGAGCCCGGAGATTCTGATCCATCCGGGACGCGTTCTTACACAAAGGGGAATAGCACTTCATGGTTAAATCGACGACCTGGAAATTCGTTTTTGCTTTCAACTGACTGATAAATATCATCGTTTTCAGGTTCTTTTTACGCATCGCCTCTATACAAAGATCCGGCGTACCGTATTGCAGTGTTATGTTCTTCGCTAAATCTTTTATTTCTTTTAATGTTGCGTGATCCTGCATAGTCATTGTGACTAATGTTAATTTAGTCTGTTCAAGTTTGAGCGCATTAAAGACTTCTAAATTAATTGTCGACGTAACAATTAATAGATGCTTAATTTTATGCAATTCAAGCGCCCGAATAACAGGAAAGATGGCCATAGCATCGCCAATCTGATCGGGAATATGTATGACAACAAAGTCTGTTTTTTCAATATTAAAATTATAAGCTTTATAATCGTAGTAACTAAATGCAATACGTCTCAACAATGATACTAAAAACATAACTAACCTCGCCTCCCTACTGGTTATAATGCAATGCAGTCTATCAGAATCATCAGGGTGCAATTTTGTGCATATGCGGACTTTTATGTTTCATATCTCGAACCTGTGGGCCCTCTGCTTAATCCTTAAACAACACCAGCAACTCCTGCGCTTTCATCTTCCATCGAATTTTTCATGTTGCCGTTAATCAACCATAAAATCATTTGCAGATGCGCTCTGTCGAGGTAGTCTCATAAGGTTCGTTTATAGATCGACGGCAATGTGAGTTACCTTTTCCATACTAATTATAAAAAGACAGTACAAACAGGATCATTATGGACTCCACGCTCATCTCCACTCGTCCCGATGAAGGGACGCTTTCGTTAAGTCGCGCCCGACGAGCTGCGTTAGGCAGTATCGCTGGTGCCGTCGTCGACTGGTATGATTTTCTACTCTATGGCATTACCGCCGCACTGGTGTTTAATCGCGAGTTTTTCCCGCAAGTAAGCCCGGCGATGGGAACGCTCGCCGCATTTGCCACCTTTGGTGTCGGCTTCCTTTTCCGACCGCTCGGCGGTGTCATTTTCGGTCACTTTGGCGACCGACTGGGACGTAAGCGCATGTTAATGCTGACCGTCTGGATGATGGGCATCGCGACAGCCTTAATTGGTATTCTTCCTTCATTCTCGACCATTGGGTGGTGGGCACCTATTTTGCTGGTGACACTGCGTGCCATTCAGGGATTTGCCGTCGGCGGCGAATGGGGAGGCGCAGCGTTGCTTTCCGTTGAAAGTGCGCCGAAAAATAAAAAAGCCTTTTACAGTAGCGGTGTACAAGTTGGCTACGGTGTAGGTTTACTGCTTTCAACCGGACTGGTTTCATTGATCAGTATGATGACGACTGACGAACAGTTTTTAAGCTGGGGCTGGCGCATTCCTTTCCTGTTTAGCATCGTACTGGTACTGGGAGCATTGTGGGTGCGCAATGGCATGGAGGAGTCCGCGGAATTTGAACAACAGCAACATAATCAAGCGGCCGCGAAAAAACGCATCCCGGTTATCGAAGCTCTGTTACGACATCCCGGTGCTTTCCTGAAGATTATTGCACTACGACTGTGCGAGTTGCTGACGATGTACATTGTTACTGCCTTTGCACTTAATTATTCAACCCAGAATATGGGGTTACCGCGCGAACTTTTCCTTAATATTGGTTTGCTGGTAGGTGGATTAAGCTGCCTGACAATTCCCTGTTTTGCCTGGCTTGCCGATCGTTTTGGTCGGCGCAGGGTTTATATCACAGGCGCGTTGATCGGAACGTTGAGCGCATTTCCTTTCTTTATGGCGCTTGAAGCACAATCTATTTTCTGGATAGTTTTCTTCTCCATAATGCTGGCAAACATTGCGCATGACATGGTGGTGTGTGTGCAACAACCGATGTTTACCGAAATGTTTGGTGCCAGTTATCGCTACAGTGGTGCTGGAGTCGGTTATCAGGTTGCCAGTGTGGTTGGCGGTGGATTTACACCTTTTATTGCCGCTGCACTCATCACTTACTTTGCCGGGAACTGGCATAGCGTCGCCATTTATTTGCTGGCTGGATGCCTGATTTCTGCAATGACCGCTTTATTGATGAAAGACAATCAACGCTCGTGATAGCCTGGCGAAGATCATCCGATCTTCGCCTTATACTTTTGTTTCACATTCCTGTGACATACTATCGGATGTGCGGTAATTGTATGGAACAGGAGACACACATGAATAATAAGGGCTCCGGTCTGACCCCAGCTCAGGCACTGGATAAACTCGACGCGCTGTATGAGCAATCTGTAGTTGCTTTACGCAACGCCATTGGAAAATATATTACAAGTGGCGAATTACCTGATGAAAACGCCCGCAAACAAGGTCTTTTTGTCTATCCATCACTGACCGTAACCTGGGACGGTAGCACAACTAATCCCCCCAAAACGCGCGCATTTGGTCGTTTTACTCACGCAGGCAGCTACACCACCACGATTACTCGCCCTACTCTCTTTCGTTCGTATCTCAATGAACAACTTACGTTGCTGTATCAGGATTATGGTGCGCATATCTCTGTGCAACCCTCGCAGCATGAAATCCCTTATCCTTATGTCATCGATGGCTCTGAATTGACACTTGATCGCTCAATGAGCGCTGGTTTAACTCGCTACTTTCCGACAACAGAACTGGCGCAAATTGGCGATGAAACTGCAGACGGCATTTATCATCCAACGGAATTCTCCCCGCTATCGCATTTTGATGCTCGCCGGGTTGATTTTTCCCTCGCACGGTTGCGCCATTATACCGGTACGCCAGTAGAACATTTTCAACCGTTCGTCTTGTTTACCAACTACACACGTTATGTGGATGAATTCGTTCGTTGGGGATGCAGCCAGATCCTCGATCCTGATAGTCCCTACATTGCCCTTTCTTGTGCTGGCGGGAACTGGATCACTGCCGAAACCGAAGCGCCAGAAGAAGCCATTTCCGACCTTGCATGGAAAAAACACCAGATGCCAGCATGGCATTTAATTACCGCTGATGGTCAGGGTATTACTCTGGTGAATATTGGCGTGGGACCGTCCAATGCTAAAACCATCTGCGATCATCTGGCAGTGCTACGCCCGGATGTCTGGTTGATGATTGGTCACTGTGGCGGATTACGTGAAAGCCAGGCCATTGGAGATTATGTCCTTGCACAC
>ERZ827520.3281-NODE-3281-length-13525-cov-2.960950_pt1 | contig 13525 bp, 29 predicted proteins | sample MGYA00519581_ERZ827520 | MGnify/ENA primary metagenome ERZ827520 (study PRJEB31778, sample SAMEA3449339) | human gut metagenome | biome: human gut; feature: human-associated habitat; material: faeces | place: United Kingdom | collected 2010/2012 ...
ATAGCACAAGGCATAGACAACCTGATAACAGGAGCCACGGAAATAGATACAATGGATATTCAAAACGCTGCGGAATCCTCCTATCTGGAATACTTGGAGCGGAATACGGCATACCTGCAAGGGAAAAAATCAGAAATAACCACCGGAATAAATCTCCTTGACAAATACACCGGAGGGCTATGCAAGGGAAAACTGATTATTGTTGCCGCGCGCCCGGCAATGGGTAAAACGGCATTTGTCCTGCATATCGCCAAATCGGCCGCGGAACAAGGATACCACCCTGTTATTTTCAGCCTTGAAATGACAGCCTCCTCCCTGGCCTCAAGAATGATGCTATCCTATGCTGATATAGACCCTGACAGGTTCAAAGCCGGTTGTTTATCACGAGAAGAGCACAAAATACTATACGATGCAAAAGAAAAAGTATCGAGCCTGCAAATATCCATAAACGACTCATCCGATATCTCTATGATGAAAATAAAGAACAAGGCCTTGCAATTGAAAAAGAAAGGTCTTTGCGATATCATACTGATAGATTATTTGCAGCTAATCAATATGAAGGCGGACAACAAGACATACACCAGAGAGCAGGAAGTAAGCCAAGTATCCAGGAAAGCCAAAAACCTGTCGAAAGAATTGAATGTCCCGGTTGTCCTTCTATCCCAACTAAATAGGGAGAATGAGAAAAGAGCCAGCAAGGAACCTTTATTATCAGACCTTCGCGAATCAGGAGCCATCGAGCAAGATGCCGATATAGTGTGTTTCATCCACAGACCGGAATACTACGACAGTCCGGGAACCATGATAGGAGGAGATAACGTAATAGAAGGCAAAGGCTATATCATAATAGCGAAAAACAGAGACGGGGCAACCGGAAGAGTACCATTTTACTATAACAAATCTCTCACCCGAATATCAGGAAATGAATTAGAAATACCATTTTAACAATGAATGAAAAATTAGAGCTCGCACGCCAAATAGAAGCATGTGAGGAAAACTACATATACCTGCCTATAAAAAGCAAAGAGTACAAGAACAATCACGAGAAAACAGGATATCTGCAAGTAAAGTTATATACCCTCGAGGTAAGAGAAAAAATTAACCAACAAAGGCTACACATGCCTACAAAAAAATGGTAAAAATGGAACCTGTAAGTGAAGTATTCAATGTCGATTGCCTAAAATACATGAAAAATATTCCTGACAAATATTTTGAAATCGCAATTGTAGACCCACCCTACGGGATAAATTCACCTAATATGAACATGGGAGGGAATAGAGGGTATATAAGTACGGCAGAAAGATTAAGGAAAGGACGCCTAAATTCTGGAGGTGGTAAATTAAAAGATAGAGCCTTACAGAAAATGCCTATAAAATGGGACTACAAGAAGCCTTCTTCTCGATATTTCAAAGAGCTATTTAGGGTAAGCAAAAACCAAATAATTTGGGGCGGAAATTATTTTAAATTATCCCCATCACGATGTATAGTTGTCTGGGATAAAAAACAGCCGTGGGATAACTTTTCACAAGTTGAATTGGCTTGGACGTCTTTCGATTATCCAGCAAAAATAGTGAGAATCGGAGTTGTTGGTGGTAAGAATGACAAACTTAAAATACATCCTACGCAAAAGCCGGTTGATTTATATGCCTATTTATTAAAAACATTCGCAAAAAAAGGAGACAAAATATTCGACAGCCACTTAGGCTCTGGGAGTAGCAGGATTGCAGCCTATAAGTTAGGGTTTGACTTTTACGGATGCGAAATAGATAAAGAATATTTTGCGACTGCAAATGAAAGATTTGAAAACGAATGCTTGGGAATAATTCAAACGAAAAACGGAGTATTAACACAGCAAAAATTATTCTGAAATGAAAACATACGTTATAACATTATCCAAAAAATTTATGTCGAAACATCCAAAAGCAGGTAAGCCGACATTTTTTGTTTTTAAATTTATTTATCATGAGAAAATACATACAATAAGAGCAAACTATGCTCTTTGGGAAAAACGAATTAAAGAAGTTCAAGAAGGGAAAGCGATTATTTCTATTAGAGTTTGGAAAAATAAACCTTATAGAAGCCCTCAAGTTGAAATTGCAAAATTATCTTGTATTGATAATGTGGGTATTCAAAAAATGGAATTCACGTCTGATTTGTCAGAATGTATAATTGAAGGTAGACATTACAATTATTGTGATATTGCTAAAAATGACGGATTATTGCCTGAAGATTTTCTTTATTGGTTTAAAACACACGAAATATATAAACCATTTGGAATTATTCATTTTACAAAATTTAGATATTAATGACGCGATTAAACACGGAAAGAAAAAACAAACTTGAACCTATCAGATTACGAACAGCAATAAATGAAATACAGAAATTAGGACTAAGAATAACTAATTCCAGTGATAAAATGATAGAGTTCGAGTATAAGGGACACAGCATAAAATATTTCCCTTATTCAGGATGGGCAACGGGGAAATCTATTCAAGACGGTAGAGGATTAGATAATTTATTAAAACAACTCAAATAAATTTATATAAATGAAAAAGACACTACATAACTGGATTAATCACTCAGACAAAGATTTAGATGAATATCTATTGCCTGGCGATTATATTGATAAAGATTTATTCAATTATCTAATTGACATGGCGCCTGCATATACCTCAAGAGATTTATTTCAAGCCGGTGACCCTATCAAAAGTGAAAATGACGTATTTTTTTACATGACAATGTATATAACACCTACCCATCAATATTTATATCTTGGAGTTTTGCCAGAATTTAAAATATGACTCGTATGAAAACATTATTTATGCTTAATGTGCCAAAAGTCGAGATGAAATTTTCTGAATGCTATAAAATAAGAATCCCTCACAGGGAAGAAAAAGAGTTCGATATAAAAGGACATAAAATAATAGCTTATTCAAGAAAAGACGCAATCAAAAGATTAAAACATAAAAAACTTATATGAATTAAAAACAATAACTTATGAAGATTAAAATAGATATAAAATCAATATTTGGAGATGTGTTATTTTCTTTCGAGAAAGATGACAACACAATTAAAGATACATTAGTAGAAGCTTATTTGATACTCCCTAATTTGAGAGGCGCTTATTTGAGATATGCTGATTTGAGAGGCGCTGATTTGAAAGAAGCTAATTTGAGAGAAGCTAATTTAAGAGGTGCAGATTTGAAAGACGCTAATTTGAGAGGGGCAGATTTGAAAGACATTTATTATTCGGTATATACATCTTTCTTGACATCTCAATGCCCAACAGAAGGAAGTTTTATAGGGTGGAAAAGACTCGATAAATATATTGTCAAATTAAAAATATGTGAGGGCGCAGATAGAAGTTCATCAACATCAATAATATGTAGATGCTCAAAAGCGGAGGTATTAGAAATCCAAAATATAGATGGAAGTATAGCTGATATAACAGAAATATGTTCCAATCATGATAAAAAATTTATATACAAAGTTGGTGAAACAGTTGAAGTAAAAGACTTTGACAAATGCAGATGGAATAAATTTTCAAATGGGATACATTTTTTTATAGATAGGAATATGGCTGTAGCTTATAGAAAATGACTATGAAGAATTTTTTAGGTGGAATTAAAAAAGCAGAATTAAAAATTATCGTTGCTGGGAAATCCGGCAATCCTGAAGAATTGATTAAGTCCGCGATATCTGTTGCACAATTTTTAGAGGCAAAAGGATTTGATGCTGTAATAAAATTCTCTTATAAACAAACTGAAGACTGGATTAACGAACATAAATTGGGATATGTAACTATAAATTTTGAGAAATATGAATAGAATGAAAATTACTTTCGGGATAATGTCTAATAAATATCAAATAGAAGCATACAATAAGCTTGATGCTTATGCTGCTATGGCGATATTCTTTAAACGCGATTTACCATATGTACTTTTATTTGAGCCTTATGAGATAATAAAAGATAATTGGTTCCGTGATGAAAAAAAATTCCTTGAGCTATTTGGCAAAATAAGTTTAAACGAATATCTAAATGCACATCATGATAAAGTAAAAGAAGCATATTTAACTATAAAAGAGATATGAATTATGAGAACAACTGGAAATATAAATATATATGATGGCTTTAATTTCTGCACGACATTAGAACAGTCAAAACAATTATTAGAACTTGGGCTTAATCCTGAAACTTCGGATATGACATACTTAACGGGTATAAGAGACGGAGAAGAAGAAATATATGGCATTTTGCCATATAAAGAATTAGTACCTGACTGTAGGAAAGGAAATATTTTATATAAAAATGTCCCAGCTTGGACATACTATAAACTATTAACCCTTTTGCCTAAAGAATATATATTATTATCTCAAAGAAGAATTGGAATTACTGAAATAGCTTTAAATAGTAATATCCCAGCAGGAGATATCATATCAGTAAATTTACATAAAGGAGTAGGAGGATTATTAACCATTATTAAAAATGAAGCATTTATCGAGAGAATTAATAAGGAATTTTTAATAAAAGAGAATAATTCACCTTGGATTAGTATTAGTGAACAACAGCCTGAACATGATGAATTAGTTTTAACAAGGCTTGAAGCATACCATTTTAAGCCTAAACTAAATGTTTATAATGCCTATGATAAAGCATGGGATACAGAAGACGGAGACGATTTTGATTGTAATATAAGTGATAATGATTTATGGATGTCGATTCCTTCATTTGATGATATAATGAATAGTAACAAATATATTATAAAAAGACTTAAAGAAAAATAATAAATGAATAAGACGGTAGCAAAGAATTTATGCAGAATCATAAAGAATGATGATGTTTTTAATATGTTGAAAAATGCAAAACTTGGTATTAAGGATTGGAAGGCTGCATCTAAACTTAATCCGAGCATGAGCAAAGGAGAAGCGTGGAATATCCTCGCGGCACATTTTGATGTAAACAAAGTTTGTAATGAACTCATATTGCAGAATATTCTCGTGGAATTTGGGGATTTTCTGGATATAAAACCTTATATGGAGCCTTATATCAAAAAGAGGAAGCCAAAGCTAAATGTAGAGATATATCATGAAGAACCTGATTTTAGTAATTTCAATGACTGATTAATAAAAAAATAGATATGGAAACAAAAGAAAAATCCCCTTGGATTAGAGTTAGTGAACAACTTCCTCCAGAAGGAGAAGAAGTTTTAGTAAGACTCAAAAATTATAATTATAGCCCAAGGATAATGTTTTACAGAAAGAGAGATAAGATATGGGTAGAAGAAGGTGATGTGTATTTTGATTGTTATGTAGATGGAGATGATTTATGGACGCCAATACCTGACTTGGAGGGCTGAATTATGGAATATGACCAAACTCAAATCCTCTCAATGAGAGGGACAGATAACAGTAGTATACATCTCAACTTTGTAGATAATGGATTAGCAGTTAGCGTTGTCACCAAAGGGGGATTTCAAGGAGATTTTTACTTTGATGAAATAACATTAAAAATGTTCGCTTATGCCTACAAAATACATTGTGAGAAAATCAGGGAACTAAATGAAAAAGAAAGAAATCCCTAAATCGTGCGACTGTAGAAACTGTATGAATGCAGGAGAAGCAAAAGACTTCATGGTGTTTTGCAGTGTTTTAAATATATACCGTTCTGTCGGAATTAGACCTTACTGTGCAAAATTTAAAAATAAATAGACATGGCAGAAATAGAAAATGTAGTCATAATAGATAGATTTGATTATGACGAACTGGTCAAAAAAGCAAAAATGACAGATGAAGAAATTAGAAAACAAGCTGAACGCATTTTTATGGAAGAAAATGGAGTCCTTGTAAGAATTGAGTTTAACGAATATCCCAATTCAAAAAACTTCACAGCTCCTATTGGATTTATCAGAGGTGGAGAAAAAGAAGATATTTATAATGCATTAAATGATATTGAACCAAAAATAAAAGAATGGATGGACGAAAATTTTAGACTATACACAAAAAAATTAAGGGATAAAAATATTACTGAAAAGAATTGCATCGGACTAAGTAAACGGGTGATTAATTTAGAAGAAAGACTCAAACTTTTAAAAATTAAAAATACATACTTATTATCTTATGCTGTAATAATATCTATGATAACTATTTTCTTATTATGTAAAATTTAAAAATAAAAGATATTAATTATGAGAGCTGAAGATGTTGACGCTATGGCGGAAATATTTCAAGAGCATGGGATTCCTGCGACAATAGAAATAATAGAAAAAGTAACAAGTGATTTTATAGGACATTTGGACGCTATGAGGGAAATGGAGATAACAAGATTTATGGGAAGACAATCTGAATCATTCTTTCAAAAGGCGTTACGGTTAGAAAGTGAGTTAAACAAACTCAAAACTGAATTTAATAAAATATCTAAAGAAAATAAAGTTTATCATGATGCTATAATGCGAAAGATAAACGCTTCTGAAGTTTGGATTGAAAATAACTCTGTAAAATACGATTTATGAAGAAGATAATGTTCAATGACAAATTTGGATTGACTGAAGCAGTCCTGAATGGCAAAAAGACTATGACAAGAAGAATAATAAAATGTCCAAAAACTTTTAGAGGGGAACCAGTAGCAGGCTTCAATATCCATAGAAGGATTACTGATAAAAAGATAGTTGGATATCCTTGCATGTATGATGAAAATGAACAAGAATTTGACATGGGAGGTATATTACCAAAATACATAATTGGTGAAGTTGTCGCTATAGCTCAGAGTTACAAGGATGCAAACGTTCGTTATGTTCCAGAAGAATACGAAGAACTTGGATGTTATTATAATTTCCCTGCTGACCAAACAAAAGGATGGAATAACAAAATGTTTGTAAGAGCTGACCTAATGCCACACCAAATACAAATTACTGATATTAGTATTCAAAAGTTGCGTGATATATCAGATGGAGATGTTATAAAAGAGGGTTTTAGTCTTGAGCCTATAAATGATAACAATGGTTCTTATGCCTTTCATCATGAATATATGTTGACATATTTAGATAAAAGGGGATTATCAAAGCAAATTAAAGATAGGTCAGCAAAAGAAGCTTATTCCCTTTTAATTGATAAGATATACCCTAATTTACTTTGGGAAAATCCCTATGTATTTACTTATGAATTCAAATTGATAAAATAACATGAGAACGATTAAATTTAGAGGCAAAGACGTAAATACTGGAGAATGGCTGTACTGGCAATTTGGGGATGGTAATGGAGATACATTCTATAACAAAGTAATACCAGAAACAGTATGCCAATTCGTAATGAGACATGAAGGAAATGATATTTATGAACACGACTTAATAAGATATTTGGTATTCTTGTGTGAAGTGGTATTTGATGAGAGAATAGGTGCTTTTTGCTTATTATATCTCAGAAGTCAGACTTTAGGTAGAATTCCTTTAGGTGAAGAATTGCGCTTATCTGGTTATGAATTAGAAGGAAATATTTTTGATAACCTATAATTGTATGAAAAAGTATATTGAACTACATTATTATTCTGATGATTACAGATGTTCAAAAAAGGAACTTTGCTCTATATTAATATACACAGATAGTATAAAACTTGTATCAAGTTATTCCCATCATTGAACTGGAAGTATTGTAACGATGAATAATGGCGAGATGATAAATGTAGTAGAGACGATAGAAGAAATTAAAAATATGTTGAATACTAAACAAGAGTAAAATGGATGAATATAAATATTTAGTTGTAAGGTTCATTTACAATTATATCGAAGAAATAGTTTTCAGGTGTAATACAATTGAAGAAGCAAAAGAAAAATGTGATAATCTTAATATAAATAACAAGTATAAAAATATCGATTATCGTATACTCCCAAATTGTGGAAATAATACTTATAAATAATTTATTATGAAAGCAGAAATAATAGAACAATTTAGAGATGGGGAATTTGCACTATATGCAAACGAAGATAAATCTCTTATTTTAATCGCCACTAAAGTAGGAGCATATTTACATGGAACAGTATGTTTTTCAACACAAAAAGAGTATAAAATTGGATATTACAGCGAAGAGTGGTTCGCATTTAATTTCAATATTTCCAGCGATAAAGTAGTATTGTCAAACGAATAAAAATATAAGAAAATGATACAGACAAGAATAAATCACGCGGACATCTCTTGGCAGGAATTCCCTGTTTTAGCGTTTAATCCAGATTTAGATGTTATTATTATAGCATCAGAAAGTGATGATTATTTAAAGGGGACTGTCGTATGTTCTGATAACCCAGAACATCCAATAGGGAAATACTACGAATATTGGGAAAAATCCCAATTTTGTCCTTTTGAAGATGAAGTAATATTAAAAAACAAAAGCAAATAATGATATGATTAAGGAACAAATAAAAAAAATTAACCTTACTTGGGAAGATTACCCGCTTTTAATGTGGAACCCAAAATTAGGTATTATGATTATAGCTTTAGATAATGGTGATTATCTAAAAGGAGCTATATGTTATACAGAAACTGATGATTTTGTAGTTGGTATATATAGTGAAAAATGGGATAAAAGCGAGTTCACACCTTTTTTAGGAGAAATGACATTAAAAAATGATTTATAATGAAAAAGGTATTTTATTTCTTCTTCTTAGGGCGCAAACATAGATTATTCGCTAAAAATAGATATATTGCTAATCAGGCAAGAGCTATGTATTGCATTAAAGAATTCTCGGAGTATGAAAATATAACTGAGAAAGAATATTTTTCAGGAGATAAAACGTTAACTAACCTTTTTAAGACAGAAGAAAGATTTAAAAAATACAAGGAGAAAAATTATTTTGAAATATTATGTAGTTATAACACGATAGAGCAATTATGAAAAAGATACTCGGAGCGCACAACGCAAACACATATATGGAACCACGCAAATGGTGGATGAGACTAATTAACTTTACGTCAAAATGCCAGAAGTTAAGTATAGATGAACAGATTGAACATGGGGTAAGATATTTTGATTTCAGAATAAGGTTTGACGAAAAGAAAATCGATTTTATTAATTGTCATGGATTGGTTGAATATGAAAGTTCGGTTAATGCACTTATTGAAGATATAAGTAGCTTTTGTAGAAATACAAAAGAACATGTACATATCAGATTTGTATATGATGATACTTTCATTAAAAGGACTTATGATAGTATTATATATGATTTATTTAAAGTTTCGCTATATTTTACCACACCATATAATTATTTATCATGGGAAATAATAAGAAAATCTGATTGGAAAAAAATAGCTGATAGTGAAAACAATTCCCCTCTTGAAATGGTAGACTGTTTCAGGAATTACAGAGGCTACAAGTGGATTCCCTGGCCACGATGGTGGGCAAAGAAGAATAACAAAAGGCTGAAAAAATTCATGGATGAATATCAAGAAGGAACACCGGATAAAGATACTGTGTTCCTTTTTGATTTTGTAGAGTATTAACCTTACGGAGCTTATTTAAGTTCCGTTTTTTTTATTTTAGAAAGAACTGGTATAAAAAAAAGAGCAGCCATCTTTCGACGACCACCCCTCTCATAACGTCTACAAATATAATAAAACTTTCGAAAGATGAAAAATATACATGAAATAATCGGTAAATATATTGAATTAAAGGATAAGAGCAAATACGAGCAATTAAAGAAAGAAATAGGATTTGAGGAACCAAAGTTAACAGATCCTTCTCTTATGTCTTATGTAGTACACTTATATTGTGAAATTTGTAAAATAACTTATCAAAATTTAATGAGCAAAAAATGGAATAGAAAATCTTCATTTTCCCGATATTATATTGTGTATATTCTTTACAAGCTATATTCCCCAAATACTATGAACCCCAAAATACGAGAAATTCCAGAACATAAACTAAATACATATATATCTAATGCTGTCGGGATAAAAAGAAATAATAATTATGTAATTCGAGGAAATACATATTTTTATTATCAAACTTATTATGAATTTTCTTGCAAATGTGACGAAATTTACAGTAAGATAATTAATCGGTTAATATCTGACGAAATAATATAATTATGGCAGCGCCTAAAGGTAATCAATTTTGGAAATTACGAAGTAAACACGGACGGAGTAAATTATTTGAAACCCCCGATTTGCTTTGGGAGGCTGCTTGTGAATATTTCGAGTGGTGCGACAAAAATCCGTGGAAAGTAGTTAAAAACAAAACTAAAGGCAAGGTAAAAGAAAATGAAGAGTATCCGACCCAAAGACCTTATACTCTTACCGGGTTAATGCTTTATTGTGATGCGAGTGAGGAATATTGGAGGGAATTCAGAAAGGCAAATCATAAAGATTTTTTGGGGGTCATAACGCGCATAGAAACAATAATAGAGACACAACAGTTTGAAGGAGCTATCGTAGGAGCTTTTAATTCAAATATTATTGCTCGAAAATTAGGTTTAGTAGAAAAAAAAGACATAACATCAAACAATGAAAAAATTAGTCTGAATGTTACGGTTATTGATACTAAGGTGCCTTTAGCGAATAGAGAGGAGGATATAATACAATGAAGACATCTATCCTGTATAAGATAAATCTCGAATGTCCTAAGAGAATTAAAATAAATCAAGGAGGCACATCATCAGGGAAAACTTACGGGATAATGCAAGTCCTTTTCACTCTCGCTATGTTGACGAAAATGCAGGTAATTACAGTCGTGGGACAAGATATACCGAATCTTAAAAAAGGGGCTTATCGAGACGCTAAAAATATGTATTCAACAGAAAAGGAGTTAACCGATTTTTTTGTTAAAAACGAGACAGACCGCACATTTACCGGGCAAAACGGCTCAATAATAGAGTTCACGTCTTATAAGGATGCCCAAGACGCTAAATCCGGCAAAAGAGACTATCTATTTATAAATGAAGCAGACGGTATTTCTTATGAAATATATTGGCAACTTTCCATGCGTACCCGCAAAGGAATATATATAGATTATAACCCGACTTCTCGATTTTGGGTACATGAATATCTTATCGGCAAGTCAGATACAGAACTAATCATATCAGACCATCGGCACAATCCATTTTTAAATGAGGAAGAACATAACAAAATTGAATCTATAGAGGATGAAGATTTATTTAACGTATATGCAAGAGGGAGAACAGGCAAAATAAAGGGCCTTATACTAACGAACTGGGATATTGTAGAATCTATGCCGGAAAATTATAAACTAAGATGTTTCGGCCTCGATTTTGGCTTTGTGAATGATCCTACAGCAAAATTGGATGTAAGATTATATAATGGGGAGTTATGGGTAGATGAGTTAACATATATGCAAGGAATGACAAATGAAGACATAGCTAATGAACACCGAGAGCAACATTTGCCGTATTCTATAACAATAGTAGCAGATAGTGCAGAGCAAAAATCTATCGAAGAATTAAAACGCTTCGGATTAAGAGTAGAACCTTCACAGAAAGGGAGAGATAGCATAAAGGCAGGAATAGACATATTGAAAAGATATAAAATACATATAACAAAAAGAAGCTCAAATATTCGCAAAGAACTGTTGTCCTATAAATGGAAAGTTGATAAATCCGGCATAGCAACAAATGAGCCGGTAGACTTTATGAATCATGCGATAGATGCTTTGCGTTATGTTGCTTTAAACAAATTAGGTCATAAAAAAGAACAAAGGCCGATAAGAGCAAGGGTAACCCAAAATTGTAACATGTAGCATTTTGTCAAAAAAATAAACATAAAATGAGAATTGTACGAATATGAAGTATAGAAAAAAGAAAGAAAAAATAACGATTAAGGACTTCCTTGTAAAAATGAAATATTCAAGAAGCGATATATCAAATGATATACTTAATCTTGACCGCCCGGCTTATATTCTTGATCGTAAAGTACCGGACAATTTAAATGAAATCACGTTTGGGCAATTGTGTCAATTGAGACATATATCGAGTGATCAAGAGTTAATATATATGCCCCTTTACATATTGTTTAATATACGTAGGGAAATAGCAGAAAAATGTGATGCAATAACCGCACTTGCATTTGCAAACTGGATAAGCAAAGAAGTATCACGTATAAATAAAACATTCAACAGTATACAAGTAAAGCCGACAAAAGAAGAAATAAGGGCAGGAATTGAGAAGTTGAATTTTGGTGAATTTGGAATCGTAGATTATTATGCGAGGAGAATGGGCATACAAGATCATAATACAGTAATGTCCTTACCTTGGAAAAGAATATTTAAATGTATGGAAATGGACACAAAAACGAATGAATATAAAAAAACTTTACAAAAAATAATATACAGTAAGAAATGACAGTAGAACAAAAAATAAGGAGTATTGTCGAAGATATGGAAGGAGTATCCTATGTCTTTGACGATTGGTCGAGAGTTAATCTTAAAATGGACAAATTAAAACTACCAGCGGTAATTAATATTTTGCCCCCTTCCGGGAATTTGGAATACAGCAAAGGGGTATTCAAGGATGCACCTAATTGCGCAATTGGTTTTGCTGATATTGCGAAATTGGATTTTGATGGTGCCGAAAATGACGCGACAATAGACAGATGCAAATCAATGGCTATGGAATTTATTGCAAGAGTAAATAATAGTAAATTCTTTGAGCCTTTGCAGGATTTAATTCACTATTCTGTATTTTATAATAAACTTAACAGGAATATAACCGGCATAATCATTGAATTATCCTTAAAAGAGAATGTCGGTGTATGTGTACCGTATAATCCTAAATACAAAGAAATATTCGAAAAATGGAGAAAGTTATTGAAATAATATCTCAAGAGCTGGAAACTTTAAAAAACCGGATTATAGATAATATCTATAGAACAAAAAGAAATGCAAGTGGGAAGACAATAAACAGCCTTCGTGTAGAAGCTTCTGGAAATGAAGGAATATTATTTGGTAGAAAATATTTTGGGACACTTGAAACAGGCCGTGGGCCTGGGAAAATACCAAAAGACTTTCAGAGTATCATAGCTCAATGGGCAGTGGATAAAGGTTTATTCAGCCCTGATGATTATAAACTGAAGACTTTTTCATATTTCGTTTCTAAAAAAATATCGGACAAAGGGACGGAGCTATTCAGAAACGGGGGAGATAATGAGGTTTATTCACAAGAAATACCTAAAACTATAGAAAACATTGGGGATAGAACAATGAATATAATAACTACCATGTATGACAGTATAAAATTAAACGAAAAATGAGAGAATATAATAACGATAATATACAGTTAAAATACTTCAACGAGGTATCATTTGCCTTTAATCCTATACCCATAATAATAGAAAACACTTCTTTAGATAACATTTCTGTAGAGGTTTATATTGGAGGCAATAAAATAGGAATTTTGAAAAGGGAAAAATCAAAAGAAGGGCAAATTTATTTTGATTTGTCTTCCATAATCCAATCGGCTATATACCCTGAACATTCTATTATGTATAATATAGATATACAAGGCTCTAAATTATGCAGAGCGGCATCTGT
>ERZ827520.3284-NODE-3284-length-13521-cov-3.083915_pt1 | contig 13521 bp, 3 predicted proteins | sample MGYA00519581_ERZ827520 | MGnify/ENA primary metagenome ERZ827520 (study PRJEB31778, sample SAMEA3449339) | human gut metagenome | biome: human gut; feature: human-associated habitat; material: faeces | place: United Kingdom | collected 2010/2012 ...
TCCTGTAACCTCGCTGCCCGAAATACGGTAAATATTCTTTTTACTGTCGTAGGTACATTTGACGGTGACGCCGTTGACCCTTGCGGAAACGTCATAATCGGTATCGTCCTTACGATCAATGCGGAATGTATAATCCGAACCGCGCCGTGTGGTTTTCCTGCCCACCGCGTCGTCCGCGCCGGAACCAATGAAGCTTACCGACACAGTGCCGGCAGAACTTCCGCCGCCGCTGCTGCCGCCACCGCCGCTGGTGCCGCCGGAATTGATCTTGGTTTTCTGCGCGGTGACGACAATGTCGCCTGTGATGTCCGCGCCCGGGATCACGTAGCCGCCGTTCTCCGCCTTGTAGCCGGTGTAAGATTTTCCGCCGATGGTCACACGCAGAACGTAGCTGTATCCGGCCTTCCGGTTCAGCTTGAAATGGTAGGGCGTGTTATAAGGCGCGGAATTCTCGCCCGAAAGGTCCTCGCCCTTGAATGTTACCTTATAGGTCTTGGGGGTTCTGTTTGCCTTGACCGTGATATTTCCGTTGATCTCGCTGCCGGGGATGGTGTAGGTGCCGTCGCCGTTATCCTTGACCGTGACGTCCTTGCCGCCGATCTTCGCCGAGGGCTTGTAATCATAGTGAAGCGGATCTGTCGCACGGAAGGTATAATCCTCCCCTGCCGCCGCGCTCAGGCTGTCGGAGGCCAGCCCCTCGTCCAGCGTCACGGTGTATCCCGGCTGGATGGTAAACTTTGTGGTATTTCTGCTGATCGCAGCCGGAGGCGCGTTTTTTGTCGGGGCGTTTGTGCCGGTGTCGATCTTCGCCGAGGAAATCACAACCTTTGCAGTCCCCGCCGCCTTTGTCTTGAATGTCAGGGTTACGACCTTCGTGGAAGCGGACTTATCCGCGCCGTAGCCGATGACGCGGATGCTTCCGCTCTTTTCGGTTACCGAAGCCCCTTTATCCGCCGCCTGACCGGACACATAGGTCAGCCGCGCGGTGTCATAGGTCAGCACCAGATCATAGGCATTGTACTTTCCCCCGGAGACGGACACGCTCATGCTGACGGTCTTCCCAGCATCCGTAGTCTGATCCGGCGAAGCGGCGACCGAATAGCGCGTTTCCGCGGCATAAACTCCCATGGGCAGGGCGGATAAAAGCAGTACAAGAGCAAGCAGGCTGGACAAAATTCTCTTTTTCATAAAATTCACATCCTACGGCAAAGGTGTCGGAAATTCACAGCTGTCCCCACTTTCCATAGGGACACCTGTGACCCTCCGAATTCTGCGGTCTGGCCTCCCCCGCCTTTCACGGCGGGGGAGGCACTTTGGTTTCGGGTCAGAAGACCCGGTCATTCAGGAAATCACTTGATGAGGTTCACGATAGCGGTAGCGTCAGCGGTATTGACCTTCTTGTCGCCGCTCACATCGGCATTCAGGAACTTCAGCATGGAGACAACATCGAAGCTGCTGTACTTGGTGTTGTACATATCGTAGGTCAGCTGAGCGTCGTTGACGTCGGTCAGGCCGGTGCCGTTCACATCGCCGCTGTAATCCACGGTTCCGGCAGAGGTGCCTTCCGCGACCTTGACCTTCGCAGCGGCTTCCGCCTTCACAGCCTCCAGATTATCCGCAGAGATAACCAGATAAGCGTATGCGTTGTACTTCTCGGACCAGAACATGCTCATGCCGTCGTACTTGGCAACCTGACCCTCGGCGAAGTTGCCGGAAGCGGTCACCAGGTACATGACCTTGCCGTTCAGAGTGATGTACTCGGTAACGTCCACGGTGACGGCTGCGGTCTTGGTCACTTCGATGGTGATGTTGCCGGTGATGGTGGAGCCGGGGATGGTGTAGCTGCCATCGCCGTTCTTGACCACCTTGTCGGTCACATCCTGCCCGCCGATCTTGACGGTAGGCTCGGAGTAGTCGTAGCCTTCTTCCTTATCGACGGTGAAGGTGTAATCCTGACCCTTGGTGGCGGTGTCGTTGCCCTTTACGTAATCGGGCTTGGTGACGGAAACCACGGAGGAGGGCTTCACGGTCTTGGTGACGCTGATCACAATGTCACCCTTGATGTCGGTGCCGGGGATGGTGTACTTGCCATTCTCGGGAGTACCCAACGTGTAGGCCTTGCCGCCCACGGTCACGGTGGTGTTATAGGTATAGTTGCCGTCCTCGGTCACGGTGAAGGTGTAGTCGGTGTTGTAAGTGGCCTTATCGGCAGCGGTCACATCGCCTGCGCCGGTGCCTTCCACGGTGACATTGTAGCTCTTGGGCGTCATGGTGGCATTGATCACCAGATTGCCGGTGACACCCGGGATGGTATAGGTGCCGTTGCCGTTGTCGTTGGCAGTGGTGGTCTCGCCGCCCATGGTGGCGGAGATAACGTAGTCGTAGTTGTCCGCGTCGGTAGCGGTGAAGGTGTAGTCCGCGCCAGGAGCGACGGTGGATTCACCGGACAGGCCCTCGCCCAGGGTGACGGTGTAGCCGGTCACGGAGATGACAGTGGTAGTGTCGAGGATATGTGCATCGGGGGCGTCGCTGCCGACGGCCTGAGAACCGATGTCAACCTTGGCAGAGGTGATCTTCACTTCCGCTTCGCCCGTGCCCTTGGCGGTGAAGCTCAGGGTAGCGGCGGGGGTGTCCAGATTCTTGTCATCGCCGAAGCCGATCACACGGATGGTGCCGGGAACGTCTTCCTTCACGACTGCCAGAGCGTCGGCGGCGGTGCAGGAATTGTAGGTCAGCTTGTCGGTGTCATAGGTCAGGGTCAGATCATAGGCGTTGTAGGTGGTGATGATGCTGTCGCTGTTGGAAACATTGATCTTGACTTCGGCGCTCTCGCCGACGGTGACAGCCTTGTCCTCGGAAGCGGAAACTGCGTAGCCGACGAAGGCGGGGGCTTCCGTTGCAGCCACGTCCACGGAGCCGGGAGCAGTGGCAACATTCATGATGGCGTCGCCCTTATAATCCGAAATGACGATGTTGGTCAGCTGGAAGTGATATTCGCCAGCCTTCAGGACCTTGAACTTCAGCTCGCAGAACTGCCCCTTGGGGATCACGGTCTGGCTGGTCAGGTCAAGCCACGTCAGGCGGATATACCGCGCGCCGGTGGTCTTATTGGTGTTGTGGTTGGGTGTGAAAGCGGTGTTTGCGCCCACGTACTCGAACAGATCCTGATCGTAGTACAGGTCCATCTGGAAGCATCCGCATTCGGCGATATTGCCGCTGGCGTTCAGATAAATACTGAATTCCTCGCCAACCGCCGGGTTGGCCTTGCTGGCCGTCACGCTCATGGTTTCCGTGGTCTCCACGGCGGAGGCGGTGATCGCCATGCCGAGAACCATGACTACCGCGAGGAGCAGGCACATGGATTTCTTAAAAATTTTCATAACATCCTCCTGTCAGAAGTTGTCTTTTTGCTTTGAGTCAAGTACCGGTAAGGTGGGGTTTGCCGGTCAAAACAGGATATTCCGGCCGGCAAACCATCTGCTGGATCAGTTGTCGCTCTTGATGATGTTGTACAGCGCCATCACGTCGCGGGCATCGATCACGCCGTCGCCGTTGACGTCTGCAACAGTGGCGTCGAGGTCATTGCCGGAGTTGATCGCGTTGAACAGAGCCATTACGTCGGTGGAGTCGATCACACCGTCGCCGTTGATATCGCCCTTTACGACGGGCTTCTCGTGGATGGTCAGGCGGATGCCGCCGGGGGTGGAGCAGATGACGCCGGAGTTCTCCTTACCGGGCTGGCCGGCCAGAGCAAAGATATACTCGCCGGGAGCCAGAGTGCTGGTATCCACGACCAGGCTGCCGTCAGCTTCCGCATTTCCCACATACTGCCATGTGGTCACGTCGCCGGAAACGATATCGTTGACAGGCGTGCAGTAAACACTGGGGCTGTAGTCGATGAGGGTGTGGGCAGTGTTGTAAGTACCATACATGTCAGCGCCCGCATGGTACAGCTCCAGCTTGATCTTGTCGCCCTGAACGGGATCCGTCTTGTCGGCTACGATGTAATTAAAGATGCTGGTGGTATCATTGAAGAAGCTCCAGTCGGAGAAGTGGCCGAGGGTGACGATGTCGCCCTCGCGGAGCAGGATTTGATCGCATGTGCTGCCCCAGCCCGCAGAGGCCAGAGGATACTCGTAGTTCAGATAGTAGTTCAGGTTCAGGTCGTAATTCCAGATATTCTGCAGGAAGATGGAGCCCGTAGAACCGGTGTAATTGAAGGTATCGGTGCCCATAATACCATTATTCGCCAGATAGCCCTTGCCCGCATCCGCAGGGTCAATGCCCAGATAGTAAACCTCGGTGGCATAGATGAACAGGTGCAGCATGGTGATCTTGCCGTAAGCGAATTCCTTGGTGCCGGGGTCCAGAGCACTGCCGGGGCCGCCGGTGGGGTCACCGCTGGCAGGGCCGTAATTCTCAGAGGCGAAGTAGAAGTTCTCAAGGCCATACAGCTCCAGATCGAAGTAAGGAACGGTGACCTTCTTCAGCGCCATGGTTTCGCCGGATTCGTCGCAGGACTCAAACGTATCATCATGAGAGAAGGAGAAGTAGACCGTGACAGGCTCCAGAACCTTCTCCTTCACACCCTTGACGGTGATGACCAGATCGGTAGAAACATTCTTGACGGTGTAGACGCCCTTCTCGCCGGTGACGGTCTCGCCGTTGACCTGCACGGCAAAGTCCTCCCCCGCCTCGTAGCGGTAGTCAAGCTCCAGCTTAAAGGTGTAATCCTTGCCGCCCTTGGCGGTCTTCTCACCGGTGATGGTGTAGCCCTCGCCCGTGGGGATGGTGACGGTGTAGTCGGCAATCTCAGCGGTCACGGTCTTCAGGCCGTAGTTAGCGTTGTCGAAGCCGTAGGTGTAGGAGAGGGTGATGGAGGTCTGACCCTGTTCGATGGGGCCTTCCTGCCAGGTCACATAGTTCGTGATATCCCGCTCGAGACCGTTGGCCAGCTTGGCAACGACCTTCATGCCGGAGGCGTCGAACGTCTCGCCGACCTTGTAGCTCATCTTCTCCGGGTTTTCCTTGACCTCGATGGACAGAATCTTCGAGGTGATGGCCATCATGTAGCAGGAGTCGTTCTTGTAGTAGATCGTGCCGGTGCTGTCTGCGATGGTGGAGCAGATGCAGTACTGCGCCAGGGAGCCGGCCGGGGTGAAGACCTCGCTGTAGCCGGAGCCGGTGGTGGTCACAGGCGCAGTCTGGCCGGGCTTATCCTTCAGTACGGAAATGCCGCCGGGGGTATAGTTGTAGGGGAGGTAGATGAACACATAGCCGTCGCCCGCGCCGTCGCCGTCGAAGTCCTTGTCGACATAGGCCGTGGAGACCATGGCCGAGGTCTGCGGATAGCCGACGATGCCGTAGGAGTAGGCATAGCTCATTTCGCCGCTTTCGACGTCGAGATCAATGACCTCGATGCAGTGGCCGCCATTCTGCGAGAACTGGCCCTTGTTGCCGGAAACGCCGAGGTAGATGCGCCCGTTGTAGACAGACGGCGTGCAGGTGGACATGATGGCGCCGGGCTTTTCCTCACTGGTGTAGCCCTCGGCGTCCTTGAGCGCCAGAGACTTGAAGTCCGTGATCCTGCCGGTTTCCCAGTCGATGGCGGCATTGTAGATGTAGCCGCCCTTGGACGTGAAGAACACGCGGTCAGAATCCGGGTCGTGGGAAACGTTGGAGCGGATATCGCCCTTGCAGCCGTAGTGGGAGTCAAGGAGCTTGCCCGTCAGGCGGTCGAAGACCAGCAGGGCGGAGGTGTTGATATAGTCGCCCTCGCCGGAGCCATCGTCCGTGCCGACGATGCAGAGGTTATCCGTCACATAAGCGCCCGCCCAGTAGAAGCCGCCGACGCAGGCATAGGACCAGGAGGCGAGCTTGGCTTCATCCGTCTTCATCGGGTCCTCGTCCGTCACGGAGATGGCAACGAAGTTGCCGGGCTTGCTCTCGCCGTTCCAGAAGCCGACATAGATGTAGCCGTCGTGGTACGTCGGGGAGGTATTGGGCTGGCCGCCGAGCGGATCGGTGTAGATCCACAGGGATTCGAGCGTCTTGGCGTTGAAGGCCTGGATCTTGCCGCCGGACAGGCCGACAAAGATCATGCCGTCGGCATAGGTTGCCGGGTTGATGGAGAAGCTGGAGGTACCTGCCATCGTGCCCTCTGCGAGCACCTTGCCGGTGTTGACGTCGAGGCGCTTGATGGTGCTGCCGGTGTAGGTGATGAGGCCACCGTCCACCAGAATGGGGGAGCCGGGAGCGGCCGCCCAGCCTGTGCCGTACTTCGCAGCCCACAGCAGCTCACTGTCCTCACTCGTGTAGGGCGTGGGGGCGTTCGTGATGCCAAGGTGATCGCTGCCGTTGCGGAAGTTCGGCCATTCGGCGGGGAGATCCTTGACAAGGGTCGTGTTCTCTTCGGCTGCGGTCAGCGTGATCTTGAGCACTGGCTCGGCCGCGCTGGCAGTCAGGCTGCCCGACTTGCCGACATAGCCCTTCGCTGTTGCGACGTAGGTGTAGGCCGCGCCGTCCATCAGGGTATAGTCGCCGTTCTCATCCGGATAGATGCTGGTGTTGAACGAGTCATACAGGACCAGCAGGGCGTTCTCCGGGGCAAGCTCTGCACGCACCTTGCAGATGGCGTGCTTCGTTGCCTTGACGGTGTAGGAGGTCGACAGGCCGTCTGCGTTGGAGACGACGACGGTCATGACGTTCTCGCCGTCCTGCAGGGTCCATTCGCCGGACTCCGCGCCGTTGTAGGTCACGGTGTAGCCGTCCTGATATGGCGTGGCGCTGAGCGTGATGGAATCTGCCGTCGTGTCGATGGTGTATTCCGCCGTGCGGTGCGAGAACGTCTCGTTCATGCGCGCGCCGGTCACGTTCAGGGCAGACAGGGTCGGAGTGCGGAACGAGGTGAGCGTGTAGGTCTGCGTATTGCCGTCAACGCCGACCGTCAGGGTGACGGTGTTCGGCTTGGCATCGCGGCTGAAGTTTGCGAGGCTCTGGCCGGAGGTCTTGCCGGACGTAATGGCCGTGGACTGGGTCTTGCCGTTATACAGATTCGTCCACTCGGCCTTGATGGTGGAGCCTTCCGGGGCATTTTCGGACAGCGTGGCCCACAGGAAGGCGCTGAAGCCGTCTGCATCGGGGATGGCGACCTGATATTCGGCCGTCTTACCGTCGAATTCCGGCGTAAAGACATAGTCGCCGGAGGCGTTGTAGGCGGTCAGGCGGAGCGCGGACAGGTAGGCGATCTTCTCACCGCAGCGGCTGCAGATGCCGCCTTCGCCGACATTGTGGCCGAGAGCCGGAATCTCTTCCGCCTTCGTCTCGCCGCAGGCCGTGCAGGTGTAGGTCTTGGAACCGGCCTCGGTGCAGGTCGCGTCGACCGTTGCGGTCACTTTAAACGTGTGCTCGCTCTGGCCTTCGCCCAGCTGCTGCCAGGTGAGGACGGGGTAGCCGCTGTTGACCTTCTGCATGCAGGTGCCGTCAGCCTTGAAGGAAGCGCCGAGCTTCGTGACGAAGTCGGAGGCCTTCATGGCCTCTGCCGTCATCTCTGCGAAGACGGACGGATCGTGCATTGTGGAATAGTTCATCTTGCCGAGGCCCTCGAGGCCGCAGGCGAGGTAGTAGACGTTTTCCACTTCGAGGTAGCTGTCCGTGGAATAATCCGCGTGCATCAGACCGATCGCCGCACCGGCATTGATCGTCTTCAGCCCAAGGTCGGTCACGGTGCCGACGTTATAGCAGTTGTGAACGTAGCTCTGCTCATAGACTCTCGAGGAGCTGGCGTCGAGCTTGCCGACCAGACCGCCGATGCCGCAGTAGTTCTTGTCGCTGTGGCCGGTGATCGAGCCGGAGTTGTAGCTGTCGACGATGTAGCTCGGGCCGTTCGCGGCGTCGGAGCCGCTGCCGACCGAGCCGACGAGACCGCCGACATAGCAGTCGCCGGTGACGGCACCGGTGTTATAGCAGCGCGTAAGCGTCGAGCCGTAGCCCATCTCGCCAAACAGACCGCCGATACCCTGATTGCTGCCGTTATAGGCGGCAAGGCCGATGGCACCGGTGTTGCAGGAATCAACGGCCTTCGTGGACTTGACGGAAGCGCCGAAGCCGCCAATCTTCGTGCGGCCGGTGATCGCGCCATTGTTCACGCAGGAGGTGTAGGTCGTCGTCTCGCTCTTGGCCGCGAAGCCGGAGACATAGTCGCCGTCCGTGGTCACGGCGCCGTTGTTGACGCAGCGCAGGAAGTCTGCATTCTTCACGATACCGGCAAAGCCGCCGACATAGCTCCACGGATAGGGGGCGGAGCCCTTCTTCGCGGTGATTGTGACGTTCGTCGTGATATTGGTGAAGGAAACATATTCCGCACCGCCGACGAGGCCGCCGGAATAGGCGTAGGAATTGCGGTAGTTCTCGGTGATGTCGAGCTTGCCGGAGAGCGTCAGGTTCCTGATCTCCGCCTTCTTGTCAGCCGTGCCCTTGACATAGCCGAAGAAGCCGAGATAGGGGGCGCTGCCGGAGGTGGCGGCATAGGTGATGTCCATGCCGGAGATGCTGTGGCCGTCGCCGTCAAAGCTGCCGGTAAACGGCTGGCTCTGGGTGCCGATCGGGGTCCAGGCCTCGGTCAGCTCGAGGTTGGCCGTCAGCTTGCCGCTGATGGCGGTGTCGCCGCCGTTGACCTTCGCTGCGAACCACTGCAGCTGCTTCTCGCTGGCAATGCAGTAGACGCCACTCTCGTCCTGCGTGGGGATCGCGGGATCCTGCGCGCCGCAGCGGGTGCACAGGCCGTCGCTGCCGTATTCATGGCCGAGAGCCGGGATCTCCTCCGTGCGGGTCTCACCGTGCACGCTGCAGGAGAACGTCTTGACACCGGCCGTCGTGCAGGTGGGCTCTGTCGTGACGACGCCTTCGTCCCACTGGCAGGGCTGAGGTGCCTCGCTCGTGAGAACGACCTTCGCCGTTGCGGGGGCGTAGCAGGCGTTCTCCGTGCCGTAGTTCGGGTCATAGCCCAGCAGGTAATAGGTACCGGCCTTCAGCGAGGCCGTGTCGAGCGTGTAGCTGCTGCCTTCGCTCGTAAGCTCCTGCTGCTGTTCCCAGTTTTCATTGTAGAGCTTCACATTGAGACCGGTGATCGGCTCAAAGGACTCCGTGCCGCCGTCGGACACGGACTTGGTGTCATACTTCTGCGTTTCGAATGTGATCTTTTCACCGACCTTGGCGGTGTAGTCGTCCTTGTCAAAGCGGGCGAATGCGCCGTAGGTCCAGAAGCTCCAGTTGGAGAACATGGCCAGATCGATCGTGTCGTTGTCGGACAGCAGAATGTAGTCTGCCGTGGAGCCCCAGCCCGCAGACATCAGGGGATAGACGTGGTTGCGGTAGTACATGAGGTTCTCGTCATGGCCCCAGAAGTTCTGCATGTACATGGACGTGGCGCTGCCGGAGATGAGCAGCGCATTGCGCGTATCCTCATAGGAGCCGCCGAGCATGTCATTCACGCCTTCGCCGCTGCCGGTGAATTCCAGCAGGCCGGATGTGCCCTTGCCGCAGTCCTTCTCGGCCACGCCGAGGTAGTAGCGCTCGAGCATATAGATGTAGAGGTGCAGGAGCGTCGGGCGCTGCACGATCTCGTTGTCCGTATAGCTTCCGGAGCCGTTCTCCGTGTGGTAACGGTTAAAATCGTCCAGACCGTACAGGGACAGGGGGAAGTACGGGACCTTGACCTCCAGATGCGACAGGATGGTGCCGCCGTCGTCCTTGCCGATGATCGGTGCGCCGTCGCTCGAGATGGTCACATAGACGGTGACGGAGGCCTGGTCGGTCTCGTCATAGCCGTACTGGTTCTTGTCGCCGTCCTCCACGGCCTCGACCGTGATGGGAACGGTGACTTCGGTGCTGCCGCCGCCCGTGCAGGTAGCGGTAATGCCGATGCGGAATTCCCCTGCCTCGGCAGAGGTGAACTGCAGCGTATTGTCCTTGATATAGACCTTATCGCCGTAATCCGCCTTCAGCGCGAAGCTGAGGGTGTGCCCGTTCGGGTCGGTGAACACCGTTCCGAGCGGGAGCTGGTACAGCGCACCGACCTTGACGGGATCGGGCGCCGGGGTACTTACCGTGATGTCACAGTCCGCCGCGAAGACCGCGGGAACCATCGACAGAAGCATGGCAAGCACCAGCAGGATGCTCAGGATTCTTTTCATGCTGCTTTCCTTTCTTTTGGGGAAGCCATTGAGGATACGATTAGTGGCTTCCCAATTTTATTTATCCTTAGACCGTGTTCGGTCCAAAAGATCAGCGCAAAGCCCAACGGGCGGGCCGCAAAAAAACAGCCTGACAGGAAACTACATGGGAGACATGGAGTTTTTGGCAAGCTGCTGCATCGTGGGGCGGGTCGGCGGCACCCGACCCGCCCACAGGAGGAGAACACCCGGTCATGCGCAGCGGGAACGCATCCGCTGCCCCGAATCGGGCACAAAAAAACGGCTGAAAGGATAGATAGACTATCCCCTCAACCGATTCGGGCAAAGTAATGCATCACAGTAGGTCTTCTGGGTCGCGCATCCGGGAGCAAAGCCCCCACGGCCGCTGCCCTGCCTTCTCAGGGTTCCCCAATGACCGGCTTTCGCCGACGGGCAGCGGACTCAACGCTCACAGCGACGGTTATCCCAGAGGCGCAGCGCGCCTCCCTCGGGGTATTATCCCCGTTCCCTTGTTTACCCGTATGCCTGACGGGGTCACCCCGCGCCGTTGCGTACATACGGTCTCTGCAAGCAGAATATTCAGTTCCTGCCGCACAGGCTTTGTGCGGACTACTTTGATTATAGACCATGCGGGCGCGCCTGTCAAGCACCGAAATCCGTATTTTTTTAGCGAATGCGGAAACACACACCGGAACGGGCTTGACAAAAAAATCGGCCCTTGTTATACTGAGAGCAATGGAAGCTTCAAGTGCTTCCGCTGCCGTCCGGGCAGCGGGAGAGGATAGGGAACCGGGTGAGAATCCCGGACGGTACCGCCGCTGTATGCGCGGAGGCCGCGTGCAGGGCGAAAGCCGGTCATTGGGGAACCCTGAGAAGGCGCGCGCGGCCGTCGAGGCGTGAGTCAGAAGACCTGCTTGGGGAGGCTCTGCCCGCATGGTGCGGGAAACGGGGCATATTGTTGTGCGCAAATGCGGACGCTGCAACGATTGTTGCAGTGTCCTTTTTTTCTGGGGGTCGTGCCATGAGACGGAAAACAATCTGGGGCCGGGTCTGCACGGCCGTGCTGATCCTTTCGCTTCTGGCCGGTGCGGTGGCTGTCGTGTTCACGGGCGGACAGGTGCGCCCGCCCGATCCGCTGCCGGAGCAGGCGCAGGTCCTGCAGCCGGACCGACAGGAGCGCGGCGGCAGCGGCGGCACATCGGACGACGTGCCCCTCACGCAGTCCCCGGAGCCGACGGAGCCGTCCGAAGAGCCGGACGAGACGGAAACGGCCGAGCCATCCACGGAGCCGGACGAGCCGACGGATGCGACGTCCGCCACGCAGACGACACAGACGCCCGAGCCGAGCGAGGAGCCGACGCGCAGCACCGGCGGCGGAACGGAGCCGACGGAGGAGCCGGGTCCTGCCCCCACGGAGGCCCCCGGCCCCGAGGAGCCGCATATCGTGACGGACCTTGTCAGCCGCGTCTGGCGCTCCGGCGAGCTGGACGGCGATACGCTGCGGTTTTATGCCTATGCTGCGGGCAGCGGAGACCTGAGCCTGCGGGTATATTATAAGGAGTCCGGCTCCACCGCAAACAACGGCACGCGCCTTCTGCCGGCGGACGACCGGAACTTCTCCGTCCGCCTTACCTTAAATCAGTCCTATACCTTCTCCTTATATTTATATCGCGACGGCCGCCGCGTCGGCGATGCCGCGGTCTACTATGTTTCCTATCGCGCAAGGCTCGCAGACGACGATCAGCCCGAGATCGGCGATGCGCCGCCCATCATCACGACGAGCCGCGACGGCCGGACCGACCCCGTCTCCGTGCAGACGATGACGTTCGTCGTCTGGGCGAGGACGGGCACGGACGGTTCACCGATCTACACGAGCCATCTGCAGGTCTCGATGGACGGCGAGCTGCTGACGAACCCGACCGGCAGCGCCGCGTCCGGCTATGAATATGTGCTGCGCTTCTCCGCGCCGCTCGTCGGCGATGAGCGGGAATACACGCTGCGCATCCTTGCGTGGGACGATGCCGGAAATTCCGCCATGCGCACCGTGAAGATCGTCTATCAGACGGTCTCGGAGGGCGACGACATCGGTGAGGCGACCATCCGCATCGACGCCACGACCGTCGGCCTCGGCATCGTCGACGAGGAGACCGTCCGCATCAAACAGGGCGACACGGCCGCGCAGACCGTGCTGCAGATGCTGGAGGACTGCGGCTATGAGGCGGGCTATGACGGCCTTGCGGAAAAGAACGGCGGCTTTTACCTTATGCGCCTGACGCGCGGCGACCTGCTGTATCGCGCGCAGGTGCCCGAGCGCCTCTGGACGCTCATCCAGCGCGACGGCATCTCACTGACGGGTGCGCCCGGCCGCGACAGCCTCGGCCAGCACGACTACACCTGGGGCGCGGGCTGGATGTATGATGTCAACGGCTATTACCCCGGCAAGGGCCTGTCGGAATGGATGCTCGGCGACGGCGACGTGCTGACGCTGCGCTTCACGCTGGCCTGGGGCAAGGATATCGACGGCTTCGGTGCGACGGGCGGCGGCTACGGCGTGCTGTCAACTCGCATTTTACGGCGTTTAGGCGGGCATATGAAATATTTCTCCGAGCCCGCTTGGCCACGACTGGCAGGAGACGGCCCGTGTCGAGCCGACGGAGACGGAGGACGGCTATGCGGACTATGTCTGCACGAAGTGCGCCGAGACGCGCCGCGACGTCCTGCCGAAGACCGGAACGGTCGACCCAACGGATCCCACGGAGCCCACAGAGCCGCCAACGGATCCCACGGACCCGACGGAGAACGGAAACGAGAGGAGCATGTTCCTTGAAGCAAATGCGAAATATTCTGATCCTGCTGCTGTGCGCTGCACTGCTGGCGGGCTGCGGCGCAAGATCGGCGCCTGCAAAGGCACTCGAGGGCTGCCGGGCGCTGCTCGGCGTGCGCGAGGGCTTTCTGGAGGACCGCGCAGCGGAGCTGGCGGGCAGCTCCATCGGAGATTGGCTCGCCATGGCGCTGCTGGCCTGCGGTGCGAACGAGAGCTATGACGCCTATCTTGCCGCGCTTGAGCGGCATGTCACGGAGCGCTATGCCGAGCAGGGCACGCTCGATGCGCTCATGGCGACGGAGTATTCCCGTACGATCCTGACCGTCGCCATGCTCGGCGGCGACCCGGCCGCCTTCGGTACGCGGCCGGACGGCACGACCGTGGACCTGCTGGACGACGGCGTGTGGAATTTTGCGGGCGAGCTCGGCGCGCAGGGCCTCAACGGCCTGATCTTTGCCCTGCTGGCGGTCGATGCCGGGACCTATCCGGAGCCGGAGCGGGCGA
>ERZ827520.3285-NODE-3285-length-13518-cov-32.075318_pt1 | contig 13518 bp, 13 predicted proteins | sample MGYA00519581_ERZ827520 | MGnify/ENA primary metagenome ERZ827520 (study PRJEB31778, sample SAMEA3449339) | human gut metagenome | biome: human gut; feature: human-associated habitat; material: faeces | place: United Kingdom | collected 2010/2012 ...
GGCAGCAATACATACAAACGCACATCGGAATCGGCTATCGGATGCTCCGCGTCGAATAGCAGGGAGGCTTTCAAAAAATCTATGAATCATTATGCTGTTGAAAACCTGTTTGGCATAGAAGGGCTGAACATCGCATGGTACGGTATCATCATCACATTCGGCATGATCCTCGGATTTATGCTAGCACTTCGCCGGTGCAAAAACCGGAGTTGAACCGGATCACTTATATAATCTCGTGCTTTGGCTGATTCCCGTGTGTATTCTCTGTGCCAGAGCATACTATGTGCTTTTTGAGTGGGAGCAGTACAAGGATAACCTTCTCTCCGTTTTTCAAATCAATAAGGGCGGGCTTGCCATTTATGGAGGCATCCTCGGCGGTGTTGCTGTTGTACTGATTTACTGCAAGGTCAAAAAGTTTTCCTTCTGGTCGCTTGCAGATATTCGATATTTGATCGTCCCCACGATTCAGGCTCGAATCGAACTGATTAAAGAGATTCTGGCACCTCCTCCAGAAGGCTTTTCCACCAGCGAATCAGAGAACATCGGCAAAAGCGTGCTGATCAGCAAAATACTTGTACTGGACGAAATCAGAAAGGACTGGTAATGCGACTGAAGAACCGTATTATCTGGCAAACAACGCAGACTGTGCCAACTATGTATCGCAAGCGATTTATGCAGGCGGGATCGATAAAACATCAAACGATGTGAACGACAAATATCATTGGTTTGCCAGTGAGTATGGCTGCTCTATTGCGTGGGAAAACTGCGAGAGCATGTATTTTTATTTTACTCATAACAATTATTGGACAGCGTCCGACTACATAGGTATGGAGAGGATGTCTACATCCAGGATGTCGTCTTCAATTCCGAGGATAAGACGGTCACGCGGCCCATCGTTCTTGGAACACTGAAAAAGCACCACCCTCATATGGTTCGCTGGGAGAGCAACAACGGCGGCGATGAGTATGGCGGCATCGTGGACGAGAAGCTCCGGGAGGAGGGCATTCGGGTGAATATGAGCTATAAAAAAGCGCCTACAACCCAGAGCAAATTGAGCCGTATCATCCAGTATGCCCCGGATATCAAGAAATTCTACTTCATTGACGCCAAGCACCGCAGCTCGGAGTATGAAAAGTTTATGCGGGAGCTGACTCTGTTCACGGTCAGCGGTAAGAACCTCCACGATGATGCCCCGGATGCCTGTGCTATGCTGGTGGATTTTATCAGTGGTGGCATAAAGATGGTGACAGTGGCAAGAAGGTTGCTATAAAGTCAAGCACGCTTGCGGGGAAATTGAGGGAGAAAGATGGAGTAAATAAAAAATACTTCCATAATCTTGAAAAAACGATTTTATTATGATAATATAACATTAAATTTTACTAAAAACACAGGAGGCTGCTTCATGGCTACATTAAAAGAATTGTCAGAGCGAACAGGATATTCTGCTGCGACAATTTCTCGTGTGCTGAACGCAGATCCCACTTTTTCAGTACCCGAAAAGGTACGGAGAAAGATTTTGGACGAGGCTGGCAAAACAAATTATTCTGGAACCAGAAGTGGTCGAGGGCGCCCGCCTAAATCTGTGCTCCGAATTGGTGTGGCAGAAATGCTTGCACCTGAAAAGCAGTTAGATGATCCGTATTACCTGTATTTGAGTAATTACGTCAAACAAGGATGCCTCGATAGGAAATACACCTATATTCTCCTTGAACGCAGAGGGGATAGTTTTGTTCTTTCGCATAACGAACGGCTGGATGGAATCATAGCGATTGGCTTGTTTTCTGTGGCTCAAATCGAGTCATTATCCAGCCTAACACCAAACGTCGTATTCGTAGACTCCTCCCCGTTTGAAAGCCGATTTGATTCAGTTGTTTTAGGGTATGAATTGGGCATTTCTTTAGCTTTGGAGCACCTTTTTAATCTTAATCACACAAAGATTGGTTTTGTGGGGCCGAGTTTCAAATATAATGACCGGCTGCAAACTGCACCTGAAATCCGGCGCGAACTGTTCCTTAAACTGATGAAAGCGCGTGGTCTATATAACCCTGAATTTATGATAGAATCGACCATGGAAATTGATGCGACTATCAAAGCCTGGAAGGCTTATTTGGAGGCGGGGAAGGAACTTCCTTCAGCTGTGTTATGTGCCAACGAGGAAAATGCTATGGGCACAATTAATTGTCTGCAGCAGGAAGGCTATTCGATTCCAGAGGATATATCTGTTGTTTCCTTTAATGATACTCCTCGATCTGCGCTGGTTACCCCAGCACTGACATCAGTATCAATTAATACGCGGGAGATGGCAAATACAGCTCTGAGAATGTTGGCAGAACGGGCATCTGTGAATGGAAAAACACCAACACGAACAATTCCTCTAAAAGTGCTTGTTCCTCCTGGTATAGTGGAGCGTGCCAGTACAAGTGAATTATGATGAATGCGATTGAAGTTAATAAAAAGAAGCACAACATCCCGCGCCACGGTTTACTGTTGTGCTTCTTTTTTGCCATTATTTTTACTAAAAATAGATTGACTTTTTATACTAAAACCTGTTTGAAATCTTTAAAAGATTTCTGAGGATAAATTGTGCCAGGAAAGGCAGATGACGCAGCTGGGCGGTTGCCCAGCAAGGAAGATAACGCATTCTGGCGCAATTTAGACCAGAAAGCATGGAAGATTTTAATCGGGTTTTAGTATTAGTAAAAGTTTGTTATAATAAGCCTAGAAATTGAGTAATTAAATTGAGCCGCACAAATTGCAAGTGCAAGTTGGACACCTTCACGGTAGAACTTAGTGAATCAGAGCATCGCCCAGGATGGAAGCCGCTGGCTTCGGCTGCGTAAGCAGAGTCGAGGAACTCGTCAAACAGTTCCTCCGGGGTGCGCCAGCCAAGCTTCTTGCGAGGCCGTCCGTTCAGCTCATCAGCAGCAGACAAGATGTACTCTGGAGAGAAGGATTCAATGGAGGCACCCTTGGGCACGAAGGCTCGGAACAGCCCATTGTGACGCTCGTTTTGGGGACGTTCCCACGAGGTGTAGGGATGCGCAAAGTAGACTGCACAGCCCTAGGGTGTATCTGAAAACAGCGCTTAGATGTGCAAAATGCCGAAAGCGACGCAGATCGCGGCAACCATAACAAAAGCGAGGAAGGAGTCATCCCGCTTGTCATAGCGTGTCTCAGCACGGCGAAATTCCTTGAGGCGATTGAAGAAACGCTCTATTACATTCCGCCGTTTATACGTCTCTTTATCAAACAGCCACGGCTGCTTTGTGTTTACTTTCGGCGGGATCGTATAGCGGGCGGACTGGTCATGCAGATAGGTTCGGATCTCTTTTGTGCCATAGGCTTTATCGGCAAGAATATCGCAGTCCTTCAGGTCTGGAAGCAGCTTCAGCAGGGAAACTGCATCCGTGCAATCATCAACATTTCCGGCAGACAGCAAAAAAGCCACAGGCCGCAGGTCTTTTCCAACGATGGCATGAATTTTCGTGTTCAGGCCTCCGCGTGTTTTGCCGATGCTGCTTGATGTCTGACTTTTGCTCGCTTTCTTATTCCACGACCTGCCTGCACGGATGCTTTGATCGACGTTGAATCCATGCTCAGATCCGCGCCAGTGTCCGGGGCCGCGCAGAGCTCGAAGATCTTTTTCAAGTTCCCATCGTCCCGCCAGCGGCAGAAGCAGCTGTACACAGTCTGATGCGGACCGAATCTCGCCGGAAGATCGCTCCAGCGCGCGCCGCTGCGTGCAAGCCACAGGATGCCATTGAGATGCGCGCGAATATCCTTCTGCGGGCGACCGGTATGCGAGATCGGGATAAGCAGCTGGACCAGCTCCCATTCCTTATCGGTAAGTTCATAACGACGGGCTTTCATGCTTGTCACTTCTTTCTGCCCTTGTCTTACCACTTATTTGTGTCTTTTTCTTGTACGTTTCGCTATTTTTGACTTTTCAGATACACCCTAAATCGGTAGATTGCTGACGAAGCTCAAACCTATATTTCATTTGTGCGCAACAGTGTACTTAGGTAAGTACGCTGAAACAAGTAACTATTCACCACAGACAAAATAAGGAGGATTGTATGAAAAAGTATCTCGCACTGGCATTGGCTGCCCTGATGTCCATCTCTATGCTCGCAGGTTGTGGTGGCGGCTCCACTTCTGCTCCCGCCACTTCTACTCCTGCCGCCTCCACTCCTGGCACCTCTACTCCCGCAGAACCTGAGAATGTGACTATCCGCGTTTGGTCTTGGGACGGTGCAATTCAGCAGCTGGAGTACACCGCTGAAGCTTATAAGGCTAATCACCCTGAAGTTGAATTTGTATTCGAGACCATCTCTTCCAGCACTATTTATGATAAGCTGACCACCATGTTGGTTTCTGGCGAAGGTCTACCCGATGTGGTCTGTCTGGAAGGTGAAATGTTTGCCACTTATGCAGCAAAGTTCCCCAATCGTTTTGCTGACTTCACTGGCATGGTGAACGAGGCAGACTTCCTGGCAAGTAAGGTCACTGAGTGTACCATCGACGGTAAGCTGCTGGGTCTCCCCTGGGATGCAGCTCCTGTTATGATGTTCTACCGCGCTGACATCTTTGAAGAGGCTGGCGTAAATCCTGACTCCATCGTTACTTGGGAGGACTATATTGAGGCCGGCAAGATTATCAAGGAAAAGACTGGTAAGAGTATGTCTGCCAGCCGTTTCTCCAGCGACAACACCATGCTGCGCGCCATCCTGTACTCTCAGAACGCCACTTTCTTTGATGCCGATGGCAACCTGACTGTGGACACCCCCGAGATGGAGAAGGCTCTGCAGCTGTGCCAGGATATGTACGACGCCGGCATCATTGACGTTGGTGTTGACTGGAGTGACTACATCGCCAAGCTGGGTTCTGGCAACATCGCCACCGATGTCCAGGCTGCCTGGATTATGGGTACCATGATGAGCGACTGTCCCGAAGGAGACGGAAAGTGGCGTGCTGCTCCTGCCCCTCGTTTCGATGAGAACAGCGATTATGTGGGCACGAACGGTGGTTCCATGTATGCCGTTACCTCTACTGACGCGGCTGTGAAGGCTGCCGCTATGGACTATCTGGTTTTCACCGCCACCGATGTGGAGATGAACGTTCACGGCATGACTGATTGGGGTCTGTATCCCTCCCACATCCCCACCTACAGCAATGATGTGTTTAAAGAAACCTATTCCTACTTCGGTGACACCGCTCCCTATATCCTTGTCAACGAAGAGGCTCAGAAGATGATTCCCATCAACTATACCCAGAATTACAGCATTGCCAACGATGCCACCAAGGCTGCCGTTGCTGACGTAACCATCAACGGTGCTGATCCTGCCGCAGTAACCAAATCTCTCCAGGAGAGCATTGAACCCATGATGAGCTAACTTCAGACACAATATAAGTAGTATCACAACAGAGATAGCATAAAGTAGGGCCATTTAACAATGGCCCTGCTCGAGAATTAAACTATAACGTATAACCAAGGAGGAATACACCTATGGCAATGTGGTTTGGCGGCGATTACAATCCCGAGCAGTGGGATGCGGCAACTGTAGAGGAAGATATTCGCCTTATGAAAGAAATGCACGTCAACTGCGTGACGCTGGGCGTGTTTTCCTGGGTGGCTCTTGAGCCAGAAGATGGGGTCTTTACCTTTGACTGGCTGGAAGAGATTATGGATAAGCTGTACGCAAACGGCATTGATGTAGTCCTTGCAACACCTACTGACGGTATGCCTTTCTGGCTAACCAAGAAATTCCCCTCTGTCATGCACACAACCATCGAAGGCGTTCAGGCTCTCGGTGGTACCCGCGAGAAAATTTGTCCCAATGATGTGATTTACCGTAAATATTCCAGACGAATTGCCGGTAAGCTGGCAGAGCGTTTCGCCAAGCATCCTGCACTGAAGATGTGGCACATTAACAATGAGTATCACTTCTTCTGCTACTGTGACGAGTGCGCTGCTGCATTCCGGGTATGGCTGAAAGAGCGTTATGGAAGTTTGGATGCCCTTAATGCGGCATGGAATACAGCATTCTGGGGCCATACTTACACCGACTTTGATCAGGTACTTCCTCCCACCTATCTGACGGAGGTTTATAAGAACTGCCTGTCCAACGGAAAAGATGTGGCTTCCTATTCTGGCATGTATGTTGACTACATGCGCTTTATGAGTTGCAGTTACCGCGATTGTATCATTAATGAAAAGGAAGCGATTCGCGAGTTCTCGGATGCACCCATTACCCAGAACTATTCCGACTGGGGCCGTTTCTATGACTACCGGATTATGGGTGAACCCTTGGATGTTATCGCGTGGGATAACTACCCCGTTCCTGGCGAGCCTTTGTATAAGCCCGCCTTCTATCACGATCTGATGCGCTCTATCAAGGACAAGTCTTTCCTGATCCTTGAACAGAATCCTGGCAACCATGCTTGGGATGTGGTCTCCCCCTTAAAGCGGCCCTATGAGGTTTCTGATATTGCCTGGCAAAACATCGCTCATGGTGCTGACTCCTGTATGTTCTTCCAGTGGAGAATGTCCAGGGGTGCAACCGAAAAGTTCCATGGCAGCTTCGTTCCTCACCACGGCAGAATCGATACCCGTTTGGGCAGGGAGCTGACCGAACTGGGCAGTAAACTGGAAAAGCTGGGCGATACCCTGATGGGCGCCTCCTATCCGGTGCGAGTGGCTATGATTGCTGAGTGGGATGACAAGTGGGCTATGGAGTGTTCTGTCAGCCAGAATACCTATGTGCAATATCGTACTCAGATGCTCAAGTATTATCGGGCGTTTTATGAGCTTGGCGTACAGGTAGACCTGATTAGCCGCAAGCATCTCAATCGAAAGAAATATGATATTGTGGTTGCCCCCTGCGCCTGGCAAGGCAACGAAACCTTCTCTGCAGAAATCAAGGAGTTTGTCAACAATGGAGGCGTGTTCCTGACCACCTTCTTCAGTGGTCTGTGTGACGAGAGCGATAATGTCATTCTGGGCGGTTACCCCGGCGCCTACAAGGATCTCTTGGGCATCTGGGTAGTCGAAATTGACGGACTCTTCCCCGGTAAGACCAACTCCGTTCGCATGGAGGATGGCCAGATTTATGAATGTGGCGAGATTTGTGATTTGATTGAGCTGGAAGGTGCCCGCGCTATCGGTTGGTACGGCAGTGATTTCTACGCTGGAACTCCCTGTGTCACCGAGCACGAGTATGGCAAAGGTCTGGCCTGCTATGTGGGCACTAGTCCCGACTTTGCTCTGATCAAGAAGCTGATTGAAAAGTACTGCCACCGCCAGGAAGTCAAGACCTACAATCTGCCTGATGGGGCTGAACTCTGCCGCCGAGAGAAGGATGGTGTCACTTACACGTTCCTGCTCAACCATCTGGACTCTGCCAATACCGTTCAGCTGGAAGGCAAGTTCCGCAATTATTTCACGGGTGACGAAGTATCCGGTACCGTGGCAATGCAGCCGAGAGAATCTCTTCTGCTGGTTGACATGTAATAATCCGGTACATGTTTGAGAAAGCGAGGCACAGGATGAGATTAAAGCGTACTAAGCCACGAAAAAAACTGTTAGCTTGCCAACGAGCGCCATACATTTTTCTGGCTCCTGTTCTGATTGTTTTTGCAGCCTTTGTTATCTATCCTTTTATCTATTCCATTATCCTGAGTTTCATGGAATTTGATGCTGGCAGATACGTTTTCAAAGGTATTGAAAACTATCTAAAACTGTGCAAGGATAAGCTGTTTATGACATCCCTGAAGAACACGGCCTTTTATCTCATCCTTCAGGTCCCTATCACAATCGTTCTGGCTGTGACGCTGGGTGTGCTGATTGAAAACCGTTTTTTGAAGGGTAAGTCTTTCTTCCGTATGTCGGTGTTCCTGCCTACCGTTACCGCTTTGGTGGCCTATTCTATGATTTTCCGCCTAATCTTTGCTGATCAGTACGGAATCCTGAACTATGTGCTTGGGTTATTCGGTGTTGAACCGGTAGGCTGGCTGACAACGGCACAAGGCGCAAGACTGGCCATCGTAATTGCAATCATCTGGCGTTGGGTAGGCTATAACACGGTCATCGTTATCGCAGGTCTGCAGGGCATTCCGGATGTTCTGTATGATGCCGCCCGTGTAGACGGTGCTACCGCTTGGCAACGCTTTTGGTATGTAACGCTTCCCAAACTGAAGCCAGTTATCCTGTTTATCGCTATCACCTCCACTATCGGCACTCTGCAGCTCTTTGACGAGCCTTATACCCTAACCGATGGTGGCCCGAACAACGCCACGATTTCCATCGCTATGTATCTCTACAACACCGCATTCCGCTACTTCAAATTTGGTTACTCTTCTACCATGAGCATCGTGCTGATGATTATCATTGGTGTGCTTTCGCTTCTTGAGTTCAAACTTTCTGGAGGTGAGGATGAATGAAATTGAATAAATTCCGTCCCTCTCACCTGGCTGTATACCTGATACTGATTCTCGCGGCGTTTATTTCCATTTTCCCATTTTACTTCATGTTTGTCTCTGGCACGAACAGCAACGCAGAGATTCTCCAGCTTCCCCCCAGCCTTTCCGTTGGCACTCATCTGATGGAAAACTTTGCGATGATGATGACCCGCATTGATCTCTGGCGGGTAACCTTCAATTCCTTTGTTGTGGCAATTTCTTTCACCATACTGGCTGTAATCTTTTACTCCATGGCTGGCTATGCGTTGGCAAAGTTCGCATTCAAGGGGAAAAAGACTATGTTCATGCTGGTCATGCTGACGATGATGCTACCGGCACAGGTTACCTATATTCCCAGATATATTCTGGCTACCAAACTGGGGTGGGTCGATGATTATACCGCTGTCATTTTGCCTCCACTCGCCAACGCTTTTGGAATTTTCTTGATGCGTCAAAATCTCTACGCAATTCCTGATGCACTGTTGGAGGCAGCGCGGTTAGATGGCTGTAGTGAAATGCGGATTTTCTGGCGCGTTGTAATGCCTAATATGAAACCCGCAATCAGCGCACTGGGCATCTATATGTTTATGAATAGCTGGAACAACTTCTTATGGCCCCTCATCACTTTGAATTCTACCAGTATGCAGACTTGGCAGCTGGCGCTGTCGGTGCTGAACGGAGCCAAGTGGGAAAAGCAGTATGGAGTAATTATGTTAGCGGCGGGATGTGCAACCTTACCAATCCTTTTGATTTTCCTATTTTTCCAGAAACACTTTGTTGCTGGTGTCATGGGTAGCTCTATCAAGGAGTAAGTCCAACGGCATAACGCCAAAACACAACAAACTGATTTTCTGCGCTTAGGAGGCTTTCGACCTCCCGGAGGAGTAGAGGCGATATGTGCTTCTGCTCCTCCGGGAGACACAAACAGTCTCAATAGTTTTTATTGTCTGGAGGTATCTGTTACTGACCATTTTGAAAGGTTGCAACTATGATAAACTTTTCTAATGTAACACCATTTGGGCAAACTTTGACTGGAGAAACTGTATCTCTTATCACTTTAAAAAATGAACAACTTTCGTGCGAAGTGTTAACTTATGGCGCGACTATTCGATCGTTGGTAATTTCAGATCGGCACGGGGTCCCTACTGACATCGTTTTAGGGTATGACACACTTGCCGACTACACACACCAGCACGGATACTTGGGTGCAACAGTAGGTCGGTTTGCAAACCGAATTGCCAAAGGACGATTTTCTCTCAACGGGAAAGAGTATTTCCTCGCCCATAATGACGGAAATAACCACCTACACGGCGGTCACGTTGGATTTTCCCAGCGAGTATGGGACATTGTCCAGTTACAAGATAATTCGGTTGTACTATCTTTATCAAGTGCAGACGGAGAAGAAGGGTATCCTGGTAATCTAAAGGCCACGGCATCCTATACCTTGGACGGAAATACATTGCTTATCAATTACCAGGCGGTTTCCGACAAAGATACGCTCTGTAGCTTAACTAACCACAGCTATTTCAATCTTGCTGACCATAACGGCGGAAACGTACTCAATCAACAGGTTGAAGTATTTGCAGATTGGTATACCCCATGTGATGCAGAAAATATCCCTTTGGGCCACTTCGCTCCTGTGGATGGTACACCAATGGATTTACGTACTCCCACTAAAATAGGCCAACCATTTAATAGCCCACTCCTGCAAGTGTCTGAGACACAAGGCTATGATCACAATTATATCGTCAATGGAAAACCAAGGAGTTTGCGTGATGCTGCCCATGCTTATTGTGAAGGGACAGGCATTTCTATGAGGATTGGCACCACTATGCCTGGGCTTCAGTTTTATACTGCTAATTACCTGGTTGAAAACTCTCCAGGTAAAGGTGGATGTAAATATGGTTCCCATCACGGATTTTGTTTTGAGGCACAACAGGTTCCTGACGCGCAAACCACCCAGGCTTCCCTTCTGCAGTATTGAAAGCGGGCTCAATATTTAATCACACAACTACATTCCTGTTCTTTGCAGAGTAATAAAGACGATAATAGTCGAATATGCCTAAAGGCTCGTAGCTGTCGGATCTACCATGACCCGGTACGCACGAGCCTTTCTTTGCCTATACGCATTTTGTAAGATTTTTTCTTCGGAATAATAAAATAATACTATCCTGATCGGTATAATTACCTGCATAATAGCGATTGTCTGGGGTTGCATATTCCGGTTTTAAGTAAAGCTGTCCATTTGCCCAAATGGAGATGCCGACATTCTTCGCGGCAGCATATTCGCAAAGCTGCGCAATTGTACCGTCTGTCCAATCTGCCCATCCAGCATCAACCGTAACGTATTCCCAGCCCATGCTTGCCGCAAAATCGACATACTTCTTTTGCAAGGCGTAACTTGTCGGAATTGCATCGTAATAGTCCTCGCTCCACCATGACCACGCCGCGCGACCGGGTTTGATCCATGACTGATCTGCTATCTCACTTTCCGGATTTACATTACAGGAAAGCGTGCTGTTTACCATCCCGTTCAGTGTATCCGTAATGATTACAAAGCGTTGCGGGGTTTGCATTGGATATGTGCCGGATACCGCACCGGATTGAGAGGGTGCAAATGCCAGCTTCATATTCTGCCCGGAAGAACCGGAAAGTACAGAGGCACAATAGCTGCCACCGGCATTGTAGAGATTTCCCTCGCTGATCAGCGCCCAATATTCATTGTTATTGATTGAGGCCAGAAACGGCATGGAATATGAGCCGGAAGAAAGCGTACTGCTGTTAATGTAGCGGTACTCACCCTCATATTCATTCCGCCACTCGTGTCCCCAGCCGCCAGTCCCGTCCGGAAGATTAAATTCGGAGCATTCGTTATAGATTTCAGCTGTGCCGCTGCCCGGCAGATAGTACCTGTAGGCGATTCCATCATCATAAACCCGCAAATAAACCCGCAATTGATATCCATTTTTCGACAGGATCAGTTCCCGCTGCGTACAGTGATCCTGATAACTGCTTTTCTTTGCGCTGGGTAACGAATAGGTGTTATTCCATGTGGTCGTCTGCGTTGATACAAAAGACATTCCTGTATTAAAATCTGCGAGATTTGTCTGAATTCCAAGCTTAGAAGAAGAAATGATTTCTCTTGCATCCTTACGAACACTGTAAGTCAAGACTCCGTTATTGTCCAGCGAGAGCTCAACAGAAATCGTGGCGTCAGGCGAGGTCGTCGTCCACGTCGTTGCAGTGGCAGCTTGTGCTTGCGGGAGCATAATTACGATCAGTGAAACCAGTAATAGCAGTGTTAGAATCCTTTTCATCGTATTCTCCTCTCAATACAGTCACGTTACTGCATCTCTACTCTTTTACAGAACCAAGCATCATCCCCTTGATAAAATACTTTTGCACAAACGGATAAACCAGAATGATGGGAATGGTCGTTACCATTGTGACCGTCATTCGGATGCTCTCGCTCGATACCGGCAAGCGCTTGGACGCGGCGGCCATCTGCTGTGCCTGCGTCATCATTGCACCAGTCTGATACTGATTCAGGATTTTTATGAGTGCATTGGATAACGTTTCCAGCACCGGCTTGTTGGTGTAAATATAGGAATCGTACCACGCGTTCCAATGGTAAATCGCAGAGAAGAGTCCGATGGTCGCAACAACCGGCGCGCATGACGGCAGCACGACTTTAGCAAAGATCTGAATATCGTTTGCCCCGTCAATTCTCGCAGATTCGATCATGCTGTACGGAAGCCCCTCCATATAAGTTCGCACCAGAATCATCCAATAGACGTTGTATAGACCAGGCAGCAGATAGACCAGGAAGTTGTCAATCAGCCCCAGCCATTTGACGATCATGTACGTCGGGATCAGCCCGCCGCTGAAGTACATGGTAAAAACAAACAGAAGGTTGATCTGACGCCGCCCAATCAGATCGCGCTGGCTCAGTGCATAGGCAAGTGTCGTAACGGCCAGCAGATTCATCGGCACGCCGACCGCTGTGCGGAGTAGGGTAACTTTCAGTGAGGACAGCAGTGCCGTATCGGACAAAACCGCTTTGTAGCTGTCAATGGAGAACACCCGCGGCCAAAGCATCAGCCCGCCTCGCAGAGAGTCTGTCGCGTCATTCAAGGAGAGCACGAAGATGTTCCAAAAGGGATAGAACGTAATGATGAACAGCAGGCTCAGCGCTGTGTAAATGAAAATGCCGCTCAGCTGAATTCCTTTTTTATGTACCATACTGCGCCTCCCTTAAAACAAGTGGCTGTTCTCTGTCTTTTTCGCAATTTTGTTGACTGTGAAGACAAGAATAAACGCAACAACGGACTTGAACAGGGACACGGCGCTGGCATAGTCAGCCGGAGATCGTACCAGAAGAAGCGGCCATCGTAGAGCGGATCTACGAGATGTTCCTCGCCGGTCAGCCGGTCAAGATGATCGTGCAAACGCTGCAAGCGGAGAAAATTGAGCTCCCCGGAAAGAATCTCAGCTTCAGCAAGAACATGATCATGAATATCCTGCGGAACGAAAAATACTGTGGTGACTGTATCCTCCAGAAAACGGTCACGGTTGACTGCATCTCCAAAACACGGAAAGTGAATCAGGGTGAAGCGCCCATGTACCTTGTCGAAAACAATCATCCGGCGATTATCAGCCGTGAGGTGTTCAACCGCGCACAGGAAGAATTGATCCGGAGGCAGGCACTCCGGGCAAAGTCAGATAAGACATCCATCACCGCAACCGGAAAATACTCCAAATACGCGCTGACCGAGGTGCTGCAACGTGCGGAATGCGGCAGCCGCTACCGGCGCGTCACTTGGACCGCGCACGGGAGGAAGAAAATCGTCTGGCGCTGCATCAGTCGTCTGGATTATGGAACGAAACACTGCAAGGACTCTATTACCGTAGAGGAAGAAGCCCTGCACGGAGCGGTTGTCCGCGCGTTAAACCGCTTTCACACAGAGGATGAGTCCACATACCTGACGCTTATGAAAGCCACCATTGGAGAAGCCATCGGCATAAATGGCGGTTCGGAGGAAATTGACCTACTCACGCGCC